>Ga0169931_10001080_pt1 | contig 44715 bp, 38 predicted proteins | sample Kivu_15m_20L_FD_129675 | JGI IMG/M metagenome (GOLD analysis project Ga0169931, IMG submission 129675) | Freshwater microbial communities from Lake Kivu, Western Province, Rwanda to study Microbial Dark Matter (Phase II) - Kivu_15m_20L... | ecosystem: Environmental > Aquatic > Freshwater > Lake... | reverse complement strand
CTTTTTACTAGGAATCCCATGGCTGGTTTGACTAGGCCTGCTGAATGGTTTAACTTTAGCTCATGGGCCTCCGGGGCGCTTAGCTCAGTTGGCTAGAGCACCAGCTCGACACGCTGGGGGTCATAGGTTCGAATCCTATAGCGCCCATAACGCCCCGGGGATTTTTCCCGGGGCGTTTTTCATTTCCATCCAAATTGGACTCCGGTTGTGATTTCCCCCGCCTTCAGCAGGGCAAGCAACCGGCAAAAAGCTTGGTTGGATTCAAGGCCGTGAAAGTCAATTCGCCAGGCATCTTGGGCAACCAACTCCCAGGAAGCCAATGCGAATCCGGCAGGGTTGATCCAGCTCCACCGAAAGCTATCTTTTGAAATCACTCTTCCAGCTGGATGGCTGAATACTCGCATCCATTCTCCTTGCCATCCGCCGATAGTTTTGCCTCCCGCATCCAAAACTTCGGTCCACGGTCCAGCGAATTTTCCAGCAAGCCACAGGCGACTGGATGGGCTTGGCGGTTTCTTGTTGTCCGCCTCAAATACCGCGATGTCACATTTCCCCGCCTGGACTGATTTTGAAACCTCCGGGGGTATCAGAGCCGCAGGTGGCCCCAGAACCATTTCCCCAAGAACGGATTCCCCGTCACGGGACACCCAAATCCTGGTGCCGCCGGCCAATCGCTTGAAAACCAGGTGATTCGCCTCAATCATCCGGATTCCGCCGTCTCGACAAACTTTTTGGGGTGGATTGACTCGGCCTCACGCAGGCCTGAAACTCCTAGTCAGTGAATTGCGGAGTCTGCCAGGGCATGTTGCCTTGGGAAATGACTTCCAGTTCTTCTTACATTGTGGCGGAACCCACCCCATGCGCCAAATCACCAGAAGAGAGTTTGCCCAAGCCAGTGCCGCCCTTGCCGCCGCCATGGCAGCCACCCCGATCACCCAGGCAAAACCGGTCCAAGCGGCTGACAAACCTGCCGGGGAAAAACTGCGTGTTGCTGTCACCGGGGTGAACGGCCGCGGAATGGACCATGTGAAGGGTTTCCTAGACCAACCAGGCGTCGAACTGGTGGCCGTTTGTGATGCCGACGAGGCGGTGATTGGCAACGCCATGAAGGCGATTGAGAAAAAACAGGGCAAAGCTCCCCTGTTTGTGAAGGATTTTCGCAAACTGGTTGAAATGAAGGATCTGGACATCGTGTCCATCGCGACACCCAATCACTGGCATTCATTGATGGCCATTTGGGCCATGCGACACGGCAAGGATGTGTATGTCGAAAAGCCGGTCAGCCACAATGTGTTTGAAGGCAGACGGGCGGTGGAGGTTGCCCGTGAAACCAACCGGATTTGCCAAACCGGCACCCAGGTCCGCAGCCAGCCGGGCATTCGCCAGGCGATAGCCGATATCCAAGGGGGCAAAATTGGCCCGGTCGATTTGGGTATCGGGCTTTGTTACAAACCCCGCGGATCCATTGGGCAGGTGATGGGTGAGGGCGTCATCCCCAAAACCGTGGATTACAACCTGTGGTGCGGCCCCGCACCCATGGTGCCATTGCGCCGCAAAAGGCTGCATTACGATTGGCACTGGGTTTGGGATACCGGCAACGGCGACCTCGGAAACCAGGGAATTCACCAAATGGATGTGGGCCGCTGGGGCCTTGGCGAGCAAAAGCTGGCCAAGGGAATTTTCAGCGTGGGTGGACGGGTCGGGTACAAGGATGACGGCCAAACAGCCAATACCCAGGTGACCGTTTTTGATTACGGCTCCAAAACCTTGATTTTTGAGGTTCGCGGATTGCCCACCCCGGATTACCGGGGAGCCAAGGTTGGCAATATATTTGTCGGTCCGGAAGGATCCCTGGTGATCGCCGGCTACAACAATGCCACCATGTTTGACCCCTCCGGCAATAAAATCAAGGAATACAAAGGCGGGGGCGACCACTACGCCAATTTCCTCAAGGCGGTCCGCAGTCGGAAGAAGGAGGACCTGCATGCGGATATTCTGGAAGGACACCTGTCCAGCGCGCTGTGCCATTTGGGCAACATCAGCCTACGCCTCGGCAAGGCCGAGGACTTGCAGGAGGGCAAACTAACCGCCTTGGATTCCAGTCGTGGGATGAAGGATAGCCTGGCTAGGCTTCAGACACATTTGGATGCCAACAAAATCCATTTGGGGGAATGGCAATTGCAGGTGGGCCGCAGGCTGAAACTCAATCCGGAAACGGAAAAGTTCATCAACGACACCGAGGCGGACACCCACCTCACGCGGGAATACCGCAAAGGATTTGAGGTGGAAGCAAAATCCTGACAGCCCCACCGAAACTGGCAAAGGGACAGGGCCTCCGGAATCTCCGGAGGCCCTGTCCCTTTGCCACACACCGAATCAGATCAGATCCAGCTTTCTTCGGGAATTCTTCGCTTTTTTGCACTCGGCGCAGGTCCCCTGAACGATCAGGGAATGGCTGTCCATCTGGAATCCATGGAGCATCGCCACCTCCTTGAGCTTGGACTCCAATTCCGGGTTTTCAAACTCGATCATTTTGCCACAGGCCGAACAACGCAAATGGTCGTGACTGGGATACCCGTAATCATGTTCAAAAGTCGTTCTGGACCCGGTGACCAATCGCCGCAGCAAGCCTGCATCCACCAGTTTGGTGAGGGTTCGGTAAGCGGTCGCCCGGCTCACCACAATTCCGGCTTTGCGCATTTCCTCCAGGAGCGAATCGGCGTCAAAGTGTTCGTGGGAACTGAATATGAATCGCACCATGTCCTTTTGCTGGCCGGTGAATCGTTGGGCCCTCGGGCGGGTGGACAGGTACTCCTGAAACTTCTGCTCGGGTGTCAGCGATACCTGCACGGCATGGAGCATGGCGCAAATCCGCCTTGAAAACAAACAATCCCGGAGGGAATCCCCTCCGGGAAATCATACCACTTGTGGTTTGGACAGGGGCACCGGCAGTGGGTGCCTGCCTTGGAATCCCTTCGGCCTGCGGAGCCACCAGAAGGTTACAGGCCGTATTGGTCCAGGAAACGGTCGAGAGCCTTGTCCAGCTTTTCATCCGTGTCGTAGGTGCCTTCGGCAATTTCCTTCTTGATCCGCTCCACCAGATGCCACCGGATGGAATTCGATTTGGGCAGTTTTTTGTCGCCCTTGCGGACCGGAGGCTGGACCGAATCGGCCGTGGAGCCAGCCGAAAGGGCGGGCAGACGACGACGGGGCCCGAGCACGGTAGAAGCCATGTGCATATTCATGGGAGTCATTCCTCACGCTCGGCTATCGGGTAGATGTGAATTGCCCGATGCACAAGACTACGCCAGAGATAGGAACCTGACAAGCAAAGCTGGGAAAACCGGAGGCAGAAATGTGTCGAATCTTCCGGTCAACCAGACTTGAGCTTGGTCTTGGGCTGCCTGCCCGCCACCTTGCCTGCCTTATGTATCGGCTTTCAAGCCGATCAGGTTGAACCAAATCCACGCCGATAGCAAAATTTATTTCTTTCCAGCTTCCAGGAGGCTGGACACACGCCGAATCGCATCGCAGGCAGCTTGAATCTTCGGGCCAGTCGCATCCAAATGGGTAACTGCCCGACAAATCTGGGGGCCAGCCTGGCTTACCAAAACCCCCTCTTTTCTCAAAAGAGATACAAACTCGTCCCCCGTGGCCAGTTGGGGATCCACTTTGAACCAAACCAAATTGGTGGGGGGGGTGGGATATTCCAAAGCCAAAGCTGCCGTTTCCCGAATGGATTGAGCAATCCGCCCGGCATTGGCATGGTCATCCACCAGACGGTTGATGTTGTTGCGAAAGGCGTACAAGGCCCCAGCCGCCAAAATCCCGGCCTGACGCATGGCTCCACCAAATATTTTTCGGAACTTTCTAGCCTTTTGGATGAAAGCCTTGGATCCCAATAAGGCGCTGCCAACCGGTGCTCCCAACCCCTTGGAGAAGCAAACCGAAAGGGAATCCAGATGGGCCCCCCATTCCCGGGCTGAAATTCCCGAGGCCACCATGGCGTTCCAAATTCTTGCCCCGTCACAGTGAAGGATCAAACCATGCCTTTGAGTCCATTCCCTCAACTGCCGGATACCCTCCAGAGGATGAATTGCTCCTCCTCCCCGGTTGTGGGTGTTTTCCACAATCACAAGACGAGTGGAGACATAATGCTGGTTGCCTGGGCGGATTTTGCCTTCCACATCCTCCAAACGGATGATCCCCGAGGGGGCGTGCAGGGTTCGGCAGGTGACACCGCTTAAAAATGCCGGCCCACCAGCCTCCCAGGTGTAAATATGGCTGGTCTCATCGCAAAGGATTTCATCCCCGGGCTGGGTATGCGTCTTGATGGCAAGCTGGTTCGACATTGTTCCGGAGGGAACAAAAAGAGCTTCCTCAAACCCGAAAAAACCGGCGACCTCCCGCTGCAATTGGTTCACCGAGGGATCCTCGGCAACCATGTCATCACCAACCTCCGCCCGGGACATCGCTTCGCGCATGGCGGGACACGGCTTGGTCACCGTATCACTGCGCAAATCGATCAATTCCCCATCTGCAGTTTGCATCGTTTTCGTCCTGGGACCCCTGATTTCAAACCAAATCCACGCGAACGAACAGCTTAAAAAGGGGTATGATCTTTTGTATGGGTAAGCATTGAACCGGCCTCTACAGGGCCGCGCCACAGCTGGTTCCGACCGTTTTCCGTGCAATCCCAGGGAATCATGCCAGGAAATTCTTTTGGAATCCTGTTCAAGGTCACCACGGCTGGGGTAAGCCATGGTCCAGGGTATGTCTGCGTGGTGGACGGTTGCCCGCCAGGGATGCCGCTGGATGTTTCAGACCTGCTTCCCGACTTGGAAAGAAGGCGGCCTGGCCAATCCAAACTGACAACCCAACGAAATGAGGCGGATGCGCCCGAAATTTGGTCCGGAGTTTACAACGGAAAAACTGATGGCACCTCTATAAGCATTGTTTTTCGGAACACGGACCAACGTAGTAATGACTATAACAATATATCAACAATATACAGGCCTGGCCATGCTGATTTCACATTGGATGCCAAATATGGACATCGGGACCCCCGGGGAGGAGGCCGCTCCAGCGCCCGTGAAACCATTTGCAGGGTGGCTGCTGGAGCAATTGCCAAAAAGGCATTGGCTCAAATGGGAGTCCGGGTCATTGGCTGGGTCAGCGGGGTAGGGGACTTGGTTTGCCCACCCCTGGATCCCGAAAGTGTCACCCTGGAAGCGGTGGAGGCCACTCCGGCCCGCTGTCCCCATCCAGAAACCGCCCAAAAAATGATTTCCCTGATTGATTCGGTCCGCCTGGATTGTGACAGCATCGGTGGCACCGCAGTCATTGCCGCCCTGGGCGTGCCTCCGGGGTGGGGGGAACCTATTTTCGACAAATTGAAAGCAGATTTGGCGAAAGCCATGCTGTCCCTTCCTGCTGTAACCGCCTTTGAATACGGATCCGGATTCGAGGCGGCCCGCATGCGGGGCAGTGAGCACAACGATCTGTTTGTCCCAAGACGCGACCGCCAATGGGGTTTGGGAACCGATAAAAATAACCACGGCGGAATGCTGGGCGGCATTTCCTCCGGGGAACCGATATTCACCCGGGTGGCCATCAAGCCGACCAGCAGCATCTCACGCCCACAAAAAACGGTGGATCAGCAACGGAATCCAGCGGAAATCCTGGTGAAGGGCCGACACGACCCCTGCCTCCTCCCAAGATTCATTCCAATGGGGGAAGCCATGATGGCCATCGTCCTGATGGACCATTTTTTAAGGCACAAGGCCCAATGCGGTTGACCTTTTGAAAGTGCGCCCGTTTTAGCCAGTTTATTGGCGTGCCGGGCCGCCACCCGCTAGGATAAAACCCGCTACCCATCCCCCTCAAGGAACCAGCCGATGACTGGCATTTATGCCGGTGACGATCCCCGACACAACTGCGGGGTAGCAGCCATCTATCATTTGCCCAGCGACAAACCATCCCGCTTAGCCCCCGTGTCGGGAGCTGACCAGGTTTCCAGGCTGATTCCCCGCATGCTTTTGGATTTGCAAAACCGCGGGCAACTGGCGGCCGGCATCTCCACCTTCAATCCCAAACGCGGCAAATTGGTGGACACCTACCGCCAAATCGGAACGGTCATTGAAGCTTTCCGCCTGAGTCACCAGGAAAAATACGAATCATTGATGAAGGACCATTCCGGTCCGGCCGCCATCGGCCACGTGCGCTACGCCACTTGCGGTGGCTCTGAACGGCGATTGGCTCAGCCCTTTGAGCGGGAACACGGTTGCAAATGGAAATGGTTCAGCTTCGCCTTCAATGGCCAGCTTGCGAACTATGCCGAACTGCGCGACTCGCTGCTTGAAAAATCGGACTATCACATCGTCCGCGACAACGATACCGAAATCATAATGCATTACCTGAGCAAGGCGCTCAGCAACCACCAGCAGGTCCAGCCCGATCTGGTGGAGGTTTTCACCCGGCTCGCGGATCAGTTCGACGGGGCCTATAACCTGGTGTTTCTCAACGCCATGGGAGACATGGTGGTCCTGCGGGACCCGCAGGGATTCCACCCCCTGTGCTGGGCGCAGGATGGACCCATGGTGGCCGCGGCCAGCGAATCTGTCGCCTTGTTGAATCTGGGATTTCGCGAGGTGCAAAGCCTGGAACCGGGGGAAATGCTCCTGATCCAAAACGGCAAGGTGTCCACCCATCGGATCGCCCCCAAGGGCCGCAAGTCCCATTGTTTTTTTGAATGGATTTATTTCGCGAACGCCGCCAGCAACCTGGATGGCCGCAGCGTTTACCTGACCCGGACAGCTCTGGGCAAGGAATTGGCCAGACGGGAACGGGAGATGGGTGTCCTGGCTATGGATTCGGACACCGTGATCGTTCCTGTGCCTGACACCGCCAAGGCAGCGGCGGATGCCATGGCCCATGCCCTGGGAATCCCATCCCTGGAAGGGCTGATGCGCAACCGGTATGTGGGCCGCACCTTCATCGAGGGCCAAAATCGGGCAGAGCGGGTCCAGTTGAAGTACACCCCCCTTCGGGAAGTCCTCGAAGGAAAGCGGGTCCTTCTGATCGAGGACACTGTGGTCCGATCCACCACCCTGAAAACCCTGCTCAACGACCTTCGTGTCCGCGGTGGTGCGAAAGAGGTTCATGTGCGGGTGGCATGCCCTCCGATCATCGCCCCCTGCTTCTACGGCATCGACATGTCCACCGTCCGGGAACTTTTCGCCCCCAAATTCATGGCCGGAATGGAACCCACCTTGGAGGAGCAGCAAAGAATGGCCCGTGAATTGGGAGCGGACAGCCTCTTCTATCTGCCCAAGCAGGCCATTGCCCGCGCCATTGGAATGCACGATTCCAGCCTTTGCCAGGCCTGCATCACCGGGGAATACCCCACAGCGACGGGCACCCGGCTCTACCAGGTGTCCCTGGAAAAGGTTTCCTCGTTGGCTTGCGGTCGAACCTATGAGAGCGCCCGTCCATCCGCCCCCATAGCCTGACATCTGGAAGGCCAACCATGGCAAAACCCGGAAACAAGAAGCAGGCCGAGGGCGAATCAAAGGTTCGGATCCTCGCCAAAAACCGGAAGGCCCTGCACGACTACAAGGTCCTTGAGCAACTGGAATGCGGCCTGGTCTTGCAGGGCAGCGAGGTGAAAAGCCTCCGCGGCAACCAGGCCAATATCTCCGATGCCTTCGCCCGCATCGAAAAGGGAGAGGTGTGGCTTTACGGGATGGATATCCCCGAATACACCCAAGCCAACCAGCTCAACCACAAGGCAAAGAGACGGCGCAAACTCCTGCTGAATCGGCAGGAAATCCGAAAATTCGAGGGGGAGCTGAAAACCCGCGGGAAATCCCTCATTCCTCTCGAGTTGTATTTCAAGGCGGGAAAAGCCAAAATCTCCCTGGCGTTGGGCTTGGGCCAAAAGGTCCATGACAAGCGCGAGGCCATCAAGAAACGGGAAAGCAAGAAGGACATCGCCGCCTTCGAGGCCCGTCGGCGCAAAAGCGGTTGAATCCGTTGAACGGAAAGCGCCAGGAAGGTGCGTTGTGCGGGTCATTTGCCTGGTTGAGCATCCGGACCATGTCTGTTGCCGGTACAGGCTTTCCGCGCTGATTCCACATCTTCGGGCACGGGGAATCGCGTTGGAGCCTGTCTCGTTGCCCCGCAACCTTTTCGCAAGGTTGCGGCTATTCAGCCGGCTGAAAAACCAACCGGTCATCCTGCAAAGGAAACTGCTGTCCTGGATCGAGCTCAAGCTCCTCCGCTCAAACGCTTCCTGGCTGGCTTTTGACTTGGATGACGCCGTTTTCCTGCGGGATTCTTTTGCCTCCAAGGGCCATCAGGATGGCCGCCGAAGCCGGCGGTTCACCCGCCTCATGGCGGTTGCGGATTGCGTTTTTGCCGGCAACCATTTCCTGGCGGAGCAGTCGAGGACTCATGGTGCCAAAGGCAGGGTGACTGTCATCCCCACCAGCATCAACCCGGACCTGTACACCCCCAAGTCCTCCAGCCAGGCCCACTCCCCTTCGGGGCGAGGTCTGCAGATGACCTGGATCGGCAGTTCCAGCACCCTCCAGGGGCTGGAAAGGATGGCTCCCCTTTTTGATCGGATCGGGACACGGATACCCGGAATCACCCTCCGGGTGATCAGCGACCGTTTTCCCGTTTTTGAAAAACTGAATGTGGTGAATATCCCCTGGTCAGGGCAATCCGAGGCCAGGGAATTGGCATCGGGTGATGTGGGCATTTCCTGGATTCCGGATGACCCCTGGAGCCGGGGAAAGTGCGGTCTGAAGGTACTCCAATATATGGCAGCCGGCCTGCCGGTCCTGGCCAACCCTGTCGGGGTCCATCCGGAAATCATCCGCCCGGGCCAGGAGGGATTCCTGCCAGCGACCGATGAGGAATGGCTGGAAAAACTTGATTATTTCGACAAGAATCGTCCAGAATTGAATGCCATGGGCCATCTGGGAAGGCAACGGGTGGAAAACGATTACTCCGTTGCCAATGCGGCCAGGTTGGTAGTGGATGCCATCCGGGAAATATCCGGGAGCGCCGCATGAACCTCCCGGCTCCCAATGACTTTCCTCCCGGATGGCTGATACCCCCGACAGATGGCGCCCTGATCCGGGCCCTGGAAAAACACGCTTCCAATCTTTCACGGCTGGTGGACCAGGAGGGGACCCTTGTCAAACGGGGGGGACACCGGCTTGTCTGGAGGGTCCATCTCGAAGGCCTGGATATCCATGTGAAACGCAACCAGATATCCGGAATCCGCGGACAAGCCCGCAAGATATTGCGGGGACACAAGGCCCATTTGGAGGCGCGCCGCCTCCTTGAGTTGGCCAGGGCAGGAGTTCCTACCCTGGAAGTGCTGGGAGTCGCGGCCGAGCCGGGGTTCTTCGGGGCATCCTGGATCATCACGCGCACCGCCCCCGACATGCAACCCCTGGACCGGTTCCTGGCGGATTCAGGCCCGCAACTGAAGGGGAAAGGCAGAAAGGAAATCGCCACCCGCATGGCCGGCCTGATGGCCTCGATGCACCAGCACGGCTTCCACCACACCGACCTCCATCCGGGCAACATCCTTTATTCAGCCACCGCTTCCCCCGCCATGCTTCTCCTGGATGTCCACGATCTCAAAAAGACTCGCCCGTCCTGGACCGGCAATCTCGCCAACCTCATCATCCTCAACCGCTGGTTTCACGGGCGCGCCACGCGCCAGGATCGCTGGCGATTCCTGAAATCTTATCTCCAGCAATTCCGCCAGGCGGCCCAAGGGTGCCCTTGGTCCCCCCGGGCAATGGCCCGCCTGATCGAAGACAAGACAGGGGCCTCCAAACACCGGTTGTGGAGGAGTCGGGACAACCGGTGTTTTGAGGTCAACAAGGATTTCCAGAAAATTGTGGTCGACTGTTTCGGCACCAAAGGTGTCGGATTTGCCGTCCGAACGCCAGAATTTTCCAGCCCCCACCTGGTGATGCCCGGCCCATTTCCAAGTCGTGACAACCCGGCTTTGGCAGGTGGAAGGAACCATCCCGCCTCCCCCCGGCCGGTGATCCTGAAACAATCCAAATCCTCCACCGTTTTCCATTGGTTCCCGGAAGGGCCCAACACGGACCATACAGGGTGGATTATCAAGGACATTCCAGCACGTTCCCTGTGGCATCGGGCCACGGGGAACCACCCTTGCCGCCGGTCCTGGCAACTGGGCCACGCATTGCGCGGCCGATTTTTGCCCACCCCCAAACCTCTGGCCTGGATCCGATTTTCGAATGGTTCGGAAAGGCTGGTCCAAACCGCGGTTGCCAACGCGACCCTTTTGGATAACTGGTGGAAGTCGGTCCAATGCCCGGCACGGCGCCAGGAACTGAGCCGCCGGCTAGGTTCCGTTATCCGGCACATGCACGGAATGGGGGTTAGCCACCGCGACCTGAAGGCTTCCAACCTCCTGGTGGGCCCGGACGACACCCCTTGGTTGATTGATTTGGTCGGGGTGCGCTTGCATAAGAAGTTGGTAACAGCTGACAGGGAAAGGGATCTTGCCCGCCTTGCCCGTTCCGCTTTGACCGTTGGCGGTGTGAGCCCGGGGGAAATGCTGCGATTCCTGAAAAGCTATCAGGGGGGCCGACTCACACCCCAATGGAAGTCCTTTGTCTTGAACATCTTGCAGCTTGCGCATTCAAAAATAAGGCGCAATATCCAAAGGGGTCGCGCCAACGGGTGATTTTTGGCCCCATCCTTCCTATTGCTCCCGGTTCCTTCCGGGAATTAATCTCCATCCCGTTCAGATTCAGCAGGCACCCTTTGGAAGCGCCCGAAGGCAGGGGAGGGTTTGTTTGTCCAAGGCTGCCCGCACCCGATGCATGTTGTCATGGCCCTTCTTCATGGTCATGTTTTTGGGTTGCCAAAACCTGGATTTGACGTTGGCTACCAATGCCCCCGGGTTGCCTGAACAAGCGCGCCCAAAGGAAGTTCAAAACCAGGTGGCCCCGCAACTTCCCTCGTTGCACGAAAAGCGGGTCGCACCATTCATTTTCCTTTCCGATCTTCCGCTGAATCCTGAGCCCAAATGGATTCAGGGTTGCTCCCAGCTTCGCGACCAGATTGCACGGGACCTGCGCCTGCAAAACTCCCAACGGCCCATATTGGTTTATCTCTTCGGTGACCGGGCTTCTTACGACCAATACATGCGCCTTCGCTATCCAGAGCTGCCAAGCCGCCGGGCATTTTTTGTCGCCCAGGGAAGATCCAGGGTATTGGGTGAAGACCTGATGGTTTTGACCTGGTGGTCAGACCGTCTGGAACAGGATCTTCGGCACGAATTGACCCATGCTCTGCTGCATTCCACTCTCATGGATGTCCCCCTGTGGCTGGACGAAGGGCTGGCTGAATACTTTGAGATGGAAAATTACCCGGTTGAATTCGCGGAACGGCTGGCACAAACCAGGGAGGATTTCGCCAAGGGGCCCGGCCCCAGCCTGGAAAGGCTCGAGGAGATCCGGGAAATCCATCGGATGCAACGTCCGGAATACCGAGAATCGTGGCTCTGGGTGCGGTTCATGCTTCAGGGACAACCCGAACTGAAAACTGCTTTGCTGGATTACTTGTCCGAATTGAGGCAAAATCCCAGGCCAGCACCCTTGGCCCCCAGACTTGCCCGGAAAATGCCCGATTACGCCGCCCGTTTTTCCCGGTATGCTGCGGAGGTGGCCGCGCCAAAAACACCTGTTCCACCCCCTCCCTGAATCATGCGTTTGCTCATTACCGCCGGTCCCACCTGTGTGCCCATTGATTCGGTCCGGGTCATCACCAACTTGGCATCCGGAAAAACAGGTCTGGCCATCGCCAGCCTTGCCGCGGTCCGCGGTCATCAGGTCACGCTGCTGACCTCCCAAGTCACGGATAACGGTCTCCCAGTGTCGAAGGGTGTGATCCGCACCTTTTCCACTCCAGATAACTTGGGGACACTCCTGGCCGAATCCATCCGCTCGGACTCGCCCGACGCAATCATCCATTCGGCAGCGGTCAGCGACTTCACGGTTGGGAAAATACTCGACTCACAGGGCAGACCAGTTGATTCACCCAAGTTGGACAGCGCCAACGCCCCTTTACACCTGGAACTACTACGTTCCCCCAAATTGATTGACAAAATCCGTCGGGATTGGGGCTTCAGCGGCCTGTTGGTCGGCTTCAAGTTGGAGTCCGGCCTGGACACCCCAGCCCTTATTCAGGAAGCAGAAACCACTAGAAAAAGGACCGGCGCCGACTTGATGGTCGCCAATCACCACCATTCCGCCGGGGTGGAGGCCTTCATCGGCCCCGGCACGGATAATGGTTACCAGCGCGTGGAAAGGCCCCGTTTGCCCGAAGCCCTGCTCACCCTCCTGGAAGGCAGGATAAGATGATTTTTCCCAGTCCCTTCCTGGCAACCAAGGAAACCGTGACCTCATGGCGCGAATTCTCTTGGGCCTGACCGGCTCGGTCGCGTCCATCAAGGCTCCGGAACTGTATGGAATCCTTTCGCGCCAAGGCCACCAGGTCCGGGCGGTGGCAACCCGTCGGGCCTGCCATTTTTTCGATCCGGCAGCCTTGGGATCGGAACCGGGGGCCCCTCCCGGTGCGGGGACCCGCGATCCAGACATTTGCACCCTGGATGAGGACGAATGGCCCGCTCCTTCGGACGGGAGCAAGCGATGGAACCGAGGCGACGAGGTGTTGCACATCCGGTTGCGCAATTGGGCGGACCTGCTGTTGGTCGCCCCACTCGACGCCAACACGCTGGCAAAACTCGCCCTGGGAATGTGCGACAATTGCCTGACTTCCATCTGGAGGGCATGGGACCGTTCCAAGCCCTGCCTCATCGCCCCGGCGATGAACACGCTCATGTGGGAGCACCCCGCCACCGCGCGACATTTGGCTCTGTTGTTGCAGGATACCGGCCACCCAATCCCGCCAAACATCCGCAGGGAAGAAATCTTTCACCTGCTGGAGCGGGGAATCAACGGGCTTCGAATGGCCTCCCCGGAACATAGGAAACTGGCCTGCGGAGATGAGGGAATGGGAGCCATGGCCTCTCTGGAAACCATCAAACTTTTGGTTGAAAAGCTTCTGCCAGCCAGCCAGACCGCCTGAAAAATCAGGCCGGGTTCTCCATCATGCGAACCGCCTCGCACGCCAAAAAAAGGGCGGCCGTTTCAATTCGCAGCTTGCGTCTTCCGAGACCGCAGGGCCGCCAACCAGCCTGTAGGAGGACCTGCATCTCCGACGGATCAAAACCTCCCTCCGGCCCCACCACAATGACCAGGGGCAGCGAACTGTCCACGGCATGGGGAAGGGACCAACCAGCGGCGTTCCCCTCGGGAACATGTCCAAACCAAAGGCTGCCCTGCTGCGCCGGGAAAAGCTCCACCATTTTTTCCAGAGATACCAGTTCACCAATTTCCATTAGATAGCTTCGCCCACACTGCTTGCTGGCCTCAACCACATGCCGACGGAGGCGGTCCAATCGTTTGGGCTCCGGGTGAATGACACTTCGCTCGCATTTCAGGGGAATGAATCGGGTAACACCTGTTTCCGTCAGTTTTTCAATCAAAAACTGTTCCCGATCGCCTTTCGGCAGCGGAGCCACCACCACCACCGGGCTGGGGGGTTCCAAATGGGTGGAAACGGGCCTATCCAGCACCAAGGAACAGCCGTGGCGAGAAATGTCCACTATCCGGCCCGGGTAATCCAACCCGTCACCGGCAAACAAAACCACCTGATCGTCAGGCTTAACCCTTGATACCAAAAGATGTTGCGTCTCATCCTTGCCCAAGCTGACCAAGCCGGGTGCCAGGGGAACTTCCGTATGGAATCGCTTGCTCATGGTTGCTATCTGCACTCCCGAACATTGCAGCGCGGAGATTGTTGTACATGAACCGGGAAATGCAAGACAGCCAGGCCAAAGCCGTTCTGCCACCGGGATTCTGGTCTCAGGCTCCCTCCGACCAGTTGCAAAGGCTGGAGCAATTATTGCAACAATTTCTCAGCCTTCCCGGATTCCAGCAGGGGACGGGGACTGCTGGGGCTCAGGTCCAAAGCGTAATGCTTACCCAGGGACGGGTAAACCCGCCCGTCAGTGCTTCGCCCTGTCCTGGCTCCCATCCTGCCCAAGCGGCGAGTTCTTCACCCAGTGCCGGTTGGACCCCCTCTGGGTCCACTTGGGGCCCTTTGGCGGAGGCATGGAAACAAGTTCAACACGAAAAACAAACCATTGTCCCCAATGCGGAATCGCCTCCAATCAGGTTTTCTGCTCCGGTCACCACCAATCCACCACCCAGCTTGGAAATTCCGGGGAATTTCTCTTGGCAATTTCCCGAGGATCCTGGTGAAAAAACTGCCCCGATTGCCGCATGGAACCTGGCCGGACTGGAAGAAAGTACCCCCTGGAGGGATTCCGGGCCGGTACAGGAAACCGTTCTTCCCACCCAGGAGTTCCAAACCTCCCCTACCCACCTGACGGCCTCCAAGGGAAACCACCCGGGTGTGGAAAAAGCAAGCATTCCAGTTCAGGCCGGGTGGGGGCACAAGACCCTTGTTTTTGGCAACCGGGTGGTGGATGCGAGCCTGCGAAGATTGGGATGGCCCGGTAGGGGCCTCCAAAGTTCCTTGGGAAAGTGGTTTCTGGGTTTGACCGGGGTTTGCCTCCTGACCGGTGGAACTTGGCTGTATTTCCGCGAGGCGGTGGATGAATTGGTTGGCCAAATCGGTTTTGGCGAAATGGCTCCTCCCTGAACAGTGTCCACTTGAAGGCCCGATTTCTGCTAAAAAGAACTTGAATCGAGATTGTTCAGATAAAGTCCGCGGACGGTTTTTTTCAGGGTCAAACGGCCTGTTCGGTTGTTCAGGAAGCGAGGATAAGTTGCAGGGTAATCTCTCCCCGGCCAAGGACGCCTCCGGAATCACCAGCGGACAAGGCAAAAAAATGGAAGCCGGCAAAGGCGAGCCCCTCACCAATGAGTCGGGTAGGGTTCCTTCCCGGGATAAACCAGATTACTTCGCCGGAGTCCTTTCTGCCCTGGTTCCCGGACTGGGCCAGCTTTTTCAAGGGCGCGCCTTCAAGGGCTGGATATTCCTCGGCTGCGTTTATTTCCTGTTCTTTTACGGCTGGATCCTGGGTGGCAGAAGCAATGTTTACCTGCCACGGGCGGAGCAATGTGTTCCGTTCAAGACAAACATTGTCAGAGTTGCTTTTGGAATCCCATTTCCGAAGCCCTTGTATTACCGCTGGCAATATGTGGGGCAGGTGGGGGTTGGAATAGCCGCTTGGCCCGCCATCATTCAGTGCTATTGGGCAGATGAGGAAAACGAACCGGATGTCACCCCGCCCCTGTTGGGCAAATACCTCAAAGCGCCACCGGAGCGGGAATTGAACCGGTTGCAGACCGAGGGGGACGCAAGTTGGGAGTTGGCTTGGGTATTCACGGTTGCCGCCGGCCTGTTGAATCTGCTGGGCATTTATGATGCCCTGTGCGGTCCTGCGGTGATCCCCGACAAAAAGTCTCAGGGAACCGATTCTCCCCCTTTGGCCAAGGGAGCGAATTGAACATGTGGCAGTCTATTTTCTGGCATATTCCCGCCTTGGTGATTCCCGTCAGCCTGGTCTACGGGGCCACCCGATTTGAAAACCCAAGGGACATCTTTTGGGAGGCCATCCACTGGATGCGACGGTTGGTGGTATTCCTGACAACCATTGCGATCGTGGTCCATCTCCTCACCTGGCTAGTCTGATCCGCTCTATCGCGGCAGAAACGAAAACGGGGCCCCTTGGTGATCCAAGGGGCCCCGTTTGGCTATACCTGGGGATTCCGACGGTATGGACCGTCAGGATTCCTCCAACATTACTCTTGGGCCTTGGCAACGCCGGTGGACTCGAAGCGGGCGACAGATTCCTCGCCGGCGCGCACGACCACCTTCTTGGTCATGGTTTGGGGCTTGCCATCGACTTCAACAACAGCGGTCAGCTCGTAGAAGTAGTTTTGGCCAGCTTCCAGGACCGGGGTGGAGAACTCGCGGCGGGCGCCGGAGCTCAAGGTCTCGGTGCCGTCGACAACCAGCTTGGCGTCCTGGGGCAGCTCAACAATCACGCGAGCCTTCAGGCCGGTGGAAACCTGGCCCTTGCCGGGGGTGCCCTTGGTGGCGGGAACGGTTTCAACCGCACCCTTGGTGGCGCCACCCTTGATCACGGAGGACTCGATGATGTAGCTGCTGCTGCCCATGCAGCCGTAGCAGCCGCTGCAGCCCATGCAGGAGTAGGAGGAGCCGTAGCAACCGCTGCAGCCCATGCAGGAGTAGGAGGAGCCGTAGCAGCCATAGCAACCGGTGCACCCGGAGCAACCGTAGCAAGAGTAGACGCTACCGGTGCAACCACAGCAGGAATAAACCACAGGAGCGCACTTGGGGGCGCAATGGGCGCCGCAGCCATAGGCCTTGCTGCAGAAGAAGAAATCAGGTGTCGAGGACGAGCCGATCAGGGCGGCCATGACGATGGCGGAAATCATGGTGTTGGAACTCCGAGTGGGGGGTGAAAATCACACCGCCTGGCAATTTCGCAAGCCAGGGCGTTATGGAAAAGATAGGGGAATTTTTCAGGCAACCAAGGCCAGATCTAACCGTTACCAAATTGTGTAATTCCGTTTGTTTCTTTGAGCGGAAAAATCGGAACAACTATCCCATATTAACTCTAAAGATTTTTACTTGGCTTTTTCAGGCCTTTGGTAGATTCATGCCATGAACAATCCGCCAAATATTTCCAATAAGATATATTTTGATTTCAACGCTACCGCTCCAGTCTATCCGGAGGTGGGGGAGGCCATGCGCCCCTGGTTGATGGGGCAGGTGGGCAATCCTTCCAGCAAGCACGCCTTGGGAAAAGTCGCCAGGGAGGCGGTTGAAACGGCTCGCGGCCAGGTGGCCCGCTTGATTGAGGCTGATCCTGCGGAAATCATTTTCACTTCCGGGGGCACCGAAGCTTCCACCCTGGCCCTTCGGGGATTTGCCCCAGCATGGGGAGGATTCTACCGGCGGTTTCTCAATCCCTACAGGCTTTATCTGAGCCCGGCGGACCACCCAGTCAGCATCGAGACCTCTCTGGCTTTGGCCAAGGAAGGCAAAGTGTGGGTTCGGTGGCTCCCCTTGGACAAAGATGGGAGGGTCGATGTATCCCAAGTCCGAAAGAGAGTTCGTCGGGGCAGGGGATTGGCCAGTGTTTTGGTAGCCCACAACGAGTCAGGCACCTTGCAACCGGTGCGGGAGCTGGCGGACCTTTGTCATGCACGCGACCTGTTGCTCCATGCGGATGGTGCGCAGGCTGTTGGAAAAATCCCCTGCTCGGTTAAGGATTTGCGGTGCGATCTGCTCACCATAGCCGGCCACAAAATGGGGGCTCCCCAGGGAATTGGGGCCCTGTTTGTCCGCCAAGGTCTGGAACCCAAACCCCAAGTCCACGGCGGGGGTCAGGAGCGGGGCCTGCGGGCCGGAACGGAGCCTGTGGCGTTGATCGTGGGCCTTGGAAAAGCAGCGGAAATTGCTCGCGAAACGATGGAATTCGCAAATACCCGGCTAGCCAGCCTCCGGGAAGATCTGTGGACAAGGCTGGTGACCATTTTTGGCTCGCAAATTCTTCGCATCACCCATCCCACGCACGCGCTTCCCAACACCTTGTTTGTCGCGCTTCGGGGAATCGATAGCGGTAGTCTGCTTGCGGATGTCCCGAACCTATGCGCCTCCACCGGATCGGCCTGCCATGATGGCCGCCATCAATCCCGGCTTCTTGGAGCCATGGGGGTGGATGCTTCCTGGCATAAGGGCACCCTTCGGCTGAGCCTGGGTCGTGGAACAACGCCTCAGGAAATCACAACCGTTGCCGGTTGGCTGGAAAACTGGGCCCGAAATCATTTCATTCAGCCGGGCTGAATGAACCTGGCCAAAAGTAAACTGACCAAGTTGAAAAGGGCGTGCACCAACACACAGGCCTTCAGGGATTGCCCGCTGGCGCGCATCCACCCCAGACCCAACGCCAAGGGCATCAAGGCCACTGGTGCGGGCCAGGAAGAGGCGTGAAGGCATGAAAAAATCTGCGCCTGTGCCACGATCTGGCTCCAGGGCGCCCGACGAGTTGGGTCCTGAGGATAGGCCATCCGGACGGACACAACGGGAAGCACCAAAAGGGCCGCCAGCATTGCACCGTTGAACCAACCGTAATTTCCCTGAAATTTAGCCGAATCCATGGCAAAACCAGCAAGCAGCAGGCTGACCACAATCCCGGTAATCCAATTGGTACCTGCCCTCAACGTAGACAAAAGCGTCATCAGGTAACCCCGGCACAGGACCTCCTCCATCAACGGGGCGACCAAACACCCTTGAAGGGCTACCAAAACAAAGCCCCACCACCCCCCCTGGACCAAAAGGGTGCTGAGTGGGTGGGTTTCCGGAACTCGCGAAAAAAAGTGATTCAGGCAGATTCCCAGCACCATCCACAAGCCATGGCTTGCGATCACGGAGCCCAATCCAACCCCCAGCGTCGCCAAGGACGAGGGCCGAAAGCTTTGCCTGGCACTGGAAGGACACCCGGTTCCCGGGTGGCGCATTATGGCCATCAACAGCAAAACCTGGGCTGGAAAAACCAGCAGGGTGGCGGTTCCGGTGGCCAGCATCCTGGATACTTTTTTCCCCCCGGAATCTGGCGGGTTGCCCGGTGCGATGGAATCCGCGTAAGGACTGGAGAAATAGCCCTTCTTCACCAGTTCCTGCCCCAGGTAAACCGACAAAGCGGTCCCGGCAACCCACAGGAAAAGAACCAGGAAAAGGTTGGCCAAGGCCGGAAATCCGGGGTGTGAATCCGGGGTGTCGGGCATGCCAGGATTGGGAGCATTGTGGCTGGCCCCCGAATCTGACACTGGGCTCAATTCCTGTCGTTCGTTCACCGTTTCATCCAGTTTTTACTCGCGTGATCATCCATCCCAAGAGCCGGACCGTCATGGGTACCACCATGATGGCAGACCGGAGCATTCACCGCCCCGGTTGGCTGAATCCCATCCATGGAATACCCTGAAGCAATACCTTTGTTCCCAGCCACGGACAAATGATTCCCCATGGCCGACATCCTGAATCGCATCGTTGAAACCAAAAAACAGGAAGTGGGAGATTTACTACGCTCCCGCAAACTGTCCGATTGGGAAAGTGGGGCACGCGGATCCGCCCCCTCCAGGGACTTTCTGTACCAAATGGCCCTCCCGGGCATTCGGGTCATTGCCGAGGTCAAGAAGGCTTCGCCCTCTGCCGGAATCCTGCGGGCTCCTTTCATTCCAGGCGAAATTGCGAAATCCTACGCCGATCATGGCGCCGCCTGCATCAGTGTGCTCACAGACAAGGATTATTTTCAGGGAAAACTGGCAGACTTGGAAGAGGTGCGGGCCGCGGTCCCCTTGCCGGTATTGCGCAAGGATTTCCTGATCGATCCGGTTCAGGTGTTCGAAGCCCGAATCCACGGCGCGGACGCCATACTTCTCATTGCCGAAATCCTAAGCCAGGCGCAATTGATCGAAATGGACCAACTGGCCGAGAGCCTGGGCATGGCGGTTCTGGTGGAATTGCACGATGCTGCAAGCCTGGACAAGGTCCTTGCGGCCAAACCCAAGCTGGTTGGTGTCAACAACCGCGACCTGCGCACCTTCCAGGTCCGTCTGGAACACACCCTGGAGATCGCTGCTAACCTGCCGTCCGACACCATGCTGGTCAGCGAAAGCGGTATCAAAACCCCTGATGACATCGGTTACCTGGTCCGTGGAGGAGTACGACGATTCCTCGTGGGCGAGGCTTTCATGCGATCCCCCTCGCCGGGTCAGCGACTGGCCGAATTGATTTCGGTTTGATCATCGCCAGGGGATTTCAAAACCCTCACGCATTTTCATGACATTGCCACCTACCCAACCACTGGACCTGCCCTACCGATTCCGGGAGGAAATGGCACGGCTTTGGCGGGGAATTGCACAAAACCATCCGCCAAAGTCTGATGGTGGCCCGGTCTTGGTGGCGGTGAGTGGGGGTGCGGACAGCATGGCTTTGGCGGCCCTGTTTTCGCAAATCGCATTCAACGGCCCAAAGGCCTCTCCACCCTGGCATCTGGTCCATGTCCAACACCTGTTGCGTGGGCAGGAAAGCAGGGAGGATGAACGTTTCCTCAAGGAATCAACCTCCATCTGGAACCGGCTTCCGAATCCCCCGGCAAAAATCATCGTGCTGGACGGGGTTCCCCCTGAAGGTTGGCCAGGGGGCTCCTACGAGGGGCCCGCGAGATTGGTTCGTTACCGTGCCATTCTGCTGTATGCCGCACAGTGTAAAGCGCCCGCCATCTGCACCGCCCATAGCCTGGACGACCAGGCAGAAACCGTTCTTCTGCGCCTATTTCGCGGCGCCGGGTTGGCTGGGTTACGCGCGATGCGGCCGGCAACCACCTTGGCCGGCACCCCGATCCTTCGTCCGCTTCTGGGGGTGCAACGAAGCGAATTGCGAGAGTTCCTGCTGAGCCAAAACATTCCCTGGCGGGAGGACAGCAGCAATTCCCAGACCCATGCCGACCGGAATTTCCTTCGTCACCGGATTCTCCCGCTGGCCCAGGAAAGGTGGGGTACCCGTGTACCACGCTTTATGGCCCGTTTGGCGCGGCAAGCGACCCGATGGTCCCATGACCATCAAAAACGTTTAGACCGTATGATTGCCTCCTGGGAATTGCCCAGGGCAGGAAACCGGGTGGTCTGGCATTTGGGCAAGGCAAAAATAAAAAAAACAAACGTGCTTGCAGATTGCTTGCACCGGCTTTGGGAACGGGAAGGCTGGCCGGCCGGAGAATGGTCGGTTCGACGTTTCCGGCGCCTCGCGCGGTTTATCCGGGGAAAAGGTTCCCTGGAGAATCTTCCGTTGGGTTGGGAAATTTATCTCGACGAGCATGTGGTCCGGTTTGATCCACCTTCCTCCTGGTCGGGAAGGCAAACAGACCGAACTCATTGAAAGGTGAAATTCGGATGTCCGTCACGGCTGTCAGCCAAAATCTTGATCCCAATTCCTCCATCCCGGTCCGTCGCGCGCTGATTTCCGTCAGCGACAAAACCGGCTTGATTGAACTGGCAAAAGTACTGGCCGCTCAAGGGGTGGAATTGGTATCCACGGGTGGCACCCACAAGGCCCTTGCCGAGGCCGGACTGCAACCAAGGGAAATTGCGGAACTGACGGGCTTCCCGGAAGGTCTGGGAGGCAGGGTCAAAACCCTGCACCCTTTTGTGCATGGTGGCCTTCTGGCCCGCCGCGGACTGACCGAAGATGAACAGTTTGTCGCCGCGCAATCCATACCGTGGATCGACCTGCTGATTTGCAACCTGTATCCGTTTGAGAAAGTCACCAGTGATCCCGCCTGCCCGTGGGATACCGCCATTGAAAATATCGATATTGGCGGCCCCGCCATGGTTCGGTCCGCCGCCAAGAACCATGCACATGTCGCCGTTCTGACCGACCCATCGCAATACGCTTCCTTTGCCGAGGAAATCACTTCCGGGAAGGGAACCGTGGCCCGAGCCACCTGCCGCCGCCTGGCCACGGAGGCCTTTGTCCGTATCGCCGGCTACGATGTGGCCATCGCGCGGTACCTCACCGAAAGGCAGAAGGTGGAAACCGGACGTTTGCTGATGGATTTGCCTGAAATATCCAAGCTACGCTACGGGGAAAATCCCCATCAGGCCGCATCACTGTACGGTAATCGCCAACCAGGCACCCTGGCCGCCTCGGCTGTGCTGCACGGCAAGGAGATCAGTTACAACAACTGGCTCGACCTGGATGCCGCATGGTCGATTGTCAGCGGTTTGGAAACACCCACCGCGACAGTGATCAAACACACCAATCCTTGCGGCGCCGCTGTCGCCGAAACCTTGGAAAAAGCCTTCCTGGCCGCCTACGATGCCGATCCCGTGAGCGCTTACGGCGGAATTGTCGGCCTGAACCGGGAGGTGGACGCCGCAACCGCGGAAGCCATGGCCCTGCCCGGCAGGTTTTTGGAATGCATCGTCGCCCCCGGCTTCAGCAAAGAGGCTCTGGAGATCCTGACCACCAAGCCCACTTGGAAAAAGAATGTCCGGCTGGTGGCTGTGGGTGGCTCCAAATCCACGGTTGGCCAACCCGTGGAGCTTCGGTCGATCGATGGAGGCGTGCTGGCCCAGACCAAAGATCTGGCCAATGAGGGCACAGCAGGCTGGAAAGCGACCTCCCGCAAGAAACCCAGCCAGACCGAATCACGGGATTTGGAATTGGCCTGGAAACTGGTGGCCCAGGTGAAAAGCAACGCCATCGTGCTGGTCAAGGATGGATGCCTGGTGGGGGTTGGCCAAGGGCAAACCAGCCGGGTGGAATCGGTCAAATTGGCCATCGCCAAAGCAGGGGAAAAGGCCAAGGGAGCGGTGCTCGGCTCCGACGCTTTCTTCCCTTTCCGCGACGGTGTGGATGAAGCCCTGAAAGCCGGGGTGAAGGCCTTTGTCCAACCGGGCGGATCGATGCGGGATGCTGATTCCGTCGCCGCCTGCGATGAGGCGGACGCGACGATGATTTTCACGGGCGTCCGCCACTTCAAGCACTGACAGGCCCTGCGATTTTCAAACCGTGGGAAAGCGGAATGCCGCGGCGGTGTCCCATTCTCCCTCGCCGCGGGCGAGGGCTTCATCCTGAAGCGCCGCCACCTGGGAGGTCACCCGCAAGGCGATACCGCTGGCAACCGCTGCCTCGTGCATCAACTGCACATCCTTGCGGGCCATGGCCGCGGTGAAATCCGGAGGGCTGAAACGGCCGGAAGCCACCCTGGCACCCAAGGCGGGCAAGGATGCCCCGGGATTGCAGTCCTGCAGGGTGATGAGGGAGTCTGTGGGGGAAATTCCCGCCGCGGCGGCCAGCCGAAAAATATCGGCGACAATCCCGTATTGGCCCAGGAATGCCAGGTTGCCAATCAGTTTGTGCACGGCAGCCAACTGAGGGCCCTCACCCAGATTGATCACCTTCCCTGTCATCCGTCCCAAATCCGGCAGCACCTTTACAACCTGATCCTGCCGGCCGGAAACCAGCAAAAACCCTTCCCCGGCAAGCGCGTTGCCCGGGGACATCATCACGGGAGCATGCAGGTACACCCGGTCGCGCCCTGACCAACGAGCGCAGCGTTCGCCAGTCGGCTCGGGCAAGGTGGTGGAATGGTCCAGAATCCAGCAGTCGACCGGTATCCGCCTCGCCAGGGGTTCCAGCGTCTCATCCACGGCCCGGTCATCGGCCAGAATCAGTTGAATCCGGTCAACTCCCGCCACAGCCTCGGCCGCGGTGGAGCAGGGGACCGCGCCAAAGGATCGCAACGCTTCAGCCTTGGCGGGGGTACGGTTCCACACGCGGACCTCGTGGCCCTGATTCAGAAACCGCCGGACCATGCTGGTCCCCATCAATCCCGCGCCCAGAAAACCGATTTTCATGGCCATTTTCCTCGACTTGCCCCCGCACCGTTTCCGCAGGGCGTATCATATCGCCAAAAGCGACTGACCTATTGCCCAACGGGTGCGGAAGCTGGATCATGAAGCTCTGAATAAGATTCCTTCAGATGGCGGAGCCCCACCATGCGGACCGAAAGCACCCATTCCCCGATGGACCGACGCTCCGCGGTCAAGACCATGGCCGCGGCCGCAGCGGCCTGCGCCATTCCCCAGACTCAATCCCATGCCACCGAGGCCTCCGCCATGCAGGTGATCGACACCCATCAGCACCTTTGGGACATCGAGAAATTCACGCTGCCCTGGCTGCCCAAGGATGGCCCGCTAGCCAAATCGTACGGCCTGGCGGATTACCGCAAGGCCACCGAGGGGCTGAATGTCGTCAAGACGGTCTACATGGAGGTGGATGTCGCCGAGAGCCAGCAACTGGCCGAAGCTGAACTGGTTTCGGGTTACTGCTCCGACCCCGCCACCGGGATGGTCGGCGCGGTGATCTCCGGAAGGCCGGCCTCACCCGGCTTTGGGGAATATGTGGGCAAGGTACGCAAGTTGAAGGGGATCCGCGGCATCCGCCAGGTGCTGCATGTGCCCGCCACACCGTCCGGATTTTGCCTGGAAAAGGCGTTCATTGAAGGGATTCGCCTGCTTGGATCCAAGGGGCTCAGCTACGACCTGTGCGTCAAGCACACGGAACTGCCCAATGTCGCCAAGTTGGTCGCGGCCTGCCCGGATACCCGGTTCATCCTCGACCATTGCGGTAACCCCGACCTGAAGGACGCCAGCCAGGATCCGTGGAAGAAAAACCTTGAACTGGTGGCCAAGCAACCCAATGTGGTGGTAAAGGTTTCAGGCTTTTTGGCCTCCGCACCCGGTTTTGGCCAATGGAAACTGGATCAGGTGGCTCCCATCATCAACCACACCATCGACACCTTCGGACCAGACCGGGCCATGTTCGCCGGCGACTGGCCGGTGGTCCTGTTGGGCGCGACCTACGGCCAATGGCTGGGAACGGTGCGGGAGGTGGTGCGTGAACGGCCGGCAGCGGACCAAAAGAAACTGTTCCATGACAACGCCGTGAGGGTGTACCGCCTGGGGTGATCGGGAAGTCTATCCCCGCCTTTTCCCGCACACGGACTCTTTATTCCCGGAAAACAGCATGTTGAATCCCAGTTTGGAAATCCGCACGGCCATCGAGGCGGCGCGGTTGTCCGAGTCGCGCATCATGGAGTTCTACTCCTCGATGAGCCAGATTGCCGACGCCCAAGCCAACATCACCACCCAGGCTGACCGCGATTCCCAAGACATCATCCTCGGTCACCTGCACAAGGCTTTTCCCTCCGACGGTTTTCTTGGGGAGGAAAACACGGAGCTTTACGCCACGCTGCCCAAGGCGGGAAACCGGTTGTGGGTGGTGGACCCGATCGACGGCACCCGCGGATTCGCCAAGAAAAACGGGGAATTCTGCATCATGATCGCCATGGTGCAAAACCATGAGGTGCAACTGGGAGTGGTGCTGGACCCGACCCGCAAGCGCCTGACCTTCGCTGAAAAAAGTGCAGGCTGTTGGCGGCGCGACGGATTGATGCCTGACATTCGGTGCGCTGTCAGCGCCAACGGCAACACGGCGCGGCTGACTTTGACCCGGTCCAGGCCCAAGGTACCGGGCAAGCTGGAAGGAAAATCGCTGCTGCTGGCACCCGAAAAGCTGCTTGAAACCTACTCGGCCGGATTGAAATTCGCCGCAGTGGCGCGCGCCGAGGCCGACGCCTACACCAACGACTACCCCACCTACAACGACTGGGACATCTGCGCCGGGCATATTTTGGTGGAGGAGGCCGGCGGGCGGGTTTCCAGCCTGGCTGGCCGACCGCTTCTTTACGGTGCCCCGGGTTACCAGCAGGACGGCTTCATGGCCTCCAACGGCCTGTTGCACAATGCCCTGCTGGCAAAGATCCGGCCGGAAGGCTGAGGCTCCTTGCTAGCGCGACAGCGCACCCAGGGGAGGCGGCCCCTGAACCTGTGCCAGACGCGCCTGGGCCGCGTCGGCATAGCGGCTACCGGGGAATGTGACCAGAACCTTTTCCAGATAAAACACCCCTTGCTGGGGCTTGCCCTTGCCGATCCAGGCTTCGGCAAGGTTCAAGTACAGGCCGGCCAGTTTTTCAGCGGCTTGCTCGGCCACCACCCTCAGTTTGTCCGGATCGCTCCGGATCGCCTGCACCTCATCCCGGGCCTTTTTCGCCTCTTCGGATTCCGGAAACTGGGCCAGCAGCCTCTCGGATATTTCCATCAATCCCGCGAAATGCCCCTGTTTTCGCTCCTCTTCCATCTGATCCATCAGCGTTTTGGCTCCGGCCTCCATCCCTGATTTTCCCGTGGCATCGGAACTGCGGGACGCCAAGGTCCCCTTGGCCAATTCACGGGAAGCGGAACCCTCTTGGGCAGCATCCGGCAAGGTGACTGTCGGTTCCAAGGGTTTCCGGACGGAACCGGGAGCGCCTTCATTGGTTCCCCGGGCCAAGGCTTCCGCTTCCAATTCCTGCTGCAGAGCTCTCGCCTGCGAATAGACCGCTCCGCGGAATTCAGAGTCGGTGATCAAACGCAGCAATACCGCCGCCCTGTCCCGGTCCTGGTGCGCCCTGGCCTTGCGGGCCTCTTCCAGCGCACCCGCCAGCCACGCAGGTGCTTCCGGCCCCGCCACCGCTCTGTCCAGCGCGGCCAAAAACCCGGCTGGATCGAGGAAGCCTTCGTTGCTTCCCAGGATTTTGCCGGACGGGTCGGCATAGACATGGGTCGGGTAATTGCGGAGCCCCAGTGCGTTCACCAATTGGGGATTCTTGCGGCCATCCACCTTCAGGCACACCCAATCCGTTTTCAACTTGGCGACCACCTTCGGCTCGGCCAGCGTCACGGTTTCCATCTGCCTGCACCACGGGCAGTTTTCCGCGCCGATTTCAATGAGCAGGGGAGCTCCCCGCTCCGCTGAAACCTTGCGCGCCCCGTCATAGTCGGAGAGCCAAAGGATTCCGGCTGGGGCAGAGGAGGGGGGAGAGGCGGGCACGGCCTCCTGCCCCCACGTGGAAGCCGGGGCACAAAATAGGAGCAGGGCCCCCACCCTGAAAGCATCCAGAGTGGAACCTTTTGACTCTCTGGTTTGGTGGCCTGTTTTCCCTGACCGTTTCATGGGTGCCTTCTCCTTGTCCAGAATCGTTGGACAACTACTTCGGGGGCCGGTTTTCCTAGGCCCTGGGATGCGCCTTGCGATAGTTTTCCTGCAGCTTTTGGGTGGTGACGTGGGTGTAAATCTGGGTCGTGCTCAGGCTGCGATGGCCCAGCAGTTCCTGGACGGAACGGATGTCGGCCCCCGCGTCCAGCAAGTGGGTCGCGAAAGTGTGGCGGAGGGCGTGGGGTGAAACATCCTCCTTCAGCCCCGAAAGGCGGGCCTGGTGTCGGAGCAACCGGTGGACACTGCGGGAAGTCAACCGGGTACCGCGGTGGTTGAGGAAGAGGGCGTTTTGTTCCTTGGTTTTCGCCAGGCAGGCCCTCACTTCCATCCAGCGACCGATCGCCTCCATCGCCATCGGCCCCAGTAGCACCAACCTCTCCCGTTTCCCCTTGCCCCGAACAACGGCCACTCCCTGATCGGGGTCCAGATCATCCAGGTTCAATCCGACCAATTCACTGACACGGACCCCGGCCGAATAAGCCACCTCCCACAACGCATGGTCCCTGGGGGCGAGCCGTTTTTCACCCTGGTCAGCCTCAAGCAGGGTGTCGATTTCGGTTCGGGTGAGAAAGCGGGGCAGCTTGCGTTCCTTCCGGGGTCCCTTGAGACCGTCAGCGGGGTTGGAGTCCACCTTTTCCCGCAGGCGGAGGTACCGGAACCAGGAGCGTATCGCGGATAGCCGGCGGCCGATGGTGGATCGGGAGTACCCCTGTTCCTGCATCCACGCCAACCAGGTCCGCAGGTTGCGGGGGGTCACCTGGCTAACCTTGAGGCCCTTGCCAAACGATTCCTGCAGGCGTTCCACGGCCTGGGTCAGGTCCTCCCGGTAGGATTTGACCGTGTGGGCCGAGGCACCCTTTTCCAGGGACAGGTGCCTAAGGAAATCCGCCATTTCCGCCCGCATGGAAAGGCCCCCGGCCTACCGTTGCCAATGGTCACACGCCCCGAATGCCCCATTCCGGGTCAAACGGTTTCCCCCTGCAGCACTTGTTCCCGCATCTTTCCGGCCAGGATGGCCACATCAAAACCGGTCAACGGGCAGGAGGATTCAACCGCCAGTTCCTGCAGGTCCTCCAGCAGGATGTCCTGGCTTTCCCGGTCGTAAACGAAGACAAACCGCTCCCCCTGCTTGGTCAACGCGAGAACGAAGACCTCCTTGCGCACGCATGAACTCCGGATGCTGGCTCGAGTTGGTGTGCAGTATTGTTTGATTTCGGATGGTATGGCGATCCGGTCGTTGCGGATGTGGCCCCCGGGAGGAAAGAACCCGGAGGGCCCGGCAATCCTCCCCGCACAAGCCTTGGAAGCTGCAAAATCAGATCAGATGATCCAAAGAAGCCAAACCCAGACCTTCCCGTGAAGCCAATGGCTCACCGTACTTGCGCTGGATGGTCCACCCGTAGGCCTTGGCCCGGGTTTCCACATCCTCCAGGGGCAGGGTTGGATTGGCAGTACTGCCCTGAATCAACTGGGAGTGGTAACAACGGAGCACCTCCAGCTTGCGGACAAACTGGTCGGAGATATCCAACACCAAATCCGCCTTGGGCAAAGTGCGCTGGTGCAGGGAAAAGTAATACAGCAACCGGGGTGGATACCAGGGATCACCCGGTAAATCGGTTTTGCTCAATTTGGCCCAGAAACGCGCCGCGTCGGTGAGGGCGCTGGCTGCCACATGGTCGGGGTGAGCATCCTCCCAGTGGTGGGTGAACACCACCTTCGGTCGCCAGAGGCGAAAAACCCCAGCAAGCCGGGACCTGGCTTCCAAAGAATTCTCGAGGGAACGATTGGGCAACCCCAGGTTGATCCGCTGGTCCAAACCCAATTTGGCGGTGGCCTCCGCCGTTTCCCTGGCCCGGATTTCCGGTGAACCCAACGGGGTGGGCTCGCCGTTGGTCAGGTCCACCACCCCGACCCGGTACCCCTTTTCCTTCAACCTCAGGATCGTGCCCCCCAAACCGATTTCGGCATCATCGGGGTGGGAGGCTACCACCAGATAGTCAACCTGGGAATCTGTGGCGCTTTGCGAAGATGGGCTGTTTTTCTGGACTGACATGGCGTTGATTCCCGGGAAGCTGGCGGTGCATCATTGGACACCATCCAGTAAGGAATCGGCAGCGTCAGACCACCGATTCAACCGCCCATTTTATCGTGCGATCGGGAAAGGAATCCCATGCGCAAACTGATCGTGATCCCCGCCAGATACGCCTCCTCCCGCCTTCCCGGCAAACCGCTTCTCCGGGAAACCGGCAAGTACATGGTCCAGCATGTGTACGAAAGGGCCTGGCAAAGCCAATTGGCTGACCGGGTGATTGTGGCCACCGACGATGACCGGATCGAGCAGGCCTGCAGGAGCTTCGGGGCAGAGGTGGTGCGCACCCGGGAAGACCACGCCTCCGGGACGGACCGCGTGGCCGAGGTGGCCGAGAGCCGGAATTTTGACCTGATCCTGAACCTGCAGGGGGACGAACCGCTCATCGACCCGGCCAAGCTGGACCTGCTGTTCCAGTTGCTGGAAAACGATTCCGCCGCCGAAATGGCCACCCTGGTCACCCCGCTGACCAGCCTGGAATCGTACCGGAACCCAAATGTGGTGAAGGCGGTGGTGGATGACCGGGGCAGGGCGCTTTATTTCAGCCGCAGCCCCATTCCGCACATCCGGGACAATGCGGAACCCGATGCCGCCGCCCTGCGCGGGCTGGTTTGGCAGCATGTGGGCCTGTACGCCTACCGCAGGGACTTTTTGCTGCGCCTGGCGCAATTGCCGGTTCACCCCATCGAGCAGGCGGAAAAACTGGAACAGCTAAGGGTTTTGGCCACCGGTGGTTCCATCGCGGTGGGCAAGGTGGAAAATGCCGGAATCGGCGTGGACACCTTTGAAGACTATCGGCGGTTTGTAGAACAATATCTGCAATCCGGGCGCCGGGCGGCCTGACAGTCGGGGGGACTGGGGCGGCCAGTGCCCGCCCCACCGGGCACCCCCTTTGATGTCGAAGCATATCTGCAAACATATCTTTGTAACCGGCGGTGTGGTCAGCTCCCTTGGCAAGGGGCTCACCAGCGCCTCGGTGGGGCTGTTGCTCGAGAAAAGGGGCCTGCGGGTGCGCCTGCAGAAGCTCGACCCCTATCTGAACATTGACCCGGGCACGATGAGCCCCTACCAGCACGGCGAGGTCTATGTGCTGGATGACGGCACCGAGACAGACCTGGATTTGGGCCATTATGAGCGGTTCACCTCGGGCCCGCTCACCCGCCAGAGCAACTACACCAGCGGCCGCATCTACCAGTCCATCCTGCAGAAGGAGCGGCGGGGAGAGTACCTGGGCAGCACTGTTCAAGTGATTCCCCATGTGACCGACGAGATCAAGGCGGCCATCCGGGGCGTGGCCACCAGCGATGTGGATGTGGTGATCACCGAACTAGGCGGCACGGTGGGCGACATCGAGGGCCTGCCCTACCTGGAGGCCATCCGCCAATTCGCCCTCGATGTGGGCAAGAATAATTGCCTGTACATCCACCTGACGCTGGTTCCGTACCTGAAGGCGGCGGGCGAGGCGAAGACCAAGCCCACCCAGACCAGCGTGATGCAGCTCCGCCAGATCGGCATCCAGCCCGATGTGCTCATCTGCCGCACCGAGCGGGAAATGAGCGAAGGGATGAAGGACAAGATCGCCCTGTTCTGCAATGTGGAACGGCGGGCGGTCATCGAGGAACGCGACAAGGAGCTGTCGATCTACGAGGTGCCGGTCAGCCTGAGTGCCAACAAACTCGACCAGATCATCGTCGAGAAGCTGGCCCTGGAAGGCAAGCAGCTCGACATGAGCGAATGGCAGGGGATGCTCAACCGGGTGCTCAACCCCCGGCAGGAGGTCTCCATCGGCGTGGTGGGCAAATACATCAGCCTTTCCGACGCGTACAAGTCGATCTACGAGTCGCTCGACCATGCCGGCATCTCGCTGGAAACCCGCGTGGTGGTCCGGCGGATCGACAGTGAGGAAGTAGAGCGCGACGGAGCCGAGCGCACGCTGGGGGGACTGGACGGCATTTTGGTGCCCGGCGGCTTCGGGTACCGCGGCATCCCCGGCAAGCTGGCGGCGGTCCGCTACGCCCGCGAGAAGAAGATTCCGTTCTTTGGCATCTGCCTGGGGCTGCAGTGCGCGGTGATCGAGTTCGCGCGGCATGTGCTGGGCCTGAAGGACGCCAACACCACCGAGATCGATGCCGACACCAAGGACCCGGTGGTCTGCCTGCTGGACGAGCAGTTCAGCATCACCGACATGGGCGGCACCATGCGGCTGGGCTCCTACCCCTGCAAGCTGACCCCCGGCAGTTTGGCCCGCAAGGTGTATGGTGCCGACGAAGTGCGCGAGCGGCACCGGCACCGGTACGAGTTCAACAACGCTTACCGCCAGCGCTTTGAGGAAGCCGGCATGCGTTTTTCCGGCACCAGCCCCGACGGCAACCTGGTGGAGGTGATCGAAATCCCCGACCACCCGTGGTTCCTGGCGGTGCAAAGCCACCCGGAATTCCAATCCAAGCCAACCAAGTCGCACCCGCTCTTCCGCGAATTCACCCGCGCCTCGATCGAGCAGAAAAACCGCAAGCGGAACTGAGAATCGTCTCCCTTGTAAAAGACCAACCCCGGCAGGCTGTTGTGCCTGACGGGGTTGGTCTTTTGGATGGCGAGGGATTGGCGGATCGGTATTTAAACCGCCACTCCAGGCCGAGGTCGATGCCCTGGGCCCAGATACCCGTGCCGTTCCAGTTGAACGCGGGTTGAGCCGGTTGGGCGCCGGGCACCGAGGGGGGCAGCAGGTTGGGATTCACATTCGGGTTGATCACATTGCCGGCCCGGGCGACGCTGCTCCAGTAGAGGAAGGTGTAACCGGCGCGCAAGCGCACGGTTTCGGTGACAAAGTAGCCCAGGTGGTAGCCCACCTCGGGAACAAAGGTCAGCACCTCGCGGCTGTAGGAGCCGATGTTGCTCGGCAGCGCCAGCAAACCACCGGGGGAGGTGGCAGGCGCCACGCCGGGCACCGTGACCGTGGTGTTACCAGTGATATTGCAGGACTGGTAAGTGGAACCGAGGGCGATGCGGCCACCGCCATCCACAAACCAGCACCCTGCCGGCGGCCATCAGGAACGCCACCTGGTCGGTGGTCTACAGCGCCGGTTCCTCCGGTAGCGCCACGAGCGGCTCCGGCAACATCTCCAATGTGCTGGTGAACCTGATCGCCAACGGCACCGCCACCTTCACGGTGACCGGCCTCATCGACGCCTCCGCCACCGGCAAGCTCACCAACACCGCCACCATCACCCCACCCGCCGGCTGGACCGATCCCAACCCCGGCAACGAGTCCTCCACCGACGAGGATGACCTGAAGCCATCGGCGGACCTGGGCGTGGTGAAGACGGGGCCGGCCACGGGCATCGCCGGCGACCTGATCACCTACACCATCACCGTCAGCAATACCGGGCCCAGCTCGGCGCAGAACGCCTCGTTCACCGACACCCTGCCTGCCGGGGTGAGCCTGGTGTCCCAAAGCCAGTTGAGCGGCCCCGCCTTCACGCTGACCACCAACGCCGGCTCCGTGCAGGGCAACATCGCCACGCTGGTTCCGGCAAGCCCGGCTGTCTTCCGCATCGTGGTGTCGGTCCCCAATCCGGTCACGCCGGGCCTGAAGATCACCAACACCGCCACCGTCACCAGCGCCACCACGGATCCAAATCCGAACAACAACACCTCCAAGGTGGAAACGACCCTGAACGGCAGCCCCATTGCCGGCATCGTGTATGTCGATCGCAATCACAACGCCGTCATGGATTCGGGCGACGGGCGGCTGGGCGGCACCATCCTGAAGCTGGTTGATGCCAACGGGCAGGTGATCGCCACCACCAGCAGCACGGTGGATGGAAGCTACTCGTTCACCGGAGTCCGCCCCGGGAACTACACCGTGGTGGAGGTGCAGCCGACCGGCTACGCGCCCAGCACCCCGCTGAATGTGGCGGTGACGCTGCCCACCAGCGGCTTGACCAATATCAACTTCGGCCAAAACCTGGGCGCGCTGGAAGGCTACGTCTTCTATGACGTCAACAACAACGGCATCCGGGAGCCGGGTGAGCCGGGCATCGCCAACGAGAAAGTCAACCTGACCGGGGTGGATATCAACGGACTGCCGGTCAGCCAAACCATCACCACCTCGCTGGACGGCTGGTACGGCTTCGAGAACCTGGTGGCGCCCAACGCCAACGGGTACACACTCACCGAGATCCAACCGATCAAGTTTGACCAAGGCATCAATAAGGCGGGCACCGCCGGCGGCGTGATCAGCGGCGACACGATCAGCCAAATCCAGCTCAAGCCGGGCCAGATCGCCACCGGATACACCTACGGCGAGCGGGGACCGGTGATCGCCGGCACCGTGTTCCTCGACCTGGACAAGACCACCACTTTCTCCCCCAAGGATGAAGGATTGGCCGGCATTCCCGTGGTGCTGCTGAACGCCAACGGGGTACAGGTGGGTTATGCGCTGACCAACTCCGACGGGTCATACCTGTTCGGCGGGGTCACCCCGGGCAACTACCAGATCGTGTTCACCCCGCCCGGCGACTACACGGCCCTGCTGCCCACCTCCAGGCAGGTCACGGTGCCGACCGGCGGGCTGACCGGCCAAGACCTGCCCCTCACCAATGCCAAGAACACCCTGGCAGGATTCGCCTACCTCGACCTGAACAACGACGGTGTGAAGCAACCCGGCGAGCCCGGAATCGCGGGGGTGACCATGACACTCACCAATTCCGGTTTCACCACCACCACGACCACCGGTCCGGACGGCTCCTACATCCTCATCAATGTGCCAAGCGGCACCTACACCCTGCGTGAAACCCAGCCTGTCGGCTACACCCAGGGCAAGACCACCGTCGGGTCGGCCGGTGGCACCTCCACCACGCCGGATGTGGTCACCTCCATCGTGCTGGGTGGCAGCCTGAACGGGACCGGGTACAACTTCGGCGAGCTGGGCTCCCAGGTCTCAGGCAGGGTGTTCAACGATGCCAACGGCAACGGCATTCTCAACAGCGAGGACACCGGCCGGGGTGGCGTGACCCTGACCCTGCGCGACCAGACCGGCAAGGTGGTGGCCACCACCACCAGCAACCCGGACGGCAGCTATTCCTTCGGCGCGCTGGTTCCAGGCACCTACACGCTGACGGAAACCGTGCCCGCCGGCCAGACGCCCACTTCGCCCACCTCCCTCACGCTGACCGTGCCACCCGGCGGCCTGAAGGACCAGAATTTTGGGCTCTCAACCCAAAGCAGCCTGAGCGGGGCGGTGTATGAGGACATCAACCGCAACGGCAAGCGAGACCCGGGCGAGCCGGGCATTCCGGGTGTGCTCGTCACCCTCACCGGCACCAGCTCCACCAACGTGCCGGTGAATGTGACCGCCCTCACCGGCGCCGACGGCGTGTTCCTCATCCCCAACCTGGCGGCGAGCAACGCCTCGGGCTACCTGCTGACCGAGACCCCGCCCGCCGGCTACAACAAGGGCCCCGATTCGGTGGGCACCAGTGGCGGCACCAAGACCGCACCGGGTGTGATCGGCAACATCGTGCTGCAGGGCAACACCGCCGCGACCGATTACCTGTTCGGTGAATGGTCCAAGCAGGGTACCATCGCGGGCTCCGTCTTCCTGGACGCAAACAATTCCGGCAAACCAGCCAATCAGAATCCCATTGGCGGTGTGGTGCTGACGCTCAAGGATCAGAATGGCAATGTGGTCGCAACCACCAAGACCGCCGCTGACGGTTCGTACTTCTTCAAGGATGTACCCCCCGGCACCTATACAGTGGTCGAGCAGGTTCCTGCCGGGTACGGCGTGAGCCCGAACACCCCCTCCGTGGTGTTGCCCGTGGTGGTTCCTCCTGCCGGAGGCATCGTGTCCAATCTGAACTTTGGCCTGACCCTGGCCAAGGTGGGCGGAACGGTGTTTTCAGACAAGAACAACAGCGGAATTCAGGACCCCGGCGAGCCGGGCATCGCGGGTGTGGTGCTGAAGGTGTACGACGGCGCCGGCAACCTGGTGTCCACCACCACCACCGACAGCCAGGGCAAGTACCAGTTCACCAACCTGCCCGCGGGCAACTACTCGGTCGTCATGGAACAGCCCCCCATGTTTGTCTCCGGCAAGGAGACAGTGGGTTCGTTGGGTGGCACCGCCGGCGACAACAAGTTCACCCTCACCGTGCCCGCCGGGGCCAATGGCACCGGCTACAACTTCGCCCAGATTCCGGTAGCCGACCCCGTAGGCTTCGTCTTCTCCGACCTGAACAACAACGGCAAGAGGGACCCGGGTGAACCCGGCATCGCCAATGTGCAGATCCGGATGACCGGCACCGATGTCCAAGGCAACAAGGTTGACTACACCCGGTTGACCGACAACACCGGCCTGTATGTCTTCGCCTACCGCGATGCTGCCCAGTCGCTGCCGCTGCTGCCCGGCGTGTACAATCTGTTCGAGACGCAGCCCGCCGGCTGGTTCAGCGGCAAGCTGGAGAACGGAACCCCGCCGGCTGCGGTGGTTTCCGAGAAGGACGACGCCTTCATCGGCATCGACCTGACCTTTGCACCTTATTACGGCAGCGGTTACAACTTTGGTGAGCTCCAGCCCTCCTCCATGGGCGGCTCGGTCTTCATCGACAAGAACAACAACGGCGTGCGCGAACCCGGTGAAGCCGGCGTGGGCGGCGTCACCATCCAGTTGACCGGCACCGATTACCGGGGCAACAAGGTCTCCACTTCAGTAGTGACCGATGCCAACGGGTACTACTCCTTCATGGGTCTGGCCCCCGGCACCTACACACTCACCGAGGTGCAGCCCGTCAACTACATCCCGGGCATGACCAAGGCGGGTACAGGTCTGACCAACAACGGCACAGCCTCAACCAACAAGATCACCAACATCGTGGTGGGCCCCGGCCAGACCGGCAGCAATGCCAACTTTGGCTTGCTGGGTCTGGCGCCTGCCCAGATCAGCAAGCGCAGCTTCCTGACCACCACCAAGCCGGCCACGGGCGCCAAACTGTTGCCTCCCGGTTCCGGGGTGACCTGGGTCAACCGGGTCTGATTGTTAAGCCTGAAGAGGCTTGCTCCCTGATTTCCCAAGCGCCCCGGTTGCCCCGGGGCGCTTTTTTTGCAGTCACCAACTCGGCAACTGGGCTCAAGCGGGTTGCGGGTGCCCGGCACCTTGCGGTGCCGGGTCCAAAAAGAAAGTCGGCAACTCGGCAACTCCCTACCGGGGGGTGGTTGAGTTGCCCAGTTGCCGAGTTGGGTCGCTAGAGGTCCACGCCGGGGGAAGGGCTGGGGAATTGGGCGTTGGTCAGGGCGATCAGCTCCCAATGGTGGCTCAGCACCCACCAGCCATCGTCACGCTTTTGGTAACGGATCTTCCCGGCAGACTTCAGGCGGGCCTTGGCGCCGGCCAGCGCCTTGTCGCCCAGGCCCTGCTCACGGGCCAGCTTGGCTAGGGCGGACACCGCGATTTCGCCCCGGTTTCCCGCCAAGGTTGCCTCCAGCCATTCATCCGCACGGTCACCCACCGTTTCCCTGGGTTCCGCTGGACCGCTTAACAGTTCCTCGGCGGAGACGGGCTCCCCCGCGGCGATCTCCAAACGGCGGAAAAGGTAATCGGGCAGGTTGTCCGGCATGGGAATGCCCACCTTGGTCGCCAGGCGGGCCACCTCGTCCCGGCCCACCGGCACCTCGCGGAAAGCGAAACCCTGCGACCTGCCCGGCAGGTTGCATTTCACAGGTGCCAACTGGCGCAGGCCGGGGTCGGCCGGATCGCTGGCCAACAGCCACACCAGACGGGCCGTGCCGGTGACCTGAACCGAACCGGCCACCCGCACCAGCGCCTTCTCCCCCACGCGCTTGTTCTGGTGGTGAAGCAACAGCACGGCCACTCCGGTCTCCTGCCCCATGCGGTGCAGGGGATCGAACAGGCGGCGAACCTCCTCGCTGCCAGACGAATCCACGCCGCCCAGGGCCAGCAGGCTGCTGAGCACATCCACCACCACCAGACGCACCTCGGGATGCGCCTCCAGGTAGGCGCGCACCAGCTCCAGGTTGTCGGGCGTGGGGATCCAGGGGAGCTCATCCCCCCGGGTATCCGACACCCCGCGCAACATGTGCACCCGGGAGGGGTCTCCCCCGCAGGCGACCAGGTGCGGCAGGATGCCCGACCGCTCATCATCCTCCCACGCCAAAAACAGCGTGCCCGCCGGTTCTTTCATCGGGAAGGGGCCGCTGCCCGTGGAAAGGTTGGCCACCAGGGCCCGGATGAGCGTGCTTTTGCCCGCCCCCGGATCTCCCACCAGCACGCTCAACCCGGCCGGCAACAGGCCATCCCCCCTGGGACAGCGGACCACCCACACCGGAGCCGACATGTCCACCTGGTTGAGCCGCTGGGTCTTGAGGAACCTGTCCCCAGACGCGAAGCTCGCGGTGCGCCGGGCCCGGGGCACACCGCCCGCCTGGCGTTTTTCCGGCTGCGGCCGGGCAGTAACGGGGCAGGGGACCTCCCCCTTGCGGCTTTCCGCATCCCGCGCCGGGGCGAGCTCCGGCGGCATGGGAGTCGGCGGCACCACCACCGGCGGCGATGCCGGCGGCGCCCCGAACGGAGCCTGCCGCACCGGGGCGGGCGCCGGTTGCGCGCCGAAGGCGGCCTGCCGCACCCGCGGCCCGGCATTGGGAGGTAATTTCCCTCCTCTTTTGAGTATTTCCTGGAAATAGCGTTCCTTCATGGACAGGACTGGCGCCTGCGCCCCCTCGGGATTCCCCGGGGCCCTGTTGTTTTCCACACCTTTATCAACACCGCTTTTGACCGGTTCACTCATGGTGGTTGTCGCCTCTGGTTGCATCCTCGATCACGGAACCCGGCATCCCTGCCCGACAGGTCACATCCCGGGCGGCGGCCTCCTACCATGCCGCCCGCGAGCCCAGGCGCCGTGACTCCGCGTCTTGGCCACCTGGACATATGTTCACTTATCTTGTGCCGAGGGATGCCGATGTTAAGAGACCAGTTTTTGGATTTTTTTTTGGGAGCAGACCAACTCGGCAACTGGGCAACTCCCCACCGGGGGGGGTGGTTGAGTTGCCCACTTGCCGAGTTACCCGGTTGGACCCAAAGCGAAAGGCCCGCCTGAAACAGGCGGGCCTTTGGGTGGTTCAACGAGCCGGGCCTGCGGATCAGGCCTGGTATTCCCGCTTGGTGAGGATGCCCGGCTGGGGCACCGGGTACTTGCCGTTGGCGTAGGCCTTCACCGGGGCGGGGCCATCGATCACCAGCTTGTCCACGTCGGGAGCGAACTCGTGGTCGCAGTTCAGCATCTCCTCGTAGGTCACCGGACGGCCGGTGTGGGCCGCCATGCGCCCCATGGAGGTGACCAGGCTGGCCTCGGTGCCGCGCTTGGCCTCGTTGTAGGGCTTGTCGTTGCGGATGGCGTCGACCAGGTGATCCCATTCCAGTTGGTAGGGATCGGGCTCCTCGCCATAACCCCAGACCTGGTTGGCCTTGGTCATGTTCTGGCCCTTGAAGATGCGGGCGCGGGAGGGAGCGTGCCCGGCGATGGAGATGATCGCCGAGCCCTTCGAGCCGTGGGCGAAGCTGGCGAACTGCTGCTCGCAGCCCGAGATGGTGCGGCCTTCCATCATGAACTTCGAGCCGTCGGCGAAGGTGTACTCGACATGGTAGTTGTCGAAGTTCTGGTCGATGTAGTCGCCGCGGTAGTGGCGGCCGCCGCTGGCCTGCGCCTTCACCGGCCAAGCGTCCTTCATCCAGCAGCACTCATCGATGTTGTGGATGAGGTAGTCGCTGAATGAACCGCCCGAGGCCCACAGGAAGCTGTGGAAGCGGCGGATCTGGTAGGACAGCTCGCTGATGTCGTTCGGCTTGGGCAGCGAGAAACCGCTGGCCACCGGCCCGTGCTGGCGGTAGGCCCGCATCAGGATGATGTCGCCGATCTCGCCGTCCTTGATGCGCTTGAACAGCTCGCCGCGGGCGTCGCAGTGGCGGCACATCAGGCCCACACCCACCTTCAGGTTCTTTTTCTTGGCCTCCTCGGCCAGCGCAAACATCTTCTTGGAGGTGGGACCATCCACCGTGACCGGCTTCTCCATAAAGGTGTTCAGGCCCTTCTCGATGGCGTAGGTGAAGTGCACCCAGCGGAACGCCGGCGGCGTTGCCGAGATGATCACATCGCCGGGGCGCAGGCAGTCCATGGCCTTTTTGTAGCCGTCGAAGCCGATGAACTGGCGCTCCTTGGGCACATCGACCCGGCTCTCCTGCCCGGCCTCCTTCATCGCCGCGCTGATCGACTTGTGGCTGCCTTCCATCTTGTCGGGGAAGACATCGGACATGGCCACCAGCTTGATGGGCCCCTTGGTGCGCAGGGCGTTCAGGGCGGCACCGGTGCCGCGCCCGCCGCAACCGACCAGGGCCACGCGGATCTCGTTTTCCTCGGCGGCGTGCACATAGGGAACCGAAAGGCCAGCGAACGCAGTCGCGGCTACAGTACCACCCGCCGCCTTCATCACCGAGCGCCTTGAACTCTTCATGGTTGCTTTCTCCGGGTAACCGGCCTCGGGCCGCACCCTGACCGTAACACCCCGCGTTTCCCCACCGACGCCGTGTCCCAATCCCGGTATTTCGCCCCATCGGGCCTGCAAGGCCGTGGATGGGGCGGGAGAGGATGAAAAACAAGCCGGTGCGCCCTGACACAGGGCCTCAGGCGGGCATACCCCCATGTTGACGGATCAATGGGGGCGACTCAACCATTTTTTTCCATTAAAAACCAATCAGGCAACACCGTCCGAAGGCATTTCCGGAACCCCCATGATCGAACCCATCCGCCACGCCCTGCTGCAGACCGCCGGCCAGGACACCCTCCGGCCGGTGGCGGGGGTGGCCGTGGTGGACGGGCAGGGCAGGCTGGCTTTGGTCTACAGTTCCTACGGGGGCCAGGGCTGGCATTTCCCCAAGGGGGGCATCGACGAGCACGAGACCCCCATTGAGGCGGCCCTGAAGGAACTGGCCGAGGAGGCCGGTCTGGTGGCCCGGCCCGTCTCGGAGCGGCTGTTCCCGGTCCGGGGCGGCACCTTCACGCAAACGCTGGGTTTCGGCTCGCCGCGCATCCAGCCACCTAACCAGATCCACCACCCACGGTGTGATTACTTCGGGCAGCCTGTCCAGATACAAGGCGGTCCGCCCACGGCCAACCACATCAGCCTGGGGGCCTTGCTGGCCCTGCGTTCCGCCGCGGAGCAGGCCGGCCTGCCGGCGCATGATTTCGCCGAAATGCGGTACCAGGTGTTCGACGCCTGCCACCGCGAGCGGGTGCTCTGGCGGCAGCAACCGGTTTACCTGGTGGCGTCGCTTGCAGGTTCGGACCCGTCGCTGCTCACCGGAGAGACCGAGGCGGTCCGCTGGTGGGGAATGGACGAGTTGACCGGCGCCGATTCCCCGGTGCACCGGCATGTGAAGGAACTGGTGGCCCTACCAGACTTCCGGGAGCTTGTGAATCAGGCCGGCCGGCAGGGCCATTCGGGACCCTGACCGGCATCGACCGACAATCTCAGGGTTTCTGCCAGACTGCCTTGATCTGGGGGGTGGTGTCAGGCACGGCCAGGTAGTAGCGGCCGGCAGCCCGTTTGGCCTCGGGAGCGCCATCGCCCGACGGAGCCGTGAGCTTCCAAACCGTGGTGCCGGCGGGCGGAGCCCCCGCCGCGCGCAAAACCCGCAACCCTCTCACCGCGGGCAATGGGCCCAGGGGCAGACTTCCCTCGACCCGGGAGTACGCTGGCAACCACTTCAGGGAAGCGGGGGGTGCCGAATTCATGCCGGCGCCAACCCATTGGCTGGCCGCGGGGCTAGGCTCCAGCACCTCCCAGGCCCGCACATAGGGCGTGGTGGAGGGGGCATAGGCCCCCTGCTTGCCCAACTCCGACAGGAAACGGACCAGATCGGCCAGTTCCTGGTCGGTGAGGTCATCCACCAGGCCGGCGGGCATCAGCGAGGCCGACTGTTTCTGCTCCTCGATGCGGGCCTTCTGCACCGTGATCTCGGCGCCATCGGCCTGACGCAGCGCCAGTTCCTTGTCCGAATTCCGCACCGGGATGCCGGTGAACACCTTGCCATCATCAGTGGAAACCACCAGGCCGTGGTAGCCTTCCTTGATCTGCTTGTCGGGTGTCAGCAGCGAATCCAGCAGGTAATCCGGCTGGGCGCTGGCGCCAATGGAGGTGAGGTCTGGCCCCACCAGGCCACCCGCGCCGCTGATGGCGTGGCAAGCGAGGCAACGCACCGCCGCGCCACGATAGAGGTTTTCACCCCGCGCCGGATCAGCCGAGGCCAGCTTGCCCAGCAGGGCTGTTTTTTCCTTGGCGGCCCACTCGGCCCGGGCGTTCTTCAGGTTGCCCCAGTCGCGCAGCGCGCCTTCCAGTTGCGGCCGGCTGCCACCCATCTCGCGCAACTCGCGCAGGATTTCCCGGGCACGTTCGGCATCTCCCTTGCCGCGGGCCATGGCGCGCACCAGCGAGGCCTCGCCTCCCTTGGCGCCCAGCACCGCCTCCAGCACCGGCCGCAGCGTGGCCGGTTCGTTTTTGCCGGCAAGCAGCCCTGCTGCCCTGCCGCCCGCGGCGTTGGCATCCAGGCGTGCCAAGGTCGCCAACCAGACCGGCTTGGCAACCGCGTTGGTTTCCCCGTCGATGCCCGCGATCACCACATCCTTCAGGCGCGGGTCACCCAGGTGGAGTAGCCCGTCCAGAGCGGCCCGGCCGGCCGGATCGGACACACCCTTTTCTTTCAGCAACTCCGTCAAAGGAACGTAAGCATTGCCCATTTTCCAGGCACCCACCAGGCGGGCCCTGGAAGCTAACGTCGTGGCCGTGGGTCCCGTAGCCAAAACCAGCTTCGCATCCACACCTTCAATACCTGCGGGTCTTTTGCCTTTTTCAAGCGCGGCGGCAGCCAAAACATCCAGTAAGGCTGCTTGGGATTCTTCGGGAAGGGATGGCACCTTGGCCCATACCGTATTTAATTCCTCCGGCCCGCCCACGCGAGTCAGGTGGGCCAATATCTGCGCCAGGCTCGCGGGCTGGATTTTGTCGCCTGCCGACACCAGGCGGCCCAGCGCCCTGCCCACCTCGGGGGAATCAACCTGCTGCAGCAAGAACAGGAAATCGGCGGCTGACACGCCGGCGGGTTGGCCCTTGTCCAGCGAAGCCAGCCACACCGGGTAGGTTTCCTGCAGACACAGCCACAGGGCATAGTCGAGCCAGCGATCCATCGGCTGGCTCCGCACACCCAGCGCCACCCAGGCCGATTGCTCGTCGCCGATGCGGCCCAGCGCGCTCACCGCCTCCAGACGCACCAAGCCGTCGGGGTCGCGCACCGCCTCGCCCAGTTTCTTCATCACCCACAGGCGGTTGGTGATCCCCTTCATCTCCTCGTGGTAGGCGAGCACCCGCACGCCCGCGGCGCGGAATCGGGCATCCTTGCTGGCCAGCAGCCGGGCGACCAGCGTGGAGTCCATCTCGTCGAACGCCTGCAGGGTCCACACCGCGTCCAGCAGCAACAGCTCGTTGTCCGCCGGAATGTCCCGGATGAACCGCTTCAGGTCGGCCATCACCTTGTCCTTGCCGCGCTCCACCAGAACCCGGCGGGCGTTGTGCCGGCGGGGTGTCTCGGCGTCGCCCAGCATGGCCAGCAATTCACCGTTGCTCTTTTGGGTGATGTCTGCCACGGGGGCCAGCGGCCGGCCCTTGGCGGTGACCCGCCAGATGCGGCCGTGCGTCTTGTCGCGGCGCGGGTCGCGGAAATCCACCTCGCCGTGCTGGATGATGGGGTTGAACCAGTCGGCCATGTACAGCGCGCTATCCATGCCCATGCGCACATCGATGGGGCGGAACGCGGGGTGGTTGGTCACCACCAGCTCGGGCATCTGCGTGGAGATGAACCCGGATCCCTCACGGGTGAGCTTGAACCGGCAGACCCGGTGCCCGCGGAAATCGCAGGTGATGGCGTCGCCCTGCCAATCGTCGGGGAAATTGCGACCCGAAACCAGCTCCAGGCCGCAATGCTTCGGGCTGCCGGGGTTGAGCCCTGGCAATATGCGCGAGGCGCCCACTGCCGTCATGTAGCTGGCCCTGGGCACCACATAGTTGATTCCCTCGCCGCCGGCGCCATCGGTGGCGAAGGAGACGCCGTGGCGATCATGGTGGTGGCCCCAGGGATTCACCAGGCCCCGCTGGAACACTTCCAGGGTCTGGTTGCCCGGGTGGTACCGCCAGATGCCGCTGCCGTTCAGCCTGCGGGGGCCGTATGGCGTCTCCAGGTGGCTGTGGATGTAAATCGACTGGTTGAAGTAGAGCCGCCCATCGTAGTGCCACCGCACGGTGTGCACCATGTGGTGGGTGTCCTCCGTGCCGAAGCCCGAGAGGAACACGGTGCGCTTGTCGGCCTTGCCATCGCCGTCGGTGTCTTCCAAAAACACCAGGTCGGTGGAATCGACCACGAAGGCGCCGTTGCCGGCGGGCTCCACACCCGTGGGGATCAGCAGCCCCTCGGCGAAGACGGTGGTCTTGTCGGCCTTGCCGTCGCCGTCGTTGTCTTCCAGCACCAAAATCCGGTCATTCGCCTTCTGCCCGGGCAGCACCTGCGGGTAGGTCTCCGAACAAGCGACCCACAGGCGGCCCTTCACATCGAAGCTCATCTGGATCGGCTTGGCCAGGATGGGATCGGCGGCGAACAGGTTCACCTCGAACCCATCGGCCACCTTGAAGGTCTGCCGTTCCTTCTCCGGGTCGGTCTCCACCGTTCCCGAGAAATTGCGCTGTGCTCGGGCCTGAAGCCCCAGCGCCGCCGCGGCCACCAGGGCCATCCATTGCCAACGCGCGCCCGTCCGGTTGATTCGGTTCATTGCTTGGCCCCCGCCAGTGACTTCCAGGTGATCTCGGTATTGAACTTGGCCGCCCCGGCGATCTTCTTCTCCGCCTGGTCCACCAGGGGATCGAACATCGGGATCTCGCGGGCGTTGTTCCCCTGCTCGTGCTTGCGGAAGCCGAACAGGTAGGTCTCGTTCTGCGGCCGCCACCGGTGGAAAAACAGCATGTCCTTATCCACCACCAGTTGGCGCAGGTTCTCATAGGCCCGGCCCACGGGCACTTCGGCGACCAGGCCCTCCGGCCCGTTGGCGGCCACCACTTTCACGCCGCCCGCCTCGAACTCATAGCTGCCGGCCTGCGCCGCCTTCCAGCGGACGCGCAGGGTCTTGTTGGCGGGGGGCACCAGATCGGAGCTGACCACCAGCTTGTCCCCCTCGCGGCTGACGCGGATCGGCCCGGATACCACCTCCGCCTTGCCGGACTGGATGGCCACCTCCCAGGGGGCGTCCTCCGCCAGGCCCAGCGCCTTCGCGAACCGGCCGGCCGTCTTTTCGTAACCTGAGGCCGTGAGGTGGATGCCGTTGGGGCTGTCCACCTGCGACTGGATCCCCTCCAGCAGGTTTTCCAGCTCCACCACCTGGCATTTTCTCGCGGAGGCGATCTCACGGATCGCGGCGTTGTAGGCGCGGACGCTCTGGTTCTGCTTTTCCGGATCGGGCAAACGGGGCGACACCTTCGCCATCAGCGGGGCGGTGAGGAACACCAGACGGGCCCCCGTGGGCCCAAGCGCCTGGAACAGCCGCTCGTAATCCTTGCGGAATTCACCCAAACCCTTCTCGCCGGCAAACGACTCGTTCAGGCCGTAAGCGAAGAGAATGACATTCGGCTTCAGCCGCAGCGTCTCCTTCACCAGCGCGTTGAACCCGTCGTTGGGGGTGCCGAAGACCGCGCGGGCCTCGCCCCGCACCGTGTCGCCGCTCCAGGCCAGG
>Ga0169931_10001079_pt1 | contig 44719 bp, 42 predicted proteins | sample Kivu_15m_20L_FD_129675 | JGI IMG/M metagenome (GOLD analysis project Ga0169931, IMG submission 129675) | Freshwater microbial communities from Lake Kivu, Western Province, Rwanda to study Microbial Dark Matter (Phase II) - Kivu_15m_20L... | ecosystem: Environmental > Aquatic > Freshwater > Lake... | reverse complement strand
TGCGTTGGTAGCGCGCGAACAACTCGCTGGAAAACCGGCCCTGCCGGTCCTGCGGCACCCGCAGCTCCAGTTTGCCGACCCGCGTCACCAAGGTGCGCGGGTAATGGCCGCTGCGGTAGCCCAGCCGACCGGCCGTGCGCTCGCCCTTGCCGGCCTGCAGGGCCTCGTCCATCTCGGCCTCCAGCACCTCCTGCAGCAGCGTTTGCATCAGCTTTTTAAGCGCGTCGTCCTCGCTGAGCACGCGCAGCAGTTCTTGTTTTGTGACTTTGATCACCTCATCGTTCCGCTTCGGGCGGGTCATGGTATCTCCTTCTGTTGGTGGTTTAGGTTGTTCCACCCTACAACCTACCATGATCCGCCTTTTTGCTGAACTCTTCGGACACTACCTGCTTTTTTTCTGAGCGGCTGCGCTACGGTAACCAGAGGCACGAAGGATACCCTGGTGGTCGAAAGCGATCCGGCCGGTGCGAACGTCACCTTGAGCACAGGCCAGTCCGGGAAGACACCTACGTCATTCAAACTGAGTCGCAAAGATACCGTGGTGGTAACCATCGCCCGGGAAGGATATGAGACCGCAGTCGTGACGGTAAATTCGCAAGTGGTCGGTGCCGGTGCGGCTGGCATGGCCGGCAATGTGCTGGTCGGTGGCATCATCGGAGTGGGCGTGGATGCCTGGAGTGGTGCGACCAAGAGCCTCAAGCCGAATCCCGTAACTGTGAAGTTGGTGAAGCTTGAAAATGCCGGCGTTGAGAAGGTCGCAAAAGCAGCGTCGGAGAAATTGGCGAGCCCGCCGGAGTCTTTGACCATGACCAAACCGGAAGAGACAGAGGCAGTGGCCGAAGATCCGGAGGATGAGCCTCCGGTTTCGCCGGATGTCCCGACGCCTTGAGGCGTTCCGACCTCATCGAAGGGGTGGTGAGCGGATTCAGACGCGGTAGATCGCGTGGGTGCCAATATCCACGGTGAGCACGGTGTCGCCTTCGAGGTAGAAAGCGGCGCGCAGGTCGCCCTCGATTTCCACGGCATAGATCGTCCGCTTGTAGTAGGCGGACAGGCTGTGGATTTTGTGCGCGCGCAACCGGGGATCGAAAGGGTCTGACTTGAATATCCTGAATTTTTCCCGCGCGAGTAACTGTTGGCGTTCCGGGAGCTTGGCAAAGCTCCTCCAGAAAACGCGGCTGGCGCGGAAGCGATAGGTCATTGACCGCGGGGCGGCTGGTTGAGCGCGTCATCCAAGCTGACCGTGCGTCCGGCGGCTATGTCGGCCATGCCTTCGCGAAACGATTCGGGTATCCACGAGGGAGCTTGGGCGTGCAGATGCTCGATGAGCTTGGCTTTCTCCTCCGTGGGCAATGCCTCGATCTGCTCAAGCAATGCGGTCGCTTTCATATCCGTAAAGTAACCGTCAATGGCGGCGAAGCAAGCCCGCTTACCCCGCTTGCAGCACCGCGTAGGTGCGTTTGCCTTTGCGCAAGAGCAGGTATTTGCCGAACAGCAGGTCGGCGGTGGTGACGGTGCGGGCGAGGTCGGGGGACTTCACGTTGTTCACGTAGATGCCGCCGCCCTCGATGTCCTTGCGGGCTTGGCCTTTCGAGGGGCTGAGGCCGCTGTGGACGAGCAGTTCGACGAGCGGGGTGCCGGCACCTTCCAGCTTGGAAAGCTCGAGGTCCTTGGTTGGCACTTCGCCGACGACATCACGAAAAGTTTCCTCAACGGTGTCGCCGATCTCGGCGCCGAAGAGGATCTCGCTGGCCTTGAGCGCAGCGGCGAGGGCATCGGGGCCGTGGACGAGCTGGGTGACCTCGCGGGCGAGGGCTTTGTGGGCTTCGCGGGCGCCGGGGTTGGCGGCGTGTTTTGCCTCCAGCTCCTCGATGGCGGGGCGGGGGAGGAAGGTGAATTTGCGGAGGTATTCGCCGACCTTGGCGTCCTCGGTGTTCACGAAGAACTGGTAGAATTTGTAGGGACTTGTTTTCTGCGGATCGAGCCAGACGGCGCCGCCCTCGGTTTTGCCGAACTTGGTGCCGTCGGCCTTGGTGATGAGCGGAAAGGTCCAGCCCCACGCGGTGACGCCGAGTTTTTTGCGGATGAGGTCGGTGCCGGCGGTGATGTTGCCCCACTGGTCGGAGCCGCCGATCTGCAGTTCGCAGTGGGCGGTCTTGCGCAGGTGGTAGAAATCGAAGGCCTGCAGGAGCTGATAGCTGAACTCGGTGTAGCTGATGCCGCTGTCGCCCTCCATACGGGACTTCACCGAATCCTTGGCGAGCATGACGTTCAGCGAAAAATGCTTCCCGATGTCGCGGAGGAAATCGAGAAAGCTGACCGGGGCCGTCCAGTCGGCGTTGTTGACGAGCCGCGCCGGGTTGCCGGACCGGTTGAAGTCGAGCAGCCGGCTGAGCTGCACCTTCACGGCGGCGACATTGTGGGCGAGCTGTTCCGGCGTGAGGAGGTTGCGCTCGGCGGATTTGCCGGAGGGGTCGCCAACCATGCCGGTGGCGCCGCCGGCGAGGGTGATGGAGTGGTGACCGGCATCCTGGAAGCGGCGGAGCATGAGCTGGGGCAGCAGGTGGCCGACGTGGAGCGAGTCACCGGTGGGGTCGAAGCCGCAATACAGCGTGACCGGCCCCTCGTTGAGGCGCTTGGTGAGCGCATCCAGGTCGGTGCAGTCGGCCAGCAGGCCGCGCCATTGCAGGTCTTCGATCAGGTTCATGGTGGAAGCAGCGGGATAGTAAACGCCCCGGGCCGGCCGGCGCGCAAACAAATCTTATGGGCCCGGTTGCGAAAATAGAATCGCGTCTTCTTTCGGGAAAAACGGTTTGTCTATTGCGGGGGAGGGACCCAATTTTGACCTTCCAATCTCCGGGCAGGCGCCCGGTTCAACCTGCAACCTTCCCATACATCTCACCATGCCTATCGCCGTCGGCGCCCAAGCCCCTGATTTCACCCTCAAGTCCAAGACCGCCGAAGGTCTCGTGGACGTCAAGTTGAGCGACAATTTCGGCAAAAAGCAGACCGTGCTGCTCTTTTTCCCGCTGGCTTACACGAGCGTCTGCACCGCCGAGCTGTGCGACACCACGGCCGGCCTGGGCGACTACGAAAAACTGGGCGCCAACGTCATTGCCATCAGTGTGGACAGCCCCTTCGCGCAGGAAGCGTGGGCCGCCGCGAACAAGATCAAGCTCACGATCGTCAGCGACCTGAACAAGGAAGCCACCAAGGCCTACGGCGTGTTGTTCCCCAACCTCGCCGGGATTGGCGACACCTCGGCCCGGGCTGCGTTTGTCATCGGCAAGGACGGCGTCGTGAAATACGCCGAGCAGACGGCGACGCCCAAGGACCTCCCGAATTTCGACGCCATTAAGCTCGCGCTCGCCAAATAACCTGTTCCCCCGGCCCTCATTTCCATGTCCCAGCCCAATCCCTTCAACACGCTCCAGACGTTCACCGCAAACGGTGCGTCGCACCAGTTCTACTCGTTGCCCGCGCTCGAGTCGGCCGGCTTCAACGTCAAAAAGCTGCCCGTCTCCATCCGGCTCGTGCTTGAGTCGCTGCTCCGCAATTGCGACGGCAAGCGCGTGGCCGAGCCCGCCGTGAAGGCGCTCGCCACCTGGGCGGCGAAGGCGCCGCGCACGGAGGAAATTCCCTTCGTCGTCGCCCGCATCGTGTTGCAGGACTTCACGGGCGTGCCGCTGCTGGTGGACCTCGCAGCGATGCGTGCCGCGGTCACCAAGCTGGGCAAAAACCCGAAGATCATCGAGCCGCTCGTGCCGGTGGATCTCGTGGTGGACCACAGCGTGCAGGTGGACTTCGCGGGCAGCGCCGATGCCCTGAAGCGCAATCTCGACCTGGAGTTTTCGCGCAACCGCGAGCGCTACCAGTTCCTGAAGTGGGGCATGCAGGCCTTCGACACCTTCAAGGTCGTGCCGCCGGGCATCGGCATCGTGCACCAGGTGAATCTCGAATACCTCGCGAAGGGCGTGCTCAACCAGGGCGGCGTCTATTATCCCGACACGCTCGTCGGCACCGATTCGCACACCACCATGATCAACGGTCTCGGCATCGTGGGCTGGGGCGTCGGCGGCATCGAGGCCGAGGCCGGCATGCTCGGCCAGCCGGTTTATTTCCTCACGCCCGATGTCGTCGGCGTGCACCTTACCGGCGCACTCCGCGAGGGCGTGACCGCGACGGACCTGGCGCTCACCATCACGCAGATGCTGCGCAAGGCGAAGGTGGTCGGCAAATTCGTCGAGTTTTACGGCCCCGGCGCCGCGGCTCTCCCGGTCGTGGACCGCGCGACCATTGCCAACATGGCGCCCGAATACGGCGCGACGATGGGCTTCTTCCCGATCGACGCCGAGTCTGTCAATTACCTGCGCGCCACCGGCCGCGACGAGGCGCAGGTCGCCCTTTACGAAGCCTACTACAAGGCGCAGGGCCTGTGGGGCATTCCGCAGAAGGGTCAGATCGAATACTCCACCGACCTCGAGCTCGACCTCTCCTCGGTCGTGCCTTCGGTCGCCGGGCCGAAGCGCCCGCAGGACCGCATCGAGCTGCCCAACCTCAAGCAGGAGTTTACCGGCGCGTTCGCGAAGCCCGTCACCGAAAATGGTTTTGGCAAGAAGGCGGAGGAGTTCTCCACCGTCTCCGCCGAGGTCGGCGGCACGAAGGTCGGCCACGGCTCTGTGCTCATCGCGGCCATCACGAGCTGCACCAATACCTCCAACCCGAGCGTGATGCTCGCTGCGGGCCTGCTCGCCAAGAAGGCCGTGGCCAAGGGCCTGAAGGTCAACCCGCTCGTCAAGTCCTCGCTGGCCCCCGGCTCGCGCGTGGTCACCGACTACTTGGACAAGACCGGCCTCTCGCCTTATCTCGACCAGCTCGGCTTCCAGACAGTCGGTTACGGCTGCACGACCTGCATCGGCAACTCCGGCCCGCTGGCCGCGCCGATCGAGGAAGCCGTGGTGAAGAACGACCTCGTCGCCGCCTCGGTGCTCTCGGGCAACCGTAACTTCGAGGCCCGCGTCCACCAGAATATCAAGGCCAACTTCCTGATGTCGCCGCCGCTCGTCGTTGCCTTCGCCCTCGCGGGCCGGGTGGACATCGACCTGAGCAAGGACTCCATCGGGACCGGCAGCGACGGCCGCTCCGTCATGCTGAAAGACATCTGGCCGACGCTGCAGGAAGTGCGCGACCAGATGCAGGCCGCGCTCAAGCCCGAGGTTTTCCGCAAGCTCTACAGCAACTTTGCCGAGCAAAACCCGAAGTGGAACGAGATCCCCTCGACCACGGGCAACGTTTACGCCTTCGACACCAAGTCCACCTACATCCAGGAGCCGCCGTATTTCGCGAATTTCTCGCTCACGCCCGGCAGCATCCAGCCGATCGCCGGCGCGCGCGCGCTCGGCATCTTCGGCGACTCCGTCACCACCGACCACATCTCGCCCGCCGGCGCCATCAAGAAGACCTCGCCTGCCGGCAAGTTCCTCCTGGAAAACGGCGTCGAGTTTGCGGACTTCAACTCCTACGGCTCCCGCCGCGGCAACGACCGCATCATGACCCGCGGCACCTTCGCCAACGTCCGCATCAAGAATCTCATGCTCGGCGGCGAGGAGGGCGGCAACACGCTCTACCAGCCGACCGGGGAGAAGATGGCGATCTACGACGCTGCGGTGAAGCACATCGCGACGGGCACCCCGCTGATCGTCATCGCAGGCCAGGAATACGGCACTGGCTCGTCCCGCGACTGGGCCGCCAAAGGCACCAACCTGCTCGGCGTGAAGGTCGTCGTGGCGCAGAGCTTCGAGCGCATCCATCGCTCCAATCTCGTCGGCATGGGCGTGCTCCCGCTCCAGTTCAAGGAAGGCACCACGGCCCAGACGCTGAAGCTCGACGGCTCCGAGACCTACGATGTCGTCGGCCTCGACGGCTCGCTCAAGCCCCAGCAGGATCTGACGCTCAAGATCACCCGCAAGGACGGGTCGGCCGAAAATGTGCCGGTGCGCTGCCGCATCGATACGCCCATCGAGATTGATTATTACCAGCACGGCGGCATCCTGCCCTACGTGCTGCGCCAGATCATCGCGCGAAACTGAGTGCGACCGGAAGCAAAGCCCGGATTTACCTCCGGGCTTTGCGTTTTCGGCTTTTGCCGACATTGCCCTATGCCTGAAGTCAGCAAGCCCGTCTATCTGGTGGATGCGTATTCCGACCCCGTGGTCGTGCGCATCGACGGCCGCGCCTGTTTCCAAAACAGTGCCGGGCTGAAGGATTTCGTGGCCGAGATGGTCAAACTGGGTAAAACCCGCCTGGTGGTGGATTTCCAGCACTGTGCGAGCATGGATAGCACCTTTCTCGGCGTGTTGGCCGGCGCCGCGCTCGAAATCCGCAAGACCGGCGGGAAGCTCATCCTGTCCCGCGTGGGCCAGCGCAACCTCGAGCTCATCCGCAACCTCGGCCTGCACCGATTGCTCACGGTGGATGCGGGCGACGCCAAGCTCAATTTCGACAATTGCAACCAGCCGCTGGAGGCCGCCGCGCGGTCCGAGCTGGAGCACGCCCGGCTAGTGCTGGAAGCGCACGAAAATCTCGTGAGCGCCGACGAGGGCAACCGGAGCAAGTTTCAGGACGTGCTGGCCTTCCTGAAAAACCGCGTCGAGCAGAAATAGGAAACCGCCGGGCGGGGTGCATTCCGCATTGCCGGGGGCGGGGCGGCCTGCCAAACCAGCCGTTGCATGTTTTTGCTCATCCTCGGAGTCTTGGCCGGCGCACTCGCGATGCTAGTGCCGCTCTATCGCTCCCGCAAAGAGTCGGAGCGGCTCGACGAGGAAAAGCAGCAGGTGGCGCAGGAGCGCCAGCTCGTGGTGGACTTCATGCACCACATGGCCGAGGCGCTGGGGGAGGGGCTGGGACCGCAGGAGTTGCACCAGCGCATCGTCCATGCGGCCATTCTTTGCTCGGGGGCGCTCAGCGCCTGCATGTTCGACCGGCAAGCCGACGGCCTGATGCGCAGCGTGGCCGTCGAGGGTATTTTCCCGCCGCACCGGCCGCTGCCGCTGGCCGTGCGGGAGAAGCTGGCGACGCGCGCCAAGTTCATCGAGCAGGTGCTCAAGTCGGAATCTTTCCCCGACACCGAGGGTATCGTCGGCGCGGTCGTGCAGACGGGCAAGGGCCAGCTCATCGCCGATGCGATGGCCGACCCGCGGGTTGTCGTGCATGAGGATCCTGCGCTGGCGGTCCGCTCGGTCATCGCCGTGCCGCTGCAGTTTCGCGACCGCTTTTTTGGCGTGCTGGCGGTGGCGAATTCCGCGGACGGCAGCCCGTTCACCACGACGGACTTTTCGCTCCTGCAGTCGCTCGGCGAGCAGGCGGCGCTGGCGCTGCACAACGCCGAGTTCCTGAATTTCCAACTCGAGAAGCGGCAGATGGACCTCGACCTCTCGCTAGCGAGCGGCATCCAGCAGATGCTCCTGCCAAAGGAGGCGCCGGCCATTGCCGGGCTCGACCTCGATGCGCGCTACGCCCCGGCGCAGAAGGTCGGCGGCGACCTGTATGATGTAGTCCCGCTCGGCGCGACCCGGCTGGGCGTGGTGGTGGCGGATGTCTCGGGCAAAGGCATTCCGGCCTCGCTGCTGATGGCCATCTGCCGGACGAACCTGCGGCAGATCGCGCCGCGGCACGAATCCCCCGCCGCGGTGCTCAGCGAGCTAAACCGCGCGCTGGGCGAAGACATGCGCGGCATGTTCATCACGATGACCTACGCGGTCATCGACACCGCGGCGCAGTCCGTGACCTTCGCCCGCGCCGGGCATGAACTGCCGCTTTTCTCGCGCCGCCATGCCGTGACCGGCGTGCCCGACGAAAGCTACGTGGGTTCCGAGGGCATGCCGCTCGGCATGGTGCCGGATGAGATTTTCTCCGCCGTGATCGCGGACCAGACCGAGCGCTTCGGCTCCGGCGACGTGCTCGTGCTTTACACGGACGGCATCACCGAGGCGCCGAACGAGGAAGGCAAGGAATTCTCCGGCCCGCGGCTGGCCGACACCGTCCGCACGCTCCATTCCCGCAGCGCGCGGGAGCTGAATGACGGCATCCTTGAGCAGGTGCACCGCTTTGCCGGCGCCACGGCCCAGCGCGACGACCTCACGCTCGTCACGGTGAAGCGCACCGCATGACGCACGCGGCACTGCAAAACCCTTTGCCAGCCGCCGCCAGTTGCGCACAGTGACGCCCATGTCCGCCACCACTGCTCCGCTCGACCGCACCTCGTTGCCCGATGCCGCCGGGCATTTCGGCCGTTATGGCGGCGTCTATGTCCCGGAAACACTGATGACTGCGCTGCAGGAGCTGGAGCAGGCCTACCTGCGGGCGCGCGACGATGCGGATTTCCAGCGGGAGCTCCGGCAGCACCTCAAGGAATTTGCCGGCCGGCCGACGGAGTTGTATTTTGCCAGCCGGCTCACCGAGCACTGCGGCGGGGCGAAGATCTACCTCAAGCGCGAGGACCTGCTGCACACCGGCGCGCACAAGATCAACAACGCCCTCGCGCAGGCGCTGCTGGCCAAGCGCATGGGCAAGCGGCGCATCATTGCCGAGACCGGTGCGGGCCAGCACGGGGTGGCGACGGCGGCGGCCTGCGCGAAGTTCGGGCTGGAGTGCGTCGTTTACATGGGCGCGCACGACATGGAGCGGCAGGCGCTGAACGTTTTCCGCATGCGGCTGATGGGCGCCGAGGTGCGCGGCGTCGAGGCGGGCCAAAAGACCCTCAAGGAGGCGATCAACGAGGCGATGCGCGACTGGGTGACCAACGTCCGCTCCACCCACTACATCCTTGGCACGGCCTACGGTTCGCACCCCTATCCGATGATGGTGCGCGATTTTCACCGCGTGATCGGGCAGGAGGCGCGGGAGCAGATCCTGGCGCGCGAAGGCCGGCTGCCCGATGAACTGGTCGCCTGTGTCGGCGGCGGCAGCAATGCGATTGGGTTGTTTTTCGATTTTCTGGAAGAGCCGGGCATCCGCATGTTTGGCGTCGAGGCCGGCGGCCACGGCATCCAACGCGGCGACCATGCGGCGCGTTTCGCCGGCGGCCGCCTCGGGGTGTTGCAAGGCTGCAAGACCTTCATCCTGCAGGATGCCGACGGGCAGATCGAACTCACACATTCGGTCTCCGCCGGGCTCGATTACGCGGCCGTGGGGCCGGAGCACGCGTTTTACCGCGACCGGGGCCGCATCGAGTTCACCTACGCCACCGACGACGAGGTGCTGGAGACCTTCCAGCTCTGTGCGCGGCTGGAAGGCATCATCCCGGCGCTGGAAAGCACCCACGCCCTCGTGCAGGGCCTCAAGCGCGCCCGGGAACTCCCGCGGGACAAAATCATCCTCATCAACCTCTCCGGCCGCGGCGACAAGGATGTGCAGCAAGTAGCGCGGCTTTTGAGCGATGCTCAAAAGGCAAAATCCTAAATCCCAAGCGGCCAAATCCCAAGATGGATGACTTGGCCGAAAGGATGGAAAGATTCGCGGTGGATGTGCGGCGCTTTGCCGGGCTGGTGCCGGCGACGGTATCAAATACGGAGGATTTGCGCCAAGTGGTGCGATCCTCGGGTTCGGTTGCCGCCAATCACATCGAAGCGGACAACGCCTTGGGTAAACAGGATCGGCTGATGCGGTTTCGTATTTGCCGCAAGGAAGCGCGCGAGTCGGGATGGTGGATTCGCCTGATCAATCCGGGCGACACCGAGTCTTTGCGGAAGGAGCAGGTGCGGTTGAATGGTGAAGCGGCGCAATTGGTGAAAATCTACTCCACGATCATCAATCGGCTGGGCGGGCAATTTTAAGATTTAGTTCCTTGGGATTTGGGATTTCATCGCTCCCATGAAGAGCATGACCGGCTATGGGCGGGGGACGGCGGGGGTGGGCACTTATACACTCACCGTCCAGGTGAGTTCCGTGAACCGGAAGTCACTCGATTTGGCCATCCGGCTGCCGGCGGGGTGGGAAAGCCTGGAGGCGGGGGTCGGCGAGCGGGTGCGGCAGGTGGCCTGCCGCGGACGCGTGACGGTGAACTTTGAGCTGACGGGCGGGCGCGGCGGCAGCGAGCCGGCCTGGGACGAGGCCGAGATCAACGCGGCGCTGGACCGGCTCGGGGAGCTGGCGCAGGCCCGCGGGCTGGATTTTCAGCCGACACCCGAGCTGTTGTGGGCGGTGGTCAATTCCCTGCGCCGGACCCCGGAGCTGCCGGCGGCGGAAGAGGCGCTGCCGGTGGTGAACACGGTGCTGGGCGAGGCGCTGCAGGCTTTTGCCGCAATGCGGGCAAAGGAAGGCGAGGCGCTGCTGGCTGATTTCAGTTTTCGGCTGGAAACGCTGCGCCGGCACACCGAGGCGGTGGCGGCCCGAGCTCCGCTCGTCCCCGCCGCCTACCGCGAACAACTGCTCCAGCGGCTGCGGCAGGCGGAGCTGCAGCTCGACGTGAATGACGAACGGTTGCTCCGCGAGATCGCGCTCTTTGCCGACCGTTGCGATGTGACCGAGGAACTCACACGCCTGCGCAGCCATTTCGACCAGTTCGGTGCGTTGCTGCGGGCGGAAGGCGAGATCGGCCGCAAGGCGGAGTTTCTTCTGCAGGAAATCGGCCGCGAGGTGAATACCATCGGCAGCAAGGCCAACGACCTGACCATTGCCCGGGCGGTGATCGAGATGAAGAACGAACTCGAACGCGTCCGCGAGCAGATGGCCAACGTGGAGTGAGCCCCGGCTGCTGCGGTTAAAATAAAACCGCGCTACCGCGCTACTGCGGGTGCCTCAGGGAGTGCCAGAGATAGATGCCCACGCCGATGCAGATGCCGGCGTCGGCCACGTTGAACGTGGGATAGACGTAGGCGCCGAAATGGAGGTCGATGAAGTCGATCACATGGCCGTGCAGAAAACGGTCCACGAGATTTCCGACAATGCCGCCGCAGAGCAGGCCAAAGGCGAGCTGGGCCGTGCGGTCCTGCAGGCCGAGCGCGCGCCGCCAGATGAAAATTGCCCCGAGGGTGGCAAGGGCGAGCAGGGCGAGGAAGAAGCTTTTGCCGGTGAAGAGACTCCATGCCGCGCCGGTGTTGCCGACATGCACGAGGTGGAAGAAGCCGGGGATGACCTCGATGGCGCCGTGGGCGAGACCGTAGGTGCCCAAGGGCAGCCGGGCGTCGATCCACGTCTTCGTGACCTGGTCGAGGGCGAAGACCGTCAGCGCGAGCGTGAGCAGCAGCCGGTAGGCGAATAGGCACTGGATTTTCGATTTTTGATTCTCGATTTTCGATTGCCCGAGCGTGGCAGTGCCATCAATCGAGGCGTCCTTCCTTGGCTGGAGGCTGGGTTTCAATCGATAAAACAAAATTCCAAAATCGAAAATCCGCCTCACTCGTCGCCCGAGTCTTCCATCATCTTGCCGGAATCCTCGCCGTGTTCGCCGAACAGCCCGGCCTGTGTGCGCGACCGGTGACGGTTGCGCTCGATCTCTTTCTGGGCCTCGGCGGTGTAGCGGGTGAAGGGGACGGCGAGCAGGCGCTCCTTGGGGATGGGCTGCTGTGTGTGCTCGCAGACGCCGTAGGTGCCGGCGTGGATGCGCTTGATGGCGGCGTCGATCTCGGAGAGCGCTTCCTGCTCGCCGGACACGAGGCTGAGGGCGAAGTCGCGGTCGAAGGTGTCGGTGCCGGCGTCGGCCATGTGCTGGCCGTAAGAGGAGAGGTCGCCGGCGTCATCCTTGGCGGAGCGCTTGAGCGTTTCCTCGGAGTGCAGCTCAATGCCGGCGGTGAGGTGGTGGTGGAGGTCAAGCAGCAGACGGTAGAAGCGCTTGTATTTCTCCGGGACTTTGGCGTTGTCGGCAGGACCCAGCTTGGCCTGCTTCTTCGGGTTGAAACCGAGGATATCGGCGAGGGAGGCGGCCTTGATGTGGTTGGGCTTGGCCGGCTTCACCGGGGCGATGGCAGCAGCGGCCTTGCCGGGCTGCTTCACCGGCTTGGCGGCGGCCGTCTTGGTGGTGACGGTTTTCGCGATGGCGCGGACCTCATCGAGGCTGAAGGCGATGGGCTTGGCGGTGGCCTTGCGCTTGAGGATGTTGGCGCGGAGCGCGTTCTTGGAGAAGGATTTTGCCATGGAAACGGGCGTTGCTTTGGCCGCGGGCGCCGGTTTGCGCGCGGACTCCGGCTTTTTGGCGGGAGCGGCGGGCTTGACCGGCGCCGGCTTTTTCGAGCGGGCCGGGGCGGGCTTGCGCTTGGAAGGAGCGGGTTTGGCAGACGTTTTTTTGACGGGCTTGGAGGGCGACGCCTTTTTTGTCTTTGGTTTTGGTTTGGCCATGGAAAGATTTGGGGAGGGTTAAGAAAGAAATTAGGACTTTAGCGCGGCAACGCAACGCGGACAGACGTTTCCGTGCGAACTTGGTTCGAGGGCCGGCACCCAGCGCCAGCAGCGGGGACAGCGGGTGAAACCCAATTCAGAGGCCGACACGACTTCCAGATCACCCAGGGTCGGATTTGTGGTTTCACGATGAGAAACGTCAGACACGATAAATAGCTCGGGAAGCAGCTTGAGATACTTCGACAGAAGCGCCGAGTCCGGAGTGGGGATAGTTGATTGCCTGTGCAGCGCGACCGCTGCATCCAAGGACTTTCCGATTACGCCCTTTTGTCTAAGTGGCTCGAGCGCTTCGGTCACCTTCGTCCTTAACAAGAATAACGTCGAAAATTCACTGGCTAATGCGGTGTTTACCCACTCCGCAGGGGCAACGGGCCAGTCCTGCAGGTGGATCGAGTCTTCGCAGTATTCCCGGCCGGTGGTGGCGTAACTCCACGCTTCATCGGCCGTAAAGGTGATGAAAGGCGCGAGCAGGCGGACGAGGCTGTTGAAGATGTGGTGAATCGCGGTCTGCGACGAGCGGCGGAGCGGATGGGCGGCGCCGAGCGTGTAGAGGCGGTCTTTCAGGATGTCGTGATAGACGGCCGACAGCGTGACCGAGCAGAACTGGTTGCAGAGCTGATAGACGCGGTGGAACTCGTAGGCATCGCAGGCTTTCGTGCACTCGTTGATGAGCACGGCGGTCTGGTGCAGCGCCCAGCGGTCGAGCAGGTCCATTTGCTCCAACGGCACGGCATCTTTGGCGGCAGCGAAATCGAAAAGGTTGGAGAGCTGGAACCGGAATGTATTGCGGAAAAGCCGGTAGGCTTCGCCGACGTTCTTCAGGATCTCGTCGTCCACTGGGATGTCGTCGCGGAAATCCTGCGAGGCGATCCAGAGACGGATGACATCGGCGCCGTGCTGGGCGATGTAGGCGTCGGCCGTCTGCGGTTTTTGGTAGGTCGAGCTCTTGGAAATTTTCTGGCGGTCCTTGTCCACGATGAACCCGTGGGTTAGAACGGTCTTGTAGGGTGCGCCGCCAAAGGCGATGACGCTGTTCCAAAGCGAAGATTGAAACCAACCGCGGTGCTGGTCGCTGCCTTCGAGGTAGAGGTCGGCCGGCCATGAGGTGTCGCCCTGACCGCGCTTGAGCACGGCGGCCTGAGTGGAGCCGGAGTCGATCCAGACGTCGAGGGTGTCGCGTCCGCAGGTGAGTTCGCTCGCGGCGGGCCAACCGGCGGGCAGGTTCACGCCGGCGAGGATCTCGGCGGCGGTGGAGTCATACCAGAAGTTGGTGCCCTTGCCGGCGATCTTGTCGGCCACGGCGCGGATCACGCCGGCATCGAGGTAGGCCTGCTTGTCGGGACCGTAGAAGGCGATGATCGGCACGCCCCACGAGCGCTGGCGGCTGATGCACCAGTCGGGCCGCGACTCCACGGCGCCGCGGATCCGGGCCTCGCCCCAAGCGGGAATCCAGCCTTGGTTGGCGGCGATCTTGGCGATTTCTCCAAGTGCGATCTGGCGGTGGCCGGCCTTGTCGAGCGACACGAACCACTGGTCCACGGCACGAAAGATGATCGGGGTCTTCGAGCGCCAGCAGTGCGGGTAGCTGTGCTGATACTTGGCCTTGGCGAGCAGGGCGTTGGCCTCGGCTAGTTTCTTGAGGACGGCGAGATTGGCAGGCGAGGGCTTTTTGGTCTTAAGCTCCTCGACGGTTTCGAGCGTGGTGAGTCCGACGAGGTCGGCGGGCACGCGGCCATCGTCGAGGTATTTGCCGTCGTCACCGACGGGGCAGTAAACTTCAAGGCCGTGCTTGAGGCCGGTCTGGTAGTCCTCGGCGCCGTGGCCGGGAGCGGTGTGGACGGCGCCGGTGCCGCTGTCGGTCGTGACGTAGTCGGCGAGCACGACGGGCGACGCGCGATCAATGAAAGGATGGCGGCCGGCGAGTTTCTCCAGCTTGGTGCCGGGGAGGGTGAGCACAACGGAAGGCGTCGGCTCGATCTTCGCGGCGGTGGCCACGGCACCGAGCAGGGCGGAGGCGACGATAATCCGCTCGGCGCCGAGATCGGCGACGGCGTATTCCACCTCGGGGTGCAGCGCGATCGCGAGGTTGGCGGGGATTGTCCACGGCGTGGTCGTCCAGATGACGATGAAGAGCGGCTTGTCGGCCGGGAGACCGAACTTGGCCGCCTCGGTGGCGGGGACGGCGAACTTCACCCAGATCGCGACGGAGGTGTGCTCCTTGTATTCGATCTCGGCCTCGGCGAGGGCGGTCTCAAAGGGGATGGACCAATAAACGGGCTTCTTGCTGCGATAGACGAGGCCCTGTTCGACGAAAGCGGCGAAGGTGCGAAGGATGTCGGCCTCGAAGGCGGGGGCCTTGGTCTTGTATTCGTTCTGCCAATCGGCCAGCACGCCGATGCGCTTGAACTGGGATTTTTGCCTCCCGATCCAGGTTTCGGAAAACGTATCGCACTGCGCGCGCAGTTCGGCGGTGGTGAGGGTGAGGTTTTTTTCGCGAACCTCCTGCGTGACCTTTTGTTCGATCGGCAGGCCGTGACAGTCCCAGCCGGGCACGTAGGGCGTGCGGAAACCGCGCATGGATTTGTAGCGGTTGACGATGTCCTTGAGCGTCTTGTTGAGCGCGGTGCCGATATGCACGTCGCCGTTGGTGAACGGCGGGCCGTCGTGCAGGACGAAGGTGGGGGCGCCGGCGCGGTTCTGCTGGATGCGTGCGTATAGGCCGAGCTGGTCCCAATGCGCGACCCGGCCCGGCTCGCGCTGCACCAGATTTGCCCGCATGGGGAAATCGGTCTTGGGAAGCAGGAGAGTGTCTTTCAGGTCGGTAGCCATGCCAGCAAAAGGGCCGGAGGCTAGGTCGCCCGGGGGGTGAGTCAAGGTCCCTCCGTCGCCTCGCGCTCGCCCCCGGCTATGACGGGCAGGCAAGGCTGCGGCGGGAGGCTGATTCTCTTTTCAGCCCGCGGCGCGGGCTGCGAGCTTTTCGCCGGCGGCGATGCAGGCGGGGACGGCAATGCCGTCGCGCACCTGGCCGCCGACGAACAGTCCCGGATGGGCGCGTTCGCCGGCGGTGATGGCGGCGAAATGCTGGTCGTAGCCGAGATTGTATTGGGGGATGGCGCGGGGCCAACGGGCGTGCCGCAGAAAAACCGGTTCGCCGCGCAGGCCGAGGAGCGCGGTGAGGTCGGGTCGGACGCGGTTGAGCAGTTCCTCGGCGGAGAGGGCGGCGAGCTCCGGCTGGCGGGTGCCGCCGGCCATCACGGTGAGGGCCACATGGCTGTCGGGGGCGCGGTCGGGAAAGAGGGTCGAGGAAAAGATCACGCCCAAGAGGCTGCGCTGCTCGCGGGCCGGGGCGAGGAGGCCGAAGCCGTCGAGCGGGTGGGTGAGTTGGTTGCGCGCAAACCCGAGGAAAAGGCTGGCGACTGGCGGGTGGATGATGCCGGCGAGACTCGCGAAGGGTTTGTCGGCTAGGGCACCGATACGCAGGCCGGCTAGTCCGGCGGCGGGGAGGGCGGAGATGACGGCGTCGAATTCCCCGCTATGGGTGCCGCTGGCATCGCGCCAGACCACGGTCCAGCGGGGCTTGGCCGTCAGGTGCTCGATCGTGACGCCGGTGCGCAGGGCGTTGGCGGGCAGCCGCGCGGTCAACGCATCGGTGAGGGTTTGCAGGCCGCGGCGAAAGGAAATGAGTGCGGGTGGCGGCTCACCGCGGCTGCGGCGGGCACGGGCTTGCGCCAGTTGGCCACGCAGGAGCGAGCCGTGCTCGCGCTCCATGTTCCAGAGCAAAGGAAACGCGTGCCGGGCAGAGAGCTTGGCCGGGTCGCCGGCATAGACGCCGGAGACGAAGGGGTTCAGCGCATAGTCGGCGAATTCCGCGCCGAAGTGGTCGCGGATGAATTCGTGCAGGCTCAGGTCGCCCGTGCGCACGCGCGGCCGGCGGAGGCACTCGGCGAGGATGCGGATCCGGGCAGCGGGAGAGAACAGGCGCGTGGTCAACAGGGCGCCGGGGGAAAGCGGCACGGGCACGAGCCGGCCGCCGCGCGCGATGTAGCGGTTTTTTGCGGCCGGGTTGGCGGTGACCAGCTCGGGTGCGAGCCCCAGTTCGTTGATGAGCGCGCCGGCGGCGGGATCGTTGGTGAGCAGCGAATTGGGGCCGCGCTCGATGAGCCAGCCGTCGCAGCGCTCGGTGCCGATGGCGCCGCCGGTGCGGGTTGCGTGCTCGAACACCTCGACGCGGTGGCCGAGGCGATGCAGCCGGTGCGCGGCGGTGAGGCCGGTGATGCCGGCCCCGATGATGGCGATGGATTTTTTCGCGGTTACTTCCACGTCGTCACGGTTTCGACCAAGGCGCTCATGCATTCAATTTTGGCCTGCGGGGTGATGCCGTGCCCGAGATTGAAGATGTGGCCGGTGGTGCCGCGCATCGACTCGAGCAGCCGCGAGGCCTGTAGGCGCACGATTTCGGGTGTCGTGGTCATTAGCACGGGGTCGAGGTTGCCCTGCACGGCGACGTTCGCGGGCAGCGTGCGACGGACAACGGCGAGATCGCAGGTCCAGTCCACGCTGATGGCTTTCACGCCGGAGAAAGCCTGGTCGGTGAGGTGGGACGCCGTGCCCTTGGCGTAAAGAATGACGGGAAAATCCCGCGGCAGCGCGGCGACGATGCGGCGGATCCATTGGAGGGAGGCGGCTTCGTAATCGGGTCCGGCGATGATGCCGCCCCAGGAATCGAAGATCTGGATCGCATCGGCCCCGGCTTCGATTTGCAGATGGAAATACGCGATGAGCGCGCCGGTCAGTTTTTCGAGGAGGGCATCGAAGGCCGGCCGGTCGGTGTAGAAGAGAACCTTGATCCGCTCGAAATCATCGGAGCTGCCGCCCTCGACCATGTAGGTGGCGAGCGTCCAAGGGGAACCGCCGAAGCCGAGCAGGGCTTTCGTGCCGCCGAGGTTCTTTTTCAGGAGCCGGAGGGTGTCGGCGACGTAGCCGAGGCGGGCGCAGACGCTGGCGGCGGGGGCGAGTGCCTCGATCTGGGCGTGAGTCTCAATCCGGTAGGCCATGGCGATGCCGCCGGTGTCGCGGAAGGCATAGGCTTGGCCGAGTGCCTCGGGGATGACGAGGATATCGGAGAACAGGATCGCGGCGTCGAGTCCCGGGAAACGGCGGAGGGGCTGCAGGGTGACCTCGGCCGCGAGGGCGGGGGTCTTCACCATTTCGAGGAAAGACGACTTGGCCTTGAGGTCGCGGTATTCGGGCAGGTAGCGACCGGCCTGGCGCATCACCCACAGCGGTGGGCGTTCAAGATTTTCGCAGGCGCAAGCGGCGAGGAAGCGTTCACGGGAAGTCATCGGACGGAAGTAGCGAGCAGCGAGTAGTGGGTAGCGAGCACAAGATCAGGCGTTGGCCCAGTCGCGGTGCTTGAGGAAGACTTCGTGGAGTTGTGCTTCGGGGGAGCCGGGGGCGGGCTGATAATTGTAATCCCAGCGGACGAGCGGTGGAAGACTCATGAGGATGGACTCGGTGCGGCCGCCGCTCTGGAGGCCGAAGAGCGTGCCGCGGTCCCACACGAGGTTGAACTCCACGTAGCGGCCGCGCTGGTAGAGCTGCCATTGGCGTTCGCGGTCGCCGTAGGGTGCGGCCTTGCGGCGGGCTACGATGGGCCGGTAGGCCGGTATGTAATGGTCGCCCACGCTGCGCATGAAGGCGAAGCTCCGCTCGAAACCGAGCTCGTTGAAATCGTCAAAAAAAAGGCCGCCGACCCCGCGCGGCTCGCCGCGGTGCTTGAGGAAAAAATAGTCGTCGCACCATTTTTTCAGCCGCGGGTAAAGGTCCGGCCCGAAGAGAGCCACGGCGTCGCGCGCGGTGCGGTGCCAGTGCACGCAATCCTCCGCCTGACCGTAGTAGGGCGTGAGGTCGAAACCGCCGCCGAACCACCAGATGGGATTTTCTTCGCCCGCGCCGGAGATGAAAAAGCGGACGTTGGCGTGGCTGGCCGGCACGTGGGGATTGCGGGGGTGAATGACGAGCGAGACGCCCATCGCCTCCCACGGCCGGCCGGCGAGTTCCGGCCGGTGGGCGGTGGCCGAAGGAGGGAGTTTGGTGCCGGTGACGTGGGAAAAAGCGACGCCGGCCTTCTCGAACACCGCGCCTTCCGCCAGCACGCGGGTGCGACCGCCACCGCCCAATCCCGGCTGGCCGGGCTCGGCGCGCTGCCAGGCATCCTCGGTGAATTTCGCCCCGCCGTCCTCGGCCTCAAGCGCCGCGCAGATGCGGTCTTGGAGGTCGAGCAGGTAGGCGCGGACGGCCGGTAGGTCGGGTGACATGACCCCGCCAGATGAACAGAGCGGGGCGGCTTTGGGAAGCCGGGGTTGGGTGGCGGCGGAGGTATTATCCATGGTCATCGGCCATGTTAATCCGCGCGGGCGGCACGGGCTGTGCAGCGCTTGGCCAAATGTGGGCGGAATTTGCAGCCCGCACCCGGCTGCTTCAGCGGGGCGGCAGGTTGAACTTTATCACCGGCGACGATTCTTTCGTCTTGGCCTCCGGCGGCAGCGGTGCGTGGGAAATCACCGGCTGCGGGCGGGGGACATGGGGTGCGGGCGCTGCGGGCAGGGCGGCGAAGCCCCGCTCGATCAGCTCGGCCATCTTGATGTCGCGCAGCCGGCGTTCGGGGGCGCCCATGATCACGGCAATCACGCGGCGGCCGTCACGGGTGGCGGAGGCGGCAAGGCAGAAACCGGCCGAGGCGGTGTAGCCGGTCTTGAGGCCGTCCACGCCGGCGACGGAGCCGAGGAGGTGGTTGTGGTTGCGCATTTCGATGCGGGCCGTGGGGTGACCGGGCCGGAAGTCGCGCACCTTGACCGCGGTGTAGGTGAGAATGTCCGTGCGCTCCAGCAGGTGGCGGCTGAGCAGGGCGAGGTCGCGCGGCGTGGTGAGATCGCCCTCGGCGATGCGCCGGTTGGCGGGAGGCAGGCCGTGCGGCGTGCGGAAGGTGGTGTGCGTCAGGCCGAGATCGGCGGCACGGCGGTTCATGCGTTCGACAAAGGCGGGCACGCTGCCGGCCGCGACGCGGGCCAGTGCGTGCGCGGCGTCGTTGGCCGACTGGATCATCAGGGCGTAGAGGAGTTCGCGGACCGTGGTCTCTTCGCGCTCCTTGAGCCAGACCTGGGTGCCGCCGATGCGGGAGTCGGCGGCGTTGACGATGATCGGGGTGTCGAGCTGAAGCGCGCCCTCGCGGATGGCGTCGTGCACCACGAGGAAGGTCATCAGCTTGGTGACGCTCGCGGGCGGGGTGACGGTGTCGGCGTTTTCCTCGAACAACACGCGGCCGTCGGTGGCGTCGATGAGGATGGCGCCTTTGTAGGGTGACTGGGCGGCAAGACTGCCGGTCAAAACGGCGGTGGCGAGGAGGGCCGCAAGCAGGCGACGGGGACGGAGCGCAAAAATCATGCGCGTGAGGGAGTGAAAAAAATCCCGCGGAGCGAGCAGAAACCCGGCGGGTCAGCCCTTCTGGTCCGCCGCCCAGACGACCAGCCAGCCGCTTTCCTTGTCCACATAGACCATGGTGGAGGCGGCATCGCCGGTCACAACAAACTCGGCGCGGGCGGTCTCCGGGGCGGCGGGTCCGGGGGTGAGAAAGACAAACGCGACGGCAGCGGCCGCGGCGAGCGGCAGGCCGAGCCAGAACATCGGATTGGGCCGGTGCGGGCGCCGCGGAACCTGTTTTTGGGCGCGCACGCGGGCCCACATGGTCGCGGCGGTCGGCACGGGCGTTTGGGCGGTTTCCTTGCGCCAAGTTTCAAGCAGGTCGGTGAAAGCAGCCTGGGCCTCGCGACAGGCGGGACAGGCCGCCAAGTGCTCCGCCAGCGCGCGTTGCTGGGCGGCCGAAAGCCCGCCGGGGTCAGCGGCGGGCAGGAGGGATTCGGCTTCGGAGCAGTTCATGGCGAGGGAACTCAGCGGGCGTAGGCGATCCGGCCGTGGCTGCGGTGCGCGGGCGCGTAGGCGACCCACACCCGCTCGGTGCGCCACTCGTAGCGGCCGGCGACGTAATGGCGGACACGGGTGCCGCAGCGATCCGCGCGGACGGTCCAGTGACCGGGCACCCAGACCTTCACGCGGTTTTCCTGCCAGTAGCCGGCGGGAGCTTGCCGCGGGTGATGGTCGTAAACGACGGTCTCGCGGATCACGGGGGCGGGAGCATGCTTGCCGAGGGCGTGGCCGACGATGAGGCCGCCGACGAATCCGCCGACAGCCGCGCGCTCCTTCGAGCCGGCATGGGTGGCCGGGACGAAAGCGAGGGCGGCGGCGGTGCAGAGGGCGATGATGAGGGGCTTTTTCATGGTTATCTCCGGGTTAAGGTTGGATTTGTCCCATGAGACGCAGGCCGGGATGAATTTATTCACCCGGTTGAAAATAATTTATCGGCCGATCACGATGACGGCAAAAACCTCGCCGTCGCCGCTGGCGGGGCCGCCCAAGACGGCAGGCACTCCCGGGCGGAGGACGAGGCCCGTCTGCATGAGGCTGCGCCGGCCATCGAGCCAGTTGACGCGGAGACGCACGGCCTTGCCGTCGCCGGCTTCCGACTCGAGTTCCAGCCGATGGCCTTGGCCAAGATTGATGGTGCCCGTGGAAGTGAGGGCGGCCGAGCCCTCGCCGAGATAGCGATAACTCTGGAAACGGAGGATGCGGCGCAAGGTGGGCTCAAACGGCGCGAGGCGGCTGTCGCTGGCGCCCTCGGCATTGGAGGCGGCGACGAGGATGGCCCGCACGGAGGTGCGCTCCGGCTGGGCACCGAGCGGTGCGAGCAGGCTCAGGACAAAGAGAGAGGCGAGGAGGTGGCGGATGGGTTTCATGGTTTTTCCTTCAGTTTTTTCGCCAGGAGACGGCGGGCATGGTAAAGACGGGACATCACGGTGCCAGTCGGAATCCCGGTGGCACGGGCGATTTCATAATAAGACAGGCCCTGGACCTCGCGGAGCGCGAGCACCGTGCGGTGCAGGGGCGGGAGAGCGTTGAGCACCCGGTGGAGATGTTCGCGGCGTTCGTCGCCGGCTTCGTCGGGCCGGTCGGTCTCGTCGGCCACGGCATCCTCGCGGCTGAACGGCAGGAAGCGGTCACACCAGCGGCGGCGTTTGCGGAGGTGGTCGAGGGCCTTGCGGGTGGCGATGGGATGCAGCCAGGTGGTGAACTTGGCGCCGCCACGGAAGGTGCCGAGTTTTTGCCAGACAGTGACCCAGATATCCTGGCAGATGTCCGCGCTGTCCTGCTCGTGGCGAACGATGGCCTGCACGAGGCGGAAAGCGTAGGCGTGATGCGCCTGCATCAGCGTGCCGAAGGCGGATTCGTCGCCGGCCTGGGCGCGTTGCAGCAGGTCGGCCTCGGTTTCCGGCGGGAGCGGAGCGGGGGAATCCACGGAAGGAGGGTGACACAGCCCTCAGCCGTCGGTTCCGGCGGACGGCGTGTCCCCGGTGACGGGCAGGTAGCGGTTGCGCGTCCCGCTGCGGCCCCGGGCCGGAAGGCGTGTGGCCGGGTCGCTGTAGGGATGGCGACGATAGCCGGGCCGCGCCGGATCACGGGCGCAGCGGATCTGGAAATCCTGCATGCGGTCGAAAACTCCTAGCAGTTGCCCGGGCAGCGGATACTCGTCGAGCCCGGCGCGGGCGAGCGCGAGCAGCAACTCATGGGTGGCCTCGAGCGTGGAGAGACAGCCGGCCTGCGGCTGTTGCTTGATGACATAGCGGCTGGGCGCGGTGGCCGTAAACATGATGCGCGGCAGGGCCTGCAACGTGGGACTGAGCCGGAGCATTTTCCGCGCGCCGGCCCACGTGGCGTCGAGGAGGAAGACCACCAGACGGCGCGGACCGAGCGCGGCCGCGAAGTCAGGAATCGCGGCGGGGGCTGACAGGTTGACTGCGGCCGGTCCGGGGTACAGGAGCACGCAGTGGTTGTGCGGATCACGGATCAAGACGTGCACCGCCTCATCCCGGTCAAAACCGATGCCCATGTGGAGTTCGCTGTTGGGCAGGCAGAGGTGCGTGAGCCGGCCGGTGGCGGCCTTCTCCTGCTTGAACTCCTTCGGGTGCATCAAAAACACAAAGCGGGTGCGGGTGGGCATCGGAACGAGCGATGGGCACCAGCACAGGGCCTTGGGCCAGAAGCAGCGGTAGCAGGTTTCGCGGGACATGAACAAAAAGCCAGCGGGAGGGAACCCGCTGGCCGAGAGAATGGGGTGGCGCGGGAGCCTTACTTGCCCAGTGATTTGCGCAGGTCGTCGAGCTGGTTGGCGGAGCCGAGGAGGACGTTGCAGCTGGCGATGAACTTGGAATATTCCTCCATGAAGATCTTGCCCGGCGGGCGGAAATCGAATTCGCCGGCCTTGTCGCGGAAGAATTCGCGGTGCACGCGGGTCCAGACGAGGCGGCCGTCGGTGTCGATGTTGACCTTGGTGACGCCGCGCTTGGCGGCGGGGAGGTATTCGTTGACGTCCACGCCCATCGAGCCGGCGATCTGGCCGCCGGCGGCGTTGATGCGAGCAACCTCGTCCTGCGGCACGGAAGAGGAGCCGTGCATGACGAGCGGGAAGCCGGGCAGGCGGGCCTTGATTTTCTCGAGCACGTCGAAGTGGAGCGACTGCTTGCCTTTGAACTTGAAGGCGCCGTGGGAGGTGCCGATGGCGCAGGCGAGGGAATCGCAGCCGGTGAGTCTTACGAACTGCTCGGCCTCGGCGGGATCGGTGAGACACGCGTTGCCTTCCTCGACCTTGATATCCTCCTCGACGCCGCCGAGCATGCCGAGCTCGGCCTCGACGGAGATGCCCTTGGCGTGGGCGCGGTCCACCACGCGCTTGGTGATGGCGACATTCTCGTCAAACGGGTCGTGCGAGGCGTCGATCATCACCGAGCTGAAGAAGCCGGAATCGATGCAATCGTAGCAGGTCTGCTCGTCGCCGTGGTCGAGGTGGACTGCAAAAATGGCCTCGGGGAAAATCTCGGATGCGGAGCGGATGATGGCCTCCAGCATGCGCTTGTCGGTGTATTTGCGCGCGCCCTTGGAGATCTGGATGATGAAGGGGGCCTTGGAATCGATGCAGCCCCGGAACAGGCCCATCGCCTGCTCGGCATTGTTGATGTTGTAGGCGCCGACGGCGTATTTGCCGTAGGCATGGTTGAAGAGCTGCGCGGTGGTGACGATCATGCGAGAGTAGATTGCTTTATTCCTGCACCCACCCACCGACAAGATATTATTCAGCGAGCCGTGGCATAAACAGCTGGCTGTTCTCTGGCGCGAGGGGGCCACTGGCGGAGATTGTGACGTTTCGCCGCCCCAATGGGCAGCCGGCTGGATGCATGCCGGTGGAATTCGCCGCTGCGCGGCTTACCTTGTTTCCGCCTCAGCGAGGCGGAAACTCAAAGTCGGCTTTGTCTTTCTTGGGCGAGAGGACGAGGTAGGCGCTGAAGGTGGCGCCGCGTTTGGAGACGAAGCCCTCGATGAGGCTGGTCTTGCCATCCGTGACGAGCTTGCGGGCTTCGTCGGCCCCGATGTCTTTTTGGCAGAGATTGCGGGTGAGCTTGAAGACGATGCGGTTGTCCTGGTCGGGCTTACGCACGTAGTAGGCGTCGTCGGCCTGCACGAGTTCGCCGCCGTGGAGTTTGCTCTCGCCGAGGACGGCGGCCTTGGAAAGGTCGGGCGGTGCCTTGGCCTTGCGCTCGATGGGCTTGCCGTCCTTGCCGATCTTGGGGGCGCGGGGCGGGAATTCCCAGGCGATACGGGCGTCTTCGCGCTTGATGAAGGCGTCGAAGGGCCGGCCTTTCTTGGAGATGAAGCCATTGATCAGCTCGGTCTTGCCGTCGGTGATGAGCTGGATGGCGTTTTCGCGGGTGATGGCCTTTTGGCACATCATGCGACCGACACGAAAGGCCTGTTTCCAAGCGTCGCCGTCGCGCTCACGAAGCACGTAGCTGGAGCCCACCTCGCAGAGCTGGCCGCCGGTCTTTGGATCGGTCCAGAAAGGTTCGACGGTTCCGAGGTCCACCTTGTCGCCGAAATCGAACTCCGTCTTCCACTTCTTGAGGGTGACGTCCTCTTTGGTGGTCTTGTCCTTTTTGGTCTCCTCCACTTGGTCGAGCTTGAGGACGGCGGAAAAGCGGCTGCGGGTCTTGGCGGAGATAAAGCCGTCGAGCGGGCCGACGGTGCGTTTCTCCACGAGTTCGTGGATCTCGCTTTCCTCCATTTTCCGGCCGCCGATGACCTTGTAGAGCATCAGTTCGCCGTCCTGGGATTTGTAACCGCGGAGGGTTTCGCGCAGGGGTTTGCCGTCGGTGGGGGAGATGATGTCGGTCACGCGGGCGGAGGAGTCGTCCTCCTCGAACCCTTTCACGCGCTCCACGATGCCCTTGGTCTGCTCGATGACCTCCTCCATGAATTTCTCACGGGAGAATTTGTTGTGCTCCATTTGGCGGAGCTTAAACTCCCACTCGCCGGTCATGGCGGGGCTCGTGAGGGCCTCGGTCTTCACCGCGGTGAGGAACTGGATCAACTGCTCGGCCTTAGCGGTGGGCACCAGCTCGCGCTGGTTGCGATCCATGTATTTCTGGTTGATGAGACCGTCGATGGTGTCGGCGCGCGTGGCCGGGGTGCCAAGGCCGCGCTCCTTCATGGCCTCGGCGAGTTCGTCGTCGTCCACCAGTTTGCCCGCGCCTTCCATGGCGGATAGGAGGGTGGCCTCGGTGTAGCGCGGCGGCGGCTTGGTGGTCTCGCTGTGGAGGACGGCTTCGAGGGTCTTGGCCCGGGCGCCATCCTCGGCGGTCAGTGCGGGGAGGGCCTTGGAATTGGGATCGTCCTCGTCCACGGTATTCCTGCCATAGACGGCGAGCCAGCCGGGGGCGGTGAGGACCTTGCCCTCGGTCTTGAAAGCGTGGCCGGCGACGGTGCTCAGACGCGTGGTGACGTCGAATTCGGCAGCGGGATAGAAGGCGGCCACGAAACGACGGGCGATCATGTCGAACACTTTGGCCTCCATCTCATCGAGGTTCTTGGCCTCGTGGGCGGTGGGGATGATGGCGAAGTGGTCGGAGATCTGGGCGTTGTTGAAAATACGCTTGTTGGGGCGCAGCCAGCCTTCGGCGAGGACCTTGGCGGCGTGGGCACCCAGGTCGCCGGGCAGATTTTGCAGTGTTTCGCGGCAGGTGGGGATGTAGTCCTCCGGCAGCGCGCGCGAGTCGGTGCGGGGGTAGGTGATCATCTTGTGCCGCTCGTAGAGGGCTTGGGCGATCTGGAGCGTGCGTCGGGCGGGCAGGCCGTAGCGGTTGTTGGCCTCGCGTTGCAGCGTGGTGAGATCGTAGAGCCGCGGGGAGGCCTGGGTGCTGCCTTTCTTTTCCTCCGTGACGGTGGCGGCGGGTTTGCCGGCGCAGGCGGCGACGACGGCTTCGGCGAGGGCTTTTTCCCAGATGCGGTCGATGCGGTCGTGGTCGTCGCTTTCGGTCTTCTTGAAGTTGGGCCGCTGGTAAACTCCCTCGTAGGCGCCCTTGGCCACGCCGAACTTGGCGGTGACGCGCCAGAAGTTGCGGGGCTGGAAGTTGCGGATTTCCAGCTCGCGGGCGTAAACGATGGCGAGGGTGGGGGTCTGCACACGGCCGACGGAGGCGACGTTGCCGGCGCGGGAGCCGAACATGCGCTTGGTGAGCGCGCGCGTGCCGTTGATGCCGATCAGCCAGTCGCTCTCACTGCGGCAGCGGGCGGCGTCCGCGAGGCCGGCCATCTGCTCGCCGTCGCGCAGGTGATCGAAGGCGTCCTGGATGCCGGTGGTGGTCATCGTCTGCATCCACGCGCGCTTCACGGGCAGCTTGCACTTCGTGAGCTGGTAAAGGTAGGCGAAGATCAGCTCGCCCTCGCGCCCGGCGTCGCAGGCGTTGATGACTTGGTCCACATCCTTGCGGGCAAGGAGTTTTTTAAGCTGGGCAAAACGGTCCTTGGAATCGGCGATGGGTTTGAGACCGAATTTCTCCGGGATGATGGGCAGGGTCTCCAGCCGCCAGAAGCCGTATTTCTTCTTGTCGATATCCTCGGGCATCTCGAGTTCCACCAAGTGACCGACCGCCGACGAAATGACGTATTGGTCGTTTTCGTAGTGGTCGCCTTTCTTGGGGACTTTGCCGAGCGCGCGCGCGAGGTCGGCCGCAACTGACGGCTTCTCGGCGATGATGAGAGACTTCATGAGGCGCCGAGGCGTTAGGCCGCGCCGCCGACGATTTCAAGGCTTAGTTTTTGCAGCGGGCCCGTTCAGGCCGGTAGCCGCGGGGTCTCGGCCAAGGCGGAATCGAAGGCCCGGAGCATGGCGGCGATGGTCTCGTCGGTCTCGTCGCCCATGTTGGAAATGCGGAAGGTTTTGCCCTTCAGCTTGCCGTAGCCGCCGTCGATGACGAGGCCGTGCTTCGACTTGAGAAGCTTGTTCAACGCGGCGAGGTCCACGTTGAGCGTGTTGGCGAAACAATTGAGGGAGACGGAGCCGTGGCCCGCCTTGGGAAAGAGCTGGAAGCCCTTTGCGAGGACGTGGTCGCGCACGGTCTGGTTCAGACGCGCATGGCGGGCATAGCGGGTTTCCGCGCCCTCGGCCTTGATGTCATCAAGCTTGGAACGCAGGGCGTAAATGAGCGGGATGACGGGCGTGCTCGGGGTCATGCCGGCCTCGTGGTTTTTCTGGAACTCGAGCAGGTCGAAGTAATAGCCGCGGGTCTTGCAGAGCGCGGCGCGGGCGAGAGCGCGCTTCGAGGGCGTGAGCAGCGAGAGGCCGGGAGGCAGGGCGAGGGCCTTCTGCGAACCGGTGATGATGACGTCGAGGCCGAGTTCGTCCTTCTTGACCGGCAGCGCGCTGAACGAGCTGACGGTGTCCACGATGCTGATGACGTCGGGAAACTGTTTCAGCACCGCGGCGAGGGCCTGCAGGTCGCTCATGCAGCCGCAGGAGGTCTCGTTATGGATGAGAGTGACGACATCGTATTGGCCGGTGGCGAGTTCCTGGCGGAGAGCCTCCGGGTCCACGGGCTGACCCCATTCAGATTTGAGCGCGCCGGCCGCCAGGCCGCTGCGCTGGGCGACGTCGAGCCACTTGTCGGAGAAGGCGCCGTTCATGCAGCAGAGCACCTTCTTCTGGGTGAGGTTGCGGATGGCGCCTTCCATCACGCCCCAGGCGCTGCTGGTGCTGATGTAAACCGGATCCCTAGTGTAGAACAGCGCCTGCAGGTCCGGCTGGATGGACTGGTAGAGCGCGACGAAGTCGGTGCTGCGGTGGCCGATCATCGGCTGGGCCATGGCGCGGAGGGTTTTCTCCGAGACGGCGATGGGGCCGGGGATGAAGAGCTTGTAGGACATGTGGCGGCGGAGAAAGTTAAGATGCTACGAAAGCGGCTTCCCAAAACGCGGGTCAACCTTCATTCCTGTCATTGTCGCAATGTCCCAATCCTGGCTGCAGAAAAAAATCAACGCGCTCGAGCTCTACACCGTGGACGTGATCCTCGGGCGCCGGGCGGACACGGGCGCCGCGGTTTACGGGTTCTTCCTGCACCTGCTTTCATTCCTGTTCAGCGGCATCGCGCAGCTCCGTTTCTGGCTATACCGCCACCGCATCCTGCACGACCAGCCGCTGGGCTGCCTGGTGGTGGTGGTGGGCAATCTCACGGTGGGCGGCACCGGCAAGACCCCCGTGGTGGAGAAGTTTGCCCGCGCGCTGCAGGAGCGCGGGCGCAAGGTCGCCATCCTCTCCCGCGGTTACAAGAGTAAGGCCCCGCCCGTGTGGAAACGTTGGTGGTGGTCGCTCACCCACGCGGCCGAACCGCCGCCGCGCATCGTGAGCGACGGCCGGACCATCCTGCTCAACAGCGAGGAGGCGGGGGACGAGCCCTATATGCTCGCCCGCAACCTTCCCGGCGTGATCGTGCTCGTGGACAAAAACCGGGTGAAAGCCGGCGCCTACGCGATCAAGCGCTTCGGCTGCGACACGCTCGTGCTCGATGACGGTTTCCAATACCTGCCGCTCAAGGGCCGGCTGAACCTGCTGCTCGTGGACAAGACCAACCCTTTCGGCAACGGCCACCTGTTGCCCCGCGGCATCCTGCGCGAGCCGATCAAGCACCTGCGCCGTGCCTCCTACGTCTTCCTCACGAAATCCAACGGCGAACGCGACCCCGACTTGGAAGCGCTGATCCAGAAGCACAATCCGGGGGTCGACTTGATCGAGTGTGCGCACCGGCCCAAGTATCTCCAGCGGCTCGGCTCGGCCGAGCGCCAACCGCTCGATTATCTGAAAGGCCGCCGGGTGGCGGCTTTCTGCGGCATCGCGACGCCGGAGAGTTTTGAAAAATTTCTCCGCGACCTCGGCGCGAAGCTCGTGGCCCGCGAGCGCTACCTCGACCACTACCGCTACGTGGACGAGGATTTCGACGGCTTGCTCGAACTTGCCCGGCGCGAAGGCGCCGACTGTCTCGTGACCACGGAAAAGGATGCCGTGCGCATCCCGGCGGACCGGGAGTGGACGCTGCCGCTCTACTACCTGCGGCTGGAGGTCGAGATCCTCCACGGTGCGGCGGATTTCGACGAAGCCGTGGGGCGCATCTGCTTGCCGCAAAACGGTTCACGTCCGCCGGTGACGCCGGCCTGAAACCTTTGCCCTTGCGGGCCGTGCGGCGACTCGGGTTAGCTCCGCGCATGCTGATTGATCCCCGTTTCACCCAACTGGCCGCCGGCCTCACCGGTTTTTCCACGTCGCTCAAAAAGGGCGAGCATGTGCTCATCGACGCCTTTGACATCCCCGACGCGATGATTGTCGCCCTTGTGCGGGCCGTGCGGGCGCGCGGGGCGCATCCGCACGTGCAATTGCACCGCGCCCGCATCAGCCGGGAAATCGCGCTCGGGGCGGAGGAAGCCCAGTATGCGCACCACTCCGCGGTGGAACTCGCGCGCATGCAGAAGATGGACGCCTACATCGCCCTGCGCGGTTCGGAGAACATCTTCGAGGCGTCGGATGTCCCGGCGGCCCGCGTGCAGCTCATCTCCCGGCTGATGAAGCCCGTGCAGGATCACCGCGTCGGTCGCACCAAGTGGGTGGTGCTGCGCTGGCCGACCTCCGCGATGGCCCAACAGGCCGGCCTGAGCACGGAAGCTTTCGAGGATTTCTATTTCCGGGTGTGCACGCTCGACTATTCCCGGCTTACGCCCGGCATGAAAGCGCTGGCCGCGCTCATGGAGCGCACCGACCGGGTGCACATCAAGGGCCCCGGCACCGATCTGCGGTTCTCGATCAAAGGCATCGGCGCCCAGCCCTGCGGTGGCCTGCGCAACATCCCGGACGGCGAGGTGTTCTCGTGCCCGGTCCGCGATTCCGTCGAGGGTGTAATCCAATACAACGCGCCCACGGTTTACCTCGGCAGCTCCTTCGACAACATCCGGCTCGTCTTCAAGCAGGGCCGCATCGTCGAGGCCACTTCGAGCAACACCAAACGCCTGAATGAGATTCTGGATAGCGACGCTGGCGCTCGCTACATCGGCGAATTCGCCATCGGTTTCAACCCGCACATCCTGGAGCCGATGCGCGACATTCTCTTCGACGAGAAGATCGCCGGCTCCTTCCACTTCACGCCGGGCCAAGCCTACGAGGGCGTGGGCAACGGCAACAAGTCGCAGGTCCACTGGGACATGGTGTGCATCCAGCGCCCCGAATACGGCGGCGGTGAAATCTGGCTCGACGATAAACTCATCCGCAAGGACGGCCTCTTCGTGCCGAAGTCGCTGCACAAACTGAACCCCGATTACCTGCTCGGGAAGAAGTAGGCGCCGGCCGCACCATGGCGGCAGGTTTTCCAATGCTCGAAGACTATATCCAGGCGCTGCCCAAGACCGAGACGCACCTCCATGTGGAAGGGGCGTTGCCGTATGGGCTGCTGCACGCGTGGCAGCCAGCGCGTTACCCGGCCGATCCGCCGTTTCGTCGCCGCAGCTACCGCTATGTCAGCTTTCCGGATTTCGAGCGCATCCTGCTGGAAAACGCACTGCCTTGGTTCACCAACGCCGAGCGCTATCACGAAGCCTGCAAGGTGATGTTCGCCGGGCAGGCCGCGCAAAATGTGCGCTATGTGGAGACGAGCTTTCACCTGCCGGTCACGCAGTTCATCAATGTGCCCGGCCCGGAGATTGTCGCGGCCATCCGTTCCGCCGCTCCGGCCGGACTCGAGGTGCGGGTGTTCGCCGGCATGCTGCGGAGCGACATCGCCGGCAGCCTGCGGCCGACGATCGACCGGTTGCACGAATGGGAAGGACTGGCCGGCGTGGACCTGCACGGCTTTGAGCAGATGCCCACCGAGCCCGACACGGCGCAAATCTGGGCGCGCCTGCGGGCCGCCGGCAAGGTCACCAAGTGCCATGCCGGTGAGTTCGACGGTCCGGCCCGGGTGCGCGAGGCGATTGAGGAACTCGGCGTAACCCGCATCCAGCACGGCGTGCGGGCCATCGAGGATCCGGCGGTCGTGAAGCTGGCGGCCGAACGGGGGGTGACCTTCGACATTTGCCCGATCAGCAACGTCGGTTTGCAGGTGGTGCCGGACATGGCGCATCACCCGATCCGACGTCTCATGCAGGCGGGCGTGCGCTGCACGGTGAGCACCGATGATCCCCTTTGTTTTGCGAACACCCTGACGGAGGAATACCTCGCGTTGGCGACGGGATTGAATTTTAGCCGGTCGGAGCTGGCGCAGATTACCCGCAACGGTTGGGCGGTGGCCGCGGTGCCGGCTGAGGTGCGGCAAGCCATGCTTGCCGAGATCGACCGACTGGAGCGGTCATTCGCCGCGTGACGACCCACTACACCGTTCCGGCCGGTGTGGCCCGCATCCGGGCCGACAAGGCGCTGGCCTATGCTTTTCCTGACCACAGCCGCATGGCTTTGCAGCGGGCCTTTGACGCCGGATTGGTCACACTGCGGGGAAAACCAATCAAGCGCGACCACGGCGTGGCGGGTGGCGACGAACTCGGCTTTGCGCTGCCCGAGACCAAGCCGGCGGAACTCAAGGCCGTGGAAATCCCGCTGGAAGTAATCTACGAGGACAAGCACCTGCTGGCGGTCAACAAGACCGCGGGCATGATCGTGCATCCCGGTGCGGGCACCGGCGAAGACACCCTCGTTCATGCGCTGTTGGCGCATTGCGCGGGCAGCCTGAGCGGCATCGGCGGCGTGGAGCGGCCGGGCATCGTGCACCGCCTCGACCGCGAGACCTCCGGCCTGATCCTCGTGGCGAAGACGGACAAGGCGCACCGCGGCCTGGCGGAGCAGTTTGCCGAGCGTGCCTTGGAGAAGGAATATGTCGCGCTCGTGAGCGGCGCGCCGGGACTGATGAGCGGCTCCATTCGCAAGCCGATCGGCCGAAACAAGCATCACCGGCACAAGATGGCCGTGGTCGAGGAAGGGCAGGGCGGCCGGGACGCCCATACGGATTGGGAAGTGATGGAGAAATTTGGCGACCTCGCGGCGCAGGTGCGCTGCCTCATCCATACCGGCCGCACCCATCAAATCCGCGTGCACCTCAAGTCGCTCGGCCATGTGCTGCTCGGCGATGTGGTCTATGGCTGGAAACCGGACCCGCGCCTGAAAGCGCAGCCGCCGCGCGTGATGCTGCACGCCGCGCACCTCATCTGCACGCATCCGGTCACCGGCAAGACCCTCGATCTTCGCGCGCCGTTGCCGGCGGATTTTAATGCGATGATCAAGACGCTTCGGGCTGCGGCGAAAGCAAAGCCGGCGCGCCGTCCGGCCGTCCGCAAGCCCCGGCCGCCGGCGGCGCACATTCATGAAGACTGAATCTGGTTTGGAGACATTGCGCGAGGCGGACGCGGGATTGATGCTGGAGTGGGCCCGCTTGTTGGCGCCGCACTACGGGCCTTCGGGCGCGATGGAGCTGGACCTGCGGGACTGGCCCGGTGCGCAGGGGCCGTCCTACTATAACCAGTTCGCGCATTACCCCTTTCTGTTGCTCGCCGAGGGCGTGGTGCCCGGGGCCACGCCCGCCGAGCGGAAGCAGTTTCGCGAAATCGCGCTCAACAACCTCGCCTATACGGTCGGGCTCGCGGACGCGGAGTTTCACACCCCGCATTATTCGCGCGGCCGTGACTGGGGGCGGCATGTCGGCGAATGGCTCTGCTATTATCAGCTTTGTTCGCTGGAAATGCTCGAGCGCGGTGAAATCGGTGCGCCGGAATTGCGCCGCCGGCTGCGGGCCGTGGTCGCGGGTGCAACCGATCACCTTTACCACGTGTTTTTGGAGAAATACGCGGTCACGCCGGCGGAGTTCGTGGGGAATCACGACACCTGGCATGCGCTGCTGTTCTACCGCGCGGGCCGGTGGTTCGGGCGCGAGGACTGGACGGACTACGGCAGGGATTTCATGCAAAGGTGTGTGCTGCCGTTCCAGCATGCCGACGGTTACTGGCCCGAGGCGGGCGGCATCGTGGTGGGCTACTCACTGGTCACGGCGCTGGCGGTTTCGGCCTACGCGGAATTGTCGGGCGATGCGGCGGCGCTGGCCGCGGTCGGCCGCGCGCTGGCCTTTGCGGAATATTTTTCCCTGCCGGATGGGTCGGGCGCCGTGGCGGTGGATGTGCGCATGCGCCATCATCCGCATCCGCTGAGCTGGCTGCCGCCGGGTTTCATCCACCAGGCTTCGGGTCGGAGACTGGCCACGGAATCCATCGCTCCGCTGCGCCGGCACCTGCAGGCGCACGGCGTGAGGGACAACAATGCGCAGGCCTTGGCTTTTCACGCCACGTTTGCCGAAGTGCTCTTTGCGCAAAACGCTTGCCGCGAGGAACCGACCGCCCGGCCGCCGGCCACGCTGCCCGTGGCCAGGCTGGAACGCGGCGATTGGATCGGCCTGCTCGGCTGGCAACTGGTGCCCGAGTGGGCGGCGAACCGCTTCGTCCTCGACAGTCAGAACTTCGTGGAACTTTGGCACGCTCAGGCCGGCTATCTCGCCGGCACGGGCAACAGCAAATTGATGCCTCGCTTTTCGACCGTGCGACGGACCACTCGTGGCCGGGCCTATGTGCCCGAGCGCGCAAGCGGCGAGCGGAATGGGCCGCACGAGGCCACGGCCCGCTACGGCTACGGCGACGATGAGATCGAGGTGCGCCTGCTCCTGACCGGCGCCGGTTGTGAGATTTGCGTCCGGGTTCTGCGCAACGTTTCGGGTGCAACCTATGAATTTGCGCTGCTGACGGCGCTGAAGCCGGGTGATCGGGTGCGGACCGCCGCCGGTGAGCAGAAGGTCGAGCCCAAGCAACTGTTGCAGGCGACGGCCGGCTTTGAGTGGCACGGGCTGCGCTGGGAACTGCCGGAAGGGGCGGCGTTGGAATATCCGCTGGTGCCGCACAACTCTTATACCCAGGACGGGCTGCCGGTGCCGGAAGACTATGTCGGGCGCATCAGCTTCACGGTCGGAGCCGAACCGAAACGGATTGTGATCCGTTGAGGCTCAGCCGGCGGCGAGCAACTCTGCCGCGAGGCCGTAGCGCAGGTTGTAGAACGAATGCCGGAAGGCGGTGACCTTTGCGTGCTCCGCCACGGCGACGAGGGTGGCGAGCGCAGTGGGGAAAACATCGGCCCGCGCCGGGGGCAGGCCCGGGATGGCGCGGCGCTCGGCGAGCGAAAGGCCGCCCGTCTGTTCCAGCAGTTCGCGCATGTGCCGGAGCGTGACGATCGGTGAGGTTGCCTCCAAGTCGACGCCTTGGCGTGCGGCCCGGATGGCACGGACCGTGACCACGCTCCCGCCAGTCGCGACGGCGATGGGGAAAGGCAGGTCGAGCTGGAAGCGTGCGTCAGCCATCGCGGTTTGGATGTGACGCGCGAGTTTTTCCCGAACAGAAGCAGACAGCGGCAGGCCGGGATCCGGGACAAATTTCTCGGTGAGGCGCACGCAGCCCAGCGGCAGGCTGACAGCCTGACTGATCTGGCGACCGTGAAAGGTCAGGCACTCGAGGCTGCCGCCACCGAGATCGAAGACATGGAAATCCTGAAGGTCGGCCAGCGCGGGATCGCAGGTCAGCCCCCGACCAATGGCATTGGCTTCTTCCTCACCCGTGAGAATGCGCAGATCGAATCCGGTGGCCTTGGTGATACGGGCGGCGAAATCCGTCCCGTTGACGGCATCGCGCACCGCACTGGTGGCGACGAGGGTCGCGCGCTCGGGGGAGTGGCTGGCGGCGGCGGTCAGGAGCTGCTGCACGGCGGCGAGGCCGCGCTGCATGGCTTGCTCGCCGAGGACCGGTCGGGCGGCGTTGATGCCGGCGCTGATGCGAACATCGATCGTGTCCTGAAAGACCGGCAGCAACCGGCCGCGTTCATCCCGGCGCGCGACCAGAATCTTGATCGAATTGCTCCCGATATCGAGGACGGCGACCGTGGACATGGGGCGGACGGGGGCGCCGTGGCGATGGCTCAGGCCCGCTCGGGCGGGTTTTGGCGGGCGGGCTTGAGGACGCCGATGGCGGGGAGGTTGCGGTAGCGTTCGGCGAAATCGAGGCCGTAGCCGACGACGAATTTGTCGGGAATCTTGAAGCCCACGAAATCGGCCTCGAAGTTCACTTCGCGGCGGCCTTTTTTGTCGAGCAGCACGCAGGTGCGGAGACTGGCGGGCTTCAGTTTGCGGATCAGCTCGGTGACCAGCAGCAGGGTTTTGCCCGTGTCGAGGATGTCGTCGATCAGCAGCACGTCGCGCCCGGCGATATCGAGGGTGAGGCTGTGGATGAGCTGCGGCGTGCCGAGGGACTTGGTCTCGTTGCGGTAGCTGGAGATGCGGATGCAGTCGAGGCGCACGGGATTCTCGATCTCGCGCAGCAGATCGGCCGTGAACATGATGGCGCCGTTGATGATCGAGATGACGGTGAACTCGTCCCGGCCGTAAACCCGCTTGATCTCGCGGCCCATTTCCTTGATGCGCCGTTTGATCCGGGCGGAGGAGACGAGGACACTCTCAAGATCGGGATGGACGGCGGCGGCTTTGAGCGGAGGCATGGCGTGGTGCGCCGAGCCAGACAAAGCTCCGGGGCGCTGGCAATGCGTTACATTTTCCCGAATGGGGTTAATTCCTTTGACTTCACGGGGGCGAAAACTTGCCTCGGCTGCGACACCGGCCCGGAGCATGATTTCCATCCGCATCCAACAACTGACCAAGCGTTTCGGAAGCGTGACCGCGCTTCATCACCTCGACCTGACGATCAATCCCGGCGAGCTGTTTTTCCTGCTGGGCCCCAGCGGCTGCGGCAAGACGACGCTGCTGCGGAGCATGGCGGGATTCTATATCCCCGAGGAGGGGACGATTCTTTTTGGCGACGAGGACGTGACGCGGCTCGCCCCGCACAAGCGCAATACCGGCATGATGTTCCAGAGTTATGCGCTCTGGCCCCATATGAGCGTGGCGGAGAACGTCGCCTTTGGTCTCCACGAGCGAAAGGTGCCGAAGGAGGAAGTGAAGCGCCGGGTGGGCGAGGCCTTGGAATCCGTCCACATGTCGAAGTATGCCGACCGGCGGCCCAACCAGCTCTCGGGCGGCCAGCAACAGCGCGTGGCGCTGGCCCGCGCGCTGGTGATCCGCCCGCGCTGCCTGCTGCTCGACGAGCCCTTGTCCAACCTCGATGCGAAATTGCGGCTGGAAATGCGCACCGAAATCCGCCGCGTGTGCAAGGAGTTCAAGCTGACGACGGTGTATGTGACGCACGACCAAAAGGAGGCGCTCTCGATCTCGGACCGGATGGCGATCCTTGAGTTCGGCCACATCCTGCAGGTGGGCACACCGCGCGAGGTTTACAAGCGTCCTTCGCACAAGACGGTGGCGAATTTCATCGGTGAGACGGATTTTCTGCCGGGCAAGGTGCTGGGCACGGCCGGGGAATACACAACCGTTGAGACCGCGGTGGGCCGTTTCGACGGCCTGCTGGGCGATCCCGCGCGTGTGCCGGAGGTCGGCGCCGCCGTCACCGTGTCCATCCGGCCCGAATGCTGGGAACTCCACCGCAACGAGGAAAAGCGCAATGTGGTGCGCGGCCGCATCGGCGACTCCATATACCTGGGGGAGGTGGCGCAGTATGAGTTTGTGACCGGCAACGGCACGAAGCTGAAGATCTTTGAACGCAACCCGCGCTTCGTGGACGGCTCGTCCCAGGGCGAGCTTTACGCCACGGTCGAACCGGAAGACGTCGTGGTGCTGTCGGATTAAGCGACGCCATGCTCAAGCGGGCGATCATCATCCTGACCCTTGTCGCAACGGTCGCGCTGCCCTTCATCCTGCGGCCGAAACAGGCGGTCGTGGCGCGGGCTGACGACACGCTGGTCATCATCACGCCGCACAACGAAGCTATCCGCCACGAATACGGCGCGGGCTTCCGGCGCTGGTATCAGCAGCGCACGGGCCGCACGGTTTTCATCGACTGGCGCGTCATCGGCGGCACGAGCGAGATCGCGCGCTTCCTGGAGTCGGAATATATCGCCTCGTTCCAGAACCACTGGATGCGCCGGCTCGGCCGGCCGTGGAGCATGGAAGTGCAGGCGGCTTTCACCAATCACCGGCTGGCGGCGGATGCTTCGGAGATTGCGCGGCAGGCCCGGGCGGAGTTTCTCGGCTCGAACGTGAGCTGCGGCATCGACCTGTTTTTCGGCGGCGGCAGTTTCGATTTCATCCGGCAGGCGCAGGCGGGCCGGCTGGTGCGGTCGCGCATTCTTGAGACCAAGCCCGAATGGTTTGCCGACGACGTGATTCCTGAAAGCTACGCCGGCGAACAATATTGGGACCGGGAAGCGCGCTGGTTCGGCAACGTCATCAGCAACTACGGCATTCTCTACAACAAGGACGCATTGGCCCGTCTGCGGATCGAGCAGGCGCCGGAGACCTGGCGGGCACTGACGGATCCGCGCCTGATCGGCGAGGTCGCGGTGGCGGATCCGACCAAGAGCAGCTCAATCGCGAAAGCCTTTGAAAACCTGATCCAGCAGGAAATGCAGGCCCGGCTGATCGCCATGCAGGCCCGGCCGGAAGGACGCTCGGCCAAAGAGATCGAGGCGCAGGCGATCCGCGAGGGCTGGATCGAGGGTATGAAGGTGCTGCAGCTCATCGGCGCAAATGCACGCTACTTCACGGACTCCTCGCAGAAGCCGCCGATCGATGTTTCCCAGGGCAACTCCGCCGTGGGCATCTGCATTGATTTTTACGGACGCTATCAGGCGGAGGCCGTGCGGCGGCGCGGCAATCTGGGGCGGCTGGAGTTTGTGACCCCGCGCGGCGGCACCGTGAGCTCGGTGGACCCGATTGCGATTCTGCGCGGTGCGCCCAACCATGAGGTGGCGGAGGCGTTTGTTGAATACGCACTTTCGATGGAGGGCCAGTGGTTGTGGAATTTCCAAGTGGGAACGCCGGGTGGCCCGGAACGCTTTGCGCTGCGCCGGCTGCCGGTGCGGCGGGATTTTTATACCAATCAGGAGTGGCTGGCTCTGCGTTCCGATCCCGAGGTGCAGCCCTTCGCAGAGGAAGACCAGCTTATCTATCATCCGGCATGGACCGGCGGCATTTTCCGGGAAATGGCCTTCATCATCCGCGTGATGTGCCTCGATACCCACCCCGATCTCGTGCGGGCTTGGCGCGCGGTAATCGCGGCGGGCAAACCGCCGGAAGCGATGGCGGCGTTGCAGGATGTGAGCGCGGTGGATTATGAAGCGACGCTCGGCCGGGTGAAGCAGGCGCTCACCTCGAAAAACAAGGTGGATGAAATCCGACTGGCGAACGAGCTGGGGGCGAGCTTCCGGGCGCAATACCGTCGGGCGGCAGAGCTGGCGCGGGCCGGCCGCTGAGCCCGATCAGGCGAGCCGCTCCACCGCCGCGGCAAAGCCGGCCTGGTCGGTTGAGCGGAAGAAGGAGGTGCCGGCGACAAAGGTGTCGGCACCGGCCGCGTGGCAGTCGGGCAGATTCGCGAGGTCGATGCCGCCATCCACCTCCAACCGCCAAGTATGGCCGCGTTCGCGGCGCCAAGCCGCCAATTGCCGGAGCTTGGGCAGCATGCCGGGCCGGAAGGCTTGGCCGCCAAAACCGGGTTGCACGGTCATCACCAGCACAAGGTCAACCTGATCGAGCAGGTGGGCGACGGCGTCGGCGGGAGTATCGGGATTGAGCACGATCCCGGCCTGGCAACCCAGCGCACGGATGCGGGCGAGAGTGCCGGCATGATCATAGGCGGGTTCGATGTGGATACTGATGAGGTTGGCCCCGGCCTTGGCGAAAGGCTCCACGTAGCGGTGGGGTTCGGACAGCATGAGGTGAGTGTCGAAGAAGAGCCTGCTGCCCGCGCGCCGCAGGGCGGCGAGCGTCTCGGGGCCGAAAGTGAGGTTGGGCACGAAATGCCCGTCCATGATGTCGAGATGCAGCCACGGGATGCCAAGCTGCCCGACCCGGGCGGCGCTGGCCGCGAGGTTGGCGTGGTCGCCGGCGAGAAGGGAGGGAGCGAGCAGGGGCGTGGGCATGGCGCAGTTTACCACACATCCAGCGCGGAGCGCCGGGCTTTTTCGGCCAAATCGGCGGCAAGCAGCGGCAGCAACTGGTATTCGGCCTGGGTCTGGCCGCTGTCGGTGAAAAGCTCGCGTTTCACGGTGAGCGGTCGGCGGGCGAATAAGTCTGCGCCGGTGCGGTTGTCGCGGAGAGTCAGCTCGGCGGTGAGGGTGATATCGAATTTTCGGGCGAGGCCGGTATCGCCGGGGCGCACGGTGGCGACTTCGCGCCGGTAATCGGTGAGTGTCAGGATCAAGGTGGCATCGGCCGCGGCCGGATCATTGACGAGACCGATCCGGCCGTCGCGAATGAAGGCCTCGCGCAACTGCGAACTGGTGATCGGCTGCGCCTGTGGAATCAGGGCGCGAGACACGACCGGGGCCACATGCAGCGTGCGGAAGGTGGGTTCTGCACCGGTGCCGAGGCGGTAGTGGCTGCAACCCGCGCCATGGAGCAGCAGGGCGAGGGCGAAGAAGGAAAACGACAAACGCGCGATCATGGGGCCAAAACAGGAATCAGCCCACGATGCGGCGTGGCATCCGGGTTAGAAGAAGAAAAAGCGTTTTTTCTTCGCGGGTGCCGCCGGGGCGGCATCGCCGGGTTCGCCGACCGGGGCGGGCTGGATGGCGGCGGCTTTGCGCTCGACCGCGGCCAGCCGCTGGCGGGCGAGGTCGGCGGCGGGCGAGTTTGGCTCAACGGTGATGGCCTCGTTGTAGAAAACGCGGGCGGCCGTGTAGTTGTCGCGCTTGTAGAAGTAGAAATCGGCCATCTTGATCTTACTCTCGGCGAGCATGGTGCGCATCGCCTGCAGACCTTTCTCGGAGTCACCGATGCCGGGGTCGCTCGGGAACAGGATCATGAAGTCCTGAAAGTAAGTGATGGCTTCCTTGGTTGAGGCCTGGTCGTAATAGGGGCCTTGGACAAGGGAGGCATGGGTCTCGGCGAGCTTCAGGTAGGCGTCCGGAGCGAGCAGGCTCTGCGGATAGGTGTTGATCATGCGGTCGAGCGCATAGATGGCCTCTTCCTGTTGCCCCATGCGCTGGTGGCCGCGCGCGATGTTCATGAGGGCGAGGGGGGCGTAATCGCTGAATGGGGCGTTGAAGAGGATGATCTCGAAAAATTCGATGGCGCGGTTGCGTTGAGTGAAGGAAGGCAGCCAGCCCCAGGAGCGGTTGCGGGCGCCGTCGAGCATCGAGCTGGCGATGCGGTATTGTTCGCCGATGATCTCGTTGAAGCGATCGGTGTTCGGGTAGCGGCTCAACACCTGCTGGAAAGAATTGAAGGACTTTACCAGTTGTTGCCGACGCAGATGGAGTTGACCGACCCGGTAAAGAGCTTCGGGCGCATAGATGGAGTTATTGTAACGCTTGGCGACTTGGTTGTAGAGCTTGATGGCACCGGTGACATCGCCGCGGTTTTCGCGGTCCCGGGCCCGATTCATCAGGTCAAGGGCGGTGCGGCCTTCGACCCCCACGACGCCGGCGAGTGCGCCGCCTTCGACCCGCCAGCCGGTGTCAGGCGTCCAGACCAGCTCCGCGGCGAGCCGGGAGGGGGCGAGGCACCATAGGACGGTGAGGGCGAGAGTGCAGAGAAGGCGCCGGAAGAACGGAAGGGACATGGGCAAAAGTTTTACCAGCGAATCAGCGCAGAACCGTAGGTCAAGCCCGCCCCAAATGCGACGAGGAGCAGGAGGTCGCCGGATTTGATGCGACCGGCCTTGCGGGCTTCATCCAGCGCGATGGGCACCGAGGCGGCGGAGGTGTTGCCGAAGCGGTCCACGTTCACGACAAAGCGGTCCATGGGCAGCTCCAGATATTCGGACACGGCTTCGATGATGCGGAGGTTGGCCTGGTGGGGAATCACTAGGGAAATCTGATCAGCGCGCAGGTGATGTTGTTCCAAAATATCCCGCGCGGTCTCGTCCATGGCGCGCACGGCGAGTTTGAAGACCTCCTTGCCCTTCATCTTCATGAAGTGGTCGCCGGCCGCGATGGAATCGGGCGTCGCGGGGTTGTCACTGCCGCCCTTGGGGATTTTGAGCAGGTCCACGCTGTCGCCATAAGCGCCTAGCCGGGCCCCGATGATGCCCCGGTTGGGATCATCCGAAGCGGCGAGGACGACCGCGCCGGCGCCGTCGCCAAACAGCACGCACGTAGTGCGCTCTTTCCAGTCCACGATGGCGGAGAGTTTGTCCGCCCCGATGACCAGCGCATGGCGGTAGCGGCCGGAACCGATCATCGCGCTGGCGGTGTCTAAGGAGTAAATGAAGCCGGAGCAGGCGGCGTTGAGGTCAAAGCAGGCCGCGTGGGTGGGGATGCCGAGCTTGTGCTGGATGATACAGGCGGCGGCGGGCATGGGGAGATCGGGAGTCACCGTGGCGACAATCAGCAGGTCGATGTCGGCGGCGGAAAGACCGGCGTCGGCGAGGGCGGCCTTGGCGGCGGCCACGGCCATGTCCGAGGTGCTCTCGTCGGGGGCGGCGATGCGGCGTTCCCGGATGCCGCTGCGGGTGCGGATCCACTCGTCGGAGGTCTCCACGGTCTTGGCCAGCTCATCGTTGGTCAGGATACGGGCGGGGGCGTAGTGGCCGGTGCCCAGAATGACGGTGGATTTGGATGCCATGAATGGAAAAAGGGCTCAGCCGACGACGGGCTGGACGAGCAGCTCGTTGATACGGGTGATGTCGGCCTCAATGCGGTGGTTGAGGTCGGCGCGGATGATTTCGTTGGCGGCGCGGATGGCGCTGGCGATGGCGTGGCGGTTGCTGGAGCCGTGGGCCTTGAGGATATTGCCGCGCAGACCGAGGAGCGGGGCGCCGCCATAACGCTCGGGGTTCACGCGTTCCTTGAGGGCCTTGAAGGCGCCGGCGGAGAGCACCGCGCCAGCCATGCGCATGGGATTGGCCCGGAGTTCCTGCTTGAGCATGCTGGTGAAGAAGCTGACGAGGGATTCCCAGCTCTTGAGCATGATGTTGCCGACAAAACCGTCGCAGACCACCACATCCACGTGCTCGGCGAAGACCTGGAAGCCCTCGATGGGGCCGGCGTAGTTGATGATGCCGTTGGCGCGCTTGAGCAGGTCGTGGGTCTCGGTGATGAGGGCGTTGCCCTTGCCCTCCTCGGTGCCGATGGTCATGAGCCCGATGCGGGGAGCCGCAATACCGAGCATGACCCGGGCGTAGTGGCTGCCGAGCAGGGCGTTGTGCAGCAGGTGCTCGGGCTTGGCTTCGGGGTTGGCCCCGGCGTCGATGAGAACGAAGTGGCCGCCCTCGCGCGGCACGATGGCCGCGAGGGCCGGGCGGGCGATGCCCTCCATGGTGCGCAACCGGATGGTGCCGCCGGCCATGAGCGCGCCGGTGTTGCCGCAACTGACGACGACGCTGGCCTGACCGTCCTTCACGAGCTCGATGGCCCGGATCATGGACGAATCTTTCTTTTTCTTCAGGCCGGCCAGCGGCTTGTCCTCCATTGTGATGACTTCGGAGGCGTGGTGGACCGAGACGTGCGGGTTGCCGACAAAGCCGGCCTTGACGAGCAGCGGCTGCAGCACGGCCTGATCGCCGACGAGGGTGACCGGAGCCAAGGCAGCATCGCGCGCAAAGGCCAAGCGGACGGCCTCAACGACTTCGGCGGGACCAAGGTCGCCGCCCATCGCATCTACCGCGATCCGCCCGGATGCGCCTGGGGTGTTAACCATCGCGGGGATGGCTGCGTAATGACAGACGCGAGGCTCAGACCTCGACGTTGATAACCTGACGGCCGCGATACATGCCGTTCTTCGGGTTCACGCGGTGAGGGCGGAACAGGCTGCCGTCGGTGGGATCGGTAGCGAACTCAGGAGCCTTGAAAGCGTTGGCGGCGCGGCGGTTGGCGCTGCGGCGTTTGGACTGCTTGCGTTTCGGATTAGCCATGGGAGTGGATTTTGTAAGTGGGTGGCGCGGTTTAAAAACGCCGAGGAAGGATGTGAAAGGGTTGGGAGTAAAGGCCCGGAAATTGGTGCGTCAAGCGCTTAACCGTCCGGAGGTTTTACAGGTAAAAAACCCCGGCCAACAGGGCCGCGAGCACGAGCCGGTAAACGGCAAAAGCCGCGAGTCCCTGCCGGGAGAGAAAGGTCACGAGGAACTTGACCGCGATGGCGGCGGAGACGGCGGCGACGAAGATGCCGAGCAGGACATTGCCCCAGCCGAAGACCTCGATCATGGCCGGACCGGAGCGCCAACCCTTCACGACGGCGGCACCGGCGAGGACAGGCAAACCGACCAAAAAGCTGAACTCAGCGGCCCGGGTCGGGCTGAGCCCGGCGAAATAGCCGCCGACAATCGTCACCATGGACCGACTCATGCCGGGCCAGAGGGCCAGACATTGGATAAAGCCGATGGCAAGAGCCTGGGTGGCATACAGATCGGAAGGGTCGCGTATTTCGCGGCCGATGCCGGAGCGCCGCTTCCGGCGGTATTCGGCGTAGAGCATGAGGAACGAGCCAATGATCAGTGCGAGGATTACCGTGCCAATGGAAAACAGGTGCCGCTCGATCCAACCGCTGGCCAGGAGCCCCACCACTGCGACCGGCATAAAGGCGCAAAGCAGGTTGCGAAAGAGCCGTAGACCCGCGCTGTCGCGGCCAAGGAGACCGAGCAGCATATGATGAACTTGGCCATAATACAGCAGCAGCACGGCGAGGATGGCGCCGATCTGGATGACCACGATGTAGGTGTCGGCGGCGAGCTTGAGAGTCAGCGGTTCGCCGGCCGGATTGGCGGGTGTGGGCGGTTTGTGCCAGAGCGGTTCGCCGGCGGCGTTGGCCAGCGGGGTGGTTGATTCCAAGCCCAAGAGGCGGGTGGTGATGATCAGATGCCCGGTGGAGGAGATGGGCAAAAATTCGGTCACGCCCTCGACGACGCCGAGGATGATGGCATCGCGCACGCTCAATTCAGCCGCCGGAGCTTCGGCTCCGGCCGGGTTGGCCGGAAGGAGGGAACACGTGAGGCAGCCCAGCAGAATGGAAGCAATGATGCGCACAGGTTCAGGTCAGGGCTTTATGGGAACGGGGCAATTTTATTTGCCGACAAATGTCAGGGCGTCTCACTGTCTCTCCCACATGCCAAGCCCAAGTCTGAATGAACTCACCGCGCAATTGAAGGCGGCGCGGGACCTTGCAGCAGATCAGGTGGAGTTCGCGGCCGGCGCGCTGGCCGCGCCGGATGTCCCCGAGGCCGAGAAGGCGGCGTTTCTGTCCGCGCTGTCCGCGAAGGGCGAGACGGCGGGCGAGGTGGCAGCCTTTGCGCAGGCCTTTCGCGGCCGGGCGTTGGATCCGGGGTTGGGCGCATGGGCTTCCGAGGCCGTGGATATCGTGGGCACGGGGGGCGACCATGCCGGCGGTTTTAATATTTCCAGCGTGGTGGTGCTTACCTTGGCGAGCGCCGGGGTGAAGGTTATCAAGCATGGCAACCGCGGCATCACTTCGAAGTGCGGGAGCGCCGACCTGCTCGCCGGTCTGGGCGTGGATCTGGCGGCGTCGCCCGAAAAACTGCGCGGGGCCATGGCGCAACTGGGATTCGTTTACCTGCTGGCGCCGAACTATCATCCGGCGTTCAAACACATCGCGCCGGTGCGAAAGGCGCTCGCCGTGCAGGGCCAGCGCACGGTTTCCAATATCCTCGGTCCGCTGATCAATCCCGCCCGCCCGGCGCACACGGTGCTTGGCGTCTTTGCCCCGGCTTGGGTGCCGCGACTGGCCGTCGCGATGGAGGCGCTGGGCACGGGTGC
>Ga0169931_10001078_pt1 | contig 44727 bp, 33 predicted proteins | sample Kivu_15m_20L_FD_129675 | JGI IMG/M metagenome (GOLD analysis project Ga0169931, IMG submission 129675) | Freshwater microbial communities from Lake Kivu, Western Province, Rwanda to study Microbial Dark Matter (Phase II) - Kivu_15m_20L... | ecosystem: Environmental > Aquatic > Freshwater > Lake... | reverse complement strand
GCACGGCGCGCGGTTCGTCTTGGTCTCGAGCGCCATGGCGTGGGAAAGCCACATCTCCCACAACGAGATCTACCAGATGCTCACGCCGGAGCTCGACAACGTGATCTTCCAGCTCGTCACCGACCTCGAAGAGCGGGGTATGCTCGATTCGACCCTGGTGATCGCGATGGGCGAGTTCGGCCGCACTCCGTGGCTCAACCAGGCCCGTGGACGAGATCACTACGACAAGGCTTGGTCGCTGATGCTGGCTGGCTGCGGCATCAAGCGCGGCGTGGTGGTGGGTGGAACCGATCCCGACGGCGTCCATGTCGCGGGCGAGGCTTTCAACGAGAAGAATCTTTTCGCCACCATCTTCTCCGCGCTGGGCCTCGATCCCTACGCGGCCTACGACCTCGGCGATCTGCCGACCTTCCACCGCGTGGAGGACCGCGCCGAACCGATCCGGGGCGTCCTCGCGTGAACCTCGTGCCCATGAATCCGCGCGTCTCATTCGTCGGCTGGCTGCTTACCGCCGGTTTGCTGCTCGGAACCTTCCGGGGCGCTGCCACGCCCGCCAACAAGGCCGTGCTGGAAAAGCACTACGACCGTTTTCTCGCCCGGCCGCTCGCCCACTGCACAACGTGCCACCTGCCCAGCCCGAACAAGTTTCCCGAAAGCCTCGGTGAGTTTCCGCACAATCCCTTTGGCGACCGGCTGCGCCGGCTGGGTGAAGAACTGAAGGCCGCCGGCCGGAAGCGCGACCTCTCCAGCCGCCTCACCGCGGTGGCCGCCGAAGACGCCGATGCCGATGGCGCGGCCAACGAATCCGAACTCTTGGTCGGCCACAATCCGGGCGACGCCAAAGACAGTCCCACCGCCGACGAACTGGCCCAACTGAAAGACCGGCAGACCGAATTCGCCCAGTTCCTCACCAGCTACCGTTGGCAGCCATTCGAGCCGGTGAAACGTCCCGCGGTGCCTGAAATCCGCATTCCGAAATCCGAAATCCGAAATCCCATCGACGCTTTCCTTGCCGCTGAATGGGCCGCCCACGGCTTGAAACCCCGTCCCGAAGCCTCGAGGGAAGTTCTGCTACGCCGCGTTTACCTCGACCTCAATGGCCTGAACCCGACGCCCGAGGAACAGCACGCCTTCCTCGCGGATACCTCGCCCGATGCCTACGAGCGGCTGGTGGACCGGTTGCTGGACGACCCGCGTCATGGGGAACGCTGGGCGCGGCACTGGATGGACGTGTGGCGCTACAGCGACTGGGCCGGCTGGACGGACGGCGGGCAGATCCGCGACTCGCAGCGGCACATCTGGCGCTGGCGCGACTGGATCGTGGAGTCGCTGAACGCGGACAAGCCCTACGACCGCATGCTCACCGAGATGCTCGCGGCCGACGAACTAACCCCCGAGGACCCCGACGCCCTGCGCGCCACCGGCTTCCTCGTTCGCAATTACAAGATGCTGTCCCGCGAGCAATGGCTGGAGGACACGGTGAAGCACACCTCGCAGGCTCTGCTCGGCGTTACGATGGGCTGCGCCAAATGCCACGACCACATGGCCGACCCCATCTCGCAGCGGGAATACTACGCCCTGCGGGCAGTGTTCGAGCCGCATCAGGTCCGCACCGACCGCGTGCCCGGCGAGCTGGATTTGACCAAGAACGGCCTGCCCCGCGCCTACGACCTCACGAACGCGCCCACCTACGTCTTCGTGCGCGGCGACGAACGGCATCCGCTGACCAACGACGTCATCGCGCCCGCAGTTCCCGCGCTGCTCGGCGGCAAACTGGATGTCCAACCGGTGAACCTGCCGTGGCTGGCCGGCAACCCCGACCAGCGCGACTTCGTGATCCGCGACACGCTGGCCGCCAGCGAGCAATCGGTCGCCGCCGCGAAGGCGGCTTGGGCGAAGTCCCGCAGCGCCACCAACGCTACGCCCGCCCAATTCCGCGAAGCGGACCTGGCCCTCGACCTCGCCGAGAAGAAACACGCCTCACTGCTCGCGGTCATCGCCGCCGAACGGAGCGCTGGTCTCCGAACCGGCGAGCCCGTGCGTAGCAGCCGACGTGAGGAGGCTCTGAACGAAGTCGGAATTGATCGGAGCCTCCTCACGTCGGCTGCTACGGAAAAACTGACGAACGCCGTCCTGCTCCAGCGCACCGCGGCGGTCGCCGAGGCCACCTTGAAGCGGCACCAGGCGAAGACTGCCCTCGCCACGGCGCCGACGAACAAGCTCGCTGAGGAGCAGAAGAAGCTTTCCGAGGCCGACCAGCAGCTGGCGCAGGCTGTCGAGGCCATTGCCAAGCCGCTGGACGCCGCCTTCACGCCCCGGCCCGCGACCGCCTACCCGACCAACAGCACAGGCCGCCGCCTAGCCTTCGCCAAGTGGCTCACCGAGCCGCGCCATCCGCTCACCGCCCGGGTGGCCGTGAATCACGTCTGGCTCCGCCACTTCGGCCGCGGCCTGGTGCCCACGCCCGCCGACTTCGGCCGCAACGGCCGGCCAGCCACGCACCCGCAACTCCTCGATTGGCTGGCGGCTGAATTCATGAGCCCGACGGAAAGTGCTGCTCCCTCTTCCGGCGGACAGGAGAGGGCCGGGGTGAGGGTTACTCCCTGGAGCTTCCGCCACCTCCACCGCCTCATCGTCACCAGCGCCGCCTACCGCATGACCTCCAGCAGCGTCGATCCTGCGCCGTCCGGTTCGGAACTGGCTTCCTCACTTCCCACTTCCGACTTCGCACCTCCGACTTCGATCGATCCCGACAACCACTTCCTCTGGCGCATGAACTCCCGCCGGCTCGAAGCCGAGGCCGTGCGCGACAACGTGCTGCACGCCGCCGGCACGCTCGACCCCGCGTTCGGCGGTCCCGACATTGACCACCAGCAGGCGCTCACCTCGCTGCGCCGCTCGCTTTACCTGCGGCACGCCGCCGAAAAGCAGGCCGAGTTCCTCCAGATCTTCGACGGCCCGGCCGTGACCGAATGCTACGAGCGTCGTCCCAGCGTGATGCCTCAGCAGGCGCTCGCGCTCGGCAACAGCGAACTCGCCGTGAAACAGGCCCGTATCCTCGCCGCGAAGCTGGTGAAGGAGGCCGCCGCCAACGACATCCGCCTCGTCGAACTCGCCTTCGAACGCATCCTCGCTCGCCGTCCGACCGACGCCGAACGCCAATCCTGTGTGGAGTTCTTCGGCCCCGCCCCGGTGAGCTCCGACCTCGCGGAAAAGAACTTCGCCCGCGCTGCCGAGAACCTCGTGCTCGTGCTCTTCAACCACAACGACTTCGTGACGGTGAGGTAATCTACCTTCAAGGAACAACGATCCGGTAGATGCGCGCGGGATGATTCGTCCATTGTGGATCGGTGAAGTGGGCGACGCCGCCGTTCAGCGAGGTGGTGCTCAGCGGAGTCCATTCCGGGTTGGTGAGATTCGTGGACGACTCCACCACTATCGGCTTGGGAGCGGCCCACGAAATGGTGAAGCCAAACTGGCCATTCCGAACGCCGGCTGAACTGTTGCGGAGAATGACTGGATTCGGAAGCACCCACGCATCCGTCCGACGACCTGCAAACAAAGGATTCCATCCTTCGGTCCCCAGGAGATGGTAAATCGTCACGTTGCTGGAACCATCGAACACCGACGAACCGACCGCAGTCGGGGCATCGCCCTCAAAAGTGACCCTCGTTAAACTGCTACAACCTTCGAACGCACGGTCACCGATACTGCTGACATTGCAGCCAAGGGCGATTTCGGGCAGGCCAATGCAACCCGAAAACGCTCTACTTCCAAGACGAGCGAGGCTGCTCGGAAAAATGACAGTTTTCAGGCGAGAGCATCCGGCAAACGCCTGGTCTCCGACAGCTACAACTCCTTCAGGGAGTTGAATTTGCGCCAAGCGACTACAACCAGCGAATGCTTGAACCCCGACATTGGTGAGCCCGGCGGACATCGTCACATTGGTTAGCGCCAAACAACGGTCAAACACCCTGTCAGGCAGATTCGCGACGCTCCCCGGGACGTCAATTCGGCCTAAACTGGAGCACCCAAGGAACGCCCAGTATCCGATACTGTTGACGCTGCCAGGAATAGTGATGGCCGTCAGGCGATGACAGGTTGTGAACGCCTCGTCCTCAATACGAGTAACCTCTTGGGGGATCGTATAGACACCTGTTTTACCCCTTGGACAGTGGATGAGCGTTGTCCTACTCCGGTTGAAGAGGACGCCCGCCACACTGCTGAAGGCGGGATTATGCTCGTCCACCGTTATCGCGCTTAGGATTGTGGGCCCCTCAAAAGCAGCATACCCGATGGCAGTCACTCCGCTGCCGATGGCGACACTGTTCAGCCGGTCGCAAAAGGCGAATGAATAGTCGGAGAGGTTGGTGACACTGTCCGGAATCGTGACACCGGTGAGGCTATCGCAGTTTGAGAAAGCAAACTTCCCGATGCTGGTAACGCTATCTGGAATCGTGATGCTGGTCATCCCGGTGCAGTCACTGAACCCCTGCGTTTCGATAGTCCTGACATTGCCACCAATCGTAACACTGGTGATGTCACTGCGGAGAGCGAAAGCATAGTTTCCTACGCGAGTGACCGGCAGACCGGCAATTGTGTCGGGGATGATGACTGCACCGCCAGTGCCGGCGTATCGGGTGATCGTGATCTCGCCGTTGTCTGACGTGTATTCGAATTCAGCGCGCACGGTGGCCGGCAGCAACAGCGTCAGGCAAAGAAACCAAAGGAGTAGAGTTTGAGCCTTCATTGGGTCATCAGTCATTCGGCACTAGTTCGCTATCGAACTCGGTCATCTGGTCGGCAATCGCGTGGAGTTCGGGGACGATTCTCCTTACCTCGCCGGTGGTCGGATGTCGAGGGGGGACCGAATGCGCGAAATACGCAAGTAGCCGTGATGCCCGTCACAACAATCCCCTTTCGTCATCGGCGAGTCTCCTTACCTTCTCCACATCACCATGGACTGCCCCGGCATCACGCGTCGTTCCTTCCTCGCCGACACCGACATGGGCATGGACTTCACTGGTGGTGCGCGCCGCGGGTCCGCCACCGGGTTGACACCACCGCATCAGCGCATCAGCGTATCACCGAAATGAGAACGACCATCACGCTGGACCCCGATGTTTTCGAGGCGGCCCAGGCCATGGCCCAGGCGTCCGGCAAGCGGCTCGGAGAAGTGGTATCCCAGCTCGCCCGCCGCGGCTTGCGCGCCCCACCGGACTCCGCCAATCGCGCCGGATTGCCCGTGTTCAAGGTTTCCGCCGACGCCCCGGTGATTCCGAGCAACCGGGCTCGCGACCTGCTGGCCGAGGATGCGACATGAAGGCGGCGTTGCTGGACAATAACGTGCTGCTGGCGCTGGCCTGGCCCAATCACCAGCACCATGCGGCCGCCCATCGGTGGTTCGCCCGCGAGTCAAAGCACGGTTGGGCCACCTGCTCCTTTACCCAGCTCGGCTTCATCCGTCTCTCATCAAATCCGTCCTACACCCCCGAGGCCGTTTCGCCAGCCGCAGCGGCCGCCCTGCTGGAACAGTTGGTCGCCCATCCCAAGCACGTCTTCTGGAAGTCACCGGCGGCCTGTTCGCCCAAAATCTACGCCCATGCCCTCGGCCATCAGCAGGTCAATGACGCCTGGCTGGTGGAAGTAGCGCGACAGGCCGGCGGACGGCTCGCCACACTGGACACCAGGCTTCAGGTTCATGATTTCCAAAAGGGCTCGGTTTGCATTATTGAGACCTAGTTCCCATGGCTGCTCCCCGTCATCCGTTGTGCCCCGGCATCACACGCCGCTCGTTCCTCGCCGACACCGGCATGGGGTTCACCGGCCTCGTGCTCGGCTCGATGCTGTTCCGCGACGGCGTCCGGGCGGAGTCGCCGGCCGCCGCGTGGCAGCCGCCGACGGGCGCGCCGCACTTCACGCCGCGGGCGAAGTCGGTCATCTGGATCTTCCTCTGTGGCGGCGTGAGCCACGTCGAGAGCTTCGACGTGAAGCCCGAGCTGACGAAATACGCCGGCAAGTCCATTAGCGAGACGCCCTACGCCGGCGTGGTCGCGACCGAGGGCAAGGACGTCATCGGGGCGAACCCGGCGCACGGCAACCGCAAGGTCATCATGCCGCTCCAGACCGGCCACCAGGCCTACGGGGAATGCGGCCTCGTGGTCGGCGACTGGTTCCGGCACATTGGCACCTGCGCGGATGACCTCGCGGTGGTGCGTTCGCTCTGGACCATCCACAATGACCACGGTGCGCAGCTCACCTGGCAGACCGGCCGGCATCCGCGCGAACTGGAGCATCCCACGCTCGGTGCCTGGACCGCCTACGGCCTCGGCACGCTGAATGAGAACCTGCCCGAGTATGTCGTGCTGGGCGTGCCCACCGGCGACTGCTGCGGTGGCGCCTTCACTCACGGCGCGGCGTATCTCGGCCCCGAACACGGCGGCGTGCGGCTAAACACCGATCCGAAGAATCCCCTGCCCTTCATCCGGCCCTTCGAAGGCGCGCTCACCCCCGAGGAACAGGCCGCCAACCTCAGCCTGTTGGGCAAGCTGAACCGCCTCGCCGGCATTGATTATCCGGACGACCAGAACCTCCGCGCCCGCATCAAGGCCTACGAACTCGCCTACCAGATGCAGACCAGCATCCCGGAGACGATGCAGCTCGACCGCGAACCGGAACACGTCCGTCGTCTTTACGGCCTCGATCAGGAGCACACCAAGGCGTTTGGCGAACAGTGTCTCGTGGCGCGGCGGTTGGTGGAGCGTGGTGTGCGTTTCGTGCAGCTCTTCCACGGCGGCGGGGGCGGCGGGGCTTGGGATGCGCACGGCGACATCAAGAATAACCACACGAAGCTCGCCGCGCAGGTGGATCAGCCCATCGCCGGACTGCTGAAGGATCTCAAGCAACGCGGCCTGCTCGACGACACGCTGGTCGTCTTCGGCACGGAGTTCGGCCGTTCCCCGGGCGCCGAGGGCACGGGCCGCGACCATCATCCCCAGGCCTTCTGCGCTTGGCTGGCCGGCGGCGGCATCAAGGGCGGCGTGCACTACGGCCAGACGGACGAACTCGGCTTCCACGCCGCCGAGAACCGCCGCTACGTCACCGACATCCACGCCACCGTGCTGCATCAGCTCGGCTTGGACTCCCGCCGCCTGGAAGTCCCCGGCCGCAAGCGCCTCGACCTCGATCACGGCGAAATGATCCGGGAAATCCTGGCCTGACACGGTCCCGAGCAACGACAAACCCCAGTTCAGTTCCCGGCCACCCAACATGCCTGAGTCCCCTTCCCCCGCCTCCGAACCGAAGCTGACCAAGCTGAAGGAGTTCAAGCTGCCCGCTGCCGTGCTCGCGCTCGAAGCCGCGGGCGATGGACGGACGCTCTACGCTGCGTGCCTCGACGGCGCAGTGCTGCGGATCGAGACGGAATCCGGCGAATTCACCGAGTTGGGTCGGCATGGGAGCTATGCGAGCGGCGTGGCCCTCGTCGCGGACGGAGCCACGCTCGTTTCGGGCGGCTACGACGGCACGCTTCTCTGGCATGACCTTGCGAGCGGCACCGTTTCCCGTCGCCTCAAGGGCCACGAGTTTTGGTCGTGGGACCTCGCTGCTTCGCACGATGGCAAACTCGTCGCCTCGGTCACCGGGCAATACCTCGCGGGCGGTTACAAATACGAGCCGGCCCCGGAACGGGAGCCTTCCGTGAAGGTCTTCGACGCGGTGACGGGCGAACTCCGGCATTCGTTCCCGCACGTTCCGCCGGTGCAGGCCGTGGCGTTCTCGCCGGACAGCCGCCATGTGGCCGCCGGCAACCTGATGGGGGAAATCCGTGTTTGGGAGCTCGCCACCGGCAAGCAGGTTTCCCAGTGGAAGACGGATGATCTCACCAGTTGGGGCATCATCAAGAGCCATCACTATCTCGGCGGCGTGTTCGCCCTGGAGTTCAGTCCCGATGGCGGTTCGCTCTATGCCTGCGGCATGGGCCCGATGCGCGATCCGATGGCCGGCAACGGCGTCCAGCGCTGGCAACGCTTCGATTGGCGCACGGGCAACAAACTGGACCAGACCCACGAAGGCGAAAGCGGCCAGGGTCTGATGGAGGCGCTCGCCTTTCATCCCGCCGGCAAGCTGTTCGCCATGGCCGGCCGTCTATTCCAAGGCACTTGGAACCTCGCCCTGTTCGACGCCGCCAGCGGCAAGAACGTCTTCAGCACTGATGCCAAGCACCGCATCACCGACGCCCGTTTCAGCACCGACGGCAGCCGCCTCTTCCTCGCCAAGGCCCTTCACCAGGAACTCAAGGACGGCAAATGGGTGGAGTTCGGCCTGGTCGAAGTGCATTCGGTGACGGGGTGACGGAAGGAGAATTTGGAAGGCAGGAAAGCACGAAGACGAGACGCCTTGGCCGACAACCACGCATGACGTCGAAGCCGATGCCCGGCTGAAGACGAATCCTTCGCGAATCCTGTCTGCCTCCCTTCCTGTTTTCCTGCCTTCAACATTGCCTCTCGCCCCCCTCGCGGACACCAGTTGCGGGCGCTCGCCCCGCTCCGCTAGGCTCGCCGGACCGAGATGAGTGAGATTTCCAAGGCCTATGAGCCGCAGTCCGTCGAAGCGAAGTGGTATGCGTTCTGGGACCAGAACGGCTGCTTCACCGCCGATCCCGCCCGCGTTTCCGCCGCGCGCCCGGCCTATTCCATCGTCATCCCGCCGCCCAACGTCACCGGCGTCCTCACCCTCGGCCACGTCCTCAACAACACCATTCAGGACATCCTCGCCCGCAAGGCGCGCATGGACGGGAAGGAAGTTCTCTGGCTGCCCGGCACCGACCACGCCGGCATCGCCACGCAGAACGTCGTCGAGAAGACGCTGAAGAAGGCAGGCGAGATCAAGCACCGCGACGACCTCGGCCGCGAGGCGCTCGTGGCCAAGATCTGGGAGTGGAAGGAGAAATACGGCGGCATCATCCTCAAGCAGCTCCGCGCGCTCGGCGCCTCCTGCGACTGGACCCGCACCCGCTTCACCATGGACCCGGAGTATTCCCGCTGCGTCCAGCAGGTGTTCGTCGATCTCTACAAGAAGGGGCTGATCTATCGCGGTAAACGCATGGTCAACTGGTGCCCCGCCTCGCTCACCGCGCTGTCCGACGAGGAAGTGGTGATGAAGGAGCAACGCGGCTTCATGTATCACTTCCGCGTGGAAGTGGTGGAAGCACCCGGCACGTTCCTGACCATCGCCACCACGCGTCCGGAAACCATCCCGGCCGACACCGCCGTGGCGGTGAATCCCAAGGACCCGCGCTACACGCACCTCATCGGCAAGCACGTCTATCGCGCGCTGCCGCTCGATGTGCCGAAGGAACAGCGGATCATCCCGATCATCGCGGACGAACATGTGGCCTTCGACTTCGGCACCGGCGTGCTGAAGGTCACGCCCGCGCACGACAAGGCGGACTTCGAGATCGGCCTGCGCCACAAGCTGCCGGTCATCGATATCCTCACGCCCGACGGCAAGATGACGGCCGAAGCCGGCGCCGATCTGGCCGGGCTGGACCGCTTCGTCGCGCGCAAGAAGGCGGCGGAACTGATGGAAGCCGCCGGCTCGTTGGACAAGGCGGAGCCCTACACGAACAACGTGGGCTTCAGCGAACGCGCCGACGTGCCCATCGAACCGCGCCTGAGCGAACAATGGTTCCTCAAATATCCTAGCGTGGAGGCGTCCACGAAGTGCGTGGCGACGGGCGAGATGAAGTTTTTCCCGGACTGCTGGGCCAAGGTGTATGACCACTGGATGGGCGGCATCCAGGACTGGTGCATCAGCCGCCAGCTTTGGTGGGGGCATCGGATTCCGGTGTGGACGAAGGAAAGCAACTATTTCCGAGAAGCATGCACTGAGCTCAATGCTCTCGAAGTTGAGGGCTTTGACTTGGCAACCGTCAGAACAACAAACCTCGAAACTCGAAAAGAGTGGACCGGCGAAGACCTTCTTGAACGGGACGGAGAAGTTTCTGAGGAGGTAGTTGGCCGTTTTAGGATCACGCTCTGTGGTGACTTTGATTCTAGGCAGATTGGCCATTTGGAAAAGAATCTCGGCTTCACCCAAGACTCCGACGTCCTCGACACTTGGTTCAGCTCCTGGCTCTGGCCGTTCGCCACGATGGGCTGGACCGGCGACAAAGACACCGACGCCAAGAATCCGACGCTGAAGGCGTTCTATCCCACGACCGACCTCGTCACCGGGCCGGACATCATCTTCTTCTGGGTCGCCCGCATGATCATGGCCGGCTACGAGTGGATGGGCGATCTGCCGTTCCGGAACGTCTATTTCACCGGCATCATCCGCGACAAGCAGGGCCGCAAGATGTCGAAGTCGCTCGGAAATTCGCCCGACCCGCTCGACCTCATCGCCAAGTATGGCGCCGACGCGCTGCGCTTCGGCGTGATGCGCGCCGCGCCGCTCGGTCAGGACGTGCTCTTCGACGAGCAGTCCGTCGAACTCGGCCGCAACTTCTGCAACAAGCTTTGGAACGCCTGCAGGTTCCGGCAGATGCAGGGCAGTGGGACAGGCTTCCAGCCTGACTCACTAACTGCCGGCGACGATGTTTGCGGCGAGATCAATCCGTCGCTTCTTACCTCAGACGACAAGTGGATTCTCCTGCGGCTCGACCAGGCCATCCGCGAAGTCACCCAGGCCTTTGCCGACTACAAGTTCAGCGACGCCACGGCCACGCTCTACCGCTTCTTCTGGAGCGAGTATTGCGACTGGTATGTGGAGGCTTCCAAGGCCGCCTTCACGTCCCGTAGCAGCCGAGGTAACGAGGCTCTATCTGCGGGCGTGGAAGTCGTAAGTCCTAAGTCGGAAACGGATCAGAGCCTCCTCACGTCGGCTGCTACGGAGGCGCTGGCCACGAACAAGCTCGCGGTCATGGATTTCGTGCTTGGCCACCTGCTCCGGCTGTTCCATCCGTTCCTGCCGTTCATCACCGAGGAGCTGTGGCACGGCATGGGCTTCAGCGCCGACATGCCTGCGGACCAAGGCGGCAAGACGATCATGTTCGCCCGCTGGCCGAAGCCGTTCGACGACGACGAGAAGGCATTCTTCGGCCTCGACACCGCGGCCGACCAGCAGGCGCAGGCGAAGTATGACCTCGTTTCCCTCGGCCGCGGACTGCGTCGCGACCTGAAGCTGGACCCGGCCAAGAAGCTGAAGTTCGTGCTGCGTCCCGCCGGCGACCTCGCGGCCGCCGAAGTCGAGGTGCTCCGCCTGCTGCTCAACGCCGAGACGGTTGAAGTCGTGGGGGCAAGCTGGGCGCCGGACAAGGGCACGCCGAGCGCCGGCAACCCGCTGGGCGAACTGTTCCTGCCGACCGCCGGTGTGGTGGATCACGGTGCCGAACGGGTCCGCCTGACCAAGGAACTGGAGAAGATCCGGTCCGAGATCGAGAAGGTGCAGGCGAAGCTCGCGAATCCGGCGTTCACCGAGAAGGTGCCGGCCAAGGTTCTCGACGAGCACAAGCAGCGACTGCTCGACTGGCAGGCGAAGGAAAAGCAGACGCTGGCATCCCTGGAAAACCTGCCGGCTTAGGCAATCGCATTGATGCTTTCAGGCAGCTTCGCTGTCCGCTTGCTGCACGCATGTTGAGCGGACGAACATGGAACTGGCTGCTGGCGCTTGGTCTGGTCCTGCGGATCACGGCGGCAGAGTTGCCCGAGTTCCCCTTCACGGACGCGAAGGTCGCCGATTCTTGGAGCAATCCCCACGAGTGCACGCTGTCGCCCGACCGCGACGGACTCCGCATCCACATCACCGGCGGCGATCCGTATCTCTTCGGACCCACCCGGGACTTCCCGGCGGATCAACTGCTCTGGCTGACGCTGCGCCTGAAATCCGAGACGGGCGGCAACGGCCAGGTCTTCTTCTTCGACGGCGGTCCGACGGAGGAACGATCGGTGCGATTTGTCGCGCCGGCGGGAGAATGGACCACCGTCCGGGTGCCGCTGCCGGCGCTGGGTCCCAACCATCGCCTGCGCCTCGACCCACCGGGCGACCGCGGAGCCTGCACGCTCGCGCACTTGGGGTTCACCCCGCGTGTGCTGGTGACACCCCCCGCGTGGCCCAAGCCCGCCGCGCCGCGTCTCCCCAGTGACGCACCTAAAGTCCGGAGCGGGCCACTGGCCCTGACGCACGGCCGAGGCTTCGGCGACTTCGCCCTGCACGTGGCCGGACACCCGTTCGCGGCTGGAAACGGCCGTTCCCTGCTCGGCTACATGGCAAAAGGCCGTCCGCAGTGGCTGGCACTGACCAATGCCGCAGAAGTGAAGTCCGACCGGCAAGGCCTGCGGGTGAGCCTGTCGCCGCACGATGCCGACGGTGCCCGCTGGCGAATCGAGCAGAGATTCACCGCGTCCGCGCGACCGGGCGGAATCGAGGTCGAAACCCGCGTCACCGTGGACCGTGACCGCGACGTCCTGTTTCTGCCGCTGTTCACCCTGCTGCCGGGCCTTGGTGCGGAATTCGGCACCAACAAGACCCAGGCACTGCTGGCCGGGGTCGAATATCTGGAAAACGAGGAAAGCAGTTCGGAGCGCGACCTGCGCGGCCCGCAGGCGCGGCGGCAGGTGCCGGATTCATTGAAGTTGACATTCCCCCTCATGGCGCTTGCCGCGGACGGACGCTGGGCCGGCCTGATGTGGGACGCCTCGGCGCGCATCGCCGCCCTGCACGACACCCCGGACCGTATCTTCCGGGCGGGCGGCAGCGCGATGGCCCTGATTTTTCCCGGGGCCGACCCGGCGCTGCGTGAAGACGGCAACGTGTTGCCCTACGACGGCCAACGCCTGCGCGCCGGCGAAGTTCTCACGCTGCGCGCCACGCTGCTCGGCGGACTGGGAACCACCGTGGTTCCGGCCGTGCAGGAGTTCGTCGCCCGCCGCGGATTGCCGCCGTTGCCGAAACCGGATTACTCCGCCACCGAATACTTCCGGCTCGCGGCACATGGCTGGCTCGACTCGGACATCCGCGACGGCGACCGGTTCCGGCACGCGGTCGGGCCGAACTTCGGGAGCACTGCGGCGGCGGATGCGGCATTCTACATGGACTGGCTGGCGCTCCGGGTCGGCGACGAAGCCCTGGCAGCCCGGCTGAAGCGGCAGGCCGCCGCTTCGCTCGCCTTGGTCAACCCGGCGTCACAAAACAGCGCGGCGGTCGGCCACGTCCGGCTCCCTGCGCCCGCCTTGGTTTACGGCTCCGCCGCGGACAACACAGTCACCGCCTTGGCGGAAGGCCGGCAACTGGTCGGGCGTCTTCTGCCGGACGGTTCCCTGCCCTTCGCCTCGACCGGAGCCCCTGCGGAACTGGGCTCAACCCACTGGTCCACCGAAGCCAATGGGCTCGCCGCCACCTTTGTGGCTCTTGCCCTCGACAAGGCCACCTTCAGCGGGGACCGGCCGCTTCAAGAAGACGCCCTGCGGCTGCTGCGCGCTCTTGAACGGTTTCGCGGCAGCGTCCCCCGAGGCGCGCAGACGTGGGAAGTGCCGCTACACACGCCGGACATCCTCGCCAGCGCGTATCTGTGCCAGGCATATCTTACGGGCTTCGAACTGACCGGTGACTCCGCGTTGCTGGACGAAGCCCGTTACTGGGCATGGACCGGTGTGCCCTTTGTTTACCTCGACGCACCCAACGCGAAGCCTGTCGGAGTCTATTCGACCACTCCGGTGCTGGGGGCGACTCAGTTTGTCGCGCCCAACTGGATCGGCCTGCCGGTGCAATGGTGCGGGCTGGTCTATGCGAACGCCCTCCGGCGGCTCGTAAAGCACGATTCCACGGCTCCTTGGGTTCGCCTCGCTGATGGGATCGCCCTGGCCGGAGTGCAGCACACCCACACGGCCGCGGAACCCGGGAAGCAGGGACTCCTCCCGGACAGCTTCGACTTGCGGGCGCAATACCGGAATCCCGTTCCCATCAATCCGGCAACGCTGCTACCCTTGGCCTTGCAAGCCTATGGCGAACCGGCGGTTTACGGGTTTCACAGTTTTCGAAAGAACGGGTGGCTCGTGCATGCCCCTGGACCCATCGCGGATGCAGTCGACGCGAAGGGTTCGGCGCGCTTCAAGGTCAGCTGTTGGTCACCACGCCCGTGGCAAATCCTTGTTAACGGCTTGGCACGGACACCGCGCGTGGAACTGGATGGTCAGGAGATCGCGCTGAACCCGCCCCATTCGTTTGATGCTGCGACCGGCCGGCTGGTCCTGAAGTTGGTTCGTCCCACGCGGGTCGTCCTCCGCTGACGGGCACGCCGGTGGCAAACTCAGACCGGGAGATCTCGGCCGGTTCCCTCAATTTTGCGAACGGCCCGCGGCTTGCGTTCTCGTTCAGCCAGCCGTCCGGAGAGGTTGAGCCTTCGGAGGGCGTGAGCGGAGCCGAAATGGCTCCCAAGGAGATCCAAACACCCTCGACTATGAATGCACACCCTTCATCCGGGCTGCGCCATGCCCTGATGGCCTTGGCAGCAGCTTGGGCCGGGCTGAGCCACGCGGCCGACCCGGCCACTTCCGGAACCCTGCTGTCCCAGCCGGAATTCCTCGGCGGCCAGGTCCGCCTGAACTGGAATTCCGGCGGACAGCTAGAAGCAGCCCCCTCCCCCGCCGGCCCGTGGGCCCCGGTGGATGCCCCGGCGCTCCGGCAAAGCGCCTCGACCGTGCCGGTGGTGCCCGAGCACAAGTTCTTCCGGGTCGTGGACAACGGCGTGCCCACCGCCCCGATGCCGCTGGTGAACAGCGATCCGTCGCGCCCGTTCAAGATCGCCCGCGCCTTCCTGCGCAAGGCCGCGACCGACAACGGAAACGCGGTGATCGAGGCGGAGCTGCAGGGCGGCCAGAACCCGCCAACCGTATTCCCGCTGCTGCAGGACGACCGCGTGCTGGTATTCCGGGACGACGGACAGGGCGGCGACCGGGCGGCCAATGACGGCACATTCACGGCGCCGATGTTCATCGATGAAAACGACTTCATCGCCGCCAACGAGTTCATCAAGTCGCTGCCACCGGCCTTCCAGGTGGTGGGCAATTTCTCCGGCCGCGAGGCCAAGAGCGGCATCCTGCCGACCCTGTTCGATTTTGAGGCGTTCCTGAAGGGCGAGCCCATCCTCGTGCATCCCTCGCCCTTTGACGGCCGCGGGCTCATCCCGAACCTCAATGGCAGCGGCCCCAACGGCAAAGTCACCCGAGCCAGCGCGCGGCGTTCGGCCACGCCCAAGGTCCAGGAAATCTGCCGCACCAATGTCATCCGCGGCGAACAGGTGATCCTCACCAACCGGCTGGTCAGCCTTCCCGGCGGAACCCAGACGAACATCTTCTGCGAACTCGTGCAGAAGGGCTTCCGGGAACGGCTACTGACCAATGTCTTCTGCGAAAACAAGGTGGTCGGCTTTCGGCAGGGGCTTCTAACCAACGTGGCGTGTGAGCAGAAGATCATCGGGTTCCGCGACCAATTCCTCACCAACGTCCTCTGCGAGGAAAGGGTCGTGGGTTTCCGCGATCCGCGGGTTGTCACCAACGTCCAGTGCCATGAGGTCATCGTCGATCCCGGCCCGACGACTGGGGTGACCAACATCTGCTTCACCAACATCGTCGCAAACCCGCTCCGTTTTTCGAGCAACGTGGTGTGCCCTTCCGTCGTGACGGATCAGCCATTCATCACTCTGGTGAAGACCAACGCAGACGGCACGGTGATCTTCACGACGACGACCCCCCTGCCCTTTGAGTGCGTTACCAACGTCTTCGTCGTGGACGGAGCGCCGGAATTCATCACCAACGTCGCCTGCGAACAGGTGATGATCCCTCTGCCGGGCACACCCGTGAAACGCCTAGTTTGCACCACCAACGTGTTCACGGACCCCAATCCCGTGCCCATCATCGAGCGGGTCTGCATGACCAACGTGGTCGCCAATCCGTCGCCAACGCCGATCACGGAACTGGTCTGCCTCACGAACGTCGTGGTGGATCCGAACCCGGTTCCCATCGTGGAGTTGGTGTGCATCACCAACGTGACGGTGGACCCGAATCCTGAGCCAATCTTCGTCGAGGAATGCCACACCAACATCGTCACGCTGCCGCCGCAGCAATTCTTCACCAACGTCTTCCTGACCAACATCGTGTTCACCACGAACGTCACCTGCACGAACATCGTGGTGGGCGACACCAACCAGATCGAGCTGCCGATCGACGACTTCCTCAACCGCCCGCCGTTCTGGGGCAAGAGCCTGCTCGTCACGGACCTCTCGGTGGTCGAAGACCCAACCCGCACATTTGACCCGTGCCATCCCGAGCGCAGCACCAAGCTGGGCGCCTGGACGTTTGGCCGACTGATGATCGACATGTGCAACCAGTCGGCCACGGGCATTGATCCGAGCGAGTTCACCCGCCGCTGGCTCCGTTCGTGGCAGCATGACCTGTCGATCAACTTTGACGGCGTCACCAACCGGAACCCCGAGATCGTCGCCCAAGCCATCGCCGACTGGGAACAGGCCAGCGGCGGCCCCGGGGCACCGCTGGATCTCGGCATTGCACCGTTCCGACTGCTCGCCATCGTCAACCGCCTCGATCTGCGCGGCAACCCCGGCTACGGCGGCGTGAATGACAGCGATCCCTGCAATCCGAGCTGCATCGGCGGCGAAGGCCGCTTCGTGTTCGCCCTTGTGCCTGGTCTGCGCCGGACCGGCGGCGGTGGTGGTGGCTACGGTGGCGCCGGAGACGGTGTGACCCAGAGCTCGTGCGAGGCCTCGCAGTTCACGGTGATCTTCGAATACTGCATTCCCAAACGCACCTGCGCGGAGATCAAGCAGTTCGCCCTGGAATGGTATGCGCTCTCGCAGAAACCCTTCGGCTCGGCGTTCAATGCGGCACTGCAGGCCATCACCGACCAGTTCGCCAAGGCGGGCGCCGATCCGTCCCGCAAGCCCAACCTGAGCGCGCTCAACCAGCTTCGCGCCAATGAACTCCTGCGCGAGCCATGGGATCTCCGCGAGTGGCGCCTGTTCAACAACGACAGTGACGCCGGCTGGCTGCGCGAAGTGACCGTGAAGCAGACGCCCGACTTCGACCTGAACTTCGGCCAGAAGATCGTGGACTACTGCCTCGCCAATGCCGGCGACATCCTCGCCGAGAGACACGTTGTGCCGCTGCAGTTCAAACGCGAGCCGTTCCTCGGCGGTGACGCCCCGATGCCCACGAAGGGCTTCTTCTGGGACGGCCCGCAACCAACCGGCACAATTCCCGGCGAGGTCCGGCACAAGTTCTCGCTCAACACTTGTAACGGCTGCCATGCCGGCGAAACCGGCACGCCGTTCACCCACGTGTTCCCGCGCGCCGCCGGCCAGGAAGCTGCCCTGAGCGACTTCCTCACCGGCCGAAACATGCCGAAAATGGATCCGGCCGACCACACGACGCCGCGCTTCTTCACCGACCTCAAGCGCCGGGAGGACGACCTGTTGCGGCTGATAAAGGAGCCCTGCTTCTTCCAGCTGTTCCACGAACCGGTCCGGTTCGAACACTGATCCCCGATGGACCGCGACCTGCGCGTCGCGGATGAAACCCGCGGCCCGGTGGAGACAATCCTCCGCCGGGCCGCTTGGCGTTGGGTGCTTTGGGTTGGCTTGCAGCGTCCGCCGGGCTACTTGTCGGCCATGAAACATCAGCACGCGGTCGCCGCCCATTTCGCCGGGACGTGGGAGGAAGCGCGGGCGCAGCGCTGGGCCGAGAGCGTCCGCGCCCGGCTCAATGCGCCGGCAGTGAGCTTCGGGATCATCTTGATGACTCCGGACTACTTCGACGTCGCCGCGGAGGTGCTCGAAGTCATCCGCCTGCATGCCCGCGTCCCGTTGCTGGTCGGTTGTTCGAGCCAGAGCCTGATCGTCAATGAGGAGGAATTGGAAAATCAGCCCGGCCTCGTGCTCCAGTTGTTTCATCTGCCGGCCGGTGAGGTGAAGGCGGTCCACCTGACTCAGGCGGCCATGGAGGATTTGGAGGCGCCCGGAGACTGGCACGCGCGGACAGGTGTGGCCCCGGCCAGCACCCGTGGCTGGCTGGTGTTTGCCGACCCGTTCAACATGGATGGGGAATCGTGGCTGCGGGCGTGGAACGAGGCTTACCCGGGCATCCCAGCCGTCGGTGGTCTCGCTTCGGGTGTGTTCGAGGAACAGCGCACACAGGTTTACCTCAACGGCGACGTCTTCGAGGAAGGGATCATCACCGTCAGCGTCGGCGGCGGAGTGAAGCTCGAGTGTGTCATTTCCCAGGGTTGCACCCCGATAGGCACGCCCTGGACAGTGACGCGCGCCGACCGGAACTTCATTCTGCAGATCGCGAATCGCCCCGCCTACAACGTGCTGGTGGACACCTTCAACGGCCTGACCGATGCCGAGAAGGAAAAGGCCCAAGGCAACCTCTTCGTCGGGTTCGCCAGCAGCGAATACCGGGATGAATTCCGCCGCGGCGACTTCCTTGTCCGCAATCTGCTCGGAGCCGACCCGGAAAATGGGGTCATCGCGGTGGGCGCCATGCCGCGGACGGGACAGACCATCCAGTTTCACCGGCGGGACGCCGGCTCGGCCACCGAAGATCTGGCAGCCTGTCTGACGGCAGCCCGCGAGCGGCTGACGGGTGAGACGGTTTACGGCGGCGTCGTGGGCGTCTGCAATGGTCGCGGGCGACGCCTGTTCGGGAAGCCGAATCACGATGCCGGCCTGATTCAGGAGCAACTTGGCCCTCTGCCCCTGTCGGGCTTTTTCTGCAATGGGGAACTGGGCCCGGTCGGGAACCGCAACTTCCTGCACGGTTACACCGCGTCGCTGGGGCTGTTCGTTCAGACAGGCGACCGGTGACAAAGGGCCCCGCGCCGTGGACACTCCGGCCCTTGTCAATGGAGCCTACTCCCCTTGCGCCTGAAGCACCGGCCGTCCCGGTCGCCGCGCCCGATGACCCGTTTCGCCTGAAACCGGACGTGATGCAGCGGCTGGATTTCGCCGGCGAGTTTGGCCGATCCAATCCCGTGGAACTCGAGTTGGGTGCAGGCGATGGCTCCTTCCTGATTCAATACGCGACGCTGAGGCCGGAAACCAACTTTCTCGGGATCGAGCGGCTGTTGGGCCGTCTGCGCAAGATCGGCCGGAAGGCCCGGCGCGGCGACCTGCAGAACGTGCGCGTGCTCCGGCTGGAGGCTTCTTACGTGCTGCGTTTCATGATTCCGACGGGCAGCATCGGCGGAATCCACGTGTATTTTCCGGATCCCTGGCCCAAACGCCGGCACTGGAAGCGAAGGTTGATAAACACGGCATTCACCGAGCATGCCCGCACGGCCTTGGCTATCGGGGGAACGGTGTTCCTGCGCACGGATGACGTCAGCTACTTCACCCAGATGACGGAAGTTTTCGGTGCCAACCCCGCGTTCGCCCGGGTGGAGGAGCCGGCCGGACTGCTCGCGGTGAAGACCGACTTTGAGCAGGAATTCAATGCCCGCGGCATTTCCACCAACCACGCCGCCTACCGGCGAGTTTCGTAGCTGCGGCCGGGTCCGGTCTTGCGGTAGGGGTCCGGCGTCCGCACCGTAGCGTCACCATGTCGGTTCGCAGAATGATTCCGTTCTTATTCGCCCTGCTCGCGGGCACGCTGCTGTCGTTCTCGGCCCGGGCGGCGGAACCGCTCACCGACCGGCAGCGGACCGTGCTCAAGGGACTTTCCCGCGACCGTTACACCGGACGCTGGATCGATCTCACCACCAACCAACTCATGGCGATGCGGCAACGGGCGGATGCGTATCTGGCCGACTTGCCGAAGCATCACCTCCCCGGCGGCTTGGTGGTCAGCGCCCGCTTTGCCGACACCAACCGCTCCGCCGTCGTGCGCTACGAGGCGGCCGAGGATTCCGCCGCCTGGACCGGCCTGCTGCTTTCTGCCCACACCTTTCGCTACATCGTCAGCCGGGAAACCAACGCGTTTGGCGACATCCGCCGCTCCCTGGACGGCATTGACCGGCTGCTCCGGGTCAGCGGGAAGCCAGGTTATCTGGCGCGCTTCTCCGCCCGGGCCGACGATCCTGCCTATCGCCCAGTCTACGCGGAATGGGGCGGCACCGACCCGGCGCGCAATGGTTTCGGCAAGCTCGCGTTCGCCGGAAACTCACCCTTCGGCAAGGAAGTCTGGCTCGGTGGTCCGGACCGCAATCATTACGCCGCGGTCAATTTCGGCCTGTTGACAGTCTATCAGCTCATCCGCGACCAGGCCATCCGCAGCCAGGTTTCCAATTCCGTGATGCTGATGATTTCCCGTCTCCAAAAGGATGACTGGCGGATCGATGACGGTTACGGCAACCGGACCTTTGTATCGCCGCTTCTGCGCGCTGCGCTGCTTCGCGGAGCCGCCACCATCGATCCGGCGCACCATTACCCGGAGTATGTGAAGCAGGCGGAACAGTATCTGCGGCTGCCGCCGCCGGCATTGCTCCAATACTCGGACTACGCGCCCAACGTTTTCACCGTTGCCAGCCTGAGCCTGTTGAGCCGGCTCGAACTCAATGAACCCAACCGCAAGCTCCAGTTTGAGGAACGCCTGACCGAAGTCATGAGGCAGGTCGAATCCCATCTGAACCCGTTTCTGGTTGCGTGTTTTGTCGAAAGTTTCCGGAAACCGACGATCAGCTCAGGCATCATCGTCACGCTTCAGGGCGTCATGTATGAGTTTCCTGATCCGCCGCGTTGGGGGAAGCCAGTCGATCAGACGCTGGATCGCGATTTGAGCGTCATCGAGGCCAATGGCGAAAAGTGGTCGAAGTTCACGGTCCAGATGGCCCAGCGTCCGCCGGCTCCCTTCCAGTGGGCGGATTCACCGTATCGCCTTCGGGGCGGCCATGGCGCACTGGTGACGCATCCGGGTGTGGACTTTCTCACAGCCTATTGGATGGGACGAGAACGCGAGGTTATTCCCAGCGAGGACTACGTCCCCCTCCGCGAAGAACGCCGGACGGCTGCGCCCCGTGGGACCAACAGCACCACAAGCGCCAGCCGGACCAATCGCACGGACGCTCCCAAATCTGCCAATTCTCCCGCTAAACCATCGCAACCCTGACCGCCGCACACCAAGGGGCTCTCCAACCGTAGGCAACCAAATCCCGGGCAAACAGTTCGCCCGCATCAGCCCCGGAGCGTTTCCGCTTCCTTATCGCGCAATTTGGCGAAGTTCCCTTGCTCGCAGCACGCCACGAAAGTCTCGGTCACAGCCTTCAGTTCTTCCCAACGCTTCCGGATCGTCTTTGATTCGGCGGCATCAATGTGGTTGTCTCCTGCGGCATTCGCGATCACGGCCAACAAATCGGCGAACTCCTGCACAATCTGGTTCGTGGCGGGGATCAGGTAATCCGGGTGGGCATGGTGCGTCTTGGGGTTTTTGACAAAGAACCCGCCCGCCCGCTGGCAGACCCAGTGAATCACCCGGGGATCCTGGGTGCTTTGGATGAGTTGATCCACCCGGTCCAATGGATTGGGGGCACCGGTGCCCAGCTCCTCATTGGGAGTCTCGGCCCACTTGTAAATGAGTGAAAGCGACAGGCCCATGTCAGCCGCCACCTGTTTGGCACTGGTGGTTTTGAGGACTTCCCTGAGCAGTTCGTAGGACTTCATGGGCAAAAACGAGCCAGAATGGCACCAGTGTAGAAGGGGATTGAAGGAGGATTCCGCATGGTGCGCGATACAGGTTTCGAACCTGTGACCCCTACCGTGTCAAGGTAGTGCTCTACCACTGAGCTAACCGCGCCCGATGCGAAGCGCGCGAAAGGTAGGAATCCAACGCGTCTGTGCAAGGGCTATTTTACCCCTGCAACTGGCACTCCAAAAGGCTCTTGCCGCAACTAATGAATATCTTAAGTTTGCAAGCGTCAACCTGACCGACGTGAACGCAAATTGCTTTGGGCCGGTCGGCTCGGGCCGGATTCAGCCGTGAGGCAATCCGACGCGGAACTTCGCATTTCCCTGCACCCCAACTCATGTGATCGCATGAAACTCCTCCTGTTGCTCCCTGCCTTGGCGGCGCTGCTTACCGCCGGATGTGATCGGGTCGAATCCGCAACCACCGCTCAGGCTGGCAGCAATCCGGCAACGAATGCCACGGCAGCGGCCGCGACGGCGACCAGCCCCCTGAGGGGATCCACCAACAGTCAGGCCGCCGACGCAGTGTCCCCCGGAATTGCGCCGCCCACCGCGCCGCCTGAACTTCCCGCCGATGTCCAGGAAGTGGTCCAACTGGCCCAAAACACCTTGGGCGAACAGGTGCTGATCGACTTTGTCGCCACGATTGAGAAGCCGTATTCCCTGACCGCGGATCACGTCATCTATCTCAAGGACCTGGGCATTCCGGAAACCGTGATCGCCGCCCTTCTGAAACGGCAGGTCGCGCTGGGTGGAGAAAAGCTCGATCTGCCACCGACGGATGTGGCTGATGCGGGAACCGCCAATGCCACGGCAGAGCCCACGCTGGCGTTGATGAATGCGCCGGGGGCGAACCTTGGCGTGGCCACGGCCCCGGCGCCGGCACCTGCCCAACCCAATGCGCCCACCGTCGGTGAAATGCCCGGAGTTGCGCCCGCGCCCGCGCCGGTTCCGCAACCGGCCGCGACGGTGAACTACAACGTGTTTTACAACTCACTGTCTCCTTACGGCACCTGGGTTGAAGTGAGCGACTACGGCTGGTGCTGGCAACCCACCGTGGGGACAATCAACGTGGGCTGGCGTCCCTATTGTGACAACGGCCGCTGGATGTGGACCTCCGGCGGCTGGTATTGGCATTCCTATTACTCGTGGGGCTGGGCGCCCTTCCACTACGGACGCTGGTGCCACGTGCCCGCCCGCGGATGGTGTTGGTCTCCAGGAACCACTTGGGGTCCCTCCTGGGTCACGTGGCGTCAGTGTGACGATCACTTCGGCTGGGCCCCGCTTCCACCGGCCTGCGGCTGGAGTTCGGGTGTCGGGCTGACCTACCATGGCGCGGGAATCTCCGTCGGTTTTTCGTTCGGTCTTGGAGCCAATGACTTCTGCTTCGTGCCCCGTGGACGTTTCTACGACCCCCACTGCTACCGTTACCGGGTCGCCCATCACGACGGTGTCGGGATCTACAACCGCAGCACGGTGATCAACAACTACATCGTGGGCAACAACAACACCGTGATCATCAACAACGGTGTCGGCCGGGATGTCGTGCAACGCCATAGCCGCTCCGAAATCCGGCCGGTAGCCCTCGCGAACGCCCGTCAGCCAGGCATGAGCCGAGAACTGGGCGGCCGCGTTGGCGCGCCGGAACGAATCAATGTCTATCGCCCTACTATTCCCGACAATGCGGTCGGAAGCCGCCCGCCGGAAACGGTCTTGGCCCGCCAAGAGAACCGGCCCAAACCGATTGTCGGCCGGACCGCCGGACCCTCTGCGTCTGCGGGCTCGGCTTCCAGCCGGCCCACGCTACATAGTCAAACCACGGGTAGCAGCGGAACTAGGACGGAAATCAGGCCCTCGGTTTCCGGAGGGATTTCGCGCCCGGCCAACCCGGCGCAGCAGACCACTTCACCGAGGGCCAACCAGAGTGTCTCCCGCCCCGGGACGGCCAGTCCCAGCCGTGCGTCCGGCATTGCGGTAACCACGCCGACCGCCGGAACCCGTTCAGAGACCCGCCCCGTGGCGATCCGGCCAGAAAACCTGTCCCAACAGGTCACCCGTCCCACCATCGGCGTTCGCACGGAAACGCGCCCCAGCCAGGAAATCGTTTCCGCGCCCGGGCAGGTTGGGTCGCAGCCGGCACCCGGCAGTGCCACGCTAGGAGTTCCCCGGCCGGTCGTCGGCCGGGCGGAGGCACGACCACTTCCCCAGCAACAGATCACGGCGCGGCGCGACAACCCGGTGGCCGTTCAACCGCAACCCACGACCGGATTCTCCCAGCCCTCCTATTCGCGACCTGATCTCTCTACGCGCTTTGCCCCGGCGCCCGTAGTCCGGCAGCCACCAGCTTATTCGCCAGCACCGGTCCCGGCGCGTCCAACAGTTCAGCCGCGGATGGAAACACGCCCGCAGATTCAGCAATCAGCGCCCCGGATGGCCCCGCAGCCAAGTGCCCCGATTCGATCTTATTCACCGCCGGCGCAGGCGGTTCAAGGCGGCAGTGCCGGTCGTCCCTCGGTGGGCCGACCCCAGCCCCAGTAAGGCCCCGACGTCTCTCCTGGAAAACGCCCATGAACTGTTCCGCCTCCCGCGCGGCTTGGCTTCGCTGTGTCGCCCTGCTCCTTTCAGCCGGTGTTTTTTTCCAAGTCCCCGGCCGCGCCGCGGAGGTGCCCCCTGGCTCCCGGGTGCTCTACGAAACCGGCTTTGAACCGTTCGAGGGATTTCGCCCTGACTTCGACTTGGCCGGCCAAGGTGGATGGACAGGATATGCGACCGACCTCGCGGGTAAACCCGTGGATTTTGGGGGCAATGGCCTGTTGGCGGCGCCAGTGGACGGCTTTTACGGGCAGGTCGCCTACATCGGCTTCACCGCTCCCAAGGTCACCGCCGACTTCAATGTCTGGCGTCCGGTCAATCTGGCGCCGGCCGGCGGCCAGTTGCCAGTCGTCCAGTTTCTGGTCGCAATGCAGGTCGAGGCTTCGTCGGAAAACCGCGTGCCCGATGCGTTTCGTTGGAGCGTTTACAACGCGGACGAACAACGGCTGTTCAGTCTCGATTTCGACAATGCCACCCGCGAAATCAGCGCCATTCTCGACGACGGCACGGCGACCCAGGGACCGCCACTGCGGCCCAGCGGTTTCCTGTTCCGCAATGGCGAGCCTTACGACCTTGAGGTGCTGCTGAACTTCCAGCGCAATCTCTGGACGGCGAAGCTCAACGGGCAGGTGGTCATCAATGCCCTTCCCATCACGACCAGGAATTCCGCGCGGACATTGGGGGACGTGGATGCCGTCTGGCTGATACGGGAGCCGGGTTCTCCCGGGGACAATTACATGGTCTTCGACGATTATCGACTGATCGCCACCCCGCTCACAGAAATCCCCCCCACCCTCGACGCCATCGGCGTGATCCAGCCCAGCGGAGCCTTCGCGGTCCGGGTATTCGGAGAGCCGGGCGTGAAATATCAGTTGGAGGTCCTCGACGGCGAACAATGGTTCGCCGTCTCGTCCGGGACCGCCCAGAGCCCGGCCGGCTACGTGGACCTTCAGGACCCCACCGCCAAGGACTGGGCCGCGGGCATCTACCGGGCGGTGAGCATACCTTGACCGGAATCAATCGAGTCCACAGGCCACTTTCGCCCGCTTCAGCGTCTTCTCCGCGACTGCGCGCGCTTTCCCTGCGCCTTCATCGAGGACCTGGTTCACATAATCCAAGTTGGCCGCCAACTCCGCCCGGCGGGTCCGGGCCGGGGCAAAGCAGTTCCAGTAGCACTCGAAGAATGCCTTCTTGAGACTGCCGTAGCCGTAGCCGCCGGTCCGCAGCAGATGTTCCTGGCGGGAGCCCTCGGCTGGATCCAGCAGCTTGAACAGTTGCACGACGAGATTCTTCTCCGCATCGGGCTTTGGCTCCTCGGGCGTGCGCGAATCCATGACGATGCCCATTACCTTTTTGCGGGTGGACTTCTCCTCGCCAAATATCTCGATCGTATTGCCGTAGCTCTTGCTCATCTTCTGACCGTCGAGCCCGGGCACCACGGCGACCTCCTCACGGATGCGCGGCTCGGGCACCACGAACGTGTCACCATAGAGGTGGTTGAACTTGATCGCGATGTCGCGCGTGACCTCGAGGTGTTGCTTCTGGTCCTTGCCGACTGGAACGATATTGGAGTCGTAAAGCAGGATGTCCGCGGCCATCAGGACGGGATACGCGAACAGGCCATGGTTTACCGAGCCGATCTCGTCCCCCAGCCGCGCCGCCTTGTCCTTGAAGCTGTGACAGCGTTCCAGCAATCCCATCGGGGTGACCGTCGAAAGCAGCCAGGCCAGCTCGGCGTGTTCCGGCGTATCCGACTGCTTCCAGAAGATGCAGCGCTTCGGGTCCAGGCCGCAGGCGAGGAAATCGAGTGCCACATCGAGCGTGTATTGGCGGCGCAATTTGGCGTCGGCTAGCGACGTCATCGAATGGTAGTTGGCGATGAAGTAGTAGGCTTCACCTTCATTCTGCAACTGGATGGCCGGCAGCATCGCTCCGAAATAGTTGCCCAAGTGCAAGGCTCCACTCGGTTGAATGCCCGTAAGAATTCGCATGGTGCGAGCGTGCCGGACGGAACGCCCCCGGCGCAAGGTGCGCGCACATACCGTCCAAGTGGGGACAAGTCCCCAAAAACGGGTGGTTGCCCACACGGCGCTTGTCGGTCGGGGCGCCGCCGCTACATTCCGCCGCCACCAACATGCAGCCTGCCAGCAAATCGTTGAAGATGGTCGCCTGCCCGCACTGCGGCGCTAAGGCATTCATCTCCGGCGCGCTTGCGCCCCTCGAAGAGGCCCCGTGCTCCAAATGCGGCCAGGCACTGATGATGCCGATGCAACTCCGGCAGTTTGAGCTGCGCAGCAAGATCGCGTCGGGCGGAATGGGCACGGTCTATCGTGCGTGGGACACCACGCTCGGACGCGAGGTCGCCGTCAAGCTGATGAAGGAGGAACTGGCGAACGACGAGGATTCGGTGAACGCGTTCGCCGCGGAAGCCCGGGCGTGCGCCCAGCTCAACCACACGAACATCATCCACATCTACACCTTCGACCAGGAGGGCGCCCACAAATACCTGGTCATGGAGATCGCGGATGCCGGCAGCCTCGACGGGCGGATCGAGGTCCAAAAGCGGGTGCCCGAGCTCGACGTCCTTGACTGTGGAATCAAACTCACCGGGGCCCTGTCCGCGGCCCTCAAGCACGGTCTGCTCCACCTCGACATCAAGCCGGGCAACATCCTGTTCAACAGCGACGGCGAGCCCAAGCTCGTGGACTTCGGCTTGGCGCGGAAGACCGATGCCGAGAAGGACTCCTACGCGCCGGTTTTTGGCACGCCCTACTACATTGCGCCCGAGCGCGTGCAGCAGACCGGCGAGAGCTTCCTGAGCGACATGTATTCGCTGGCCGGCACACTTTACCACGCACTGGTCGGCCATGTGCCGTTTGAGGCGCCCACAGTGGACGAAGTGGTCGCCGCGCAGATTCACACGCCGCTCCCGCCCGCCAACCAGGTTTCCACGGACATCACTGTCCCCACCAGCGAGGCCCTGGGCCGGGCCATGGCCAAGAATCCGGCGGAGCGCTTCCAGAGCTACGACGAATTCCGCATGGCCCTCGAGGCCGCGCGCAGCCAGCTCCTCATCAGCCAGCTTGCCGGCCAGCGGTCGCCCGTCGCGGAGAAACTCGCCGGCCGCAGTTGGTGGCGACGCTGAACGGACCTTCCGGCCGGCCGAATCACGGGCTTTTCTCCGGCGCCGTCTTGCCGGATGTTCGTCCCGTGCAGAACCCGATAATCGTTGCCCTTGACCTTCCCTCTGCCGCCCAGGCGCTCTCACTCGCCCGGGAGGTAGCCCCGTTTGTCGGCGCCTTCAAAGTCGGGAAGGAGCTCTTCGTTTCGGCGGGCCCCGAACTTGTCCGACAGTTGCGGGCGACCGGAGCCAGCGTGTTCCTCGACCTGAAGTTCCACGACATCCCGAACACTGTCGCCAAAGCCGTCGCGGCCGCGACCCGGCTCGACGTCCAGATGCTGACGATCCACGCCGGCGGCGGAAGTGAGATGATGCAGGCGGCGGAAACATCCGCCCACGACACCGCCCGCGAGCTCGGACGGCCCGCACCGCTGGTCCTCGGCGTGACCGTGCTGACCAGCATGGATTCCGCTGCGTTGGCCGAATTGGGCGGAGAGACGGACGTCGCCGCCCACGTGGAACGCCTTGCCCGCCTCGCTGCTGCCAACGGCCTTCGCGGGCTCGTGTGTTCTCCGCTGGAACTGGTCGCGCTGCGCCGCTTCCTGCCCGCCACGATGCAACTCGTGACCCCGGGGATCCGCACCGGCAACGAGAAAGCTGACGATCAAAAGCGCACCCTGTCGCCCCGGGAAGCCATCGCCGCCGGGGCCAGTTGGCTCGTGGTCGGCCGTCCCATTTACGCCGGGCCCAATCCGGCCGCGGCGGCCAAGGCGATCCTGGCGTCGCTCGCCTGAGCCGCCGGGCAATGGTCCGCCAAAAAAAGGTCGACGTCCGGGGCTTTCCAAGTTTGGGCGACTGGGATAACACTCTCGCGCATCCACTCAGCGTCGTATGGACATCGCCTTCAAATGCCCCAGTTGCCACCAGGAACTCGAAGTGGACGTCGGCGCCGCCGGCCAGCAGATCAGCTGTCCCGCGTGCGGCAAACCGATCACCATCCCCCAGGCTGACGCCAACAACCTCAAGGTGGGCATCGCCGCCCACACATCCGCCGCGGCAAAGGAGGAGAAGCATTTCTCTGTCCCAGTCACCGAAACCCCCGTCCAACCCCTGATCAAAAAGGCGCTGCCATCTCTCGACGCCGCGGCCAAGGACGGGACCAGGAAGCTGCGCATCAAGACCATCCGTCACATCGACTGCAAGGAGGTCGGCCACGACAACTTCGACAACAACGTCACGGACTTCCTCACCAAGGTGGGCGAGGACAACATCGTGAGCATCACGACCATCAGCTACAGCTACGTCGAGATGGGCACGCAGAAACTGCTCGTCGATTTCGGCGTGCTGATCGTCTACAAGGGCTGACCTGCACCGGTCACGGCAGCGGCTCCAAAGCCAGATCCTTGTAGCTGATCTCCGCCTTGCCGCCGCCGTGGACCTGTAGGCCGATGCGTCCGAACTGTGGTATCGCCGCATTGGCCTCGGTGTAGTCCACCATCTGGACACCGTTGATCTTCAGGATCACCCGCCGGCCCTCCGCCCGGATTTCGTAATCGTTCCACTCGCCCGGCTTGACGGCTTTCTTCACGTCGGCTTCCGCAGGTTTGGCCAGCACCGTGTTGCGGCGGGATTCGTCGTAGATCGCACCGAACCATCCTTCTCCGATGTCCGCCTGGTAGCCGACCATCTCGCTGTCGTTTGGAACGCGCTGGCTCCGGATCTGCACGCCGGCGTTCACAAAGCCCTCGGAACCGACCAGCTTGAATTTCAACCGGAGCACAAAATTCGTGTAAGCGGCCGTGGTCGCGAGGAATTCGTTTCGGGGCACCATGGTCGTCAGGGAACCGCCGACCAAGGCACCATCGCGGACGCGCCAAGTCTGGTTGGTGTCGCCGTCCCAGCCTCGGAAGGAAGTGCCGTCAAACAGACGGATTGGCTCGGCGGCAGCGAGGGTGGACGCGCCGACAAGGGCGCTCAGCAAACCAAGGCAGCGGGAAGTCATGGGTCCAGTATGGCAAACGCCACCCACTCCGTCGAGTGACACATCCAGGCAGACATTCTCGCAGGACCGAAAGCCCAGGGGCACGCGTAGAGCGTGTCGGTCTGGTCAGCCGGCCACAAAGGGCTCGCAGGAACAATCAGACCGGGTGCTCGGCCAATCCGCCGCAGCCTCCACCGCCCGTCAACCGAGACTGGCCGCTGCCAGTCGGAACGCCTGCGCCAGCTTGCCCCCCATTTGACCTGGACCGTCCCGCCGTTTGTCCTCCAGCCAGTCTAACCCCGCCTCCCTCGAGTGCCGCCCGGAAGTTCCGTCCCGCCACTACGACGCTTTCAACGCTTGGCCGGCCCCGCCTCCGCTGCCATTTGCAGCGCTTCCCGGAGGAGGATTTCGCCGGTCTGCTCCCCGAGGCAGGTGCGGGACACGTAGTCGTAGCGCCGAAAGCTGTTCCAATCGACCGCAGTCAGGATGTAGCCGAAGGCGTCGTTGGTTAGGCCGAACAGGAGGTTCTGTTCGCCGCCGAGTTTCCGCTTCAGGTAGTAGCCAATGTTCGGCAGCGCTTCCCCCGGAATCGTCAGGATGCGGGCCGAGCCCAGGTCCACGAGGTGCATTCGGGTCGTGATGCGACCCTCGGGATCGGTGCGGTAGCCCATCGGTGACCCCTTGAGCACACCCAGCAGCAGGGGCGATTCCACCGGGAACTTCACCTCGCGGACCATCACCCGAAGTTTGGGATCCGCCTGTAACGGCGCTTCCTTCACCAACCGCAGGCTTTCGTCGGCAAGCAGCGTTCCTATGCGGACGCATTCGTCCCAGGAATTTGCCTCGCCGTCGGGCCGCCGGTTGTCGGCCGTCACCATGCCGCCCTGGGCACCGTTCATGAAAATTCCCGTGCCACCGCCCGCCGCAGCGATCCGGTCATAGAGCGGCCCGATCAGGTCAGGACTGCAGACGCCCCGGTTGCTGCCAATGACCTCGGGGTGGACAGCGTAATTGACCAGCGTGGCGATGGCGTTGCCGTCCGCGCCAACCGCCTGGATAACACTCGCGCGGGGATCGTAGAGGTCCGGCGCGTAGTAGTTGTAGGCGATCCGCCCCTTGGCCTCGCCCGTCGCGATCCGCAGGCTCGCCGGCCGGAGCGCACCCACGGCTTCATTGACCGCCTCGGCCGTCTTTGCCACCACCGATTCGAGATACTTCAGGTCGGCCGTGGAACCACCCTTGCCGTCCGGAAATCCATACGGTTCCGGCGCGCTGTGGGTGTGGGTGGCGCCGATGAGCAGATGCTCCCCGGGGATGCCCTTCACCCGCGCGCGGACTCGGTCGCCCAGCACGGCCGGAAACCCGATGAAGTCGGTGCTGACGAAGCCCACGCGGACGCCAGTGTTCTCGAACACCATGGCCCGCACCGTGAGTTCGCCGCGCTTTTCCTTGGCCGGACTCGGCTGGCCCAGTCCGCCGGAAACGGGCAACAGCGGTTCCGGCGTCACCACCCGCACCGCGATCCCGACGCGGAGGGCGGCTTCCGCCGAGACCAACGAGAGGCACAATCCGACCAGCGACAGCATAGGCCAAGGCTTCATAGGGGAATGTTGCCGTGGTCGCCCGACTTCGGTCCACGCCTCGTTTGTGGGATTCGCCCGCCGGGGCGGGATTTCGCTTCCCGAGCTCTTACCCGCCCAGACATTCTCTCCGTGCAACCTCACCATCGTTTCGATGAACTGGCATTACGCCCTCGACGGACAACAGCGGGGTCCCTGCACGCAGGAGCAGATGGCCGAACTCGCTACGCAGGGTCTCATCAACGACTCCACGCTCGTCTGGCACGAGGGGCTTGCCAGCTGGCAGCCGTGGGGCGCGGTCAAGCCTGCCGATGACGCCCCGGCCCTGGGTGCCGCCTCGCCGGCAGTCGCCGGCATGTCCCAGGCCGCGCTCCCCCCAGAACCTCAGCCCGGGCAGGTCAAGTGTGCCACGTGTGGCGGGCTGTTCGCCGATGAGGCGGTGGTGCGCTTTGGGCCGCAAGCGGTGTGCGCAGCGTGCAAACCAATCTACCTCCAACGGCTGCGCGAAGGGGTTCACCAGCCGCAGGAACTTGTGTTGGCGACAATCTGGCAGCGGTTCCTCGCGGATTTCGTGGACGGCCTCATCCTCGTTGTCCCGTTTTTCGCCCTCACCTTCGCACTCGGCGCCGCCGGCCCGGTATTCATGGGCACCGGCGGCACCGCTACTGGGGTCAGCTTCCTCATGATGCAATTGATGATGCAGGCATTCTTTGTCGGCGGCTCCATCCTCTATAACGGCCTGCTAATCGGCAAATGGGGCTACACACCCGGCAAGAAGGCGCTCGGACTTCGGGTGGTGCTGCCCGACGGCTCACCGATCTCCTACGGTCGGGCGTTTGGCCGGGCGGCCGCGGAGCTCCTCAGCGGCATGGCCTGTTACATCGGGTATCTCGTCGCTTTTTTCGACAAGGAGAAGCGCAGCCTGCATGACCACATCTGCAACACGCGCGTGGTGAAGCGCTGATCATGGACGCTTCGCTCCGCTGTCCCAAATGCCGGGTGGCGCTCGCGGCCGACCGCCTTCGCGAGGCCACGATTGTGGACTGCTTCGGCTGCGGCACGCCGCTCCGCGCGATCGCGTTTCCAGCCCTGACGCGACCGGTCCGGGACACCGTGGCGATCACTCCCGCTGCGGAGGGCCAATCCTCGTGCTTCTTCCACGCCAGCCGTCCGGCCCAAACGGCGTGCGACCAATGCGGACGGTTCATCTGTGCGCTCTGCGAGGTGGAGGTCGAAGCGAAGAAGCTGTGTCCCACCTGCCTGACCCAAGGCCGCGCCTCCGGCGGTCTGAGCCAGCTCGAAACCACCCGGCCCCGATGGGATCATCGCTGCCTGTTGCTGGCGCTCGTGCCCTTGCTGTTCTGGCCGCTCACCCTAATCACCGCGCCGGCGACCCTCTTCCTCGCCTTTCGGTTCTGGAAGGCTCCCGGGAGCATTGTAAAACCGACCCGGTGGCGGTTCGTCGTGGCCGTGCTGTTCGCCCTCCTGGAACTGCTGGGCTGGGCGATGCTGGTTATTGGAGCCAGCACCGACTGGTTTGAGGGAGACTCCACCGAATGAACGTTCCCGAATCTCTGGGACCCACCGGCCTGCGCAGTTGGAACCGCCGCCATCGCATCTATCTCTGCGACGATCACCTGCTGCTCGTGGGTTTCGACGGTTTCTCGGAAACCTACCGTCGCTTCTACCTGCGCGACCTCCAGGGACTGGTCGTGCGCCGGACGTCCCGCCGTCTCTGGACCAATGTGGCATTCGGTTTGGCCGCCGGAGTTTTGCTGCTAGCGGCGGGAATGCCTGTAGATTTTGTCGAGTTGGCCTTTGGACTTGGCCTTGTCGCCCTCGTGCCGCTGGCGGTCGTCGTAGTGAACAGCGTTGCCGGCCCGACCTGCAGCACGATGCTGCAGACCGCCGTCCAGTCCACCGAAGTGCCGGCGCTGCGGCGGGTCGCGGATTTCGAGCGCTGCCTGGCCCGCATCCAACCGCTGGTCCTCGCGGCTCAGGCCGAGCAGACTTCCCCCGCCGCGGAACCGGCGCCCGAGCCGCCCGCCGCCGACTGACCGCATGGCCCTGACCGCTCATCGTTGCCTGAACCACGGCGAGCGCGAGGCCGCCGCCCGCTGTCCGCAATGCCGGCAGTTCTTCTGCCGGGAATGTGTCACGGAACACGAAGGCCGCGTCCTCTGCGCCGGCTGCCTTGCCCGCCTGACCGCGCCGGCCGCCGCCGGCACTCGTGGCTTGGGCTGGTTGCTGAATCCGGTCTGGGCCGTGAGCGGGATCTTGGTCGCCTGGCTCTGTTTCTATGCGCTCGGCACGGTGCTGCTGGCGCTCCCGTCCGAGTGGCACGAGGGCACGCTCTGGCAACGGCTGCAAGCGGAGTGACGCATGGCCAAACCTCACCACCGCGAATCCTTGCCCGCCCTCGACCTGCTGGAACAGGGCATGCACCTGCTCCGGCGCACGCCCGCGACGGATTACCTTATCTGGCTGGCCGGCGCGGTGCCGTTCACCGTGGCGCTGCTGTTCTTCTGGGCGGAGATGAGCCGCGCCGCGCACGCGGAATCCCGGCTGTTCCTGTCGGCTTGGTCGCTCGCCGGGCTGTTTGTCTGGTTGAAGACCTGCCAGGCGGTCTTCGCCAGCCGGTTGCTGGCGCGGGCATCGGCCGACGAAACCGTCACGTGGAACCTGCGCACCTGGCTGGGCGTGCTGCTGACCCAGACGGCCCTGCAACCGCTGACGTTGATTGCCCTGCCCGTCGCGGCGGTGTTGACGCTGCCCTTCGGCTGGACGTTCGCCTGGACCCAGAACGTCTCGGTGCTCGCCGCCCGGGCGCCGCATCGCCCAGGCGAACTCGGCCGGCTCGCGTGGCGACAGTGCCTGCTTTGGCCCGGCCAGAATCACTCCCTGCTCACGCTCGTTTTCCTCGCCTGGCTCGTCGCCGCGCTCAACGCCGCCATTGCGCTCTACACGGCACCGCACCTGCTCAAGATGCTGTTCGGGGTCGAAAGCCGGCTGACGCTCAGCCCCGGTGCGCTGCTGAACACGACCTTCCTCGCGCTCGCCATGTCCCTGGGCGCGCTCGCGGTGGACCCACTGTTGAAGGCCGCCTACGCCTGGCGCTGTCTCCACGGATGCTCCCGCACCTCGGGCGACGATCTGCGGGCACGCCTGAAGTGGCTCCGGCAAACATCCCTTCTCGGCGTTGTTGGGTTCGCACTGTTTTTCGGTCGGCCGGTCACAGCGGCCACGGCTGAGTCGGTTCCGCCGCCCGCCAGGATCTCGCCGGCGGAACTCGACCGCGCGATCGGCGACGTGCTGGAACGGCCCGAGTTCACCTGGCGCTCGCCGCGCGACTGGCAACTGGCGGCACCCCAGACCGAACTGAGCTGGCTCGGACGCCAGATGAAGGCGCTGGATGAACAGCTGGAGCGGTTCTTCCGCAGTCTGGGCCGGCCGCTGCGGGCGATTGTGGACTGGCTGGAGAAGGCCCTCGGCGGCAACCGCGGCCCGACAACACCCGCGGGGAACTTCTCGATCAACTTCGCGGCCCTTGCGGAATTCCTGCTCTGGCTGCTCGTCGCTGCGGTGGCACTGGTGCTCGCCTGGTTGGCCTACCGGCTCTGGCGACCGCTGCGGCTCGCCGAGGAATCCGTGCCGGCGGCTGGTCCGGCCACACCCGACCTCCGCGCGGAATTCGTCGCTGCTGACCAGTTGCCGGAAGACAGCTGGCTCGCTCTCGCCCACCGGTTGCTCGACGAAGGCGATCACCGGCTGGCGCTGCGAGCCTACTACCTCGCAGCCCTGGCGCACCTCGCGCGGCGGGAGTTCATCCGACTCGCCCGGCACAAATCGAACCTCGATTACACCACGGAACTCCGTCGCCGCGCACGTGCCCGGCCAGTGGTCATCGGACTTTTCACCGGCGCCGCGCGCGAATTCGACCGCGTCTGGTATGGCGGCCACGACACCACTGCCGACGGCCTGGTGGAATTCGCCGCCCAAGTGGAGGAGATGCGCCGCTCATGAAACCGGCCTTTGCCCGCGTGCTTCTGGTCCTCGCCGCCGCCGGGCTGGCGTGGGCGGTCTGGCGCCTGCTCGACCTGCGCTTCACCACAGGCGACATCTATCCGCGAGGTTCCACGTTCCGGGCCGATCCGCAGGGCGCCCGGGCCTATTTCGAAAGCTTGCAGCAATTGCCAGGCCCGAAAGTCAGCCAGTCGCTGGAACCGGTCCACCGGCTGGGCAACGGCGCCGACACAACTCTGTTCCTGCTCAGCAGCGATCCGCTGGACCACGAATGGCTGTCCTCGCGGAACGCCGGTGAGCTCGACGACTTCCTCGCCCAAGGCGGCCGCCTCGTCATCACGGTCAACGAAAATTCCCTGTCTACCGCGGATATCGGGACCAACCACTGGCTGAGGACTCCACCGCTCGGGGCGACTAACGTCAGCGGCCGGCCGTTCGGAACCAGCCTCGCCACCCATTGGCGGTTCGCCTTCACGAAGGCGTCTGGCACCAACTCCACGAACGTCACCTTCGTCACCGCCACCGCCGCGGCCGCCCCGGACCTGCCCCGCGCCTTGCCTTGGCCTGCGTCACTTCGGCTCGCTGGCCTGGACACCAACTGGACCGTGCTCTACGCGGACGAGCACGGCCCGGTGCTGGTGACCCGCGCCAGCGGCAGGGGCTGGATCATCCTTTCTGGTTCCGACCACTTTCACAGCAACGCCGCGCTGCGCACCGACCGCAGTCCGGCCCTGCTCGCCTGGCTGCCGGGACCGGCTTCCCGGATCGTTTTCGACGAAACCCATCTCGGCACGGAACTGAATCCGGGCATCATGACGCTCGCCCGGCGCTACCGGCTGCACGGGCTGGGCGCGGGCCTGCTGATCCTTGCCGCGCTGTTCATCTGGCAGCAGGCCAGCTCGCTCGTGCCCCGTCACGACGGCGAAGTGGCCGCCGGCGAAGCCGTCATCGCGCAGGATTCCGCCACCGGCTTCCTCAACCTGCTGCGCCGCGCCGTCCCCGTCGCCGAGCTCGTGCCGCGCTGTTTCGATGCCTGGCGCCACTCGGTGGGCCGCACCCGTCCCGACCTTGCCCCGCGCATCGCCGCCATGCAGGACCTCGTGAATCTCGAAAACGCCCGTCCGCCCAAGGCCCGCAATCCCCTCGAGGTTTACCGTCGCCTCACCGCCCTGCTCCACCGCCGCTAATTTCCCATGGACACCACGCTCGACCACCTCAAGGACCTGCTCGTCACCGCCCGCCGCGAAATCGGCAAGGTCATCATCGGCCAGCAAACGGTCGTGGACCTGGCGCTCGTCGCCATCGCCACCAACCAGCACGCGCTCATCGAGGGCGTGCCCGGCGTCGCCAAGACCCTGCTGGTCCGCACGCTGGCCGCCGTGCTGGGCTGCGAGTTCGGCCGCATCCAATTCACACCCGACCTCATGCCGGCCGACATCACCGGCACGCACGTCTTCAACCTCGCCCGCAACGAGTTCACCCTCGTGAAGGGCCCGGTCTTCACCACGTTCCTGCTCGCCGACGAGATCAACCGCGCCCCGGCGAAGACCCAGTCCGCGCTCCTCCAGGCCATGCAGGAACGGCTCGTCACCATTGACCGCGAGACGCACGTCCTGCCGCCGAACTTCACCGTTTTCGCCACGCAGAACCCGATCGAAAGCGAGGGCACCTACCCCCTGCCCGAAGCCCAACGCGACCGCTTTCTGCTCAAGGTCGTGATGCCCTGCCCCGACCGCGACGACGAGCTGATCCTCGCCCGGCGGACGCTCGGGACCGATTCACCGGAAAGCGTGCTCGCCTCCGGCGAGGTGAAACCCGTCGCCACGCCGGAACGCCTCGCGGCGCTCCGCGCCGAACTCCGCCACGTCACCGTGCAACCCGAACTGATTGCCTATGCGGTGGACGTCGTCCGTGCCACCCGCGCCAACGAAAGCGTGCTCGTCGGTGCCGGTCCGCGCGCCTCGCAGGCGCTGCTGCTGGCCGCCCGCGCCCTCGCGGCCCTCCAGGACCGCGACTTCGTGACGCCCGACGACCTGAAGTTCCTCGCCGGCCCCGTGCTCGGCCACCGCCTGGTGCTGCGGCCGGAGTTCGAACTGGAAGGCACCAGCATCGGCGAAGTCGTCACCCGCATTCTGGAAGGCGTCGCAGTGCCGCGCTGAGGTTTCGACATCTTCCCCCGACGCGCCGTCCGATGTTCGCCCCTTCCGCCAAACTGCTCCGGCTCACGGCACTCGTGGTGGTGCCGCTGGCCACGTTGGCCGGGCTCTTTCCGGACGTGGCCGGACTGTGCGCGGGGGCCATCGTGCTGCTCGCGATCCTGACGCTGTTCGACGCCCTGCGCGGACACGGCGCTCTCGCCGGGCTAGCGGTCACGCTGCCGCCGGTCGCCCGGCTCACCCGCGGCCGGCCCGGCGAACTCGCCGTCCAACTGCACAACCGCACCAACCGCGACCGCGAACTCAGACTCGGCCTCGCACTGCCGCCGGAACTTGAATCGCCCGAGGAGGTCCGGGCCGTGCATCTGCCGATCGCCAGCGTGGCCGCCACGCTGACCTGGCCGGTCACTGCCCAGCAGCGCGGCCGGTTTGGAATCGCCAATGTCCACGTCGGGACGCCATCGCCGTTCGGCCTGTGGGAAATCCGCCGGGCCATCCCCGCCGCATGCGAGGTTCGGAGTTACCCCGATCTCCGGCCAGAACAGAAGACAGTCGCCGCCATCTTCCTCAGCCGCGGCAACATCGGTTCTCATGCCCAGCGCCTGGTCGGCAAAGGACGCGAATTCGAAAAACTGCGCGAATACCTACCCGGAGATCCCGCCGAGGACATCCACTGGCGCGCCACGGCCAAACGCCAGCAACCGGTCACCAAGGTCTTCCAGCTTGAACGCACGCAGGAAGTTTACCTCGTCATCGACGCCTCCCGGCTTTCGGCCCGCCCGGCCGCCCGCCTCGTATCGTCACCGGCCACCGACGCCAAAAATCCGCCGGAAACCGTGTTGGACCGGTGCGTTTCCGCAGCCTTGCTGCTCGCCGCGGTCGCGGAACGCCAAGGCGATCTTTTCGGCGTGATCGCCTTCGACGACCGAGTGAAGCGCTTCGTGCGAGCCCGCACCGGGCGTGGCCACTTCGCAGTGTGCCGCGACGCGCTGCACCACCTCCAGTCGCGCCCGGTTTCGCCGGACTTCGAGGTCCTGTGCGCCACGTTGCGAATCCGGCTCCGCCGGCGCGCACTGGTGGTCTTCCTCACAGCACTCGACGACTCAGTGCTCGCGGAGAGTTTCGTCCGCGGTGCCGACCTCATCGCCCGTCAGCACCTGGTCCAGGTCATCCAGCCGCGCCCGCCGGGAGCCGAGCCGGCGTTTTCCCCGACGCGTCCGGTCCAGACCGGGGACGACCTCTATGCCGCGCTCGGTGGCCACCTGCGCTGGCAACGCCTACGGGAACTCGAACAGGTCCTGCGCCGTCACGGCGTGCGCTTCGCCGTCAGCGACCACGACGCGATGGCCGGCCTGCTGATCCGCCAATACCTCGACATCAAGGCCCGCCAACTCATTTGATCCGGAAGCACGCCGGCAGGTGGACAGGTTTGCTCCACCGACAACGGTCCCCAAAGCCTTCGGCGTGGGAACGCCTCGGGGGCTCAGGAAGACAGGCCTTCGTTTTTCCAGTTGGTCCGGATGAACTGTTCCAAGCCCGCGCGAGAAATCCCGTCCATGGCCGCCCGCAACCGGCTCGCGCCGCGCTCCACGGAACCGGCCGGGCCACTGCGGAGGATGTTGGCGATCTGACCGAAGGCGAGCGCTGGTTCGCCGGCAAGGCCCTCGGCACTGCCCTTCCCCAAGGCCGCTTGCAGGGAGCTGAAGTCGGCGTCACTCAGTTCAACGAGCGCCGAAACGAACACCTCGGCGCGATTGTGACTGTAGAATCCGCCGGGCTTGCCGAAGACTTCCGTCAGGGCGTCTTTCCGGTTCGATTCGCTCGCGGCTGACCACGCACTGCGAATCCCTTCAACGGCCGGCTCATTTTCAAGACTAGCGCAGCCGCGACGCAACGTGACCTCCAACGTCACCGCACCGTCGGCCGCAGGAGTTGGGTTAGTCCCGGCGGTCGAAACCAAGCACTCGATTTCGGCGGGACCCTTTGTGCCGGGCGTTTCGCGAAGGATCACGTTGAGTCGGACCGTGGCCCGCTCCAGATCCCAAGCACCTCCGGCCGGCGCCGGGGACGATGAGCCCAAGCCGGATTCGAGCTCACGTCGCAGCGCCGCGATGACCTCGCCCAAGGGTTTCATCGTCTCTTTCGCGGCGCTGCAAACCACCGTCGTCACGCCTTGCGGCGCCATCCGGCGAGGAACATGCCATTGCCGCCAGTTTCCTGCGGCCACAACGTGAGCGCCGTGGTCGGAACCTTTGCGGGGTTGAACGGATTCTCCAGCAGCAGCGGTTCCAGTTCCGGATGCTGGGCGGTGATGGCTTCCGCCACCTCAAACGTTTCCGCCCGGGTCAGCGTGCACACCGCATAGATGAGACGGCCGCCGGGTTTCAGGGCTGCGAGGGCGTGATGCACGATCTGCTTCTGGATGGCGGCCAGTTCGGTCACATCCTGCGGCTGGACCGTCCAGCGCGAATGCGGATTGCGGCCCCACGTGCCGACGCCCGAACAGGGCGCATCCACGAGAATGCCGTCGAACAGCGTGTTCGTCGGCAGCTTCTCGGTGCCGTCCCATGCGCGGGAACGGTAGTTGAAGCACCCGGCGCGGCCGGCCCGAAGCTTCAGGCGGTCGAGACGCCACTGGGAACGGTCGGTCGCCCAGATCAGCCCTTTGCCACCCATGAGGTCGGAGAGGTGAAGCGTCTTGCCGCCTTCGCCGGCGCAGGCGTCCCACCACGTCTCCTCAGCCTTCGGGGCACAGAGGACACCAACGGCCTGCGAGGCGATGTCCTGGATTTCAAATCCGCCGGATTGGAACAGGTCGTGGCGGAAGAGGTCTTCGTCACCCTGATAACGGAAGGTTTCCGGAAAACGGTCCAAGCCCGACGGCTGCACGCCCGGCAACTGGCGGGCGAAATCCGCCACGACCGACTTGCGGGCCCGGAGCCAGAGCACCGGTTCGGATTGGAGCGAACGGACCCACGCCGGGGTGACCGCCAGTTGCTCCGCCGGCCACGCCGGCAACGCCCGCTCGGCGAGTTCCACTTCGTCAACTTCCTGGGGATTGGCGTCAAAACGGTCGGCGAGTTCGATCGCACCCTGGATTCGCCGCGCCAAGGGCGCGTCCGTGGGCAGCCAATTTTGCCACCGGTAAAAGCTGAACACCGCGCGGCTGATCCACGCACTGTCGCCGCGCGTGAGGCGTTTGCGGCGCGCGAGCGTCTGCCGCAGCAGCAGGTCCGCGGGAATCCGGGCCGTCGCCTTTTCGACGATCATCGCGGCGAGTTCCAAGTTGGAACGTTCCCTATCGGGCACCGCCGCCGGCTCCGCCTGCTCGAACGCCGGGCCGGCCGGGGGACGTTCCGAACGGAACGGACCCCGTCGGGGACCGTCGGCAAACCGCTCCGGACGCGGCCCGCCCGGGCCACGAAAATCCCGCCGCTCTCCGCGCGGTGCCTGCGGTCCCCGGGCCCCACCCCAAGGCTGGTCATCGTTGCCTTCAAAGCCGTCGTCGGGACGCCGATAAGGGCCCCGCGGCGCGGGGGCCGAACGGTCGCGAAAATCTGGCCGGCTTTGCGGTCCGCGGGACGAGCCGCCGCCATAGCCATAGCCGCGTTGTCCGCCGTAACCTTCCGACTCGCCACCGGGACCACCCGGGCCGCCTGGACCCGCTGGACGCCGGTAAAACGGACGTTGCCCGGTGCGAATGGCTTCGCGTTCCAAACGGCCAGGTCGCGGAGGCCGCGGCTGCTCGAAGGACTTCTGCGAACCGTCCGGACGAAAGCTCACCCGCGGACGAAACGGCCGGCCTTCGCCGCCTCCGCCCGCGCCGCCGCCGTCACCATAGCCGCCGCCGCCGCCCGCGTAGGGACGACCGTAACCACCGCCTTCGCCCTGGTAGGGCGGACGGGCGGAATAGGGGCGTCCCTGCCCGAAGCCGCCGCCCGGTCCCCGGGCTGGGCCGGCGCCGGGACCGCGGCCAAAGCCCCGGGGAGCAGGACGGTCAAAATTGCGACCGCCACCGCCGCCGGGACCACGTCGTTGCGGTCCACGGCCGCCAGAAGGGGGAAAGTCAGAAGAAGGTGTCATGGCTGTTTCGGACTGGATTCGGTTTTCGGAAGTTGCAGCAGCACGGCGTGGACACGGGCAACATCGCCCATGTAATTGCCCGGAACCGCCAGGCTGGCGGCCTTGAGGATGTGTTCCTTGGCCTTCGCCGCTTCGCCGGCGGCGTCATGGAAAAGGCCAACGTAGAGATGGGCGTAAAACTCGCGTTCCTTGAGCTCGGGCGGAGCGGGTTCGCCCGCCTTGGCGGCGGCGAAAACCTGTTCCTCGGTCCCCTTGCCCGCGAACAGCCGCTGGATCTCCGCCATCGGCACGCGGGAATCCCGGGACACCTCGATCAAGAGCTTTCGCGCGGCCTCGACGCCATCGGTTTTGGCGACACAGAGGTAATGCCAGGCGGCGTTTTCGACGTCTTCCGGATTGGAAGTCTTGTGGATCTCGAACTGCTTGCGGCCATCCGCATGGCGGCCGGCGTAGTAGAGCGCTATGCCGCGTTGCCAGTTCTGCGGCACAAGGGCTGGCGCCAGTTCGTTGGCCTTGTCGAAGTCCGCACAAGCGGCGTCAACTTTGCCGGCCTTGAAGAGCAGCGCGGCACGTTCCTGCCGCAGGGTGGCAACCTCGGGATCCAGCCGCACCGCCTCATCCAGATCGTTGAGCGCCCCCTTGCCATCCCGAAGCATCATGCGCATCTGCGCCCGCACGTGGAACAGCCGGGAATCCTTGGGGCTCGCCTCGATTGCCTTGGAGATCAGCCCGACCGCCTCCTCCTTCTTGGCACCGCGCCAGGCCGAGATTGCCTGTTCGCGCAATTCATCAGCTGCGGGTTCCGCTGCCAACAGCAGGAACCCGCCCAGCAACGGGAGGAGAAAAAGACGCCGGAAAAGCATCGCTCAGGGAGAAAAGGGATAGCCTGCCGGGGGCGCGAGACAATTTTCCCCGCCCCCGTCAGGCCCGCCGGCTGTCTCAGCGGTATTCCTGATGGAGCTTCACCGCCTCGCTCTTGCGGCGGCTCCGGATGTTGAGGAATTCAACCGCCATGGCGAAAACCATCGCGAAGTAGATGTAGCCCTTGTTGACGTGCTGATGGAAGCCCTCCGCCACCAGCATCGTCCCAATCAGGATCAGGAAGGAGAGCGCCAGCATTTTTACGGTCGGATGCCGGTCCACGAACCCGCTGATCTGGTTGACGAAGGCTACCATCACGATCATGGCCAGGATCACCGCCGCGATCATCACGCCGAGAAGCTTCACCATGCCCACCGCGGTGATCACGGAATCCAGGGAGAACACGAGGTCGAGCAGCAGGATCTGGATGATCACGCTGGCGAAGGTCGGTGCCACGGCCGCCGACTTCTCACCGTCCTCGCCCTCCAGCTTGTGATGGATTTCCCGGACACTCTTCCAGAGCAGGAACAGGCCGCCGACGATCAGCACAAGGTCCTTGCCGGAGATGGCCAGCTTCACCTCATGCCCCGAAAGCGCCAAGGTCCTTTCGAAGAACGGCTTGTCCATCTGCACCACCCACGCAAGGCTGGCGAGCAACAGGATGCGGGTGACGAGCGCCAGGGCCAGGCCCAGCTTGCGAGCGCGGTCCTGCTGCGCCGCCGGCAGCTTGCCGCTGAGGATCGAGATGAAGATGAGGTTGTCGATGCCCAGGACCACCTCGAGCGCAGTCAGGGTCGCCAGACTGATCCAGACATCAGGGTTGGTAAGCCAATCCATGGGCGCGGACGCTAGCGACCGCGAGCGCGAACGCCAATGGAAGGTTGTGCGGGGCCTTCCACGCGACCGGCAGCCGTTGACGCCACCTGACTCTGCCGGCCCCGGTTTTCGCGCCCCTTCCCGCCGCCTTGACCCTGCCACGACGAAGTCCATCCTCAGCCGTTGTTCGGGGAGCCCGGGAAGCGGGCTGAGAGTTCCGGCCGTCCGGAAGACCCGTTGAACCTGCCCCGGGTCATGCCGGCGAAGGGAAACCTTCACGACGTTCCCGGGAGCGACTTTGCCAATGATTATCATGCGTCGAGCTCGGTTCGCCGTGCGCCCGGAGGAGTGCTCCGGACGCCGCCCCGCTCTGCCACGGCGCGTCACCTCGACTTTTCCATGAACAACCGCTCCGACGATCCCCAGCCCCATAGCTCCGACCATCTTCCCGCCAGCAAACGCATTTACGTCGCCGGCACGCTGCACCCCGACGTCCGCGTGCCGATGCGCGAGATCGAGGTCACGCCCTCCAAGTCCTACACCGGCGCGGTCACGCCGAACGATCCCGTGCGCGTCTATGACTGCTCCGGGCCGTGGGGCGATCCCGCGTTCACCGGCACGTCCGAGCAAGGGCTGCCCGCCCTGCGCCGTGAGTGGATTCTGAAGCGCGGCGACGTGGAGGAAATCCACGGTCGCGAAGTGAAGCCGCAGGACAACGGCTACCTCTCCGGCAAACACGCCGAATACGCCAGCAAGGCTGAGAAGAATCGCCTCGTGGAGTTTCCCGGGCTCACCAGCCAACGCCGCCGTCCGTTGCGCGCCAAGGCCGGCAAGGTCGTTACGCAGCTCAAATACGCCCGCGCCGGCATCATCACACCGGAGATGGAATTCATCGCCATCCGCGAGAATCAGCGGCAGTATTCAGTAAACAGTAATCAGTGTTCAGACCTTCGGAACGACAACGTCCGCAACGACCTGAACAAGCAACACGCCGGCAGCGCCCAGCTCTCACTGAATACTGACCCACTGATTACTGATTACTCTCCCTCCATCTTCCGCCGTTTCCCCCAGCGCATCCCCGCCGAAATCACCCCTGAATTCGTTCGCGCCGAAGTCGCCGCCGGCCGTGCCATTATTCCGAACAACATCAATCACCCCGAGTCCGAGCCGATGATCATCGGGCGCAACTTCCTCGTGAAAATCAACGCCAACATCGGCAACAGCGCCGTCGCGTCCAGCATCGAGGAGGAAGTCGAGAAGATGCGCTGGGCCACCAAGTGGGGCGCGGACACCGTCATGGATCTCTCCACCGGCAAGAACATCCACGCCACGCGCGAATGGATTCTGCGCAACTCGCCCGTGCCCATCGGCACAGTGCCGATTTATCAGGCGCTCGAAAAAGTCGGCGGCAAGGCTGAAGACCTCACGTGGGAGATTTTCCGCGACACCCTCATCGAACAAGCCGAGCAAGGCGTGGATTACTTCACCATCCACGCCGGCGTTCTGCTGCGCTTCGTGCCGCTCACCGCGAACCGCATGACCGGCATCGTCTCGCGCGGCGGCAGCATCATGGCCAAATGGTGTCTCGCGCATCACCAGGAGAATTTCCTCTACACGCACTGGGACGACATCTGCGACATCATGGCCGCGTATGACGTCGCGTTCAGCATCGGCGACGGACTGCGTCCCGGCTCGATTGCCGACGCTAACGACCAGGCGCAATTCGGCGAACTTGAAGTGCAGGGCGAACTCACCAAACGCGCGTGGGCCAAAGGCGTGCAAGTCATGAACGAAGGTCCGGGCCACGTGCCCATGCACATGAT
>Ga0169931_10001077_pt1 | contig 44781 bp, 31 predicted proteins | sample Kivu_15m_20L_FD_129675 | JGI IMG/M metagenome (GOLD analysis project Ga0169931, IMG submission 129675) | Freshwater microbial communities from Lake Kivu, Western Province, Rwanda to study Microbial Dark Matter (Phase II) - Kivu_15m_20L... | ecosystem: Environmental > Aquatic > Freshwater > Lake... | reverse complement strand
GCAATTGGCGACTCGCCGTATTCGAGGCCTAGCGATCACGGCTGCCTTGCTGCTGCTGTTTAGCTTTGTGGTGCGTTACCTCGATGACAACCTTTATGGATCGAGCTGGTTCAGCGGCTACGTCCTAACCGGCGCAGTGCTCGTGTTAGCTGCCTTTCATTGGCGGAAGAAAATTCCGGTGTTAGCGGTACTTGGTTCGGCCTCGGGCTGGATGCAATTTCATATCTATCTCGGGCTGAGCACATTTGTGCTGTTTGGCTGGCATCTGCACTGGCAGATTCCGCAGGGCCCGCTTGAGCAGTTGCTGGCGGCAGCCTATCTCTCGGTTGCTCTGAGCGGCGTCTACGGGCTGTACCTGACCAGAACGACCCCGCGCAAGCTGGCCGCCTTGTCGCGGCAGTTCATTTTTGAGGAGATTCCCGCTCTGCGAAGTGACGTCCGTCGCCGCGCCGAGTCATTGGCTCTGAGCGATATCCGGGCGAACGAGATTCTCGCGCGTGTTTATGTGAACCGAATTGCAAGTTTCATCGAGGGATCACGCGGCTGGTGGTTCGCGTGGTGGCCGAGCGGAGCGAGGTGTCGTCGTGTGATTGGAGAACTGCTTGCCTTGGATCGATATCTGGCGCCCAATCAACGCGAGACCAGCCGACAGCTGATGAATCTCGTACGAGAGAAGGATGACTTGGATTATCACGAGGCACTACAAGGAAGACTAAAAGGCTGGCTCTTTCTTCATGTGGCGATGACATACAGCCTTCTTACTCTGATGGTGGTTCATATTGTGCTCGTTCATGCCTTTGCGGGAGGGTGGCGATGAGCGACTACAAAGACCCGTATCAGAGACCAGATCAACCTCAGGTCAGATACCTTCCTGGACGGAGTTCGGGTGAACCGCAGCAAATTCAGGTTCGCCACTCGGTTCGTCGCCGACGCGGGCTGATTTGCCTTTGCGTACTGGCTGTAACGATCGGCAGTTTGCTGATTCTGTTTCAGTCACCGCTGCGGAATGAATTGCTGGCGCCAGGACCGCTCACCAGCCACCATGCGCAAATCCTTGCCGGAATGGGAGGCGATCGCTGCGCAGCCTGCCACACGGCGGGAAACGATACTTGGCTGAGCTGGACTGGGCTGAGAAAAACGGCTCAGGCTGACTGTCCGACAACCCAATCTGACCTTTGCCTAAAATGCCATCAGCAGACGATTCCCGTACAGTTTGCGGCGAATCCGCATTCGCTCGACGCAGCCCAGCTCGCCCAGTTGACCGAAAAGCATCAGTCAAAATTCCGATTGGCAGGAATGAAACTCCCATCGCAGGAGTCCCCGAGAGAGTTGAGTTGCGCAGCCTGTCATCGGGAGCATCATGGTGCGGAGATCGACCTTACGGCGATGACCGACCAACAATGTCAAACCTGCCATACGCAGCGGCACCAGAGTTTCGAGAAAGACCATCCTGACTTTGCCCTTGTCGGTGCGCAACTTCCTGGCACCCTGAATTTTGACCACGCCACACACTTCAAGAAATATTTTCCAGAGGGGCAGGCGGAGTTCTCATGCGCCCAGTGTCACATCGGCGATAGTCAGAAAAATGTAATGAGTCTGGCCAGCTTCGAGGCCATGTGCGCCAGTTGTCACCAGCAAACAATTCGGACCTCGGGTCAACAGGGATTAGTCCTACTCGAGCTACCAATGCTCGATTTGGAGCGAATGCGAGCCGCTGGGGTCGAGGTGGGGGCTTGGCCCAAGGAGGCACAAGGTGATTTCGCTGGTCGCCTGCATCCGCTGACCTGGGCTCTGCTTTACCGAAAGGAATCTCTGCGCGATTCACTTGAAGCTTTTCCGGCGGATTTTGATTTCAGCGGTCTCGACGTCGAGGACCAGAAGCAGCTGGAAAAGTTGGGCGTCTTAATCAGCGGAATGAAACAGTTGATGATCGAACTTGGCTCGCAAGACCTATCAGGCGTCATGGGCCTGGCGGCCTCGAGTTCGCATATGGCTGGATCGGCTAGTTCTGAACTGCAGTTCTTTCGGGATGCGGTAGCGGCTTGGTTTCCGGAAATCGCGGCCAAGGGTGGCTTGGCGGAGTCGATGCCGGACCGAATCGATACCGGTCGTGAACGAGTTTGGCTGCCGCAGTCTGGGGCGGTTGCCCGTTGGCTGCAAGAGCAGCAATTACTCGCTCCAAATCCCCTGGCTGGAAAGGTTTCTCCAAACGGAACTACGGCGCGCGAGCCCCAGCGAGCAACTTCGGCACAAGTCGTTCCTATGGCGCAGCCGACAGGCGAGGCAGGACCGTCACGACAAGTCGTCAAACAGGATGCTATCAAAAACGCTTTGCGGAAAGTCGATGACAATAGTAGGCAGGAGCGGGAAACCGAACTGCCTCCCTTGCGAGGCGAGTTGGCGACTCCTGAAGCTAATCCCTCGTCCGAATCGGAGCAGCTTGCAGAGAACCCACTAAAGGGTCTGAAGCAAGCAGGGAAACCTGAAGCTCTGGCTCAAAGAGGAGAAACATTAGAGCAAGACCCATCAGACTCAATCGGTAACCTGGGCCCGCAGCGCACACCACACGCGCCACCACACACGTCGGCTGAAAACCAGTCAACACAAGCGCCAGCGATTGAGCCTGTTTTTTCTGCTCTCTCTAAAAACCAACTTCCGCAGCCCGCCTCTTTGCGTGGCTGGAGACGTGACGACCAAAGTTTCAAGCTGGTCTACTACGTCGCCGAGCACGGCGATTCCCTCTGGCCAGAACTACAGCGTTGGCAGGTTTTGCTTGAGCAGCGTGACGAGCGGCCCGCTAACCAACTGCTCACCAGTTGGTTGTCTAAACCGGGGACGGCTGGTGACTGTCTCTCCTGTCACGCCCCGCAGCCCGATTTGGCTGCGACGAGCTTGGGCAATGACGACCCGCGAAGCAGTTGGCAATCCGCGATGAGATTGCCCGAGCGCAAAGGGTTTACCCGATTCAGTCATGCTCCACATCTTCTGCAACTGAAGTGCAACGAATGCCATCAGCTGAATTCAGAACCTTCCGAAAATGCGTTGCGAGGAAAGGCCCGTTTGGCGAATTGGTCGCAAACTGGCGAGCCGCATCAAACAGTGTCCTCGGACCAACCGGTTAAGCAAAGTGATTTCGCGCCGATTGGCCGGTCGACTTGCATTCAGTGTCATCGCCAAGACCAAGCCTCCAGCTCATGCACGACATGTCATGCCTATCACGTTGACCAGCAGTGGGCCAAGAGGCTAGAGCAGCTGAGGCAGAAGTAATCCCCCTCGTAGAGAAGCGGGCAAGATCACAGAGCGATAATCCCAAATCGTTCGGACCCTGAGATGCGAGGTTTTCTTAGCTACCGAGCAACTGGGGACAGCTGCTCTACGATCGTCGACTCTCCCGCGGCAGCTGTCCTAAAACTTTGGTTCGCGTTTATCGAGGAAAGCTTGGATTCCCTCGCGTGCTGCGTCGGTAGTTCGCGCTGTGGCAACTTGAGCAGCACCGATAGCGAGTTGGGTCAGGAGATTTTCGCCGACCGTCTCGTTCAAGAGTTGTTTGGCCAGCATTGCGATTGGGCTGAGCCGCGTGATAGGTCCACCGCAAGTTGCTGGGCGCGGGCCCAAACCAAATTGTCCGCAATGACTTCGTGAACAAGCCCCAACTCTGCGGCGCGCCCGGCTGAAAGCGAATCGGTTTGATAGAGAAACCGGTTGGCGTTACCGGCTCCGCCGCGGAAGACCAGCAGCGGCGTCGTTAGCCCGGCAGAGAGTCCTCGCAGTGATTCGGGTAGCCACAGGCGAGTTGATTCGCCGGCGATGACGTAGTCTCCAGCGAGGAGCAATGCCAGTCCGCTGCCGATCACCCAGCCTGAAGCGGCCATCAAAATCGGCTTGGGAAATCGCAGCATCGTTTCGATAAGCTGCTGGAGTTGTTCAACATCCGAGCGCCAGACCTCCAGGGCATTCTCGTCAGCAGCCGAATCGGCGACTTCCTGAAGATCGGTCCCCGAGCAAAACGAATCCCCTGCACCGGTGATGATTACTGCTCGGACCGAACGTTCGGCGTGGAAATCCTCCAAGGCCTGCTGAATTGCTGCGACCATTTCGCGCGACAGCGCGTTGTGCCGCTCGGGACGATTCAGAATGATCGTCCCGGCGGGCGCGTTTTTTTTCAGCACGATGCTCGCTGAAGACATGGCAATCATCGCATTGGGAAGGGGGCTTAAGGTCCGGTTACTTCTTCTCGAAAGCCGAGTCAAAAGCGCGGTGGCTGGGAGCGAAGTCCAACTTCCGAGTGAACTCGCAAGCTTCGCGTGCTCCGAACTCGCGGTCCATTCCGCTGTCTTCCCATTCGATCGAGAGCGGGCCGTGGTACTTTGCATCGTTCAAGGCCCGAACGATTTCCTCGAAGTTCACTTCACCGCGACCGGGCGACCGGAAATCCCAGCCGCGTCGCGGGTCGCCGAAGTTCAGGTGGCTGGCAAGGATCCCGCTACGGCCATCGAGACGGCGAATCGCGTCCTTGACGTGGACGTGATAAATCCGGTCTGGGAAATAACGAATGAAAGCTGCCGGGTCGACGCCTTGCCAGATCAAATGGCTGGGGTCGTAATTGAAACCGAATTCAGGGCGATGATTAATCGCCTCCAAAGCTCGCTCGGCGGTGTAAATATCGAAGGCAATTTCGGTTGGGTGTACTTCCAAAGCAAACTTCACACCACAGTCGCGGAAGACGTCGAGAATCGGGTTCCAACGCTCGGCAAAGAGCTTGAAGCCATCGTCGATCATCTGCGGCGAGACAGGTGGGAAGGAGTAGAGCAAGTGCCAAATGCTCGAGCCGGTAAACCCGTTGATAACTTTTACCCCGAATTTCTCAGCTGCCTTTGCGGTTCGCATCAGCTCTTCGGCCGCTCGCTTGTTCACGCCGGCAGGTGAGCCATCGCCCCAGACATGCGGCGGGAGGATTGCCTTGTGACGCTGGTCAATCACATCGCAAACGGCTTGGCCGACGAGGTGACTGCTGATCGCCCAGCAGCCCAATCCGTGAGCTTGGAGCAGTTCGCGTTTCTTCGGGCAGTAACCGCTGTCGGCTGTTGCTTTGTCGACTTCGAAATGGTCGCCCCAGCAAGCGAGCTCGATGCCATCGTAGCCAAAGCTTCTGGTCTTCTGGGCCATATCAGTAAGTGGCAAGTCGGCCCACTGGCCGGTGAACAGGGTGATCGGACGGCTCATCTTTGTACTCCGGAACTTATTTGATGGTGAATCGCCAAGGTTGGGCTGCCCCGAAAGCTTAGGTGGGGAGCTCAAAAACCATTGGCGGGAATAGCAGAATGGGAATCGACAATGATAACAGGCCAAGCCCGTAACGGAACCAACCCAGTGGCATCCGGTCATTTGCAGTAGGCGGGTGGTCCGTGCCGACGAGCACGACCAAGATGACCATGAGCAACAGCACCATGTGCCCAAAGTAGACCATTGAGGCGATTGCCCCCACGATCAGGGCTCGGGCTAAGAAATGGGCTCGTTGTCCAAACAGAGCGTAAGTGATATGCCCCCCGTCCAGTTGTCCAACGGGAATCATATTCAACCCCGTTACCAAACAGCCGACCCAAGCCGCTGAGAAAAACGGGTTCATTTGGCTCGGTGAAATCGAACTGCCATTGTATCCAGAGACGTTTAGCCGCTCGATCAGCCAGTCGAGAAACAGCGGGCATTGAAAACTCAAGCCACCCGCAGGAGGAATCGAGAGATCGAGCCGGCTCGCTCCAATCCAGGCGAGCGGGATCGCAACGAAGAGGCCAGCTAGTGGGCCGGCGATTCCAATGTCAAAGATTTGTTTGCGATTTGCCTCGAAACCATTCATCCCGATCACGGCACCGAGAGTACCGATGGGATTAAAGGGGAACGGCAAAAAGATCGGCATCGTGGCCGGAATACGGTAGATCAAGGTCATTACAAAATGACCCAATTCGTGCAGCACCAAGATGGCGAGCACGCAACCCATGTAAGTCAGGCCTTGCTGCCAATGGTTCAGAAACAATTGTCTGACATAGGTCAGATTGCCTTGCTCTGTGCAGACAAATAGCGCCTGGACTGGTTGCCAGTTGGTCACTCCAACCCAGAACGTGGAGAGGCAGGTCAGTAGAAACAGAATCGCAGGCCAGCGAACCCTCCTCAACAGACGCGGCGAAGTCCGCCTACGAACCGGTCGTCCGGCCGAAAACGGGTCTGCTGATTCATGGTTCAAAGGTGTGCGAGAGTCCGGCTGGGTAGGCCTCGTCGGTCGGTCGTACGGTTGGTTCATGCACCTCAGGATAGCAAAGTTTTCCAACTTCGACACGACCCGCAGCACTGGGCCAACGGAGAGTGAAGCAAGAAAAAAAGCCGCCTCGATTAAACCACTGACCGCTGCCGAATTCGAAGTGCGCAGCCACGAATTTGGAATTCGCTGGGCGTTTGCACAAACGAAGTCTGGATATCCCGGAATGCTTGAGTCACGTTCAGCCTGCTGCAGACAGCCTGAAGTCTCAGACAAGGGACATAAACCCGAAACGGGTGGTCAATCGTGAGGTTGCAAGTGCCTCGACCGTCGGTCAGACCGACCAGCGGTCAGATCAGCCTGGTTCACTGCTTGATGAACGAGAACTGACCGATGAGCACCCACACGGACATAAACGTCACGATGATGAGAGAATTCATCCAATCAATCGACATGGATCGGTTCCTCAGGAAGGAAATGGAAACGACCTCATCCCTGAACAACACTAATTCATCCATGTGGTTGAAGGACTCAATTGTCGACCAGCCTGGTCAACGAGAGAGATCCACGCTGCCTATAGCAACGCCCACCATCGTATCGACGAGTTCCCAAACTACAAATCAAAAAAAATCTTGGCGACGCCAGCCGTTCGCTGATCGCTACACTCGACGCAGCAGGCAATCTTTGCGCGAAAGAACGCGGCGACTCAAACAGAAGAGTTGAGCCAGAATAGATTGCCCGAACGCTACCTCTTCAACATCAAGACGAGCGTTTAGCGATAACCTCGTCACCAGTTGCGGAGAGACAATCGAAAAGAAAATTTTCGGAAGCCCGGCACTCCGCACTCGCCAGCCAAGTTTTTTCACAGCGAATCGAAAAGACGAGTCGCAATTCCCTGCTGAAGGAATCAACTCCCGGATTATTCAACCCTTTTTAACTGGAGCCGCGGTCAGTGGGTCGTCGGGCCAAGAGTGTTTCGGATAACGCCGCTTCAATTCTTTCTTGACCACATCGTAGGTGTTCGCCCAAAAGCTCGCGAGGTCGTCGGTAATTTGCTGCGGTCGAAAATTGGGCGCGAGGAGATGCAGCAACACGGGGACCCTGCCGCAGGCAATCCGCGGAGTCGTTCGCCAAGAAAAAATCTCCTGAATTCGCACGGCCAGAACGGGTGGCTTGCCAGGCGCGTAATCAATTTTAATCCGACTGCCGCTGGGAACCTGAATTCGCTCCGGGGCCTCTTCATCGACCAGTCGCAATTGTTCCTGCGTGTATCGTCCGCGGATCCAGTCGAGCCACGGAGCCGACTGCAATTCGGAAAAACTTCGTCGGCCCTCACACAGGTCTCTGAGAACTTCGCAGAGCAGGGCGTCGTCAGCAACCGGCAACTGGCGCTCTGGAAGCCACTCGGCGAGGCAGGCAGTGCGATGGCGGAAGGAATCCAAAGCCTCTGAGTCTTTGGGAAAGACTTCGGTCAAGTGCCCCTTTGCTTCGGCGAAAAGGAGTTCCGAGGCGGCGCGAGGATTCGAGATGGCGGCCGAGTTTTCGCTGAGGATCAAATCGGCCCAGTAATGGCGGCGTTTGGCCATGACCTGCTTTTGGCTGGGATGGAAGAACAGGTCCTCCCGCTCGACAGTCTGGCTGGAGGGTAACCAAGTAGGATCGATACCGCTGGCCTGTCGCACCAAAGCCTCGCCTTTTGCACCATCCACGTCGATGCAGAGAAACAGTTCAGGCTGAGTCACGCCGCTTGAATCGGCCAGCTTTACCCCTCGGCCACCGACCATCAAGCCACGAGCGTCGTTGGGGCCGCGGCGCCGCGCAAGCCGGTCGGGGAAAGCGACGAGCAACGCCTTTGCTAGTGCGTTCGGGTCAGCAGTCATGTTGGCAGGATCGCCGAGTTCGTCCACGGTCAGCTCGAAATTTTGCCGAGCCGCATCGCGGAGATTAAAGGCGGCTCCGCGATGGACTTCGCCAAAAGTCGAAAACGACTCACCCTTTTGGAAAAACCCCTCAATCGCCTGAACCCGTTCACTCACATCACAGTTCCAGCGAGCGACAGCCCGATCGCGTGGACTGGGTCGGCCGGCGGAAGGGCCTCGGAGAAAGGGATCGCGTTCGGAGAGCATTGCGGCTGCCACGGAGGCTTGCTGCAGACAGCCGGTTTGGTGGCCGGCGATTAGTAACCGCGCAAGCCGGGGCGAGACCGGCAAGCGGACCATCGTTTGACCAAGTTCGGTAATCTTTCCATCGCGGAGTGCACCGAGTAACTCGAGCAGGCGGCGAGCCGACTCGATCGCTTCCGTTCGCGGCGGCGAGAGCCAGAGGAACTCGCTGGGCGACTCGCCCCACGCAGCCAATTGCAGCACCGCGCCTGAAAGATCGATTCGGCTGATTTCAGGTTCGAGAAACTCGGGTCTGGCTCTTTGGGCGGCGGCATCCCAGAGCCGGACGCAGAGCCCCGCGGAGAGGCGGCCCGCTCGCCCAGCGCGCTGGATCGATGACGCCTGTGAGATTGGCTCCAGTTCAAGCCGGTCGATACCGACGCTTGGGTCGAATCGCAAAACGCGAGCCCAGCCCGAATCGACGACCGTGCGAATTCCTTCAATCGTCAGCGAGGTTTCCGCAACGTTGGTCGCGAGTACGATGCGCCTTCGCGCTCCGGCAAACAAGGCCGCCGTTTGTTGCTCCAGCGGCAAGCTACCATGCAAAGGAAGAATCGCGAAATCGCGTGCCAAAGACTCTAGACCCTTTTGAACGCGACTGATTTCACCCACACCGGGAAGAAAGACGAGCAAGTCTCCCGAGTCGCGAGTCGCTAAGTCACTGACCTGTTCGATTAGATGCTCAAGCCATTTGGCCTGAATTCTCGGGGGCCGATATTGGATGTCTACCGGATAAAGCTGACCCTCAGCTCGAACGATCGGGGCGTTATCGAGAAAGGTCTGCAGTCCGCCGGCCGCGAGCGTGGCCGACATGATGACCAGTTTCAAGTCGGGCCGGAACTCGCGCTGCAGTCGGCGAAGCAGGCCGAGCAGCAGGTCCGCATTGAGCGACCGCTCGTGAAACTCATCGAGCAGTACCACCGAGACGTCTTCAAGCAGCGGATCGCTCTGCAGCCGCCGCAGTAAGATTCCCTCGGTGGCGACTACCAGCCGCGTGTCGGCTGAGACGCGACTATCGAAGCGAACTTGGTAACCGACTTCGCGACCAAGCTTCCAACCCTGTTCGGCCGCAATCCGCTCGGCCGCTGCACGAGCGGCAACCCGTCGCGGCTGAAGCAAAATCACTTGCCCGGAATGCTCCGGTCGCCCCGCGAGCCATGGCGCGACGCGAGTCGTCTTTCCCGACCCTGGTGGAGCCTCGAGGATCACCGCCGGAGCCGCGGCAAGCTGGCGACTGAGCTCACTCAGTTGCTGGTCAACGGGAAGAAGAAGCAGGGACATGATTGAAGAGCTTGTTTTAAATTAGGCTGTTATCCACCTGCCCGGTTCATTAGGCCAGTGTCGGTCGACTGTCACCACGCGGTTGCCGAAAGATTTCTATTCATTGGTGAGTGTCTCGCGACCCAGCCCGAGAATTCGAGCGAGCTCTTCTTGGGCCGTGAACGTTTCATCGACCAGTCGCGGGTCGCGGAGATCATCTGGTGCCAGTTGCTCGCGGTAGTTTCGCTGGACCCAAGCTTGAAGGCTGGTGTCTAGTTCCGAAGTCCAAGCAACACCCCGGTGAATTGCCGCCGCGTCGGTGTCGGTCAGGCTGACTCGCAGTCTAAGGCAGGCGGGTCCACCGCCGTTGTTCATGCTTTGCCGCAAATTGACAAAACGGACTTGGTCGACCGGTGTTCCCAAAGCAAGTAATCGTTTCAAGCAGCTACTCGCAGCGGGATTTGATTCGCAGTCGCTGGGGCAGAGCAAGGTCATACCGCCGTCCGGGCGGCGGATTAATTGGCTGTTGAAAAGATAACTCTGGACGGCATCGGTCAGCGGCAATTCCCGAGCCGAGAACTCGACGACCTGCAGCTGGTGGCCGAAGCATTCGGCGAACTTGCGAGTCATTTGACCAAGCACCAGAGGTTGGTCCACGTAGGCCTGCTCGTGGACCAGTAAGACATTTTCGCAGCCGACCGAAATCACATCGTTGTGAAAAACTCCAGTGTCGATTGCCGCAGGGTGTTGTTGCAGGAAAAAGGTTCGTTCCGGATCGAGTTGATGACGGCGAGCGATTGCCTGGCAGGCTTCGAGCGTTTGCCTCGCCGGGAATCGCTGCGGGCCGGTTCTCACTGGATCGAAAGCAACTCGGCCGTAGCAGAAAATCTCGAGTCCCGGGGAATCGGGCTGGCCTGCGAGCCGCGTATGATTCGCCGCGCCTTCATCCGAGAGCGCGTTTCCAGCGGGAAGCGGTTCGTGAACCGCGAAGCGCTCTGGGCTGCGAAAAACCTCGCGGAGAATTCTCGTCGTTTGTTCCGCTTCGAGCGATCGGTGCAGCAGCGACGAGAGGTTTGCTGGGCTGAAATTGAGCTTGCCGTTCGCGCAGTCCGGGGCAGGGGAGACCGTCGCGGCGTTTGCCGTCCACATGCTGGAGGCTGACCAGACTGCAGCCAGCAATACAGGGTCGGCTCGATAAGCCGCATCGAGCATGGCCGACGGCGAGCCACGGAACCCCAGCAGGTGTAACGCTCGAAGGTTGGGCCGCGCAAGAGGTGGTAGAACTGCTTGAGCGACTCCCAGACCGGCCACGAGCCGCATCTTGTCGAGCCCTTCCAGAGCGGCAGCTCGCGGGTTCGACGGCGAGTTGTAATGCTGTGCGGAAGCGATGTTGCCGTAGGAAAGGCCCGCGTAGTTGTGGCTCGGACCAACAAGGCCATCAAAATTGAATTCGCGCATCATAAAAACGCCGTCGGGCTTGCGGATGAAGGCTGGAAAACACGATGTTACCAACCGTCTGCGATAACCGAGGCGATGCCCCTTGTGCTTCGCCTGGCTCAATCACTATTTGAACAGGAATTCAGCCATGACCGGATAGTGGTCGCTGATGTCTCGTTCGGATTGGGTGATCTGATAAAAGACGTTGAAGTGGTCTTTGTCCTGCTCGCCGACGACCACCAGATCTTTTCGGGCGATGATTCGGGAGAACACAAGGTCGACGCGGTCCGGAGCATCGGCCATCATGGAGGGACTCACAAACAGTCGGTCGTACTCCTTGTTCAGCAAATGCGTGCTGCGCAACTCCTCGGGCAGCGAGGTATGCAGGTCGACTAGGTCGTCGCTTGTCTCCTCGGTATTCCAGCCGCACATCAAGCCAATGTCGGAGTCCTTAACCGGATTGGCTGCGTTGTGCTCGGTGTTGAAATCGCCAAGCACGATGACATTCTGTCCCTGCTCAACCAGTGGCTTAATCCACTCGCGAACAAGCTTGCCCTGTCGCTTCCGCAGGTCTTCCTCTTCTGGCTTAGCTCGGAAGTGGGCCGTCAAAACCAGCAGAGACTCTTTTTCACTGCCGGTGCCCCATTCAAACTTGCCGATCAGGTGCTTGGGCAGGTTGTAATACTCCTTTGTGTCGAACATTTCCTGGGACTGTTCGCGTCGGCTGAATTCGACGAGTCCGCTTTGATACATCAAGGCGACGTCTTGCTCGGTGCCAAAGTCAAAGCCATCGATAAACGAATAGCGATACTTCAGCTTGTATTTTTCCTCGAGCACTTTGGTCAACTTGAAAATCACATCGCGGCTCTCGACTTCCTGGAGGGCGAGAATCGTTGGTTGCAATTCGGAGATGACTCGAGCGACTTCGTTGAGTTTCCATTCCCACTCTTCTTTGGTCGGAGCCGAATTCTGTTTGGCAATATCGGCTTTATTGTCTTGTTTGAAGTCGTCGAAGAACCACTCCACATTCCACGTTGCCACCCGAATGGACTCGGGCCGTTCATCACGGAGCGCGGTGGGCTGGCTGGCTGTGAAAAAAAGTGCGACGACAAGCAGGATGCGGAGCAGCATGAAAGTTCCTATGCAAGCTGGAGATCAGGTTTGATGTAAAGTGAAGTGAGCCGATGCGCGGTCGAGATTGTACAGAAAACCTAAAGCCATCTCGTTACCGATTGGTTTCGTTTTAGTAACCGCCTTGCCGTCCGAGGCGATGCGTCCTATTCCTAGTCAATTGGGCGCTCGCGCCAGCCCCCGGTTCGGAGCCCTAATTCCCGCCTGATCCTTCGGCAGGTTTCTCGCCCCCGGAAGGAGGCGTTGCTGGTGTGTCCGCGGCTGGTGTCTCCGAAGCTTTCTCCGGCTTATTTTCGGTTGGAGCTTTCGCCGTCAACCCAGTCAGTTCCGGCAGCAGTTTCAGGTAAGCGTCATCGGAGAGCGCGAAGTACCAAGGTGCGTATTGCCGATTGTATTCAGCGGCAAGTTCCTCGGCCTTCTTCGTTTTGCTTTTCCAATCATCCAGCTCGCGCTGGTAGTTCCGCTGCTGTTCATCGGTTGGTTGACCACCGTCAGCCGAGACGGGAGCTTTCGGCTGCGGCAAAGCGTCGGGATTGACTTGGGCCGTGAGGAACAGAAAGCGACTTAGCTTGGTGCCGGATTGGATTGAGCCCGAAATCTTGCCGATGTAGGCGTTGATTCGCACGCCGGATTGAAGGTTGACTGAGACCTGACCACCAGCGCCTTCAAATTGAGCCGAACTTCCCGCCGCAGCAGTTTGGCGGAAGCCGAATTCATTCATCGAGTTGAAAAGGGCAGGGTCAGCAACGGGACCGGGATTTTTTAAGAACTCGCCAAGGGGTTTGGCCTTGAGTCGGACTTCAGAAAAGGTCCACGCGCCGAGTTGGCGGAGACTCGACTCGAGCAATGTGTTTTTCAGTGCGTCGGTTACCTCGGCCGGTTGCCACTGTTCGCCCGAGGGGATTTGCAAACTTCGAATTCCGAATCCACCATCGATCTCGCCAATTTCGGCGCGATAGAGTTTGGACTTAGCTGCGGGGTCATTCAATTTCGTAGTGTCAATGCGATAAGCGTCAAGCTCGACCGAGGACGGGATTTGGCCTTCCGGATTTTGGGGTGAGGGGAGCCCGAGCAAGTTCGGGTCGACCCAATCCTGAAAGCGGGTAGAGAGAGCCTCCAGATCGAATTGCACGGAATAGACTTGAGGCTCGCCGGGGACTCGAACGCAAAACAGCGACTGCTGTTCTGAATTCTCGAGAGGAAAGCCGACAATCAAGTCAGCCAACACTTGACCATTTCTATCCTTGAGAGTGATTTTGCGACCGAGGCCACTGCGGAGTTCTGCATCCTGAAACTTGTCGGGATCGATCACACCGTTTTTGAGGTGGTCCTGTTCATTATCAGAGATCTTCTGCAGCACCTTGCGGTCTTGGACCGACTTGATTGCCCGAGCCACTTGCAAGGCATTGTTTGCATTGAAGTCGGCCGTTGCGGGAATCACCCAGCGCTCGCCCTTGCGTTGCAGCATGACGCGCTCGAGTGCTTGGCGATCGTTGTTGAAGCGGCTGACTTCGATCGTCCGCACTTGGCTGGCAGGGAATTCCTTAAACAGCCACTCACCTACTTTCCCGGATTGCTGCACTTCGACTGGCCAGGGGTAGTACCAAGCAGCAATTCCGGCGCAGGCAAGGGCCAGCAAACCAAGTAAGAAGGTGGCGGAAAGAGCGCGATTCATTGCAACGAATCCTTGGGACTGAAAAGCAATCGACTGGAGGCGGTGAAAAGACGACGTTACTTGAGCCGGCGGGCTTTGGAGATGCCTTCGCGCTCTCGCAACCGGCGGCGGGTAAAGACAATTAAGCCGACGAGTAGCGGCGGGATCGGCGGCAGGATGACGGCCGCGAGCTTGAACTGTCGCTGAATCTGCTGGATTTTCAGTTCGGCATCGAGTTCGATCCCGCGAATGTTTTCACGCACGCCGTTACCCAACTCTTCCATTCGGCTCTGGATTTTCTGTTGCAGTCCGAGTTGGGTTTGGTTGAGGATCTGCTTTTTATAGTTCAGTGCGGCGAGGTCGATCGGCTCACCGCGAGACTGGCGAGCTTCGAGTTGCTTGATCTCTTCTTGCAGCGGACCAATTTCCGAGTTGGCCTTCACCGTCTCAGCTTCTTGAGCTGTGGCAGCCTCTTTTTGGATTCGCTGTGTTTCCGCGTAAACATCCTGCAAAGCCTTCTCGGTCGTCTTTTCAACTTCGCGGAGCGTCACGTGTTTCTGCTTGCGATTGCGAAGGTCACCGTATGTGTCCTCACCCACAAGCGAGTCGACAATATTCTGGAAGAAAGACATGTTTTGGAACTGATAGTCAATTCCATTGCGGATCGGAAAATTTCGGAGTTCGACGAACATATCGGCCAGCAAATCAATGTCAGCCACGAGAATTACGTTGGTCGCCTGCTTGTCTGGTTTAAGCGAGCTGGCAGACTCGGGAATCTCAGTCACTTGTCGGGTGCCCGTGATATGCGCGGCGAGAGCGTAGTTGCTTCCGGCGCTGCCCCGGAAACTCTCGCGTTGCTCTGGTGACTGGGCACGCAGATAGTCAAACAGCAAGATTCGACCGCAACTCCCGGTGATTACCAGCGGTTCAAACTTCAGTTCCGGGTTCGGTACGGCGTTGATGTAGCTGGCGTACTGAAAGCAGAGTTCAGTTATCCCGCGGGTAGCAGGGTGGTCAACCGAAAAATGGGTGTCCAACTCAGAGCCTTGTTTATCGTCGCGAACAATCACCAGTTCCGGAGTGTCGAGCTGCGGGTCTCGCGGATAGGGATTAGCGGTTGCCTTCCAAATCAGCCAGGGAAATTTGACGGTTTGGTTGGGAGCTACATTGCGCTCAATAAAGTCGTAGTCGACATCGAGTGCCTTGAAGAGTTGGTTGGCATCGGCGGCGTCGCTGCCGCCTCGGGGCATGATTCGTGGCAGGAAGGTGCCGCGGGCGATCGGGAAGTTTTCCTGATTGGGCAATGCATCTTCAAAGATCGCAGTTGGTTGTCCGAGTTGAATCGCATCGATGACATTTTTCAATTCGGTCGCCGTCATCTGCGAAGGCTGAATGACGATCAAGGCGTCATAGCGTCTGCGCAACGGTTTACCGTTATCGTCCTCGACCCAGAGTGGGATAGGAGTCGTAGCGACAACTTCCTCAACGGCATACTGCTTTTGGAGTTCGGAGAGAATCTGCAGCTGCGGGACGTCAACCGCTTGGGGCTGGTTGTTCTGGCCGGGAACAATGATGCGGCCACCCATCGGCAGCGTGTCGGTTTGGACCACGCCAATCGTCTTCTTCTGCGGTTGTGAAACCGTGTTGATGGCCCGCATCAACTCGTATTCAACCGGCATGCCGTAAGGGACAAAGCGAATGATTTCGCGTTTCAGTCCGCTGGTGACCGCCGCCCCGAGGATCAACTCCTCAGGACGTTCGGCTCCGCGCGATCGGCTGACCACCGTCATTGGGCTGATGCCGTATCGTTTCTCGGCCAGGATCGCCTCCTGGCTGAAAGGCTCAATTCCCTGATTCAGCGTGACTTGTAAGCGGTTGCCGCCGAGGACGTCAAATTCACGCAGCAAGTTGACGAGGTCATATTTGGTTTGCACGTATTCGGTCGGGACTCGGCCGCTGATGTAAGCATCGATCCGAATTGGGTCGGGCTGTCTACCGTCAGCCCCGGGGCCCTCAGACGCCAATCGCGTGAGCAGCTTGTGGGTCGCTTCAGACAGGGTGCTGACCTTCTCTGCCGAGATGTCGGCTCGGATTCGGTTCAGCGGGCTGTACTGGGTGATCAACACGCCCGAGATACAAATCACGGCGACAAAAATCGAGCGAAGAAAATAATGCCAAAGCATGGACGTCCCGTCGCGTCCCCCCAGCCAATGCCGGCGACCGATCAGCATAAGGCTCAAATAGACGCCGAGCACAACCAGTCCGAGGAAGTAGAAGATCGAAGGCAAGCTGATCAAGCCGCGACCGAATGGCTCCAGGCGCTGCAGCAGCGACCAGTCGTACATCCGCTGAATCCAAGCATTGTTGGAGAAGATCACGTCAGCGTTGGAGAAGAACGCCAGCGGCGCGTTGAAGGCGGCGCCGAAGATAAACCCTACGGTCAAATTATTGGTCAGGAACGAAGCCACCATCCCGATGGCGATCATTGCGATTCCGACAAACCAGTAGCCGAGGTAAGTCGAGAAGAGCAGCATCGTGTCGAGCGCGCCGCCGGTCATCGCCAGCAGTACGGCGTAATTCGAGAGCTGGGAGAACAGGAGCGAAACGGTAAACACCAGAACGGCGGCAAAGTACTTGCCGATCACAATGTCAAAGTCTTTCGCCGGGAGAGTCAGGAGGAGTTCGTCGGTGCCCTGTCGCCGCTCTTCCGCCCAAATGCTCATCGTGATCGCCGGAATGAAGATCAGCATGATGTAGGGGAGGAATTTGTTCAGCTGGTCATAGTTGGCGAGGTTGGTCGTAAAAAACTCGTGTGGCCAAAAGGCTGCAAAGCTGGTCAGCAAGACGAACAGGCAGAGAAACACATAACCGGTCGGGTTACTGAAGTAGCCCACGAAATTCCGCTTCATCACTGCAAAGGCGGCTTGTCGCCAGACCCCGAGCGGCAACATCAGGAGCATCAAAGCCATGACGAAGATCAGGTTGATCACCAGCATGAAGACGAATTCGATCAGCATTGGGAAAAACTCTGGCTTGAAATTGAGTTATCGAATGAGCGGAAAATTGCAGGATGTGGGGCGATTCGGAGCCGAGGTTACTCGACGCCGGCTTCGTCGGCGTCGCCGCTGTTTTGGAGACGGGCGCCGGTAACGGGATCGTGACCGGTCAATTTGGCAAAGACCGCGTCGAGACCCATCTTGGCCGGGTCGATTTCACGGAGCGGACCGTCATAAACTTTGCGCCCTTCGTTGATCATCACCACGCGGCTGGCCATCGCCTCGACTTCCTGAAGAATGTGAGTCGAAAGGAGGATTGTTTTTTCCTTGCCCAGCCGCTGCATTGTCTCGCGAACGCCGCGGATTTGGTTGGGGTCCAGACCCGAGGTCGGTTCATCGAGAATCAGAACTTCCGGCTCGTGAATCAGTGCCTGAGCCATCCCGACCCGCTGGCGATAACCTTTGGAGAGTTTGCTGATCGGTTTGTAGATCACGCTGCTGAGACTGCAGATCTCGACTACCTTTTCGATCCGATCGAGTTTCGTCCGCTTGTTCATCCCGCGGGCTTCGGCAAAAAAGTCGAGCAAGCTGTAGGGGGTCATGTCGGGGTAAAGCGGACCAGTTTCCGGGAGGTACCCCAAGCAGCGCGAACCGGCGAGTCGATCCGTAGACATGTCGTGACCGGCGATGCGAGCCCGTCCCTCGGAGGGAGAGAGGTAACCGGTGAGCATTTTCATTGTGGTGCTTTTGCCCGCGCCGTTGGGGCCCAGGAAAGCAACCACCTCGCCCTTGTAGACTTTGAATGAGACATCGCGTGTGGCGGCAAAGATTCCATAAAACTTGGAGAGATGATCGGCTTCGATCATCGGTTGGCCGCGATCGAGCTCTTCGGCGACAGTCGATTCAGTCTCGGTAGCTGTGTCCATAGTATTCAGTGCGAATTGAGCCACGCCCGCGCAGCAATTTGAACTGCGGCAGGGGGGCAGGGACGAGGGGTGGGGCTGGGGTGATTTCACCAGCCGACAAGCTGCAGGAAAAGTTAAATTCTGATTTCCCGGGGCAGGATTGTCGACGGGACCGACCGAAGCAAACTCGGCAGGTTGAAGTTTCTACGCAACAGAGCAGCAGAAAGTCTGTGTTAAGTGCCGGTTTATCCCACCCAGTTTGTCCACTCTCGTCATTCCACGAGCGAAATTCGACCGTATTAGCGTCGAGTTGGAAAAAAGAGGATGAAAGAAGCGGGGCCTGTGTTCTTCGAGAGCCGGGACTTCGCGCCAGCCCCCTGTTCGGCAGCTTGAGTGGATACCGAACCTAATGGCTGTATCTGGCTAGTCATGGCTCCATCGACACAAGTTCGGGTGGTGGCCTGTTGGGTGGTCAGCGCGTCAGACCGCCGAAGTGTCGAGCGGTTCGGTTGCGGGCAGGGGCCTGAGATAGGTTTCATGACCGCGGAAACAGACGTGCTGGCGCCAGTGCGCATCGTCTTGTTTGGGATGGTCGGCTCGCCAATGCACGCCGCGCGATTCGGTACGCTGCTGCGCGGCGGCGATCATCACTGCGGCCACATCGAGCATGTTGCGCAGCTCCCAGCCAGCCGCATCCTGCAATGCATGAGTTAATAGGCTGACTCGCCAGCGCTGGACGGTTTTGCTCGCTTCCTCCAGTTCACTCGCCGTTCGGCGTACACCGACCGATCGCCACATCAGCGACTTTAGCGAGTTGCGAATGTCGACCAAGTCGATTGGCCGGTTGGAAGTTGGCGGCAGGCGGCTCTGGAGAGTTTCGACGGTACGGACGGGCGATAGATCCTCAGCCACTCGACTTGCCGCTTGCCCGGCTCGAATGCCGTAGACCACTCCTTCGAGAAGGCTGTTCGAAGCAAGCCGATTGGCGCCGTGCAGTCCGCTGCTGGTAACTTCGCCGGCGGCCCAGAGACTAGGCAGTGAAGTGCGGCCGTCGAGGTCGACAGTGACTCCACCAATCATGTAATGGGCACCGGGCCGGACGGGGACCCGGTCGCGCGTGATGTCGATCCCAAAGTCGGCGCAGGTTTGCAGAATTCCCGGAAACCGCTCGCGGATAAATTCGGCATTCAAATAGCTCAGGTCGAGATAGACGTTCGAGTGATGCGTCTTCTCCATCTGGGCGACGATCGCCTGTGAAACGATATCGCGGGGAGCGAGTTCCAGACGCGAATCGTAATCGCCCATGAAGCGGTAGCCGTCTTTATCGACGAGATAAGCGCCCTCGCCGCGAACTGCTTCGGTAATCAAGCTTCGGCTGCTGCCAGCGATGTAGAGCACCGTGGGGTGGAATTGCATGAATTCCATGTCGCGAACTTCCACCCCGGCTCGGATGGCGATGGCATGCCCATCAGCGGTCGCGACAGCGGGATTGGTTGTCTCGCGGTAGAGTTGCCCCGCGCCGCCCGTAGCGAGGATTGTTTGCCGAGCCCAAATCATTTGAGTCTCGTTCCGGTAGTGAACCAACGCGCCGCGGCAACCTGTGGCGTCGGTAAGCAAGTCAATTGTGAACGCATTTTCGAACACATCGATATTGGGACGGTTAAGCGTCGTCGCGATGACTGCCCTCATGATCTCTTGACCAGTCGCATCGCCCAGAGCATGGATGATTCGGTTGTGCGAGTGCCCGCCCTCTCGCCCCAGCGTGATTTGAGATCCTTTGCTGTCAAAATTCGCGCCAAGTTCCACCAAGCGACGAATGCAGTCGGGGCCTTGCGAGACAACCATCTGAACCGCAGCCGGGTCGCAGAGATTCGCACCGGCGATCAACGTATCGCGAACATGCCATTCGATTCGGTCCTCGGGGTCGAGCACGCTGGCGATGCCACCTTGGGCGTAGCTGCTGTTGGACTGCTGCAGAGGTCCCTTCGTGACCACCAGCACATTCATTGACTGCGGAATGGCCAGCGCCGCTTGAAGACCGGCGAGCCCGCCTCCCAAAACCAGAATGTCGGTGAAGCGGTGAGCGAGACGGCGAGCATCGAACTCAACGAGATAACGTTGCGAAGCAGATGGCATTGGGATGCCCCAGAGTGACAAGAGTGAACAAACATGGATTGTTGCCTCCGCTCAATCTTTTGGGCAGTAGGCAGCGAACCATAGGTTCTCAAATCAGCCTTGCAGACGGCTCTTTTGTCAGGGCTTGGTTGCGCGCTGGCCACGTCAGGCGAGTGACCCTCCCCGCAAGCGTGCAGCCTCCGTTGTTGCTCAGGGGCGTTTTGCTGATTCGGCTTTCAAGCTTTGCCGATGCAGTTCCTGAAATCGGGACCGGATTGTTTTCAGATCGCCAGCGGTGAGCCAAGCCTCGTAAGAAAAGCTAAGGTCTGTATTGAGGGCGAATTGGCTGAGCGGAGCAACATAAGAGCAATCGGAGTGGTTGCCGCCTTGATAGCGATAACAGGTTGCCCGGTTCGCAGTGGGAACGTAAATACCCAAGCCACTGTTCTGGTCGTCCACCCAAGCAACCCAGTGTTCGCTGATCTCCAAGTACTCATTGGGCCAGTCGGGTGTCCGCACGCTCAGTTCTCCATCTGTCCAAGGTTGCTTGCCAGAGTAAGTCGCCAGACGAGTTAACTCTGGCGCGACAAAGACTGCCGGCGTCTCCTGGTCGCGAGCCGCATGGGTCTGCTTGCCGCGATAATGAAAGCTGTATTTTAGTTTTACCAGTGGACCATCGAGTTCGATCGATTGTTCGAGTTCGCAGTCTTCAAGAAGTTCGCCGCCCGCCCAGTTTCGCGGCCTGGTGCGAGCGTAAGCGGTCGTGGCTGTGCTGCGAAACTCGAGCAACTCAGCCGGATGTCCTTGGTAATCGCCCGCTTGTACGGGGTTGTAGCGCCAGGGCTTGTCGGCCCATTTCGAGCCGTCCTCATCGCCGTAATAAGACTGCTGAATCAGCCGTCCATGATCGTAATGATTCAAGATGTTGCGATTAGAGTCAGGTGCGCTTAAATACCCAATCGCTCCGCCGTGGGAGCGGAGCAGTCCCACGCGAAGTTCCTTGTTTTCGAGATAAACCCAATCAAGCGGTTGCTTGGCGGACTGAGCCCAGGCCGATTGAGCGAGCCAGAGCAGACCGAAAAGCAAGCCGATTTTTCGAAACAGGGCTGGGCGAAAACCTGGTGGCTTTGGGCGGTGCTTACGGGAGTTGCGAAAGACGGAAAACATAAAGAGTTGGAGGCTGAGAGATTTTGCTGGAAGAGTTGGCGTTTGTGGATTGAATTTAGCTGCACGAGGCCCTTCGCGGAGCCCGGGGTGCGCGTCATCGAGAGTGGACGTTGCTTGTCTTGGTCAGCCGGGTCTTCGCGCCAGCCCCCGGTTCAGCAGCTGGTCAGCGTTTCCGCGAAGATTCGGCTGAGGAGGAGAAAAGAGGGCGGCTGGACTTTGAGGGCGGGACGGACTCGCGCTTCGCCTCGCCTGCGCCAAAGCCTGACGGCTTTGGGCTTCGGCTACGGGCTAAACGAATGAAGGAAGAAGAAAGATGGAAGATAAAGAATCTGGAAGAGCAGTTCGGGAGACGATTGCTCGAGGATGATACGACGAGCGATCGCCGAACATGCTACTTATCTTTTTGGACCCGATTTCGATTCTTCAGAAACGAATTAAATTCGTTCGCCAGGTTTGCCGGTGGGCGATTGACGGCTCCGTCTTCAGAAAGTTTGTTCAATTGGTCGCGACGGGATTGAATCACATTGCGACGCACGGACTCGGGTCGCAAGCCGAGACTGCGAACGGCATCTTCGTAACGTTTGCGTTCCTGCGCGGTGCCGTTTCCGGCTTTCTGTTTCATTGCGTCCCAGCGGGTGATGAAGTCCTTCAGGTCCTGCTCGGTCCAGTTCATTTCCTTGAGCAATTCCGGGTCAGGGTTGTTGGCTTGATTGCGCAAATCTTCGAGCACGAGATCAGTCGCTTTGCGCGAGTAATCCAAATTTCCTTCGGGGTCGCTCGGGGAATCTTCGTAATTTGCCGCGGGAGCCTCGTTCGATCCAACTCCGGTTTTCGAGGCGTTGGCTTCTCCACCAGGCGAACGCTGGGCCTTTGGTTGATCACTGCGGCGCGAGATCTCTTGGTTGTTTCCGGAAGCGTTGTCAGAGCCAGCCGCGTTGCCGCTGGAGCCGCTTGCGCCGGAGGATTCTCCCGCGGCAGATTGGCCGCTGGACCCGGACTTTCCGGGCTGACCACTCCCTTGTTTCGAGTCGGAACCTTGGCCGCTTTTCCCAGAACCGCCTTGTGAGTCGTCGCCACCTTGCTTGGAATCGGCTCCCGACTCTTTTCCTGATTGCTCAGACGATTGACCCGACTTGCCTGACTCGCCAGCTTTCCCGGACTGCTCGCCACTCTCTCCGCTGCCTTTTGCTTCCTCGCCTTGCTTCTGGCTTTGGCTGCCCGCTCCAGATTGTTTGTCTCCCGATTCTCCGGCGCCAGACTTTTCCGAGCCTTGTTCGCCCGCGGCTTGTTCACCGGAACCTTGCTTGGACTCCTGTTCGCTCGCCTTTTGATCGGAGTTTGATTCGCCTGAGCCTTTCTCGCTCATGGCTTGGTTGGGGTCTTTCCGCGACGTTTGCTCGCCGGATTGCCGTTCACCGTCCGACTGCTTGCCGGAGTTGTCGCGCCCACTGCCTGACTTGGATTGCTCGCCATCTTTTTTGGCAGACTGACCGGCAGCGGATGGGTTGTTCTCTTGGGGCTGTTGCCCAGAATCTTGCTCACCACCCGAGGGGTTTGCCTTTTCGCCTTGCTGGGAATCTTTTTCGCCAGACTGCTCGCTACTGGCGGATTTTTCACCGCCGGCGGATGATTGTTTTTCCTCGGCTGACTCGCCAGAGCCACTTTGGGATTGAGCATCTTTTTCTGATTGCTTCTGTCGATTCATTCGTTCCTGGAGCCGTTGGAATCGTTCGGCGTCACTGGCCGAGCGGTCGAGCGGTTCGCTCGGGTTAGACGATTCTTCGCCCTGCGAGTCGCCCGCTTCCGATTGTCCCGAGTTGTTCTCGCCAGACTGATCTGGTTTTGATTTGCCGCTGGACGACTGGCCGCTTTGCGCGCCTTTGTCGCCCTTGGAATCGCCTTGCTGCTGATCACTGCCGCTGCTGTTGGATTGTTCGCCGGACTGCGGCTCACCTGCTTGTGGCTGGTTGGCCTCGCCTTGTTGGCCGCCATCCGACTTTTGTCCACCTGCGGACTGCGCGCCGGACTGCTTGCCCGAAGACTGCTTTCCAGAACCTGCGTTTTGGTCTTGGGAGTTGCTGCCCGCAGGTTGCTGCTGTGAATTGTCTGGATTGGCTTGTTCGTTCTCCGGATTCTGTTTCCCAGAGCCTTGATTTGGGTTTCCGGATTTCGACGAATTCTGTGCGGCTGATTTGGAATCAGCGCCTTGCTTGCCCGTTTGCTTTTCAGCCGCATCGGGGCGAGCTTGAGCCTCGCCCGACTGCTCACCTTTATTTCCATCTTGCGGCTGGTCAGACTTGCTGCTTTGGTCGCCAGAAGACTGCTGAGCCTTCTGCCCACCTGAGCCCGAGGACTGTTTCGCCTGTTCGCCGGACTGGGCGTCGCCTGAGGACTCGCTTTTTTGTTCTTCGCCGGCCGCTTCAGATTTTTCCTGTTTGTCAGCCTGCTGCTGATCTGGTTTCTGCTGGTCAGTAGGCGAGGGTTCGCTGTTCGGCTGCGGTTGGTTTTGTTCAGCCGACTGCTTGCCGCTTTCGGGCGATTGCTGTGCGGCTTCTTCACTCTTGGCTTGGTCCTCATTCGACTGGCCCGGGTTGGCTTCGTTCATCGCCGATTCGGCTTGGCCAGCGGAATTTTCGCCGCTCTTGTTCTCGGTATTTTTCTCGGGCTGATTTGCGGCCTGCTGGTTTTCTTGGTTCCCGTCTGCTTCTGATTTTTCGGATTGGTTTTCAGCTTGAGCCGACTGGTTGGCTTGTTGGCCTGACGCGGACTTTTTGTCTCCGCTTTCCGGCTCCTTTTCGGCGACTTCGGTCTCGAGCGATTCGGTGATCTTGATTGAGTAATTTTCGGTGCGGCCAACGTTTGGTTCGGCTTGGCCGCTGAGGGGCGCAACGCGATTGTCACTGGCGCGGGCGTGAAAGATCACAACATCGCCGACGCTCAATTTCAGCTTCCGCGGGTCAAAGCGATAGTTGCCGGTCAGCCGCTGTTGTTTGCGGTTTTCGCCAAGTTGAATTTGTTCATCGAGCAGTCGACCGCCCTGATGATCGAGCAGCAGTTCGAGTCGGCTGATCTCAAAGTCAGGGTCCTCGGCTTGGAGTTCAATCTCCAGTGAACGATTCAGCGGAACGGAGACTTCGCGGTCAAACGGGCGGACGATTTTGATTTCAGGAGGGAGGTCGGGAGTGACTCGCAGCGGCTGGACATTCACCAGCTGGTTGCGTTGTCCTTCGACCGTGCGAAAGAGAACTTGGTAGTGCGAGTAGATTTGACCCGTGCGATTGGCGTCGAGGTTGAGCGTAAACTCACCGGCGGCGGCATGACGTAGTTCGCTTGTTGTTCCCGAAGAATCTGATGAGTCGGCAGCGAGATTGCGCAGTTCAATCGTCTTGACGACATCGTAAGTGGTCTCGCGACCCCGAGTCTTTTGCCGCAGCAGTTCAACCCAGGCAACCTGAATCGGCATGTTGGCAGTGGCCGTCAATTTTACCTGTGAGCCTTCGATCCCCTCGATCTCGACTTGACCGGTAAGCGTGCGCGGCGGGAGTCGCGTATAGCTGGGCGAAATCACCTCGACCTTTTCGACCGTGATCGCTGGGTTTGGCTTGACGCTGACCGAGTAGGTGTCCGATCGCCCGTCGTTGGCAGTGACATAGTAAGTCAACGGACCATCGATACCGGTGGGCGTAGTGGAGAGTTCCAGTTGGTAAGAGTTGGTTGTTCCCGACTTAAGCATCGCGACGGGAACTTCGACGTGCTGTCCATCGGCAGTCGAGTAAACCAGTTTGACTTCGTCAGGGTCATGCCGCCCGCGAATCTCGGCGGTCACGAGTAGCTTCTGACCGAAGAATACGTCGGTGTTGCCCGGTGTGACTTTGGTGACTTCGGCGATGCTCGGTGCGGAGATGCTCGACACGGGGTTGAGGATGCGAGCGATCGAAGGCCAAGGGCTTTTCGGAGAGAGCAGGGTGTAGGCCACCAGAGCGGCGACGAGCCCGACAAAACCGAAGCCCAATTTAATTGCCCGGGAGCGGTCGACTTTTTCAGTGGCTGAAATCCGCGAGAGGTCGCGGGCCGCTCGTTGGGAGATAGCGTGGACGACCGCTTCTTTGCCCGCCGGCCCGTCTTCCTTGACCTGCAGATAATTGACCAAACTGTTGTGGAAGTTGTCGCTGCTCTCTTCGATCATTCGAGCCGCGTAGAGCCGATGAATCCGGCGCAGGAAAAGAACGATGACTTGGCTCCAGGCGATCCACAAGGCTCCGGCCGCCAGTAGCAGGAAAGACGCAATCCGAGCGGCAGTTCCAAATTGAATCAGCCAAGAGTCAACCAGAATCCCAACCAGGAGAAAGCCGAGCGTCCAAAGACCCAGCGTCAGCAGGCCAGCCGACAGTTCGGTCAGTTTGACCTGTTGTCGCGTGCTCTCCAGTTGCTGTTCGACGTATTGATCGAACTGGCTACCGGGCGAGCGCGTTTCGGACGGTGGAGTTTGAACGGACATGGCGACTGGGACCACTAGCTCTGGGAAAAATCGCGGCCGTGAGGATGGCTAACTCGGGGCGAGTTACCCTCGAGTTTGGATCGAACCAAACGGTGAAAGAAATTCAAAATTTCTCCGATCGACCGAATTATAGACGTTGGGTTGGCCAGAAAATTCCCTCAGTCGGATGTTTAGCCGGGAATTTGCAGCAAATCAGCCGCGGCAAGCGGGATTTTCGGGGTGGATGCCCGGTCCCTAAATCAGACAGTCAGCAGGTTACGCTAGTTTCGCGGTGGTGGTCCGAATCCGCCGCGTCGTCCCGGGAGTTGATACTTTTTCTGAATGTAGAGCTGTCGCAGTTCCCGGTTCATCCGCTCGGGAGGCATCCGGTCGAGGCTGTCTCGCTGTTCGGCCGTCAGTTCCTGGACATAAAACTTGTGCAGGTCTTCTTCGCTGGCGTATGGTCGGCGGACGAGCGCCAAGAGCAAACGCAAACGAGCTTCGCGGCCCTCGGGCACCATGCTTTGGCCTTCACTCGAAAAGCTTGCAAAGAGTTTGGCCAGGTCCTCGTCTTTCACGATATCCAGCAGTTGCGGGTTCGCCCGCCCGGGAACGAACGCGAAATTGATCAGCCGTCGGAAGAGCGCGGCCGGTGCAATCTCTCCGCGAAACATCATGCGGACCATTTGATTGACGTTCGAATTGTTGCTCGTATCTTCAGCCAATTGGTTCGCGATCTTTTTGATCTCCTCGCTTCGTTCTCGAGCGAAATCATCAACCCATTTCTCGACGACCTCCAAATCGCGATTGGAGAAGGGAAGCGCATTGGAGTCGCGGGATTGATCTCGCATCAGTTGCTGAATCGCGGTAACCCTTTTTTCCAAGTCGGTCTCGTCAAGAATCTTAGGCTGAATGATCGGGTCGAGCCCGCGGTACCAGCTGTAGAAACGCTTGAGTACCGTCATTAATCGCTCTGCGTGGGGATGAGCCTGAATTTGCTGATAGAGGTCTCGCATCGCAACTTGCTGTGCGGGCGGGAGCGCATAGAAGGTGTCTCGCTTGCGCCGCAGTTCAAACAGTTGCTCTTGGTCCATCGAGCGGACGCGGGTGTCGGCTTCTTTGAGCTCTGCGGAAGTTGCTACTCGCGGAACAGGAGGGGCTGGTCTGGCGCCGGCGACAATGCCCAAGCCAATGCTGGCAATGATCACGAGCATCCACGGCGCCCAGAATTCCGGACACCGCAGCCAGCGCGATGCTTGAGAGTAACGAAGGGAGGCGCTCATTGGTTCGAACCTCCCATCCCGTCACCGAACAGGCCTTCCTGATCAAGCAGTTCCAGAAAACGAATGTTATCCACCTTGTTGAACAGGTCGACGTTTTCGATCACCGGCAGGTCGCGAAGCAGCTCTTGGTAAGGCTGGTTCTGAAGCGAGCGGGTCACCGAGTAAGCGCCCCCGAAGAGGGCCAAGGGGAGAGCCGAAAAGGCGAGTAGCCTCAGCGGCACGGTCCAAGTTTTGCGCTGTTTCTTTCGCTGGAGTTGCACGTCCTCTGAAAGAACCAGTTCGATCGTGCTGCGGGTGAAGCTCTCGGTCGGTTCGCCGGTCGGCAGTTCATCCAGCAAGTCCCAAGTTCGTTCCAGTTCGCGCAGCCGCTCGCGGTAGCCTGGATCGGAGGCCAACCGCAGCTCAATCTTTTGGCTTTGCTCAGCCGTCAGCTCGCCGTCCAGATACGCAACGAGTTCATCGTCGGTCTCTTCGCGGCGATCGTCGGGATGGAAAGGAACTTCAGTCATCGGTTGAGATTAGGTGTTGAGATTGGGCTGGGTGAACTAGTTGGTTGTCGTTGCTTTGCAGGAAAGGACGCGAGGTCGTTATTTTTTCGGGAGGCGAATTTTATTCGTCGTCTTCAATGCGGCGACTGGTGTCTGGAGGGAGTCCTGATTTGATATACGGTTCGAGGATTTCTTTCAGGTTGGCGCGAGCTCTGGAGAGCAGCGACTTTACAGCTTGAGTTGTCAGCCCCATCGTCTCGGCGATTTCCTGATAGCTCATGTTTTCAAACTTGCTCAGGAGAATGGCAGTCTTTTGTCGCTCGTTTAAAGCTTGGATCGCGAGGCTGACCATTTCAGCGGCTTCCCGTTTGTCGGCTCGACGAGCCGGCATCGTACCGCTGGTTGCTTGGGCCATCGTGTCGAGTGGTTTCGCCGAATACTCGCCGCTTTCGACGACATCGACGTTGATCTCCTTTCTCAGTTGACGGCGGCGAATGGCATTGCTGGCGACATTGTGCACGATTGTAAAGAGCCAAGTGGCGAACCGCGCGCCTGGCTGGTAAGTCTCCCGCGCCCGGTAGACGCGGAGAAAAACTTCCTGAGCCAAATCTTCCGCGATTTCAGGAGTGACTGCGTGCTGGAAAAACGCGATCACTCGACGTTGATACTTGGCGACGAGTTGCTCGTAAGCAACCGCGCTGCCCTGACGAACCTGCAGCATCAGCCGCACGTCGGGGTCGAGCAATTCGTAATTGGTCGGGCCAGGCGGGGGCGACTGGCTCGGCTCGGAATCGTCTTCGACAGACAAGTTCGCAGTCCCAATGAGTGCCATCGTTCACAATCCAACGGGCTCAAGTTGGGCTGGGCCGACCTCAGTCAGCTCGCACAAATTGAACCAGTTCACTACGTCGAAGTTTCGCTGCCAGCGTCCGGTCAGAGGATAGAATCCCAAAAAAGGAACCGGAAAATAGGCATTCTGGCGGACCGGCCCAGCGAACCGGCCCAGCGAACCGGCCCAGCGAACCGGCCCAGCGAACCGGCCCAGCGAACCGGCTGGAATTCCCAGCCCTCAAGTGCCATCTCGCGGGCACTTCACGCCTAACTTACCGATCTGCCAGAGTTGGCAGGTTCACCAATGAGCCGGTCGCCAGATCAACTGTTTGCCGCCGCAATTGGCCGCAAGCCGCATTGATCTTGTCACCTTTTCGCTGGCGAAACTTCACCGTCACTCCATGCCGCTCAAGAATCTCCCGGAACTCGGCGATCGCCTTGTTGCTGGGAGTCTTGTACGGCAACCCCGCGACCGGATTATAAGGAATGACGTTGAGCAGGGCGACTCGCCCTGCGAGGAGTCGGCCCAATTCCTCCGCGTGGGCTGGCCGATCGTTGAGTTGGTCCAGGAGCACGTATTCGAACGTCAATCGCCGCCCGGTGTGCTCAAAGAACTCATCCGCCGCCTCCAAAATCGCGGCGATGCCTATCTTGCGATTGACGGGCACCAACTGGTCGCGAAGCTGGTCGTTAGGCGCGTGCAGGCTGACCGCCAGATGATATCGGCAGTCCAGTTCTGCCAAGCGGCGAATGGCCGGTGGCAAGCCGACTGTTGAAATCGTGATCCGTCGAGCCGAAATGCCGAGGCCTTGCTCATCGCTGGCGATCGCCAACGTCTTGGTAACATTTTCCAGATTAGCCAGCGGTTCGCCCATGCCCATCATCACAATGTGGCTCAGTCGTTCTTCCGACGTTAGCAATCGCTGCAGGCGCAGCATCTGCTCAAGAATCTCGCCGCTGGTCAGATTCCGCTCGACTCCGTTCAGTCCACTGGCGCAGAAGACGCAGCCCATCGCGCAGCCGACTTGACTGCTAACACAAATCGTCCGCCGCGGGCCATCGCGGAGGAGCACGCATTCGATCACACCGCCATCGTGCAATCGCAACAGCAGCTTCTCGGTTCCGTCTTCGCTCTGCTGATGCTTGAGAATCGTCGTGGTCCAGAGCTGAAAATCCTGCTCCAGCTCGCGCCTCAGTGCGGCCGGCAGATCCGACATTGCGTCAAACGATTCGGCTCGGCTCTGCAGCAACCAGCGGCGGATTTGCGCGGCCCGAAACCGGGGCAATCCTTTCGTGGCGAGCCACTCCGGGAGCGAATCAAGTTCAGCCAGAAGATGCTTCATATGTCTTTTGAGTAACGTAAATGCGTCGTGGTAATTGCTTGTCCGTGAGCCCGGGCTGCGCTAAGTAGAGAAAGTCGAGAAAATCACGCAGCACGAACGGCATGGCTGTGTTCAGGTCCCGTCGGCCGACTTAGGATGATCATCGCAGGAGCAAGCTAATGTTTATCTTAGCAACGACTGCGGCGGTGCGACGAGGTTCCATTCGTTCGCGATGTTTATTCCGCTAACTTCTCTTGAGACACTGATTTCAATTGGAATGCTGAGAGTGGCCGGATGATGCAACCTGATGACGAAGTTTGCCTTTGTTTTCATGTTACCCGGCGGAAGCTGGAGAACTGGATTCGCCTCGAGCGGCCCGTCGTTGCGGCTCAGTTGAGCGAATGTTTTGGGGCGGGAACGGGCTGTGGCTGGTGCCGCCCCTTTCTCAAGCGACTGTTCGCAGCGGAGCATACGGCGGAGCGATCGGCGAGTAAGTCGCCAGAAGAAGAGCCCATGGAGCTTCCTTCGGCTGGCGACTATGCGCAGGCCCGGCAGCAGTACATCCGCGCTGGAAAAGGAACCCCGCCAGCTGGGCCAGCCCCGCGGCCGGAGTCATGAACAAGCCACGAATCGCCTCGAATCGCCTGCCGTCTGGGCAAAATCGCCGCATTTCGCTATAGTTCTACTAGTGGCTTCACAAGGGATCCGGGTCCCTGTCTCTCCCCTTTTAACTCAAAGCTTGTTTGAGCTGTAAACCTATGGCTGCCAAGAAGAAACCGAAACCGATCGACGAATCCGCCATCAAGAAGAAGCCTCGAAAAAAGAAAGAGGCTAGTGAAAAGGCAGAAGCCGCTCCCAAGGTGAAAAAGACTCGGGCCAAAAAGGAACCGGAAGTCGTCCGCCTGAAGATTTTCTGGGGCGTTTTCAACCATCAACTCAAGCGAGTCGCGCTGTTTGACTTCAACCAACGCAAAGCGGCTGAGAAACGAGCCGAAGAGCTTTCCACTGGTGACAAGCCTCCACACTTTGTTCAAAAGATCAAAGAGAAAGTCGAAGAGTCGAAAGAGAAGGCTTAAGGCGTCAAGCAACAGATCTGACCAATGCCATCATCAAGATTCGGTTGGTCAACAATGATCACACTCAGGTAGGTCCCGCGGGCCTACCCTTTTTATTGCGCAGATTCTCTTGGCCCGCAAACTTCAGCGGGGGCAAAGAGCCGCATGGTCAGGTGATCGAAAGTGCGTCAGGACTCTGTTTCAGCAAAGGTCAAAAAAATACCTGACAACTTTTTTTCACGAAGCTTGAGGCCCACCACCGACCTTGCGTCGGTGGGGGCGTGACTTGGAGGCTACGTCGCGAGCAGAATCTCGAATCAGCTCACCGCCGACCTTGTGTCGGTGGGAGCATGACTGTTCCGCTAAAGCCCCTCGCGGAATACTTCGGTCAAACGCTCTGCTCGGTAGCGAATTCAGGCGCGAATGCTTTTTCTTGACGGATTGTAGCTGGCTAGTCATGGCTCCACCGACGCAAGGTCGGGTGGTGGCCCGGCTTGATGGCGAGCAATGAGACGTAGCTCGCTAGTCATGGCTCCACCGACACGAGGTCGGATGGTGTCCCGTGTTGGTGTTTGAAGTCCAAAAAAAGAGTCCTGACACCTTTTTTAAATCCAGCGCGGTTAAGTCTGCAACCGTTTCTTCCGCGCGGTGGGTGCGCACCGCGGCGATGCGGTAAATGAATGGAGTACCGCCCGCGCGGCTGCGACCCACCCTACCAACTCGCTAGTCATGGCTCCACCGACGCAAGGTCGGGTGGTGGCCTGTTTGTTGGTGTTTGAGGTCCAAAAAAGAGTCCTGACACCTTTTTTAAATGCGTTTGAATCGCCGGTCCAGTTCTTCTCGCGTGAAGACCAGTGCTGTCGGGCGACCGTGCGGGCAATGATGCGAATCGCGACAGAGTTCGCGATGCTCCAGCAGCGCAGCGATCTCTTCGGCCGAGAGCCGATCGCCCGCCTTCACTGCGGCTTTACAGGCCATCATGTTCAGCAATTCATCCAGCAGCGTGCCAGTGTGCGGGCTGGCTCCTTCGGTCATCAGCGGATCGAGCACCATCCGTAGCATCTCAGCCGGATCCTGCCGCGAGAGAATTGCGGGATAGCCGCTGATCGCCACCGTGTCACCGCCAAACGGCTCAACCACGATCCCAAACTTTCGCAGCACAGCCGCCTGCTGCAAAACGGCTGCCGCTTCGGCCGGACGCAGCGTCACCGTCACGGGAACCAGCAACTGCTGTGTTTCAAATCCGCCAGCCGAGACCTTGGCTTTAAATTGTTCGTAAAGAATTCGCTCGTGCAGCGCGTGCTGGTCGATGATCACCATTCCTTCCTCGGTCTCCAGCACGAGGTAAGTATTCTGCACCTGCAGAGCCCTGACCCGCTGGGGCGAACTTGCCGGCAGCGGAGTTGAGCCGGTACCCGCAAACTCGGTCGCCTGATTTGCTTGGCCAGTTCCCGATGAACCCGCTGAAAGGCCGGGATTTGAAAAACTCTGTGCTTCAGACGAGGGCGAAGCAGAAGTTGCTGCCGAGCTGCCGTAATTGGCCGAACCGAGCTGGGGAGGCGGAACGGGATCATTGGCTTTATCCAGCCAGTTCCGCGTAGGAGCCGGCGCAGTGAATTCGATCCGGTGCTGCTGCAGACTGCTCGGCGGGGCGAGAGAAAATCCGCTGCTCGAACCTGAGTAGGGCGGGAAAGGGGAGGGGACCGGCGGCGGAAATTCACCGCGGTTGGTCAGCTGCGCTCGCGCGGTCAAGTCGGTGCTGAGGAACCGATTTCGCAGAGTCGCCAGCAGTTGGCTGTAAAGCTTTCCGCCATCTTGAAAGCGAACTTCGAGTTTCGCTGGATGGACATTCACATCGACCAGATCAAACGGCATCTCCAGCCGCAGGAAACAGATCGGAAATCGTCCGGTCATCAGCAGTCCGCGATAGGCTTCGCTCAGGGCATGCTGCAGCGACTTGTCCCGGATGTAGCGGCCGTTGAGAAACAGGTACTGCATCCGATTGTGCGAGCGGCTGACCGAAGGATCAACGGTGTAGCCCGACAGTCGCACGCCCCCTTCGCTGCTTTCGATCGGAATCAGCGCGCCGCTGATCTCCGAGCCGAAGAAGTCGTGAATTCGCGTCTGCCAATCTCCGCAGGGCGGCAGATCGTAAACCACTTTTCCACCGCTTCGCAGAATCAAATGCACTGCGGGATAAGCGAGCGCGACGCGGGTGAAGGCCTCGGTCACATGGCCGGCTTCGGTTTGTGCCGTGCGCAGAAATTTTCGGCGGACTGGCGTGTTGAAAAAGAGATTGTCGACGCGAATCGTCGTGCCGATCGGACAGCCGACCGGAGCCACACTCTCGGTGTGCCCGCCCCGGACAAACATCTCGTAGCCAGAATCCTGGTCGGGCGTGCGCGTCCGCAGCGTGAACTCGCTGATTTCGGCAATCGAAGCGAGCGCCTCGCCGCGAAACCCGAAGGTGCCGACTCGAAACAGATCGTCCGCGGACTCGATTTTGCTGGTGGCGTGGCTGGTCACCGCCAGCTGCAGGTCGTCGTAGGGAATGCCGCAGCCATTGTCGGTGACGCGAATCGCATCGAGCCCGCCGTTTTCGATTGAGACTTCAACCTGAGTTGCCCCGGCGTCGACCGAATTCTCCAGAAGTTCTTTGACTACGCTGGCCGGCCGCTCGATCACCTCGCCAGCCGCGATCTTATTGATCACGCTGGCCGAGAGACAGCGAATCCGGCGGGCGGTGCTTATGTCGGTGGTTGGAGAGGACGTATCGCTGCTCATCGTGGATTCCGGCGGCTGGTTTCGGGGGGTGCTTCAGAGGCTGTTGGGGGATGGAGAATTTCCTCCAAAGCCTTTCGCGTTTTATCGCTCACTCCAGGATAGTCCCGCCCCAGATCGATTTGCTCTCTCCGCGACTGGCGATGCTTGACCTCGATCGGGAAAAGAAGACGAGCAAGTTTGACCGTCTCATCCTCTTTCGCCGCGGACTTGGCTGAGGCGCCGACAATCCGCGGCAAATAGTCAGACCATTTGGGGCTGTTGCCTTGTGACCAGTCGGCTTCGAACTCATCAACCAGCTGATACTCCTTCAGCTTGCGATAGAGGTTCCGCTCGCTGATCCCCAGCGCCGCAGCCGTCTCCTCGCGGTTGTTGTCTTTGTCGCTCAGTGTTTTTTCGATTGCCCAGCGTTCGATTTCAGCCATCGTCTTGCCGAGCAGGCTCTCTTCTGGGAGTTCAGTCGCGCTCGGCTTCGTCGGCGACTCGCTGGAAGGAATCGTTGCTGCTGTCGGCTCGGCTGGAGTGGGGACGGGCGCGACCGACGTCGCTTTGGTGGCACCGGATGCTGCGCTGGCGGCAGTGCCTTCCTCAACCTGTTCCGGCGAGAGATCGTCGATACCAAGGATCCCGTCGAGATCCATCACCACCAGACTTTCGACCACGTTTCGCAGCTGGCGGACGTTTCCTCGCCAGCTGTAGTCAACCATCCATTTGCGCAACTCGGGCGAGAAGCCTTTTACCTGTTTGTTATTCTTTTTGGAGGCAATTTTACGGAAGTGGTCGGCCAGCGGCATGATGTCGCTGCGCCGTTTGGAGAGCGGATCGAGGTGGACGGTGACCACATTCAAGCGGTAGTAGAGGTCCTCTCTGAATCGCCCCGCGGCTACTTCTTTCTGCAGGTCTTTATTGGTCGCGGCCAGCACCCGGACGTTGACCTTGATCGGCTTGTTGTCGCCGACGCGGGTGATTTCGCGTTCTTCCAAGACGCGCAGTAGCTTGATTTGAGTTGACATCGGCATGTCGCCGACCTCGTCGAGAAAAAGCGTTCCGCCATCAGCGTATTCGAACTTGCCCGGGCGATCGGAGATCGCATCGGTGAACGCGCCTTTAACGTGGCCAAACAATTCGCTTTCCACAAGGTGCTCTGTCACGGCCGCATTAATGGCAACGAAAGGCTTTTTCTTGCGGGGACTGTTTTGATGGATTGCCTGCGCGATCACCTCTTTGCCCGTGCCCGTCTCGCCAGTGATCAGCACGCCGGCATCCGAAGGAGCGATTCGCCGCAGTCGGTCAACGACACCCTTCATCGAGTCGCTGGCGAAGATCAGGTTCTCAAAGCCGAACTTCTCATCGAGCCGGCTCTGCAGTTCTTCATTCTGCCGCCGCAACTTGACCGCTTCGGCTGCTTTGACGGCAACCGCCTGCAGTCGCTTAGGGGTGACCGGCTTTTCGAGAAAGTTGAAAGCGCCTTCGCGCATCGCATCGACGGCCAGCGGAACCGTCGCATGGCCGGTGACCATAATCACTTCACAATCCTCAAGCGTCGACTTCGCCAGCTTGAGGATTTGCATCCCGTCGATATCGTTCATGACCAAGTCGGTCACGATGATTTCGTAGCTGTTCTGCTGAATCAGCTGGCTACCCTCGGTACCGCTGGTCGCAGTGGTGCATTCAAAGCCGATTCGCTCGAGGCTTTCGGTCATGGCGCGAGCCAGATCGCGATCGTTGTCGACGACCAGCACGCGGACAGTTTTGGGCGGGATTAGCAGAGATTCGGTCATCACCCCATCATATCGAAAGCGGCCGGAGTGAGGGAGTCATGGCGCGGATTGAAAGCCGATAGGAAATAGCGACTTCGGGGCCTGATAGCAGTTGCTTTCAGCGGGACTTGGCCGTAACGCTCGACCCCAATGTTACTCGCTCGGCGTTACTCGCTCGCCGTTAGTCGCTCGGTAGCGACTCAAACTTTTTGACCAGCGTCGTCATCCGGCGCCGATTGGTGCCGAGGTCAGAGTGACCAACTCGGGAGGCCGATCGGAAATGGATCACGCCTTGATCGCGATCCAGAAGCAACTGCACATCGTCAACAAAGCGAAACACGAGCGTGGTGAATTCAAAATGAGCGTAATCCGCGGTCTGCTCAACCAGTCGCGTTCGGGGTTGCTCTTGAATCAGTTTGACCATTCGCTGAAAAGCCAGATCCGGGTCGCCGCTGACCCTGATCGGTTCCATCTTTTGGTCCGCACGGGTGGCTTGTGTCGAGACGCAGTTTGGAGTCTCCGGGCAAGCGGGAAGTTTTCCGGCAGTGGGGCGCAGGTCCTGATTGGGACGTGAATGTGACAGCATCGCTTGACCGGCCATCAGGCCGGATCCAATCAGGACTAAAACGGACAGCAGCAAAAACCAGCGCCGGGATCGTCGCATTCGAGACTCGACTTGAGGGGGTAATTTCGGTCTCGGTCAGGCACTCAGGGCTGCTGGGCGTCGCCAAAGCCTAGTTCGCAGGTGTTAAACCGTAGCGGTTATCGGGGTCGTTCCGCTTTTCTCCGACTGTTGACCCGTCAACCGTGTTGTCCTTGCGGGTTTTAACATCGCAAGTTAGAGAACCGGGTGCCAGCTGGCCGAACATCTACTTAGCGGAGTATCCAAAAACGGCTCCGCTTCCTGACCCAGCCAAGCCGTTTCAACCCAAACCAGTTTGCCGATGTGGTGTCCCAGTTGCCATAGCCGCTCCCCTTTGGTGGCGATTCAGCCGGAGGGGTTGATTTGCGCGCGGTGCCAGGTGGAAGTCGAATTTGGCGACCGCGTCACGGGCGAGCCGGTCGCGAAAGCCAAAGTAATCGGACCGCACCACAATAGGGCAGCGCACGTGGCTAAGGCAGCGCGGGTGGCTAAGGCAGCGCACGCGACAGGCACACCTGCTTTCGCGGCCACAGTTCAAGCTGCTCAGCCAAGTTCGCTGCGGATCGCTTCCGCCGCTCCGCAACTCGCAGCGTCCGAGAACTCAGCGTCCACTCCTTTAATTAGGCCCGAGGACAAACTGAGTTTCGCGCCTCAGCAGCCGCTCTATCGCTTTGACTCGGCACATCCGCCGGTCGGAGGTCGAACTGCGGCGGCGATGAAGATACAGCAGGTCAAGCATTCGGCTGCGGCTGTTGAACCAAAAACACCCGCTGCGACCGAGCCCGCACCGCCAATCGCCGCGCCTGTCGTGGAACTCCCTCGGTCCGCGCCGGAAATGCTCCCCTTTCCGCAAGTTCAAACCGCACAGGCGACGAGGCGACTGCCCGAAAAGGATTTTGCTCTGCTGCGGGAGTTGGCCGAGTTTTCAGAGTCAAAGCCCAAGCAGGCTGAACCGCAGCCCGCTCCGCACTCGGAGTTCGCTCTGCGGCCGGTGCCCCGCAGCTTCCTCTTTCCGCGGCGGACCAATCGCTGGCCCGGCCGACTCTGTCTCCTGGCCGGGGGCCTCTTTATTTCCGGCCAGTCGCTACTCATCTACTCGTTTTTGCGAGTGGAACCGCTCGGAGTTGCCGCGGGAATCCTCGCTTCGGCTGGAGCGTTTGCGTTGACCCTCTATATGATCGCACGCTATTGCGATGAAGAACTGGAACGCTAGTTCTGTGGCTGGCCCTTTCTCGGGGCATTTCTGGAAAATCCTCAGCGGCTTGGATCCCAGCCGCACGGCGCTGGGTTAAACTGGCTGAGAAATCACCCCGTCTCTGTGTTCCGGCGATTAGCCAGTCTGCGTTGGTTCACAGTATGCATTGGTTCCTCAACGCTCGAGCGAGAGTTCGCTCCACTGGCCCGTTGTCTTCGTTGTCACACTTTCGAAGCCGAGAGAAGCCTCATGACTAGACTCCGCAATCTGTTCGCAGTGTTGGCTTGGCCTCTTCTACTATCCGGTTTGGCGGCAGCTCAGGCCGGTTTGGCGGCAGCTCAGGAATTCAAAGCTCCGCTGCTGGATCATGCTGGCCGGATGGCTAACTTCGAGCGGCATCTCGAGATGCGAAACAGTTCGCCTTACAAGGAGTACAAGTGGAAGCACATCGGCCCGCTCTCGATGTGTGGTCGTGTGACGGATATCGCCAAGCCGCTCGATCGGCCCAGCACGTTCTACATCTCAACCGCTTCCGGCGGTGTTTGGAAAACGGAAAACGAAGGAACGACTTGGGTCCCGATTTTTGAGGATGCTCCATCGGCTTCAACCGGCACCATCGCCGTCGACCCGCAGAACTCCAATACGCTCTGGGTCGGTACGGGCGAATCGAATATTTTCCGCAGCTCAATGGCCGGAACCGGCGTCTATAAATCGACCGACGGCGGAGCGACTTGGAAGTATGTCGGATTGGGCGAGAGCCAACACATCGCTCGGATTGTGATTCATCCGCGAGACTCCAACACGGTCTACGTGGCAGCTTGCGGAAACGAATACACGGCTAACCCAGAACGCGGGATCTACAAAACAACTGACGGCGGTGCGACTTGGAACAAGGTCCTTTACGAAGACGAGATGGCGGGCGGTTACGACCTTGTGATCGATCCGAAAGACCCCAACACGCTCTATGCCTCGATGTGGCATCGGATTCGCCGACCGTGGAGCGATCCCGTGCCTGGACCGGGAGGCGGCGTTTACCGCACGACCGACGGAGGCAAAAACTGGACGCTACTGACCAAGGGACTTCCCGAACGAGGAATCGCCGGCCGTACTGGCTTGGCCATCTCCGCCAGCCAGCCCAGCACGATCTACGCGATTGTCGACAGCCACGCGGTCGTTGGTCAGGCTGAAGACGGCCAGCGCGACAGCTACGGTCGCGCCCGCGGCGAACTCAAGAAAGGTGCCGAGGTTTATCGCTCCGATGATCGCGGCGAAACGTGGACGCAGACCAGTGGCGATGACCGGGCAATGCGCGGGCTGTTCTCCACTTATGGCTGGGTGTTCGGGCAGATTCGCGTCGACCCGACCAATCCCGAAGTCATTTACACCCTCGGCGTGCCGCTGCTCAAAAGCGAGGACGGCGGCAAGACGTTCAAGGGGCTGAATTACCGCGGCCTGCACTCCGACCATCATGCCCTCTGGATCGATCCGGCGAATCCCAACTACCTGATCAACGGCAACGATGGCGGAATCAACCTCTCCTACGATGGGGGCAAGACTTGGAAGAATATCGAAAACCTTCCCGTCGTGCAGTTCTACAACGTGGCGGTTGACTGGGCCAAGCCGTTCAATGTCTATGGCTCGATTCAAGACAACATGAGCTGGACCGGTCCCTCGGACCACGACCCGCGTCGCAGCGACCCCGACCAGTGGAAGCCAACGGCCGGTGGTGAAGCGAGCTATCACGCGATCGACCCGAATGATCCGAATACGCTCTACTCCGAATCGTTTTACGGCTCGATCATTCGCACCAATCTGGCGACCAATGAGACCAAGCCAATCAAGCCGGAATCACCGGACAACCAGCCGCTGCGAGGACAGTGGCTCGCTCCGTTCCAGCTCTCACCGCATAACTCACAGGTGGTCTACCACGGGATGAACCGGGTGTTCCGTTCGATGAACCGCGGAGACAACTGGGAGTGCATCAGCCCCGACCTGACGCATAACGACCCGGATAAGCAAGGGAACATCTCGTTCGCGACGATCTCGACGCTTTGCGAATCACCTCTGAAGTTTGGGCTGCTGTACGTCGGTACTGATGACGGCCGAGTGCATGTGACGCGCGACCACGGTTTGACTTGGACCGAGATCACCAAGGGGCTGCCTCCGTTTAAGTGGGTCTCGCGGGTGTGGGCTTCCAAGTTCAAAGAAGGGACTGTCTACCTGACGCTCAACGGCAAGACGGACAACGATTTTCAGGCCTACGTTTATCGCTCGGATGACTACGGAGCGACTTGGCAGGATATCTCCGCCGGTATTCCGGGCGGACCGATCAACGTGATCAAGGAAGACAACAAGCACGCGGGGCTGATTTACGTCGGCTCTGACCTCGGGGTGTACGCCAGCGCCGACGACGGAGCGACTTGGCAGGTGCTCGGGAGCGAATTGCCTTTGACCTTTGTCCACGACCTCGTGATCCATCCGCGCGATAACGTCTGCGTGGTCGCGACCCACGGCCGGGGAATGTTCACGCTCGACGTGCGTCCTCTGCAGCGCGCAATCGGCCGCCAGCGCTCCCCCAACGAAAAACCAGAGCCCGACGCGGAGTCAAAGGATTAATTCGGGGAGAGAAAGTGAAACACAGAGAACGCAGAGGGAACAGAGAGAAGAAGTAAAAAGTAGGGAGAGAAGCGGATTGGTTTTATCGTTTAGCCTGCACGCGGCTTTTCGTTAACGCTATAGCCGGCTTTCAGTTGAGCCCGCAGCTGGAGCTTTTTCTTCGTTTAGCCCGTAGCCGAAGCCCAAAGCCTTCCGGCTTTGGCGCAGGCGAGGCGAAGCGCAAGTGCGTCCCACCCCCCAATTCCCCACGCTGCTTCTTTCTCTTATTTTCCTCCCAGTAGTGCCAATTAGTGGTTCCCTATGCCTTTCCCCCCGAAAATAGATCCTGTTTCGGCCGGGACCTTTCGCTAAACTAAATCGCTTAGCCGCCGCAGCCGGGAGTAAAGCCACCCAGTTGCCGCGCGGGTTTTACGTTTTCTTTACTCGAGGAGAGACGCATGAAATTGAGTTGGCTGAAACTGGGCGCGATGGCACTTGCCGTGGCGACCGGTACGCCAGCTTTTCTGCTGACCAGCGCGGCCGCCATGCCGCCCGCGGTCTTGCAGGAAGGCGAGGCTGAAAAGTCCGGCGAAGAGCCGGCACAGGAGCCACAGACGCCGGAGGAAAAGCTGGCGGCTTGGCAAAAGGAATATCAGGAACAGATGATGAAGTTCAGTCAGGCCGCGCGGGCAGCGAAGACTCCCGAAGAGCGGGCTGAGGTGATGAAGCTCCAGCCGAAGCCGATGGAGTTCGTCGAAAAGTTCATCGCTCTGGCCAAAGAAAATCCAAAGACTCCGATCGCCGCCAAGGCTCTGGTCTGGGTCGCCATGAATGGACGGGGAACACCGGCCAGCGCCGAGGCAACCAAACTGTTGCTCGAAGATCATCCGGACTCGCTGGAAATCGGAAAGATCGTCCAGATGCTCGGCATGGGGATGCCCGATCCGAACAACGAGACGCTGCTGCAGAAGATCATCCAGACCTCGCCGCACGACGAGGTGAAGGCCAAGGCGACTTTTTCGCTGGCCAATCTGCTCAAGCAGATGATCGACTTCAAAGGTCGAATGGATTCCGATCCGCAAATGGCTGAAGCAATGTCGCGATCGCTGCCCAAGCCGGCAGTGGAGTATCTCCAGGCGATTGGCACCGAAGCGAATCCGCTGGATAAGCTGAACGGCCGAATTGAGGAGCTGTATCAGACGATTGTCGACAAGTATCCCGACGTGAAGTTGGGTAATCGCACGATGGGCAAGGTCGCCGAGGGCGCTTTGTTTGAGATGCGTTACCTCTCGGTCGGCAAGGTTGCTCCCGACATCGAGGGCCAGGATTTTGACGAGGTGGGTTTTAAGCTGAGCGACTACCGCGGCAAGATCGTGGTGCTTGACTTCTGGGGTGATTGGTGAGGCCCGTGCCGGGCGATGTACCCCCACGAGCGGTCGCTCGTGAAACAGTTGTCAGACAAGCCGTTTGCTTTGATTGGCGTTAACAGTGACAAGGATCTCGATTCAATTCGCGAGATCGTCAAAGAGAAAAACATTACTTGGCGGAGTTTCTGGAACGGACCTGAGGGAACCTCGGGACCCATTTCGACCGCTTGGAATGTGAGTGGTTGGCCGACTATCTATGTCCTCGATGGCGAGGGGAAGATTCGGTACAAGAACGTTCGCGGTGATGCGATGGACAAGGCGCTCGAGACCTTGTTCGCCGAGATGAAAGTGGACGTGAAGATCGCTCACGAGGAAGAAGAAGGCGAAGGCGGGGGCGAACAGCCCAAGCCAGCCGCCGGAAGCGTTGTTCCTGCGGTTCCGTTGATCCCGGGCAAGTCGGGCAACTGACGGAGCGGAGCGATGCTCCAAATTCCACAGCGGGGCAAACTATAGTCCTGCTGGGGAGTGATTACGAAAGCAATTTTCAGCCGCGGTCCGAAAGGGCCGCGGTTTTTTTTGTTGAAGCCGCGGCCGCAGAGAGCAAATTGACCTCGGACACCCCGCGAACTAGACTGCGAGGACATTTCTGGAGCCGAAACGGGCTGTTGAAAATCGTTCAGCAGCACGGTTCATACCCATCCCAGTTACTTCTCGCTTTACAACCTTGATGGATGAGTTTCATGAAGTCGTCATTCGCCGCTTGTTTGCGGATCACCGCGATTGCGTTTTTGTTTAGTTGGAGCTTTGTTGCCACGCCCGTCTTTGGTGACCTGTTCGTTTCTGACTCGGGGCAACTTGGACAAAGCCAAATCTTGCGTTTCGACCAAACCACCGGCGCACCGTTGGGGGCTTTTGCGTCCGGCGGGCAACTCGATGGTCCGGTCGGGATGATTTTGGATGCGAGCGGCAACCTGCTAGTTTCCAATCGGAACGACGGTCGCATTTTGAAGTACGACGTCAATTCTGGCGCCTTCCTCGGAAACTTTTATGCCGGTGGCGGGTTGGCTGGTCCGGCCCAGATGGTTTTCGGACCAAACGGTAATCTCTTTGTTGCCAATTCGTTGGGAACTTCGATCAGCCGCATGAGCTCGACGGGCTCGCTGCTGGAGGCGAATTTCACCAAGGGAACCAATCCGATTAACCCCTCTTCGTTTGCCTTCAGTTCGACCGGCGACCTGTTCGTCGGGAACTTTGGCGGAGACGGTGTTCTGCGTTATGACAGCTCGGGGCAGTTTCAAGGCGTCTTTCGTTCCGGCATTACCGGCGCGTCCGGCTTGCTGTTCGACAGCGATGGAGACCTGTGGTTGACCAGTCTCTACGAGCACAAAGTTTTCGAACTGGACAGTAACGGCAATATCAAGACCCAGTTTTCGACCAACTTCAGCACGTTCGATACTTTTCCTGCTTACTTGATGTTCGATCCGAACAACTCGAATCAATTGTTGGTTTCGCTCTCTGGTGGCGCAGGTGTCTACAAATACTCATTGAGCGGGACGCCGTTGGGGATTTTTGCCTACGGCGGGCCGACACATGTGCCCGGGCAAATGTTGCTGGTCTCGGCAGTGCCGGAACCGGGTGCCGGATTGCTGCTGGCGGGCGCCACCGTGTTGTTTGGCACGCTGCGACGCCGCCGAAGCTAAGGAATTGCCGGTCTACACCACATAAACCTGCGAGGAAAACCTGCGAGAGCACCCGCTCGCAGGACTCCCGGCTTGTTCCCAGCGACTCTACAATACGGGCAACTGGTATCGGGAATTTGACGGGGGAAATGATGCTCAGGCAGAAATTGAAGCTGAGTAGAAAATCGCGAGCGGGCTTCACGCTGATTGAATTGCTTGTCGTGATTGCAATTATCGGGATCCTCGTCGGGTTGTTGCTGCCGGCGGTCAACAGTGTGCGCGAAGTCGCGCGGCGAACGCAGTGTCTGAACAATCTCCGGCAGATCGGGATTGCGACCCTGAATTTCGAGAGTGCTCGCCGGGTTTATCCGGTTGGTTCGGAGGCGAAGCCCTATCCTGGGTTTCCGTTCTATCCTCACAACTTTTATCGCTGGTCGGTGCTGGCACATCTCACGCCGTACCTTGAGCAAAGCAACGCTTACAACAGCCTGAATCTTTCGGTTCCCTTGTTCACCCCCGGTGGGTTTGCGATCTCGCCTGAGAATCAACTGGCAGCTGGATTGCTGGTCGACACCTTTCTTTGTCCCAGTGACCAGGGCAGGGCCGTTTCGTCTGGATATGGGGTCACCAACCTTGGCCCGACCAATTACGCGGGCTGCGCCGGCACGGGTGCTGGAGGGGGGACGCCATTCAAGGATGAAGGAGTCGATGGCACGTTCTACGTGAACTCCGCCACACGGTCTGCTGACTTCATCGACGGCACGTCCAATACGGTTGCTTATTCGGAGAGCACGCTCGGCACGGGCGATGAGAGCACTGGGAATCGGCAGTTTGTGGAGCAGGACCCGGACACCGTGTATGGATTCGTCTATCAGGCGCCGCTAACTCCCGCGATCGCGGCGAATGTGAATCAGTGGAATGTGACCAATCGCCGGGGGTTCATGTGGATTAACGGAGAGTATCGCTGCACGCTTTACAATCATTACTATGGCCCGAACAGCCGCACGCCTGACTTGCTAGGGGTTCGGATGTCGGGGCCACCCGAGAAGCGTTTAACGGGATACGGCTGGCGAGCGGCTCGCAGTCGCCATCCGGGCGGTGTCAACATCGGGCTGGCCGATGGATCGACGCGATTCGTTGCCGAGTCGATCGACCTAACGATCTGGCAGGGCCTGGCGACGCCTCGCGGCCGCGAGCTGATTACCGATTTCTAAGCGAGTTCGCTCTCGGGATGGTCTTTAGCCACCGCAGTCGGCACGGTGTTCGTTACCGCGGCCTTCAATCAGCGAACGCTTTCGGCAGATTCTGTTTAAAACATCGGCCGGAAACTCGTACCAGTAGATCGGCTCAGCGGCGCTCTCGCCCCATTCCGGGTCATCGGCTGCTCCCTCATTCCAGCCTGGCATTTCCACCTCGCGCCGAAACTTCCGCGCCTCATCTGCAGAAAGTTCCAGCCGCAATTCCACCAGCGCCTTCCGACTGAACGCGCTACAAGCCACATACTCTGCCGGGCTGAGTCGATAGGTCTTGGCCCCCTCCTCAAACCCCTTCTCAACCAACCGCTCAGCCTGCGGACGTGGCAGTTGGATGTAGAGTTTCAGTTGCATGATTGGCCTGAGAAACTAAGAAGCGATTCGCCTGCCAGCGGACCAATCCGATACCTAAAGCGCACCAACCTCACGGGCGACACTTCCTAAAGATAAACCAAAACCAAGGCCGCAATGACCAACCTGTTTTATTTATTGTTCCATTAGTGTCGTTTAGCGGTTCCTTTCGGCTGTTTCCTCTTCCTTCCCCCCGCGCACAAAAAAACCCTGCAAATCTTGCGATTTCGCAGGGTTTGTTCAGCGAGGTCGACGGGGCTCGAACCCGCAACCTCCGGCGTGACAGGCCGGTGCTCTAACCAATTGAGCTACGACCCCGTGATGACCGTGGTAAAGGACCAGTTTGTGGAACACCACTTTCTGGAAATTCACCGCTTTGGGGGTTCGCTGAATCTTCGCAGATAAGCCGCTCGGAAACCGAGAACAACGTGTCTGCCCAGAACAGTATCGTACTCCCGGACTCGCACTCGGGAAGAGAAAAAATTTAGCCGCTAAACTGCTCATTGGCAAGGCGGTACCGAGCCGCTTTTCGGCCAACCCCGCACCCTACAATCGGCATAATCACGAGGCTTTTTCAGCCATTTTCACTCAGCCCGCTCGGCCCCCGTCCGGATGAGGCCTCCG
>Ga0169931_10001076_pt1 | contig 44836 bp, 41 predicted proteins | sample Kivu_15m_20L_FD_129675 | JGI IMG/M metagenome (GOLD analysis project Ga0169931, IMG submission 129675) | Freshwater microbial communities from Lake Kivu, Western Province, Rwanda to study Microbial Dark Matter (Phase II) - Kivu_15m_20L... | ecosystem: Environmental > Aquatic > Freshwater > Lake... | reverse complement strand
TTGGTCACCTTGGATTGCACAGAGGAGGTGATAGAGGAGGCCATCCAATTGAAGTGCAATTGCATCATTGCGCATCATCCCATTGTATTCAGTGGATTGAAGCGCCTCACAGGAAGTAACTATGTCCAAAGAACGGTGATAAAGGCCATTCAAAATGGCATTGCCATTTACGCCATTCACACCAATTTGGATAATGTTTCCAACGGAGTAAATGCAGCATTGGGAGAGCGGATTGGGGTATTATCCTCTAAAATTTTGCGTCCTATTTCTCAAAAGATCTGGAGCTTGACAGTGTATGTTCCCATTGAAGTTTTAGACATCGTTGAAAAGGTGCTTTTTGATGCCGGCGCGGGAGCCATAGGCAATTATGCCGAGTGTTCATTTAAAACACGTGGTAACGGATCATTCAAGCCGGTTGCCAATGCCAATCCTGTGGTTGGTTCCTTGGGGGTTCGTGAGTTTGTTGATGAGTATAAATTAGAAGTGATGGTTCCCGATTGGAAAAGGCAGGCGGTACAAAAGGCTATGGAGGCTGCTCATCCTTATGAAGTGGTGGCGCATCAATGGACTTTGATTGACAATGCGCATCAAGAAGTGGGTGCGGGAATGGTGGGGGAGTTGAAGGAAGAGGTGTCCACCACCGCGTTTTTGGAATGGGTAAAAGAGCGCTTTCAATTGAAGATGATCAAACACACTCCATTGTGTTTTGAGAAGGTGTCAAAAATTGCTTGGTGTGGCGGCAGTGGAGATTTTTTGTTGGAAGATGCAATAAGAAGCGGCGCGCAAGTATTTCTCTCATCCGATTTTAAATACCATCGATTTTTTGATCACGAAAACAGGATTATAATTTTGGACATTGGGCATTATGAATCAGAAAAGTGCGTTATCGACCTCCTAAATGTAGCAATTGGCAAAAAATTTACTACTTTTGCGGTCCATAAGACGGGCGTTAATACCAATCCCGTCCAATATTTCTAACATGGCGAAAAAAACAATCAAGCCTGTTAAAGCCGTTAAAAAAGCAGCTCCCACAAAGGGAAAAGGGCTTAAAAAAGCGGTAAAAACAGCGAAGAAAGTGGCGCCGGTGAAGAAAAAGACAGTTGTGAAAGCAAAGCCGGTTACCAGCAAAAAAGCAGTGGTTTCTAAGAAGAAGACCGTGGCAAAAAAGGCAGTGGTTCCGGCACAGAAAAAAAATGTGAAGAAAGCTATGCCAGCAAAATCAGTGAAGAAAGCGGTAATCGAGAAGCCCTCAAAAAAAGTAGCTTCCGTAAAAAAGCCAGTGGAAAAGGCGGTAAAAAAGAGCAAGGTTCTGGCTAAGAAGCCAGTTGCCAATGCAAAAAATGCAGCCTCCAAAGCCCCGAAAGCAAAAAAGACAGCTAAGAAGCCAGTTGCCAATGCAAAAAATGCAGCCTCCAAAGCCCCGAAAGCAAAAGAGACAGCTAAGAAGCAAGGATCCAAGAAAATAGCGAAAGTTAAACTGGCAGCCAAACCGAGCCTTAAAAAGGCGGTGGTGAAAAAAGCGTTGAAAAAACCGAGCAAATCTTCTGTAGCCGCGAAATCAAATTCCAAGGCAAAGGTGGTTCAGCCAAAAGTAAAAAGTGTCCCGAAATCACTTGTCAGAGTCTCCGTAAAGGGGAAGGCCGATGTCAAAGTCCTGTCCAAAGCCAGGCAAGTGACTGTGACAGCCAAGAAAGCCGTAGAAAGCAAAAAGAATGTCAAGGAAACCACCAAGAATCAAACAGCGAATCCTGCTAAAAAAGTAATTCCTAGTAAGTCAGAGATCAATGAGTTGTTGAATGAGGTGAAGAATTTGCCGATAGAGACCTTGATTGCAGATGGGCCGGTGAAATTACCGAAGAAGAAGCCGAGTGATCTCAGAAAATCAGAATTTTCTGAGCGACCGAAGCCCAGATTAATGGAGTTCAAAGGAGCGGAAAAGCCCGCAGCGAATCCAGTTTTTGTGGTCACTCCAGAAGGGATGGCCAATGTCAAGTTTGCTCCAGTGGCAGCCATTTTAAAGAACGAAAAAGAAAAAAAGGAATCAACATCAGATATGAAAACATCAAACCGTTTTGCCTTTGTAGAGGGCGACAACAAGAACACAGGGATCACCATTGAGCATAAATTGAGAGCATTGTATGATGTTCAAATCATCGATTCATGGATTGATAAAATTCACGCAACACGTGGCGAGCTTCCACTCGAAGTTGAAGACTTAGAAAACGAAGTAGCGGGTTTGAATGTGCGTCTGTCTCGTGTTCAAGAAGAAGCTGACGCTGTAATGACGGACATTGCGGAGAAAAAGCAAGGAATCAAAGATGCTGAAGCACAGATTAAGAAATACAAAGAGCAATTAGATAAAGTAAAGAACAATCGTGAGTATGAGGCGTTGAACAAAGAGATTGAATTCCAGGAATTGGAAATTCAACTGTTTAAAAAGAAGATCAGAGAAGGAGAGGTTCAACATGAGACCAAATTGGCGGCTTTGGAAGCTGCACAGCAAAAATTAGAGGATCGTACCAGCGATTTGGAATTCAAAAAACAACAATTGAATGACATCATCGCTGAAACTGAAAAAGAGGAGACCATTTTATTGGCTAAAAGCAACGAGGCAAAAACTTTGATCGATCAGCGCCTATTAGATGCTTATGAGCGTATCCGCAAGGGCGCAAATAACGGGTTAGCTGTTGTTCCCATTGATAGAGAGGCTTCTGCGGGATCATTCATTCATATCCCTCCTCAAAAGCAAATGGATGTTGCTGCGCGCAAGAAAGTAATCATAGACGAGCACAGCGGAAGAATATTAGTAGATAGTATTCTTGCGCAAGAGGAAACTGAGAAAATTCAATCTGAATTACATAAGGAATTGGGCAAGTAATGAATTTCACGAATAATAAAAAGGGGCTCAATGAGCCCCTTTTTTATTCGCCTAAGCTTTCCGCCTTCTTTATTTCTTCATCCAATATTTCTTCTATCTTCTTGCGATCAAACTCGTTCAGTTGCTTATTCAACTTTGCCTGTTTTTTGAGATAGCGAAACATGTCTTTTTTATGAATTTCATAGGCTACATAGGTGGTGTAGGTTTCTTCTTTGATATATTGTTCTTGGCCAATTTTTCGCATATCGGCTAATGATGTGTTGGTCACCTCGCGGATCAACGACTCAAACTTATCATTGATTTCACTCGCTTTATTGACCTCTGTCTCTGACAGATATTGATCTGTGACGGCTTTGATATTGGTGTTCATTTGTTGCGCCAACTCTTTTTTTGCCTGCAAATCAGCCTTGCTTTCTGAAATGTTTTGGTCCTTGCTTTCCCCCTTTCCGACTCCCCTAAAATACCGATCATTACTTTCATATTTATTGCCAGAAAACGGTTCTTTTACTTTTGAACCGAGTGATTTGTTTTGCGAACATCCAGCGATGAGCAACGCTGCCAAAACAAAAAAAGAAGTGACTTTCATCATATTTAATTTAATTATTGATGGAATTTACAACTAAGTTCGGGCCAAAATGAACAAAAAAGTTAATTTTTTTTTTGTTACATGTAGTTAAACTACTTTGCACGGGCAAGTTTAAGAAACCAAAAAAAAAATCAATGAAAAAATTTTATTCAGTTTCGCTGTTGTTATTAATGGCAACGATTAGTTGGGGCCAAACTTTTGTTCAAGGCACATTGCCAGGGACCAATCGTTCTGGTGGTGTTACCGGAGTTTGGGACATGAACAATGATGGCTTGAATGACATCGTGGTGATGGATCAAAGCACTACGCTGCGTATTTTATATCAGCAGCCCAATGGCTCTTTTGTTCAAGTTAACACTGCTACCTCTGCATTGGGGCAATCTCAATGGGGAATGACTGTGGCTGATTTTGATAACGATGGCTTTGGTGATGTAATGTGCGGGGGCAATTATGATGGTGTTCACTTTTACAACATAGATGGCAATGGAAATGCTGTGATGACAACCAATACATCGGCAGACATTTTTATGCAAGCTTGTTTATTTGGTGACATGGATAATGACGGTTGGTTGGATGCTTTCGCTTGTCATGATGATGGTCCCTCCTTCATGTTTAGAAATGATGGTGCTGGTAATATGGTTCCTGACCAATCATTGATTGATTACAATCTATATCCAGGCAATTATCCTGGAACTTCTGATCCTTTGATGTCTGGAAATTATGGTAATGAGTTTTGTGATTTTGACAGAGATGGTGACATGGATTTGTTGGTGGCAAAATGTCGCCAGGCGTCTAATGACCCTTACGATCCTCGTCGTACCAATTTGCTTTTTGTCAATGACGGTAATAATGTTTACACCGATGACGCAGCGGCGCGCGGTTTGGTGAATTTACAGCAATCATGGACAGCTACATTTGGAGATATTGATAATGATGGAGATTTTGATTGTTTTATGACCACGCACAGCGGTGGTATTAGAATGTATGAGAACAATGGCTTGGGATACTTCACGGATATCTCTGCTGCTGCTGGTTTAACAACGCAAGGATTCTTTATGCAAGGTCAGTTGGCTGATTTTGATAATGACGGATATCTAGATGTACTTTATGCCGGAGGTAATTTTGGATACTACCACAATAACGGCAATGGCACATTTACTCAAATGAATAGTTTGATTGCCAATCCTCAAACCATGCACGGTTTTGGTTTGGGAGATTTGAACAATGATGGATTTACGGATATTTATGCCAATTACGGTAATGCCAATGGTTATGTAACTCCATCCAACCAAGCCGATATTCTTTGGTTGAGTCAACCCAATGGCAACCACTGGATTGGTTTTGATTTAGAAGGCGTGATCTCAAACAGAAATGCCGTGGGAGCATTGGTTGAAATTCATGGCGCTTTTGGCACTCAAATTCGCGAAGTTCGTTCTGGTGTTTCTTATGGTATTACGAATTCTAATATGCTTGTTTTCGGAATTGGTGCCAACACATCGATTGATTACGCCGTAATTCACTGGCCTGCCGGAGGGATGAAAGTAATCATGAATCCAACAATAGACACTTATCACAATGAGATCGAGGTGGAATGTAATGTGGTACCCACAGCAAGTATCTTTGCGGATGGTCCTACTTCTATATGTGCATGGCAATCTGTTAATTTGCAGGCGAGCGCCTCCAACAATGCGTCTTTTGTTTGGAGCAATGGAGGTACACAAGATGTTTTAAGTGTGAGTGAAAATGGGAATTATTCCGTGATTGCTTACAACCCGAATGACGGCTGTGCCGCATCCTCCAATGTTATTACTGTTACTATTGACAACCAAACTCCTCCTTCCATTACGGCTGCAGGAGATTTGTCTTATTGTGAAGGAGGGACTACCATATTAACGGCCAGTCAAGGAAACAGTTATTTGTGGAGCAATGGTGCCCAAACACAGTCAATTTCCCCTCAGGAATCAGGTGAATACACCGTTCAGGTGGATGTAGGTTGTGGACTCATTAGTTCGGACGAGACGATTAGCGTGCAGATATTTAGTACACCCACTTTGGTTGCCAATGATGTACAATTGGAGATGTCTGGCCCTGTTGATTTAAATGCTACAGGAGGGGATGTGACCAATTGGTATTCTGATGCTAATGGTACGAATTTATTGAGTACGGGAAGTGTTTATGCTACCAACGTAGTGAGCACTACTACCTACTACGTGGAGACTTCGAATGTTTATCCAGGTATAACAGGAGCAGGTGCGAAGCCGGCTCAGGATAGTAATGGGCAATATTCCAATTCAACCTTCCATTTGGTGTTTGATGCTATACAGGATATCACAATCGATAGTGTATTGGTTTACGCTCAAGCTGCAGGTACTCGTTCAATTGAGTTGGTGGACAATACAGGCAATGTTGTAGCTACAGGTAATTTCGATGTTCCAGCAGGTGCTAGTTATATCGCCTTGAACTTTGATGTTCCATCTGGCGTGGATTATGGTTTGCGTCCAGTGGGTGGAAGTAATCCTCAGTTATGGAGAGATGGTAATGGTTCTGTTCAGAATTTCCCATACGACGTGGCAGGATTAGCTACCATTACAGGAACAACAGTGGCGAGTCCAAACACACTAAACTACTATTACTTCTTCTATGATTGGCATGTAAGCACCCCTACTTTTATCTGTTCTTCAGGTCTTCAGCCAGTAACCGCCTATGTAGGAGATGTGGTGGGTTGTATGGATGCTACAGCTTGTAATTACAATCCAATTGCTACCACCGGTGATAATTCATGTTTGTTCCCCGGCAACCCATGTGATGATGGTGATTCTTCCACAATCAATGATGTTTACGATGAGTCATGTGTTTGTATGGGAATGGGCGTTGGAGTGGAAGAGTGGAATGCGAATCTTGGCATGGCGATATTCCCTAATCCTGGAAACAATCAAGTTCAGTTGAGTTTTGCTTCTCAAACCAATCATAGTGCAAAGATGAAAGTATTCAACAGCATGGGTGCATTGGTGATGAACCAAACTTTGAATAATGTGCGTTCAGGTGCTAACAACGTTACATTGGACACATCTAATTTTGCAGCAGGGGTTTATACTTTCCAAGTAAATGTGGAGAACCAAACCTACCAAGTAAGATGGATCAAGAAATAATCTTTGGATAAATGACAATAAAACCGCCTTCGGGCGGTTTTTTTTTGGTTACTCATGAGAGTTGAACTTTAGTTATTTTTGTATTATGAAAAATGGTTTGCGTACAATATTCATCTGCCTGATATGGGTTTTGAGTATGTTTAACGCACAATCACAGTCTCGATGGCCGAAGAATTTAGAGGACTTTGATGACAATCCCTTTCATTTTGGTTTTTTGGTTTCGGGCAATCGTTCTTATTTCGATATTAAATACAAATTGAATCCTACATTTCAAGATTCATTATTGGGTGTTATCAATGTTCCTCAGCCCGGATTTAATTTGGCCTTATTGGCTTCTGTCAATCCATTAAAACCAGTGAGTATCCGCTTTTTTCCAGGACTTTCCTTTCAGGATAGGGCTCTGGAGTACCGTTTTTTGAAACCCAGTGGTAAGGAGGAAACGAAAGTGATGAGGACGGAGTCCGTGTGGTTGGAATTTCCTTTGATGATCAAATTAAGAACCAATCGAATTGGAAATTTCGCGGCTTATAGTTTGATTGGCGGAAAATATTGTATTGATATGCAAACCCAAAAGGATGTGAATAGTGCATTGAGTGGTAATGAGATCATCAAACTTAAGGATACGGACTACGGAATGGAATTTGGCGGTGGAATGGATTTTTTTATGCCTTTTTTCAAATTCTCCACAGAGGTAAAGTTAGCGTTTGGATTTCCCAATTTGCTTATTGACGACGGCACTCGTTACACTAGACATTTGGAATCCCTGAAAACAAGGACTTATGTTTTCACCATTTCTTTCGAAGGGTAATCATTTTTTTTGAAAAAGAAATTGGCTAAATAGCCACGCGGAGATCAAAGAATATAGAAATCCAATTAGCGTTAAAGAAAAAAATGCCAAACTGAGCATGGTTTTCAGTTGTGTAAATAGGGTAGTTTGCTCAATGGCTTTTTCTACAATTTGTTCTTTACTCAAACCTTGAAGTGCGGTATTGTTTTGCTTAATCAAAGCAATTTCTTCTGGGGTATCGGTCTGCTCGATAATTTGGGCTATATCTTGTTGTTTTTTCACGGTCAACTCTTCGCTGATGAGGCCGTAATACACGCCAAGTGCAAGCGTAGCCAATAGAGAATAAATAATGGCATTTCGTGCTGCTTTTTTAAATAGAACGCCGAAATCATACTGAGCATCTTGATGGCATTGCGTCATGGCCAGTACAATGGCCAGTAGAATAAAAAGCAAATGCATCAAGATGCCCCACTGACTTCCTTTGGCGCTGTCATAATGGGTGGAAAGGCCTATGATTGTTCTGAGGATGAGCCAAAGTAGGGGCAATATTGCCACCATCCAAGTTCGGGTCAGCAGTGATTTAAGCATTCATGGAAATGAGGAACTCCTCATTGTTTCTGGTTTTTTCAATTCGATCTTTCACAAACTCCATCGCTTCCACAGCGTTCATGTCTGCTAAGTGCCTTCTTAAAATCCACATTCTTTGCAGTACATCTTTCTCGTGCAATAAATCTTCGCGACGAGTACCGGATGATAGGATATCAATGGCAGGATAGATGCGACGATTGGCAATCTTACGATCCAATTGTAATTCCATATTGCCTGTTCCTTTGAATTCCTCGAAAATCACCTCATCCATTTTCGATCCCGTATCTACCAATGCCGTGGCGATGATCGACAAAGATCCACCGTTCTCAATTTTTCTTGCCGCTCCAAAGAAGCGTTTCGGTTTTTCGAGTGCATTGGCTTCAACACCACCACTCAACACTTTACCGCTGGATGGAGCAACAGTATTATAAGCACGGGCCAGGCGAGTAATAGAATCTAACAGAATGCATACATCATGACCGCATTCTACCAGTCTTTTGGCTTTTTCTAAAACAATATTCGCAATTTTTACATGCCTTTCAGCTGGCTCATCAAAGGTTGAAGCTACCACCTCTCCCTTGACACTGCGTTTCATATCAGTCACCTCTTCAGGACGCTCATCGATGAGCAATACCATTAAATATACCTCGGGATGGTTTTGAGCGATGGCATTGGCCACATCTTTCAACAAAGTGGTTTTTCCTGTTTTGGGTTGTGATACGATCATTCCTCTTTGACCTTTTCCAATCGGAGAAAACAAATCCATGATCCGCATAGATATGTTGTTGTTTTTATCCGCTAAATGAAAACGCTCATTAGGAAATAGGGGAGTGAGGAATTTAAAAGGAACCCGATCTCTTACCCAATTTGGCTCACGACCATTGATCATATCCACCTTGATCAATGGAAAGTATTTTTCCCCTTCTCTGGGCGGACGAATAGCGCCTCTGACTGTATCACCCGTAAGTAAACCATAGGATTTGATTTGTTGTTGGCTCACATAAATGTCATCCGGTGAATTCAGATAATTAAAATCGGAAGAACGCAAAAATCCAAATCCATCGGGCATTAATTCCAATACACCTTCCGCAATCACCAATCCATCAAAATTGTATCCATGCTCATCGGGTTGACCTCTTTTGGATCGGTCAGGCCTTGCAGTGTTATTTTGATTGGACGGATGATGATGGTGATTTTGGGTATTGTGCACGGGAGTATTGGGTGCAATGGTTTCTCCTAGATCATTTTGTTGAACCCCTTCTTCATTGGGTCGAGGTGCTCTTTCGTGTGTGTGTTTGTTTTGAGAAGTATCAAATTTTCTATTTCTTTGAAAATCATTGTTGTGATTTTCTCTACGATGACCTTCATGATTTTTGTGATGAGGTCTATGCTGATGCTGGCGATCATTGGAAGGATGAGATTCCTCTCTTCCTTCTTTCGATTCAATAGAGCTTTCCGTGTTGTTTTTTGTTACAATAGATTCTGTTATTTCTTCAGAAGTGGGTGACTGAGAAACTAGAGGGCTGTCTAGTGGCTCTTCATGAATTTCGACTACCTTTCTGATTCGATCTCTTTTGACTCGTTCTGATTTATTCTCAGACGAATCTTTTGAAGGGCTATCGCCTGATTCAATGGGTTGATTTTCTGTTTTATTGGTGCTCTGGTTTTGCACATCAATAATTTTAAAAACAAGATCTTGTTTTTTAAGTTTTTCTAAATTTTCAACTTTTAAATTTTGTGCGATCTCACGAAGCTCTCCAACTTTCATCGCATTGAGCGAAACTATATCATACATGCTTTTAATATTTCAAAATTTGAGGGGAATATCTTACCCGAACGGGCAGTGCAAGTGTACGAAAGAAATTTTAAACTTTGATTTTTTTAGCATTTTATTTTAATCCTCCTATTTTAGCTGCATGATTCAAAGAAGACAAAGTTTAGAGTGGTTGCTGGCTGCAGTGGCGTTTGTAGTGTATGCGATCTTACATTCTGCAGAAGCAATGAGTTTTATTTTTCTCTACTTCCCTGCATTGTTGTGTTTTATTACCATTTTAATGTTCAAGAACAGGCCCTTTCAAATTCGTTTATGTAAAATAAATCTCGCGATCACTTTTGCCATTTGGGGTTTGATCATTTTCCAGATGGTGCAGAGTCATTTGGGTGAGAATTTTTATACCATGATAAGACCTGCTGTTCCTATATTCCTCATTTGGATGGGGATGAAGAACACAAAAAGAGATGAAGACAAAGTAAGATCTATTGACCGAATCCGTTAAGCGGATTCATTTTCACTTTTTTCGTAAGCCTGAATTATTTTCCTCACCAACTTGTGTCGAATGACATCTTTATCGTCAAGTTCAATAATAGCGATGTCTGGTGTGTTTCTTAAAATATTGACGGCATGCATTAATCCACTTTTTTGGCTTCTTGGTAAATCAATCTGAGAAGCGTCTCCTGTGATGATGAACTTCGCATTTTGTCCCATGCGGGTGAGAAACATTTTCATTTGACCCACAGTGGCGTTCTGCGCCTCATCTAAGATTACAAATGCCTTGTCCAAAGTTCTACCTCGCATGAAGGCCAATGGTGCAATTTCAATCACATTTTTCTCAATGTATTCTGCCAGTTTTTCATATGGAATCATGTCCATCAAGGCATCATAAAGAGGTTGCAAATAAGGATCAAGTTTCTCTTTGAGATCGCCTGGTAAAAAGCCTAAATTTTCTCCAGCTTCCACGGCAGGACGGGTAAGGATAATTCTTTTGATTTGCTTTTCTTTCAATGCCCGTACCGCTAATGCCACCGCTGTGTAGGTTTTTCCAGTACCCGCAGGACCTATGGCGAAAATCATATCATTTTGATCACATGCTTGTACGATGCGTGTTTGATTAGGGGTTTTGGCAATCACCTTCGTACCGCCAGGTCCAAAAACCAAAACGTTCTCATGTCCAGGCTCAGGTTGAATCTCTTTATCACCGGCCAATATCTTTTCCAATTGCATCATGCTCAAGCTGTGATACTTCTCTATGTGCCAGAAGAGCAAAGTCAATAGTTCATCAAATTGGGCCACCTCTTGTTCATTGCCATTGACTTTAATAAAGTTGCCTCTTGATACAACTTTGAGTTTGGGAAATTGAGCAATGATCCGTTTGTATTTGATGTTATTGGGGCCAAAAAATTCGATGGGATCAATCGGCGGTAGGTAGATTTCTTTTTCGATCAAAATGTTCGTTTTTGCGAATGTATAGGAGGATAAAAAAACCAATTGATTTGAAAACGGTCTTTTTTTAACAATTTTCAATATATTTACCACCACTAAACAAATGCTTATGAAAAAAATTTACACATTTATCAGTGCGCTGGCTATTGCGAGTGCAGGAATTACTCAAGTAACATTGTTCCAAGATAACTTTGATAGTTATGCGTACGGTTCAGGTCCTGTGGCCAATGACCCTGTTAATTGGAGCAACTGGGCTACCGCTCCTTCAGATGGTTTTATTGATACCACCTACGCTTATTCAGGTTCAAATTCTTGTCGTATTCAAGGGCAAGCCGTGGATTTGGTGTTGCCGATTGGTCCATTTACCGGTGGACGCTATGCCTTGGATTTTCAAATGCTGATTCCCTCCGGTAGTTCAGGAGCTTATTTCAATGCTCTGCATGATTGGTCAGCTACCCAAACTGCCTATGAATGGGGATTGGATGTATTTTTTGATGGTGCAGGCACTGTTACTTATACGGCAGGTGGAACTAACGAGAATCCCGGTTATTCCGTTCCTGTTGGTGATTGGTTTTCGGTGAAGATGGTATTTTATTTGGATGTAGACAGTGTGGCTTTGATCATGCAGGGTGATACTTTGTTCAAGAAGCAATGGTCCTTGAATAATGCTAATGGAACTCCAGGTATGAATCAGATAGCGGGCGTAGATTTTTTTGGAACCAATGCGGCGCAGGGAAACGGTCTATATTACATTGACGATGTTCTATTAACAGATGTATCCAATGTCACTGTGAACGAATTGTCTTCAATGAACATTTCTGTGTATCCTAATCCTGCTGCTCAAACCCTTTATATTCAAAATACTTCTAGGGAGTTTCAAACCGCTCAGATCTATAATATTCAAGGACGTTTAATACAGCAAGTGGCTCTGACGAATCCAACAACGAGTTTGAATATAGATTCTTTTTGCAATGGGCTTTATTTTATTGTAATCGGTAATCAAAGGGTTCCGATTATCGTAAGTAAATGATCATCTTTATAAAAAAAGGGCTCCACATTGGAGCCCTTTTTTTTCTTGTAATTTTCCTACTCAACGGTGGGCTTATTCCACAACCATCGATTGTCTTATGATTTTTCCATCTTTCGTGATAATAGCGACAGTATAACACCCAACAGGTAGCTCAGATGAAATAGGTCCATCCTTAATGTAGGACTGATAAACGAGACTTCCCATTGTATCATACAATTTTATACATTCCATATTTTCACTATTGTGAATTTTAAATGTACCGTTATTGGGATTAGGGTAAAGGTTCGAAGAGATAATATTTTCAACGATTCCAACTGTTTCGGGTTGATATACTCTGACGTAATCTACCACCATCTCAGCGGGAAAAATGGTGGTATTATCAGGACTACCCGGCCATAAGCCTCCGACAGCCACATTCATGATAATAAAAAACGGCTGATGAAAGGCATTGTGCACATTGTTTTGAATATTAAATGTCTTGTATAAAATGCCATCTAAAAACCATTGAATCTTCTCCTCGTCCCACTCAATACTGTATAAATGGAATTGGGTGATGTCAGTGGAAATAGAACTGCCTGAAGATTGATGACCATTTTGGTACCAGTGAACCGTTCCGTTGATGTAGGGGTTGTTGTTGACATGTTCCATGATGTCAATTTCGCCGCAATTGGGCCAACTTACATCGTCGATATTTTGGCCAAGCATCCAGAAGGCGGGCCATAATCCTTGCCCCATGGGCAATTTCATTCGGGCTTCGATTTTACCATATTGCACACTGAATTTGTTTTTGCTTTGAATTCTCGCAGAGGTATAATCGCTATTGCCAAAGGGTTGGTTCAAAGCTCTGAAAGTGGCCAAGCCATTGCTTACAGATAGATTGGCTGATTGATTGGTGTAATACTGCAACTCATTATTCCCCCAGCCCCAATTACCGGTTCCAATATCATAATTCCATTGTTGGGTGTTGATCTGTGATCCATTGAATTCCTCAGACCATATCAAATTCCACGTTACTTGAGACCACATCATGGGCGCGGTTAGAAGAGATATTATTGCGATGTAAAAATTTTTTTTCATTATTCTTTGATAAAGGGGATTTGATAAACATTCTTCGCTTCGGTCCAACGGATGAAATAACTTCCAGCAGGAAGTTTTTCAATTTTGATGGGGGATAGTGATAAATTGGTTTGACCACTCATTACCACTTGACCCATCACATTGATAATGTCATATGCTTGAAGTGCATTATGAGTTGTGTTGATATGAATTTGATGGGAAGCAGGATTGGGAAACACTTTGTATTCAGAAAGGTTTTGTTCATTCACATTGACAATGCATGGAAGACATTGCTCCCAGCACACGATTCCGACGTTGGTGGTATCTGTAACAGTAAGGATACGGTGAAAGATGCCGTTGTTGTTTACAGTGCAAATATTATCACTTAAAATTTCGACTACATTTCCATTGTTGTAAGAGAAGTAATATTCATATACTCCTGCAGTTAAATAAAGGGTGTCTTGCCAAATAGAAGGGCTAACATTATTCATGGGCTCACAAGCCGCGCAAAACGCATTGAAACTACCGCTGATTTCAGCACTGGTAGCATTGGCTCCATTGAGATCGACAGTGAACACCACTGGATAGGCAGTGGGTGGTGCACATGCACTGCAGCTTCCCCAACAAACCACGGGTAATACCACATCGTTACTAACAGACAAAACTCTGTTGGTAAATCCGCCCAAGGTTATGGTGCAAGGATCCCCAGGATTGAGCGATTCAGATCCTGCCCAATTGTCGTGTGAAAATTTGAATTCATAATCGCCTGCGGGTAATTGGGTAGTAGCCGTCCAAACATCGTCGCCATCGGGATCACTCATGGTGAAGCAGGCTCCGCACCAATTATTGAAAGTCCCATTCACCTCTGGTGTGGTAAATCCGCTTTGGTTATTCATATCCACTTGAAAAGTCACACTAAAAGTTTCAGGTGTATTTTGGCATGAAGTACAACTTTCCCAGCAGACGACACTTAACGTGGTATCGCCATTGATGGTTACACTGCGATTGGTGAATCCAAAATTGGTCACTGTGCATGGGAGATTTGACAGAAGATTTTCTTGTCCCGTCCAATTGTCGTGCGAGAACTTGTATTCGTATGTGCCATTTGGGATATACACAATAATGTCCCAGATGTTATCCCCATTGGCATCGCTCATAGTGGCGCAATTGCCGCACCAATTGTTAAAGGTTCCATTGAGCTCAGGTAATACAAAACCTGTTACATTGCTCATGTCCACTTGAAATTTGACTTCAGCATCATCAGGTGTATTTTGGCATGAAGTACAACTTTCCCAACACACGACATCTAAAATGACATCGCCTACAACACTCAACGATCGGTTAGTGAAGCCATTATTGGTAACTGTACAGGAACTGCCTGGAATCAGGTTTTCCTGCCCTAGCCAATTGTCAAAGGAGAATTTGTATTCATAGGTTCCAGGGCTCAATGTAATGGTGGTTTCCCAAATTCCGTCTCCATTGTTGTCTGACATAGGATTGCAGTTGCCACACCAATTGTTGAAAGTTCCATTGACCTCAGGAATAGAAAATCCAGTAACATTGTTCATGTCCACTTGAAAGGTGACAGATGGATTGGAGACCCCGCCATTGGCATTGCCAAATTGAACATCGTCAAAATAGTATGTTGTTTCGCCGGCCACTGCACCTTCAGTTCCAAAATTGAAAAATATGCTGGCCATGTCGAAGGTGTAATTCAAATTCAGTGCAGCGGTACCAGGTGCTTCATTGGCAAAGTTGAAATTCAGTGTTTCCCACTCACCGGCAAGAGTGGTGTTGACTTGCGTTTCTACGCTATGGGTAGGGTCCGTGTGATCTTCTACCTTCAAGCGAACAGGAGTTCCCGCTGAAGGTGTCCATACACGCAAGTTCATGAAAGTTTCTTCAGTGGTGAAAGGAATGGCTTGTGCGAAACCCACTGGATCTGGCGCGGTAACGGTAGTTCCCGCCCATGTGGCAGCGGTAGCAGATTTCACCACTCTGGCAATGTGCTGAGAAGCGTCCGCAGGGTCTTCGATGATTTGAGAATCTTCAGATCCGCCAAAGCCTATGAGGCCGTACAATACGTTGGTTTCTTCAAAAGTGACTGGAAGCGTCATTTGCACCCATGCATTGTTATTGCAGCTTACGCACTGATCGTAAGTATCATTATTAGCACTTCCTGCCGTTGTCAGACGGTTGGCATAGGTGGCGAAATCGGTGATGGCCGCACAAGTACCCCCGTTGATGGCATCATCGATGAGATTTTCTTGTGCAATAAAATTGTCCACCATGTATTTGTACTCAACAGGTCCAGTTGGAAGATTCAAAGTGATGTGATAAATACCATCGCCGTTGTCGTCAGATAAAGTATTGTACGTTTCACCGGCGCACCATCCGCACCATGGACCCGTGATGTGAACGGTTGTGAAAAGGTCTGCACAATTCATATCCACACTAAACGTGGTGGCATACAGACATGATCCATCATCAGAGGTAGCATTTGCATTGAAGTTACTGGCCGCAATATCGGTGCAACCGGGTAAATTGGTAGGTTGACATGAAATACAACTGGCAAAGCAAACGGGGCTGAGGGTAACGTCACTATTTACCGAGATAAAGCGATTGGTAAATGCACCATTGGTAACAGTGCAGCTTGAACCAGGAGTCAGGTTTTCTTGTCCGGTCCAACTGTCATAAGAATATTTGAATTCATAGTTGCCAGGTAGTAATGACACCGTGGTGGTCCAAATACCATCTCCCTCTGGATCAGATAGGGCATTGCAGTTACCGCACCAGCCATTGAAAGTTCCATTGACTTCAGGAATTCCAAATCCTGTGGTGGTGGTCATATCTAACTGAAAAGTGACATTGTAGGGTCCTGCATTTTGACCGCATGCTAGGCAACTTCCGAAACATACTGCGGGTAGCGTAGTGGTTCCGTTTACTTGAAGTGATCGATTGGTGAATTGTCCGTTGGTGATAGTGCATAAACTGCCAGGCAATAGATTTTCTTGCCCTGCCCAATTGTCAAAAGAGAATTTGTATTCGTAGCTCCCTTCTTGTAGTAGCAGGGTAGTCTCCCAGATATTGTCTCCATTCACATCGGTCATGGCATTGCAGTTGCCGCACCAATTGTTGAAAGTGCCATTCACTTCAGGTGTTGTAAACCCTGTTTGACCATTCATATCCAATCGGAAGGTGACATTATAGGAACTGGGCGCTTGAGCGCAGGACAAACAACTCCCCCAACACACTACAGGTAAAATGATATCAGAGGATACAATCAAAGAGCGATTGGTAAATCCAAAATTGGTGACGGTGCAGGTACTGCCGGCAATCAGATTTTCTTGAGTGGCCCAGCTGTCAGCGGCGTATTTGTATTCATAAGTGCCCGCTGGTAGATCTATGGTCAATTCCCAAATACCATCTCCGTTGGTATCGGTCATTGGTGCACAGCCACCACACCAATTGTTAAAGTTGCCGTTGACTTCGGGTGTGGTAAATCCACTGACATTATTCATGTCCACTTGAAAAGTGACGTTGAAGGAATGTCCAATCACCGCATAGCATAATGCGGTAATCATGAATAGTAGGTTCTTTTGCATGGAATATATTGTTTTGACGAAGATACAGTAATTGTATATGTTACAAAAAGTAAAATGAAAACTTGTTTATATTTGTAAAAAAAAACGATAATGCCCATTTCGCGAAAGGTTTCGAAAGCAAGGATAGAGCAAGATGATTTTTATTCCATTCCCATCGATGAATTCTTCAAGTCGGCTTTTTCTGTGGATTGTGTCATTTTTGGCTACCATGAAAAAGAGCTGAAGGTATTATTGATTCAACGCGGTACCGATCCTTACGAGAATTTCTGGGCTTTGCCTGGAGATTTGGTATATCCTTTTGAAGATTTAGATGATGCCGCCAAAAGAGTGTTGAATGATTTGACCTCTCTTTCTGATATACCGATGCGTCAAGTTCACACCTTTGGAAAAGTGAATCGACATCCATTGGGAAGGGTTATTACCATAGCCTACATCGCTTTAGTTGAGTTGCAAGACATTGCTCCATTGCCCTCTAATTGGGCCAAGGAGACCAAATGGCACAGTTTGAAAAGAATTCCTAAATTGGCCTTTGATCACAAAGAAATTTTAAATGAATGTGTGAAAGAGTTACAAGAAAAGGTAATGTCCGAACCCATTTGGACCAAAGTTTTGCCAGAGAAATTCACATTGACCGCCTTTCAAGAATTGTTTGAAACCATCTTGCAGCGCGAGTTTGATAAAGGAAATTTCAGGAAGAAAATCAATGGTGTGAAATTTCTCAAACAATTGGATGAATCTCAGACAAACGTGAGACACCGTCCTTCTGCACTTTATAAGTTTGATGCCAAAACTTTTCAGCAATACAAGGCAAAAGGTTTTGTATTTGATTTTTAAGTTCAGCACTTTTTAACCTAGGAAACAACAGATGACCAAGGAAGTCGGTCATCCGCGTTTCGAGGCTTATCTTTGCAGTATGCGTTCAACCAACGAAACCATTTGCGCACTCTCTACCCCACAAGGTGTCGGAGGTATTGCGGTGGTGCGGATCAGTGGACCTGAGGCGTTGGCCGTTACGCAGAAAATATTGCGTAAGCCGTTGAATGAAGTCAAGGTTCGTGAGGCGCAATTCCGGGCGGTGCTCGATGGAGCGCAAATCTTGGATGAGGCAGTGTTGACTTATTTTCAGGGTCCTGCCAGTTTTACTGGGGAGGATGTGGTGGAAATAGCGGTGCATGGTTCGCGTTACATTCAGCAACGATTGTTACAGGTATTGGTGGAACAAGGTTGTCGTATGTCACAACCGGGCGAGTACACCATGCGCGCCTATTTGAATGGCAAGTTGGATTTGAGTAGGGCAGAAGCCGTGGGCGATGTGATTGCTGCGGAGAGTGCAGCCGCCCACAAACAAGCCGTGCATCAGATGCGTGGTGGTTTTTCACAAGAGATCGATGGATTGCGGGAGAAGTTGATACAGTTTGCCTCCTTGTTGGAATTGGAATTGGATTTTGCTGAGGAAGATGTAGCGTTTGCCGACCGCAGCGCTTTGGAGCGATTGCTGGTCGAAATAGAAAAAGTAGTGGTTCGCTTGCGCGATAGTTTTCGACTAGGCAATGCCATCAAGCACGGGATACCCACCGCCATTGTCGGAGCGCCCAACGCCGGAAAGTCCACCTTATTGAATGCCCTATTGAATGAAGAGCGCGCGATCGTCAGTGACATTGCCGGCACCACCCGTGACACAGTAGAAGAGATCTTGCATTTGGGAGGAGTTCAGTTCCGTTTGATCGACACCGCCGGAATACGAGAAACCCAGGACACCATTGAGCGCATGGGCATAGAGCGCAGTTGGGAGAAAGCCTCCCACGCCGAGATGATCTTGTGGATGGTAGATGGAGGTGGTTGTACCAAAGAACAAATGGAAGCCGAGTGGAGTCAGATCCAGGCCGTGCGCCGCCCCGAATCCCAGGTTCTGCTCGTCATCAACAAGCAAGACCAGGCGGAGGCCCAATGGGAATGGGAAGCCTGTCCGCAGGTGCGCATCAGCGCCAAGGAGAGACAAGGACTGGAGGCTTTAAAGGAACAGCTCAGTTCCCATTTTCAAGAAGAGTTACAAGGGCAAGACACCATAGTTACCAACGCCCGACACCACGAAGCCTTGGGCCAGGCGTTACACTCCTTGCAGGAAGTACAACGCGGCATGAGCGCCCAACTCACCAGCGACCTATTGGCCATCGACATTCGCAACACCCTGTATCACCTGGCCAGCATCACCGGTGCGGTATCAGCAGATGATATTTTGCATTCGATTTTTAGTAAGTTTTGTATTGGGAAATAAAGCCCCCTCACATTGTCATTTCATTCAATGGTAAGGCTTTTGTGCTATCAGAATTTATTTGAGAATAAATGAATTCTTGCAAGCACTTCCTCAAAATTTGGCTGACCGTTGTAATACAGCTTGGAAGTCGATAGATAGCGTTTATTGAATGACTCTCTTATTTCTAGTTCATTCAGCAGAAGGGCAGGGTGTTCGCTTAGGGGAATTAAATTGTCGGCGCCTTTTATTCGAACTGCTTTGTGAGATAAGTACTCGGTACTGCCGAGGAAATCTTGAATTTGAGAATTGCCCAATAAGCAATAAACATCATAATATTGACGCATGAAGTTTTTATCATCGGAAGCACCAGGGTTGTCTTTGTTGCGATATTTCCTTACGATGGTTTGCAGTTTTTCAATCAACGTGTAGCCAGGATGATAACATGGAACTCCAATGGCTGTGTTGTTGATGTAATTATTGCTAGCATTTAAAGAATCGAGGTGTTCCCATATCCAAGATGAAATATCGATGGGCTTATTGGGAGTTACTGTATCAAAACCAACTTCTAGTAAAATTCCATCTTTAAGTCCCTCGATTGTGGGCGTATAACTTCGATAATACAAGCGAATTCCACCGCTGCGGTATTTTTCGGTATCGTCAAAGTCATGATCCCTTTTAATTTCTATAATCCCATTTATCGAAAGTGAATTGGCAAGCAAATCATAGAACTCTTTACGTGCTGCTCTTACTTGAGGCTTGTCTTCTTTCCCTTCAATGTTTAATCCAAAGTTTGTTCGAATGTGAATGTCTATGTCTTCCGAAAAGCGATGAATGAACCCGTATCCTTTGGATAAAGAAGTTCCTCCCTTCAATTCAAACTCAATACCCTGTTGCTGCAATGAATACAATGCATGCATGATCCAATAGTCTTTCTCAACCAGTGTAATATCAATTCCTTTTTGGGAAGAGACAATGGAGAGAAGCTCTTTGAATTCAGGGTCGTTGTGAATAAAATCAAGCATGCTGGAGTACGTTTCTAACAATTGATTTTAAAGTGCGTTTTGTTTTGCCTGTTCCATATTGTTGAGTAGCCTTCATCAACGCATCAGCATTAAAACTGCGTACATTGTTGGGCAATTTATCTAAAGCTTGGGTTTGATCTTCAGCAAGAATATCCAAATTGTTTAATAAATCAACAAGCAAATATTCTCTTGATATATTTTTAGGGAAAGAGGATTTTAGTTTGAATTCAAATTTCTTTCCATTGAGTTGAAACTCGCCTTTGCGCTTATGGTTGTAAACCCAAGTAGTATTGTAAAGCTGTGTTAGTCCCAGTCCTAACGAATTAAAACTATTGGGGGATACCAAAAGAAAATCATCGTCCTTCAGAAAACGTTCTACGACTTGTCGATCATCCGGTGGAACAGCCCCAAATTTTGATTGTTTGGGCGCATAATACAATCCTTGGTTGAGTTTTATCAATGATCCATCTTTAGTGAGCTGCGCCAAATGCCTATCGATGGCCGTGGAATAATATTCCAGGTCAGAACGGCGATACACCTCACCTTGCTTTATATGTTGACGGAGTAAATTCATTTTTCAAACACAAAGGTAGAGAGATTTTATTGAATCGCATGTCAAAATTGGAAAAATTCATGCAAAATGAAAAAGAGAATGATCAAAAATTAAGTAGACATTGGAAAAAAATCGTTACGTGCCAGTTGATAGGGTTATTCAAGAAAAAAGCTTTTTGCATCTTCTTATTACATGCTCATTGCATTCCTGCTGATTGGGAATCGAATGGGGATGATCAATTAATGGGAATATTAACGGCTCAACATGTCAGGGGAAAGGAGATATTTGCTTTTGAATACAACGAGTCATGGATGATCGCATGACATATCCTTCATGAAGGTATTTATTAGCGGATCACTTTTCCGCTGCAATCCCCAAAACCTATACGATATCCCTCACCTTTGGCAAAACCACGCATGCTTACCGTATCGTTATCCAAAATAAACTTGCGTTCGGTGCCATCGGCCATGGAAATGGGTTGGGTTCCCTTCCATGCAATTTCTAGCATGGAGCCATAAGAACCTTGCTCTGGACCGGAGATCGTACCCGAAGCCATCATATCTCCACCCCGAATGGCGCATCCTCCCACCGTGTGATGGGCCAATTGTTGTGCGTAATTCCAATACATGTATTTGTAATTGCTATTCGAAACAACAGTAGCAGCTGAATTTTCTGGTGTAATGGAAACTTCTAATTCAATATCAACATGATAATTACCCTTGAATTGTAAGTATGGTAAAACCGCAGGATCTTGCGCTTTACCAGCATGGTGGAAGGGCGATAAAGCTTCCAAGGTCACAATCCAAGGGGAAATAGTGGAAGCAAAATTCTTGGCTAAAAATGGTCCCAATGGCACATATTCCCAGCGTTGAATATCACGGGCACTCCAATCATTAAAAATAACAAACCCAAAGATATAATCGGCCGCTTCGTCTGGTGCAATGCCCTCTCCCATGGGTTTTCCATCAAAGGTGATAAAGGCCATTTCCAATTCAAAATCGAGCTGTTGTGTAGGGCCGAAAGTAGGAAGTGTTTCATCGCTTGCATTGATTTGGCCCTTGGGTCGTTTGATTGGCGTCCCACTCGGAACAATGGTAGAGGATCTTCCGTGATATCCCACGGGTAAATGCTTCCAATTGGGGAGCAAGGCCTTGGCGGGATCTCTGAACATCATGCCCACGTTGCGGGCATGGTCTTCGCTGCTGTAAAAATCTGTGTAATCTCCAATCTGTACAGGAAGATGCATGGTAGCATCACTTTGATGGATCATTGCGTCTTTCAAACAAGCATGATGCGCCAATTCATCATTTCCTTCGCTCAAAAGTTCGATCATTCGATTCCGAAGCGCACTCATGTGCTTTTTGCCATGTCGCATGAGAGAATTCAATACGCAGGTGTTAAAGTCGCTGCTGGAGAAAGGAAGATTGGAGAAGAAACCGTTGTTTTCTAGGACAACCAAGTCGATAATGTTCTCTCCAATGGCTACTCCAGGACGAGCCGTCTTTAATGGAGTTGAAAAAATTCCAAACGGAATATTTTGAATGGGGAAGTCGCTGTTTTCAGCAACAGGAATCCAACTTTTCATCATGCTTACATCAATTGAGCTACAATCTTTTCGATGGTCAATCCTTCCGCTTCGGCCTTGTAGTTGCGCACAACACGGTGGCGTAAGATGGGCAAAGCCACTGCCTTCACATCTTCGATATCAGGACTCAATTTGCCATTCAATGCTGCGTAACATTTAGCCCCAACAATCAAATGTTGAGAGGCGCGTGGACCTGCTCCCCAGCTGACATTTTTCTTTACCCAATCAGGAGCGATATTGCTTTCAGGACGTGTCTTGTTCACCAATTTAACGGCGTATTCTACTACATTGTCAGCTACAGGCATTTTGCGAATCACCTGCTGATATTCCATGATTTCTTCTCGCTGAATTACCGGAGAAATTTGCACTTTTCTATCGTCAGTAGTAGCCTTGACAATTTGAATTTCTTCTTCTAGTGTAGGGTAATCTACCCATATGTTGAACATAAAGCGGTCCAATTGCGCCTCGGGAAGTGGATAGGTACCCTCCTGTTCAATCGGATTTTGGGTGGCCAGTACAAAGAAAGGGGAGGGTAGGGACATCGTTTGTCCAGCCGCCGTTACTTTTCTTTCCTGCATGGCTTCCAATAATGCCGATTGTGTTTTTGGCGGTGTTCTATTGATTTCATCCGCTAAAATGATGTTGGAAAAAATAGGCCCCGCAATGAACTTGAACTGACGGTTCTCATCCAAAATTTCGGAACCCACAATGTCACTGGGCATCAGATCTGGTGTGAATTGAATTCTCTTGAAATCCACTCCTAAGGATTGCGCAATAGAATTGACCAAAAGAGTTTTTGCTAAACCGGGCACCCCAACTAATAGACAATGACCATTACTAAAAATCGAAATCAATACATACTTGACCACTTCATCTTGTCCAATGATCACTTTACCTACCTCTGATTGCAGGGCTTGATACTGACTTTTTAATTTCTCTAGAGTGGCTACTTCTGACATATTTATTTATTTAATTGATCCATTTAAATTCAAAAGAGCATTGATTTTTGAATGTTTCATCAATGCGGACATACGTTCTTTTAAGCTTGTTCTGCAACCATTTATCGGTGGCTATTTTTTTTGAATTCCCAGTTGCAGCATTTTGAAATATTTCATAATCCAAATCCATATTGGCCTTGTGAGCATTGATTCTGTCGTCCAATCGATAGATTACATATCGTTTTACACCATCGATGGTCGTAGATAATACGGGCTCCGAATATTCACCTGGTTTCATTCTGGATAATAGTAAGCTCACTTCTGGTTCAATGCTACCAATTTCATGCTTCACTCCACCTGTACCAGGATTCATTACTTGGCCTTCTTGATTCTTAGAGTCCTCATCTGTGCTGAATCGCAATGTGGCATCTCTGAAGCTAAGGTCTCCTTTTTTAATGGCAGCATAAACGGAGTCAGCCAAAAGATGGGCTTTGTCTAAATCGGTGTCTGAAACTTTAGGGGTCATTAAAATGTGACAGGTTTCATAAAACTCCCCTCTCTTTTGAATGACCTTGACAAAATGATAACCGAAATCACTTTTGAAGACAGGAGTAAATTTCCCTTCATCGGTGTTGTAAACTGCGGCCTCATACTCAGGGACAAAAGTACCTCGGCGTTGTAAAGGATAACAACCGCCTTTGTATTTGCTGCCTGGATCTTCACTCCATTTAGCCGCTTGTAAAGTCATGGAAGTTCGGCCGATGATGATTTCGTTACGAATGGAATCCATGAAATGGATCACTTTGTTGATTTCCTTTTCTTTGATTTTTGGAGAGAAGACAATTTGGGAGTAGGATAATTGCTCGGGAATCAAGGGGATCGAATCAGTAGGTTGGTCCTTATAAAATTTCAATACATCGGCTGGAGTAGTAACCGTATTCTTTGTTACTTCTTGCTGTTCTTTTTCAATCAATAATTGCTCTTTCACAGAATCAAAAAACTCCTCTTTGAGGACCGGAATGGTTTTACCATAGTATTTCTCAAATTCCTCTTCTGTTCCGAACATTTGAACGAAATAGTCAATCCTTCTTTGCACTTGGGCATTGACTTCACCATCATTGACTTCTACGCTGTCCACTTTTGCGTGATGCAATAAAAGCTTTTGATAAAGTAAAGTCTCTAAAGCTTTACAACGCATATCAGATGTCACCGATTTGCCTTTAGCAGTCTCCAGTGCGGCCGTTTCAATTTCAGAAAGCAGTACAATTTCTTCACCTACTACCGCAACAATTTTCTCAACAGTAGTTGAGGGTGTTTGGGCCATGGCACAACGCAATAACAGTGTCAGAATAATGGTAATGGTAATCCTCATTTCGTTACTCCCTCTCTTTTGATCCATCCAGATTTTTCAGCTTCTTGTAAAGAAAGCAACATATAATCATTGATGATGTTATTTTTTCTAGATTGTAGTATCACCTCTTTGATTTGTGAAGAGCTGAATTTATTTAAACTATCTCCCGTTTCTGTCCGCCATTGCTGTATTTGCTCTGAACTGATGAGTGTGTCTAATTTTTCAGCAATAAATTGATTTTTCCAATTTTGAAACAATAAGGTTTGGGTGTACTCTTCAATTTGAAATTCATTTTCGGAAGTTAATTCGGCGTTGGAAGTCTGATCTTTCCACCATTCCTTTTCTATCCAATGCTGTATTATTTGTTGAGCGATATCAGCGCTGTCCGAAGGTGAATAATCCTGTGGCATCAAACTTAACAGCCCCGTTCTGCTGAGCGATTTATCCTTGTATTGTGCTACAGCATCTTTAGGAGTGTTGGAACATCCCGCAGCAATAAGTAGATAAATAAAGACAAAAATCAAACAGAATCTCATCAATGGATGGTATATAAAACGGCCTTGTTGATTTGTATTTGATGATCTCTTCTCAAGCTTTCAATCCATGATTTTTCCAAATAATTTTGGTAGTCGCTGGTGATGACACCGCGGGCCTCTGTAAGTTTTTTAGGCCCTGTTGGCAAAAATTTATTGATACAAATAACCACCGGTTTTCCATTGACAATCAAGTCTGTACCATTTAACTTCTCTTTTTTCCAATCGAATTGTGCCAGCAAAGGGCGATCTTCTTCTGAATAGGTTCCCCCATCCAATTCAACATGTTGCTTACCATCTGTGTTTAACTCCAACTCAATAGCGGGGTGCTCCATATCACCCTTGGCGAGCATGGTTCTCACCTTTTTACTGTACTCGCTGTTTTCGCATGTAAAAACGGATATTTCCGCACGATCAGGCCAAGTGTATTGGTATTTATTATTTTCATAATACTGACGTAATCCAGTGGTGTCTTTTACCGCCTTGGTCCATACTTTTTGATCCGTCAACTCAAACAATAAAATTCCATCGCGGTATTCATTCATTAATAATCGGAATGCTGGATATTTACTTTCCAACTGCGTATCTTCAAACTTTAATACTTGGTCATTACAGAACAAGGCCAATTCAGCACTGATGAAATCATGAGGTGATATTTTTGACTTACTAGGTCTTTTTTCGTTGATATAATCGATGAACGCCTGAGCGGTTACTTTGTTACCTTGAATACTGCACAATGTTTTCTTACCCAATGATTTTTTTGGGGCCCATTTTGCTTTGTAAACATTGGTGTCTGCTAATTCAATTAACTTCAATACGGTTGTTTCAACTTCCTGATAGTCGTACTCAGCTTTTAATTTCTTTAAGAAGGCGCTTCTGGTTTTTTCAGCGCGACTATCTTTTTGTACTTTGCTTTTCAATTCTTTTTCCATGGAGGCAAACGCCGCAAGTGGTTTGTAATCTAACCTTTTGATTATGTGCCAACCGTAGGATGTTTTGATGGGTTCTGAAACGTCGTTGTTGTTTTTTAAGGCAAAGGCAGCATCTTCAAATTCAGTTACCATTTTATTGATACCAAACCAGGGTAATTCGCCACCTTTTTTAGCCGATGATCCATCTTCGCTGTAAGAGGCCGCCAATTCTTCGAAAGTTTTTTCCTTCGCCAAGAGCTTTTGGTACACTTCATTGATCTTGTTCTTTGAGAAATTGGCATCTTCTTGTTTGTCGCGAATCATAATGTGGGCTACATGTATTTCTCCTCTGGCGGCTCTTCTATCTACCACCTTCACCAAGTGAAAACCATATTTGGTTCTCACCGGCATTGATACTTGACCAACAGGCGTGTTATAAGCCGCGCTCTCAAAGGGATAAACCATTTGGAATGCGGTGAAATAGCTCAAGTCACCTGCGTTCTCTTTTGCGGACGGATCCTCAGAACTTTCACGGGCGACCTGTTTGAAATCGGCGCCATTGAGAATCTTGTTTCTTAGTTGAATGATTTTTTGATATGCTCTCAAAGTGTCACTAGGAGCAGCTCCGGGATCACATTTGATTAAAATATGGAAGCCATGAATTTCTTCTGATAATCTTTGATACCCTTCAACGATCAAACCATCGAGTAAGGTGGCATCCACCAGGTATGGACGGGCTAGTTGTGTTCTGTATCCTGCTAACTCTTTGACAAACTTGTCAACTGTATCCAAGCCCATTTTTTTTGCCTCTGCCACTTTTAACTTAAAATTGATGAACAATTCCATGTATTCATCTAAAGCTTTGGGTGTAATGGCGGAGTCGCGGTTATTTTTCTTAAAAATATTTTCAAACTCTTCCACTGTCGTTCCTTGACCATCTATGGTTAGAACAATGGCATTTTTGTCTTGGGCGTAAAGCGATGCATTTACATGGCCTAGTGTCATTGCAATGAACAATAAAATTCTTCTCTTCATACTCATCATTTATAAGGGACACAAATGTAGTGATTTTCACTGCAACAAATGTGAAATGAAAAACATTAAAGGAAGTTAAAAATTAATGTGATCGGCTCGCAGAATGGACCTCTATTCCTTGTTGGATTAACCAATGATCAATGGCTTGTTGCAGCAAAGCATACACTCTTTCAAAGGCAGACTTCTCATCCAATAGAGGGTCTGGAATATGGATGGTTTCGCCCGTTTTGATATGAGTAAACTGACGGATTTTGCTCTTTTGTTCCTCCGTTGCCATCTCCATCAAATCTTTGTAATTGCTTCCATCCATGGCAATAATAACATCGTAAAAATCTAAATCATTTGACTGAACCTTTCTCGATCGAAGATGACCAATATCGATTCCTTTGTTCATCATTACTTCTTGTCCTCTGACATCTGGAGCCATTCCCTCCAAAAACCCAATGAGGCCGGCAGAATCAATGATCCAATCTTGCGCTTTTTCGCCAAGTTTCATGCGCAGGATGGTTTCCGCCATGGGCGATCGACAAATATTTCCCAAACAAACAAAAAGTACTTTCATCTTTTAAAACCGATTGCAAACATAACGGGAATTTTTTGAATTTGAGGAACCGTTTTTTTCCAATCTTTGGCGCTTTTTGTTAAAATGGATTGTTTCGGTGAATGCACTTCTCTTCCAATACAAATCATGGTGTCAGCGCTGAGTAAAGTCAGCAAATCCTCCAAAACGGCTTGATTTCGGTAAGGAGTATCCATGAATAATTGGGTTTCACCTGTTCTGGCTTTTCGTTCTAATTCTTTAATGGTTTGAGCACGCTCTGCTTTTTCTCGCGGCAGATAACCATGAAATCGAAATTGTTGTCCGTTCAGTCCCGAGGCCATCAAGGTCAGTAGAATGGAGGATGGACCTACCCACGGAAAAACCGGTATTCCGATCTCCTGTGCTTTCATTACCACCACATTGCCTGGATCGGCAATACAAGGAAGACCTGCATCGCTCATTAAAACCGCTTTTTTTTCCTTTTGTAGTGCACTTAGCACTTGGGAGTGATCTTGTGCCGTTGAATTTTCATTCCATTCCATCATGTGCAATGAATTGAAATCCCCTTTATATCCCATTTTCCGTAAACCTCTTCTTGCCTCTCGGGCATTCTCTACAATGAACAAGTTTACACCCTCTATCGTTTCCCAAACTCCTTCTGGTAAAAAAGAAAAACCCTCTTCGTGTAGCGGAGAGGGAATAAGATACAGGCCAAAATTACTTTTGGTCATTAAAAAAGAATGCTAAATTAAAGACTATTGAATTCGTCGTCTGCATCAGCGCTGCTTTCCATTGCGGGAGCAGAGGGAGCATCCATTTGCTTTTGACGAATGTATTCAATGGTTTCTTGTAAACCCTCGATGAATTTTTCAAAATCTTCTTTGTACAAAAAAATCTTGTGCTTTTCATAATTCACATTTCCACTTTCGGCACTACCTGTTCTTTTACTTTCAGTAATGGTCATGAAAAGATCATTGCCTCTTGTTGACTTTACATCAAAAAAATAGGTTCGCTTTCCTGCTCTTACCGGCTTGGAATACACATCATCGCGGTAGTTGTTTCCCTCTTGCATAACTGATTCTTTATTTGTCAGTTCCAAATATAATTTTTTTAATCGAAAAAACAAATCTTTAGCACATCAATTTTACCATTGTCTCCTAGAAGGTGAATTTTATCCTCAAAAACATCGATTTTATTGATGGATCGGTAGGGTTGTTTTTGAAAGGAATCCCATTTTGCCAATAAAGATAAATCAGATAAATCCCATATTTTCAGACTTTTATCCTGTGAGCAAGAGTAGAGAATATTGTTTTTTACGTCTAATTTTAAATCATAAACGGCACCCAAGTGCGCTGGAATTTGGAGCAATGCCTTGGACTCATGTTTCTTCCAAAAACGGATGTTTCCGTTTTTATGTCCGGAGATCCAAAGGCCTTTGGAAGGAAAGTAAACAGTGGAATAACAAGCATCTTCTTTAGATTCCCATAGGTGCAGAGTATTGAACCATGGAACATCCAGCACCGTCAAAGAGCCATCACCTCCTGCAACAACCAATTGATTTTCTTCTTTTAAAAATTGTAACGAGCGTATTTTAAACTCACCCAACCAAATGGTGCGTAAGATTTGTTGTGATTGCACATCCCAAATATGCAATTTGCCATCGGCACCACCGGTTGCCATCCAACCGTTGGTCAACAACGCGATAGCAAATACAGGGCCCTCATGCGCCTGCCACTTGCGGACTTCTTGACTTTTTATGTTGATTTGATAGCAATGTCCACTAAAACAGCCCACCCAAAGGCATTCATCGATCATTTGAATGGAGAAGATACTCTCGCCAAATTGAGCCATTTTCTCAATAGGCAAATCTTCTTGATGAGGATGAAAGAGCACTTGCTTATCGGCTCCTCCTGAAAAAAAACCTTTACCGGTCATGCACATTGCATACAAGGGCCCTTGGTGAACTTCCCAACGTTTGTATGGGGTAATTTCGCAACGCATGGGGCAAAAATACGGCTATCTTTGCACGCAATGAGCAAGTTTAATGTATCTATTCCTAAAGGAACACGCGATTTTTCGCCTTCTGTGATGAAAAAGCGCCAAGTCATTTTTCAAACCATTCGTTCAGTCTTTGAATTGTATGGATTTGAGCCATTGGAAACACCCGCAATGGAGAACTATGAGACATTGACTGGAAAATACGGGGAGGAAGGGGATCAATTGCTTTTTAAAATTTTGAACAATGGCGATTACTTGAAGGAGGTAAATAGTGAATGGCTTTCTGCAAAGGAATCCAAGAAATTGACCGCCGAGATTTGCGATAGAGCCTTGCGATATGATTTGACCATTCCTTTTGCGCGCTATGTGGCAATGAATCATGCCCAATTGACCTTTCCCTTCAAACGATATCAGATTCAGCCAGTGTGGAGGGCCGATCGTCCTCAAAAAGGGAGATACCGAGAGTTTTATCAATGTGATGTGGACATCATTGGCACGGATAGCTTATGGAGTGAGGTGGATTTGATTAAGATCTATGATCGTGCTTTTGCAAAGTTGGGTTTTAATCAGGTGGAAATTTTGATCAATAACAGAAAATTATTGATGGCGGTGGCTGAATTATGCGGTTGCGCGGATCGATTTGTGGAGATGACAGTGGCGTTGGACAAGCTGGACAAAGTAGGGTGGGAGGGAGTTAAAAATGAACTGAGCGATAAGCATTTTGAAGTTCAATCGATAAATGAGTTACATCGATTGATTGTATTGAAGGACAACAATGAAGAGGAATTATTAGCGTCATTACTTCAAACAGAAATGGGCAGAAGGGGAGTGGAGGAATGGAAGTTTTTGAGCCATGCATTAAAGGAAATGGGGATGCAATGTGCAGTTTGGAAATGGGATTTGACTTTGGCTAGAGGGCTCAATTATTATACGGGATTTATTTTTGAAGTAAAGGCAGTAGGTGTGAGCATGGGTAGTATTGGAGGTGGTGGGAGGTATGACGATTTAACAGGAATTTTCGGATTACCCCATGTTTCTGGTGTGGGCATTTCTTTTGGTGCCGATCGTATCTATGATGTGATGGAAGAGCTTCAATTGTTCCCGGCAGACACCACTTCATCAACGCAAATAGGAATGGCCTATTTTTCTGAGTCCACTATTATGGACACGCAAAAATGGGCAGAAGTGTTGAGGTCCAATGGTATTCAATGCGAAGTTTATCCTGAGTTGGCCAAAATGAAAAAGCAATTCAAGTGGGCCGATGATAAGAAAATTCCTCTTATGGCGGTGATGGGAGAGGATGAAATGAAAGAAGGAAAGGTAAGTTTGAAAAATTTGTCGACGGGTGAGCAAACAATGGTCACATTACAGGAAGTTCTCTTAATTTTGAAATCGAATTAATGGTGAAAATGTTGAAAATATTTTTGGCATATCTCAGAGAGCAATGGATTTGGGCGCTCTTTATAGGATATGAATTGGTGGCAATGATGGTTGGTATTTTTACACACTACGACATAGCGATTCCCTGTATTTCACAATTGCTTTTTCACAAAGAATGTCCTGGTTGCGGATTAACAAGAGGCACCATGTGCATGTTGCAAGGTGATTTTGAGAAGGCGGCTTCTTTCAATCGGGGAGTGTTTGTGGTGATTCCGCTGATCGCGGGTCTTATCATATATGATTTTTTCGAATTCAAAAACAAACGACTTCCTTTATTGTTATCAAAAAGAAATAATACGAATTAATTACTTCCCAATGAACATGGACACTAAACAAACGCGCATTGCGATCTTTTTTGATGGATCGTTTTTTCTACAAGTGAACTCCTTTTACAAGCATAATCATTCGGTGGGTAAGAGCTTTTTCTTTTCGGGTTTTATGGATTATATCCGACACAAGGTAGCACACCAAGAGCATTCCAAATATGTACATTGTCCGGTGGTGGAGTCAATATGGTTCAAGGGGCGTTATGCAGCGAATGCGCTCGATTCAAGGTTTCCGGATCCTCAAAAGCGTATTGATGCCGTCAACAGCGAACGTAAGACAGAAGACTCTTTGGTCTATCACGGTGTAAAGCTGCATTATTATCCCATTCACTTGGATAATGAAACACAAGAGCCATTGGATAAGTCTATCAATGTCCAATTCACTGCTGAGGCGGTGGCGGCTGCCGCTCAAGATCGTTTTGATGTGTTGGTAATCATGGGAGGCGATGGGGAATTGCAGCACTTGGTGAGCAAAGTGAATTTTTTTGGTAAGCGTGTGATGGTGTTGGGGTTCAATCTTTCCTATGAGACTGAAACAATGTATGGACCTAAGAAGAAATTTATTCGCTCATCACATGCCTTGATGGAAAAGGCCAATTATGCTATTTGGATGGATCGCATCATTGATGAAGGATTGGCCAATGAAGAACGTCTGATAATGGGATTGTTCAATAATATGATTTAATTGTAGGACTCGTATTATATTTGCGACTCTCTGGGACGTTAGCTCAGCTGGTTAGAGCGCTACCTTGACATGGTAGAGGTCATCGGTTCGATTCCGGTACGGCCCACTTCTTTTTTCTCCATTCATTTTTTTTAGAAAAGACTAGCGTTTTAGGGTTGTATTAAAAAACAATAACCCGGACGTTTCCGGGTTACTGTTTACCTTAACTAAAGACTCTTAAACCTATGAAAAAAATCCCCTTTCGGGTGAGTCGATGGCGGCAAATTTACTACTACTGCTTAGCGCGCTGAATACTTTTTTTGTTAATTTAATCAACACTATTCGTTGATAACTATACGCCTATTTTCTCCTGTTTGTAAATTAGAAATGAGATACACGCCACCAGGCAAATGGGATAAATTTGTTTGCTGATATTGAATAGAAGTGCATTTCCTTCCTGCAATATCCAACAGTATCCAATCATTATTTTTAATTTCTTCTCTGAATATCAAGTTGTTATTAAATACAATGAATCCCGTTGGATTCAACTCTTGAATATACGTTTGTGGTTCGACAAATATTTCGGCCGTTTGACTGGATACTTCACCACAATGATATCCTATCATGTTGAGACTATATATTCCTGGATTGTACACATGAATAGGACTTAGTTCATTTGAGGTTTCGCCATCACCAAAATTCCAAACTATGGTATCACAACTCACACATTCACCATATGTAATTAAACTATCTCCGATCAGTTCGTAGGTAAAGTGAACGTCTAGATCAAATGATCCAATATTCCAATTGAGGAGATTATTGAAAATAGTTTGGTTAACCGCTTCTTTTACAGCTAGGATTTCATCAGTAGTAAAAGTTCCTGTGTAAGTGATGAGATTGGCATCTATTCGGAAAAGCGATGACGTAAAAGCGCAAGCAGCTGCGTAAGTTCCTAATGCTGACGGATGAGATCCATCGGCTTGATAAAGATTCAAGGTTGGATAGTTGTCTCTGATATATCTTCTTACTGCTCCAACGGCAGCAACGATGGAAAGGTTATCATCTGCCATCATTTGATAGCGTTCTTGTAATAAACTGTCCATGCCCTCATAAGTGCATACAGGCGGCCAATTGGCGCAATTTTGACTATCACCATTTTGTCTTCCCCAAGTTTGGTAGAAAACCGTTTCTCCGCAAGGAGCATATTTTTCAATACTATCATTAAGCGCCGCAGCGAAAGGAAAGCAGTCGGATTGAACTTGGCCTAAAGGGAAGGAGGGAATTTGACTTTGCTCTTGCAATACCACAAAATCCCAGCCTCCTTCTTGAATGAGTCCCAAAGAGGTCGCATTACTCAGGTGTTGTTGAAAAGTATAACCCCCAGGAGCACTGCTAGCAACCTCGACAAAAAAGCCAGCACTATTTGCGCACTGCTGAAAAACACTAGGAAGATTGTTGGCAGAGGTATAGCTATTTCCAATAAACAGTACACGACTATTTTGGCCCAAAATGGTTTGAGCCATTAATAAAAAGGTAAAAACGCCGATCAATATCTTATTCATTTTACAAAAGTAATGGCAAAATCCACCAAATTCTATTAAGTTTGTTCTAAATTGATATTCATGAAGAAAATCGCTACAATCGTTTTTTTTATTATTCTCTTAGGGTTAGGTTTTGCTTATTATCAATGGAATAAGCCCAAAAAATCGGCTGCCTCAGAGGAAGTCTTTGCACATCGTAGTGCCACCGATTTGTATTTGGAGTTTACTTCAGACCCTACAGGAGCTTTTCAAATTTATAATCAAAAAAATGTAGAAGTACGCGGAGTGATGGATTCCTTTGCTAAAGATTCGCTAGGAACCAAATTGACATTGAGAACAGAAAGTAACGATGGAGGTGTAGTTACCATCACATTGGTGGAAGAGATGAATCGAATTTTACCGGTCATTGGGGATTCTGTGCATATTCGTGGATTATGCGCAGGTTACATCGCAGATGATACCGGCTTATTGGGGGGAGAAGTGCAATTAAATCAAGGAATTATTGTAAATTAATTGAATAATATGAAAAAGTATTTTTTTGTAATTGGCATTTTTGCCTTCGGATCTTTACAAATGTTGGGACAAAATTTTTTTACGCGAAATGGTCATCTGGGATTTTTCTCGAAGACCAACATGGAGGATATTAAGGCCAATAACGAAAGCGTAACTTATATCATGGATCTCACTTCAGGTGAAATCAATATCTCCGCTTTGCAAACGAATTTCCAATTTGAAAAGGCCTTGATGCAAGAGCATTACAACGAGAACTACATGGAAAGCTCAAAATATCCTAAGGCGATTTTTAAAGGTAAGATTGATGATATGTCAAAAGTAAATTTTAAAATGGAGGGAGTATACAACGCCAAGGTATCAGGAAATCTTGAGATTCATGGCGTTGGTAAACCGTATACAGTGGATGCCGTATTTAAAGTGGGTGGAGGGCATGTGGTAGCTGAAACGAATTTTAAAGTAAAATGTGCTGATCACAATATCAAAATCGAATCCAGTTTGAAGAATAATATTGCTGAAACTATCGATGTCAATGCAAAAGCAGATTTGACTGAATTAAAAAAATAACTCAATGAGACAGATTTTAGTTTGTTGTATTGCCCTTTTCAGTGGTTTTTCTTGGTGTCAACCTGAAAATGGGGATGACTTATTGTCTTTATTGGGAGATCCTGATCCAGTTATTTACAGCACGGCTACTTTCAAATCTACACGAGTAATCAATGGACAATCCATTGAAAATGTAGCTGGGGGGGTAATGGATTTTAGGGTAAGTCATCGTTTCGGAACTTTCAATTCAGGGATTCATAAGATGTTTGGGCTTGACCTAGCTTCTATGCGTTTGGCCTTTGAGTATGGATTAAGTGACCGAGTGATGGTAGGATTAGGTAGATCCAATGTCAATGAAGAGGTAGATGCTTTTACCAAAATAAAAATATTCAAACAGGTAGAGAGCGGGTCCAATAAGATGCCATTCTCCTTGTCCTATTTTGCATCCATCGTAATGCGAGGAACTGAATGGGCGGAACCCGAAAGAGAAAATTACTTTACTTCTCGATTGTATTATTGCCATCAGCTTTTATTGGCCAGAAAATTCAATGATCAATTATCGATTCAAATTTCGCCCACTTTTGTCCACCGTAATTTGGTTCAAACAAAGGCGGATTACCATGACATTTATGCGCTGGGATATGGAGGTAGATATAAACTCTCCCGCAGGTTAGCGGTGAACGCAGAGTATTTTCAGATTTTGGGTAATCGTTTACCTAGCATCAACACCAATAGTCTGTCTCTTGGTGTAGACCTGGAAACGGGTGGACACGTTTTTCAATTGCATGTAACCAATAGTTCTTCCATGAATGAAAAAGGATTCATCACAGAGACCACGGGAGAGTGGGGTAAGGGGGATATTCAATTCGGATTCAATATTTCAAGGGTCTTTACCATTAAAGAGAAAAGGCCACCTATAAAGCAGTGATAGAAGTATCTTGTTGCTTTAAAGGTGACCTTTTCGCCCTGCTCTCAATTCTGAATCTGCACAAACAAACCTAAGTTTTTCGACGAATGGGTCTTCAAAGATTTTGAAAATTGCAAGATTTTTTGGATGGTAGCTTCAGAAGGTTGAAGGGAAGGTTTAGACTGCAATTTCCGAGCAGTTAATGATGTAGAATCTGCCATAAGCGTAATTTTTAATGATAACGCCTACTTCTTCAAATTATTGTGATTAAAAAACGAAATTGAGTGAGGTGTTGATTGAAACACCCCTAAGATCCCGATTATAAGTAAATGGCACAATGTATTGAGCTTTCACATCCCATAACAGATATTTATTCTTAAACAACTCCAATCCAATTGAGGGTGCTAAATATCCAATGTCCAATTTTTTGTTGTCGTTGGTGGCAATCATGTATCCCACGGTATATCCAGAATATAGATTTCCGAATTTCTTGTTTCCCCTTCCAAGATGTCGAGAATAAAAATCTTGACCAAAATTAAAAACAAATAGTTCAGTTAATGCGGTATCAGTCGGTTGATCATTGGCACGATAAGCGCCTATAGAGGCATAGCTTTTTCCTTTGGTAAATAAGTATTTTAAAAAGTATCCTTGGAAGGAAGAGGCAGAAAATTGGTTGTTGGGGGATTCTAATTTGAAAAATGAATATTCTAGGCCTGGCATATTGACAAAACTGACCTTGCCTTCTTGTGGGCTGGTCATTTCTTCCTGCAGTGTAAAATGTACTCTAAAAGGTTCCGTATTTTCTTTCAGCGTGATCAATCTTTTTTCTAGGTTGAATATGCGCTCCTCGATGCCCATTTTTTCTCGCCACAATGCTTGATATCCCTCGCTTTGAACGCCTGTCTTTTCCATCATGGCCTCATATTCGGCTTTTCGAGAAGACAGAAATTTTAATTCCAAATCCACTTGTTGAATCTCATCAGAGTTGTCGATGGTTTCTACATTTTGATATTCTAAATTGCCTAATGTAAGCGCCCAGGATTTCCATTCGTTAAATTGAACTTCTGATAATTGCATTACCACCACCAGTTGTTGATCATTATCATTTTGGCTGATAATGTGATACTCATGTTGTGCCAACCAATTTTGAAGTTGTTGTTTGGCCAGCTCATATCCTAAGGTGGAAATTTGGGTATTTACTTGGGTGGTTTTCTTTTGTGCATGGCTTGTGAAAATAGTAAAACAAAAGAGGGATATTAACGATATAATTCTCATGAATATTGAAATTTATTTTTTAATGCCATGATCGGCTTTTCGAAGATCTTATAACTGATGTATGAAATGAGGATGGTAGTAACCAGTGTGAACAAGAAGTGCACTATGAGAGGATAGTGAGCAGGAACAAAGCTCCAAGTTAAAGTGAGGGTGATTGCTTGATATACATACAATCCGTAGCTAATGGAACCTAAAAAAACAAAAATACGATGAGAGAAAATACGTGAAATCATATGATTCTCTTGCAGGAGAATCATATAGCCAATCACACAAAAATAAATGAACGCAATGATATCGTATTTTATCACCTGCATCCAAAAGTTCTGCGCTCCAGAAAATTGCGTCCATAACAACGCGGCTATGATTCCTATGCCCACGATGCCAGTTAAGAAATACCGACGTTGATTGGATTTCAATTGACCGTTGCATTCCCAATGGGCTAAAAGGGCACCTAAGGCCAATTCATCCATCCTTGCAAAAGTGAAAAAGAAGGTTTGATAACCGTTGCTAGTCAAGAGGAATCTGCAAATTGGGGCAATCAATAAAAGCGCAATGATCACCTTTACAAGGTGTTTATTGGGTGTGTAAAATACAATCAACGGCCAAAACAGATAGAAGTGTTCTTCCACTGCGAGTGACCAAAAATGCACGGGTCCGTATCCCCCCCAACCGAAAGTTCGCGAAAAGTCTTGCAAGTAAAACCAATAATACCATTGTTGCGAGAAATTACTTTGGTATCCGGCTTTAAATACAGGAAGGACGAAGTAAAAAATGACCAAATACAAGAAATATAAAGGGAAGATGCGCAATGATCGACGGATGAAAAAGTTCTTGAAATAATGTTTTCCTTCTTTGGCATGTAACAGAATTCGAGTAATTAAAAATCCGGATAGCACAAAGAATAAAGACACCCCGGTTTGTCCCCACAAGCTTAATTTCTGAATGACATTTCCAATGGGGTCCGTGAGCGAAATATTTTGAAAAAAGTGAAATACAATCACCATCAATGCTGCAGTTGCCCTGATACCATCCAAAGGCTTGACATAACGGATAGAAGATTGCATGTGGCGAAGATACAAAAAGGTCGAGGCACCTTTTCAGATGCCTCGATATTGGATAATGATTGCGTAAGCCGGGTTCTGTTCAGCATTGCTGCTGCTTCATCATTTATCTATGCGACCTACCCTCCAAGACCGGACGAGCCGCCCTTCAGTTTGATTGCTCAAACATCCTTGGTCTACATGGTCTTACTGCCCACAAGGTTTGCCTTGCATGTTGAGTTACCCCAACACCGGTGGTCTCTTACACCCCCTTTTCACCCTTACCCGAAGGCGGTTTGTTTCTGTGGCACTTTCTGTGAATTTCTCTTGCGAAAAATCCCCCAGGCTTTTCACCTGGTGCGGCGCCCTATGCAGCCCGGACTTTCCTCCAGTGTTGCCACCAGCGATGAAGTCGTCATTACCGAAACAAAGATAATTCGGTTCTGGCAATTATGTGTATTTTTGAAACATGCGAGTGGATGTACTGACGATTTTACCCAAACTTTTAGAAGGTCCTTTTTCCGATAGTATTTTAAAACGTGCCCAAGAAAAGGGAATTTGTGAAATTCATATTCATAACATTCGGCAATTCTCCAAAGACAAGCATCAGTCTGTGGACGATTACGCTTTTGGAGGCAGTGCAGGTATGGTGATGATGCTTCAACCCATTGTCGATTGCATAGAATCATTGACTCGAGAACGTTCTTACGACGAGATTATTTACGTCACTCCAGACGGGGAAAGACTCAACCAAGGGATGTGCAATCAACTGTCACTTCGACAAAACATCATGATCATCTGTGGACATTACAAGGGCATTGATCAGCGCATCAGAGACCATTTTGTGACCAAAGAAATTTCTATTGGAGATTATGTGCTAAGCGGTGGAGAATTGGCCGCTGCTGTGATCGTGGACTCCGTAATTCGACTCATACCTGGCGTATTGAATAACGAAACCAGTGCGCTCACAGATTCTTTTCAAGATGATCTTTTGGCTCCACCGGTGTACACCCGACCTGCAGAATTCAGGGGTTGGAAAGTCCCAGAAGTACTGACCAGCGGTAATTTCAAAGCCATTGAAGAGTGGAGCATGCAGCAAGCCGTTGAAAAAACTTTGGCCAGACGTCCAGATTTATTGGATAAAAATGAAAATCGATAACGTGAATCTCTTTTCTTTGTGATTGAATGAGTGATGGAATTTTAAAAGCCCTGATGCAATTATTTGCCATCATTGCCGGAAAGTCTGGCAATGTGGGAAGAGAGGCCGTTTCTATGGTTTTAGAAGGTCAATTGAATACAGAGCTGACAGATAAATATTTAAAATTTTACGATGAATATGTCTTGAAATTTTACAAAACATCTGATCTCTCTGATAAGAAACGCTCAATGGCCAGTGTCAAGGTCTTGAGAATGTGTGAAGAAATCAATGAAGAGTTAGAACAACAAGATAAGATTTTGGTGATGCTCAGATTGGCCGAGTTTGTCAGTCAATATGATGCTGCCAGTGAGCAAGAGTGGGAGTTCATTCAGACAGTGGGGGAGGTCTTTCACATTCCTTCAATGCTTTATCAGCAATTGTTAGAAATGGCTCGTCTCAAAGACCTTGAACAGGCGAAAAATTGGGTGAATGATCAGGTTTGTATTGCAGGTGCTAAAGAAGCAGATTTGTTGGTGCATGATCTAAATGGTCATTTGATCTTCCTGCGCATGGAGGAAGAGGGACTGTTCCTTGTAAAGTACATTGGAAGTGATTTACTTTTGCTGAATGGTCAACCGTTAGAGCTGCAAAAGATCTATGCTTTTCCCCAGGGTAGCGCCATTCGAGGAAATAAAATCCATCCCATTTTTTACAGTGATGTGTTGCATCGCTTACTGAAAAGCGGTCCCATTGATTTGCTCACTTTTCAAGTGGATAAGGCCACATACTCATTTCCCAATGGCAAAACCGCCTTGCATCCTTTGACCATAGACGAGCATGGTGGGACCTTGGTGGGTATCATGGGCGGCAGTGGTTCTGGTAAAAGTACATTGGTGAATATTCTCAATGGCAACTACCCACCGAAGACTGGAAATATTTATCTCAATGGAGTAGATATTTATTTGAATCACGGCATTATCAAAGCGCAAATGGGCTACGTGGCCCAAGATGATATTCTCATTGAAGAACTCAATGTTTTTGAGAACCTTTTTTATAGCGCCAAATTGAGCATGCCTCACTTGGCCGATGACGAAGTTGTAAAAAAATGCAACGAGGTACTAAAATCCGTTGGATTGTGGGAATGTCGTCGGTTGAGAGTGGGTAATATTTTAGACAAAACCATCTCGGGTGGACAAAGAAAGCGATTGAATATTGCGTTGGAATTGGTGCGCGAATCGTCTGTATTATTCGTTGACGAACCTACTTCCGGATTGTCAAGTAGAGATTCAGAGATGATCATGGATCTGCTCAAGGAATTGACTTTGCGAGGCAAATTGATTTTTGTGGTAATTCACCAACCCAGTAGCGACATCTTCAAGATGTTTGATCGATTATTATTGATGGATCAGGGTGGATATCCTATTTACTACGGTAATCCCGTGGAGAGTATTTTGTACTTTAAACGTAGAGCCAAGTTTGTCTCTTTGGAAGATAGCCAATGCCCCACTTGTGGCAATGTCAATCCTGAACAGCTATTCAATATCATCGAGGCCAAGTTGATCGATGAGTATGGCATGCTCACCGACATTCGCAAAGTAACCTCCAAAGAATGGAACGCGCATTTTAATTTGCAGCATCAAGCAAAAATAGAAATTGCAGAACATCAGCCTTTTGTGGAAGTGAAAACGCGCTGGAGTGATCGATGGAAACAGTGGAAGACTTATGGCATGCGTGATGCGAAAAGCAAGTGGGTCAACCATCAATACATGCTCATCAATTTTTTGGAGGCACCGGCATTGGCATTGGTATTGTCCCTTTTTGTAAAGTATTTTCCCATGAGTGAAAAGGGAATAGGGGAGTATACCTTTAGACAAAACCTCAACTTTCCGCAGTATTTATTTTTCTCTGTTGTGGTGGCCTTGTTTTTAGGATTGACCGTGAGCGCGGAAGAAATTTTAAAGGATCGTAAAATTTTAAAAAGAGAAAAGTATTTAGGACAAAGTTATAGCGCTTATTTATTCTCAAAAATTGGAATATTATTTTTCATCTCCGCGGTTCAATCGGCTAGCTTTATTTTGGTGGGTAATTTGATATTGGATGTAAAAGGGATGTTCATTCCATTTTGGTTGACGTTGTTTTCACTCTCTTGTTTCGCCAACGCATTGGGATTGAACATCAGCGCCACCTTCAACTCCGCCAAGGTGATTTATATTTTGATTCCCATTTTGATCATTCCGCAATTACTGTTCAGTGGGGTCATCGTTCGTTTTGATCGGCTTTTTCCGAGCATTACTCAACAATCCAGTGTGCCATGGATTGGTGATGTGATGGCTTCTCGATGGGCTTTTGAAGCAATGGCAGTAGAGCAGTATACTCAAAATCCGTACAGTCAAATCAACTTCGATTTGGAAATGAAATTGAAAGATTACGGTTGGAAAAAAGATTATTGGTTGAAAGATTTGCAAGGGTATATCCAGGACCTAAGAGATGAAATTCATAGCGGAGGCAATCCCGATAATGATTTTATGTTGATCCAAAATGAATGGAACAAAGAAAAGAGCAGAGTGCCTGGATTGAACGTAGAGACTTCCCCCATTGCTTTCCATGATACTGCAGCCTGGAATCAACGGTGCCAACAATGGATGCAATCAGCCAAAGATTTGGAGAGCTATTATGTTCGTTTGTACAATCAAATCAATCAAGAAAAAGAATCGCGAATTGCGCTTTGGATGCAAAATCCAGAGAAAAGAAAAGATTTTTTGGCACTCAAAGATGAGCATCACAATGAGAGTTTAGAGGAAATTGTCACCAATAAAAATGATTTGGAGAGGGTAGTGAGAGAGGAAAATGATTTGATTCAAAAACAAAATCTAATCTATATCAACCAAGAACATCCGTCGATTTTTACCGCACATTTTTATGCTCCGATGAAGGAAATAGGACCCTTTGAAATGAAGACGTTGTGGGCCAATATCATCGTTCTGTGGTGCATGGCCATTACCATGATCATTTTACTTCTGTTGGATGGACTGAATAAATTGAGAGAATGGTTCACCACGCTCACTAGAAAAAACTAGAACTGATCTACTCCAATTTTCTTAAAAGGCACTCGGATGATGGCTTCATAGTCCTCACCGGCTTCCAACATGTCCTCATCATCATTCTCGTAATACCATTCTATGACTACATTGCCTGAAATGGTTTCCAATCTCTTGAAAACATCCAATAAACATTTGCTAGAGCTTGTATTGAAATATTCCAATTGAATTTGGAGAGTGGTTTGGGCGTTGGCGTTGGCGCCATATTGTTCGATCCAAGCCAGAATGGGCTTATAGAATTCGATAGAGTTTTCAGGAATGGATCTACCCTTTAACAATAACGTTCCGTTGCTTGAATTTAACTCCACAGTTGGAGTTTTGGGAGTACCTGCTAGAATCAAATTTTCCATACGCTTGAATGAGTAGCAAATATAAACGATTTTTTGAATATCAACCTATCTTTGCAAAATGATAAAAGAGGCGGAAGAAAATTGGTTTGTGGATTGGTTCAACAGCCCTTTTTATCACGATTTATACCGACATCGCGATCACTCAGAAGCGGTGCGATGGATGCACAAAATATTGGAAATTGTGCCGCTGCAAAAAGAGCAAGCCATTTTAGACGTTTGCTGCGGAAATGGTCGGCATGCACTGTGTTTAGAGAAACTAGGGTACACGGTTTATGGATTAGATATTGGAGTGGACAATATCCAAAAGGCAAAATCCAATTCTCAATTCCCGGAGCGATGGATGGCAACGGATGCGCGTGAAATGCAATATCCTTTATCTTTTCAATTGGTAACCAATTTGTTTACTTCATTTGGTTATTTCAATGAATCGAATGAAAACAAAAAGTTGTTTTTAAAGATGCTGGATCAAGTAGGTGAACGAGGTTTCTTTATCATCGATTTTCTCAACGCTCCCAAAGTTGCTCGAGATTTGATACCCAGTGAAGAAGTGCAAGGGGAGCTGGCTGAGTATAAAATTAGTCGCGATATTCAACATCGTACGATCTTAAAAAATATTGACTTTGAATACAACCATCATCATTTTTCTTTTCAAGAAAAGGTGTATTTGTATGAAAAGAGCGATTTCCTTGAATGGATCAACAATACCTCTTTTGAGTTGATTCATCATTTGGGTGATTACGGTGCTGCAGAGTATCAATCTGATTCCCCACGGAGTATATTTGTCTTTCAAAAAAAATAGGTTAATGGAGTTGATCATCACGTGTGCGGTATTGTTTGGAGTGGCCATTTTTGGGGGAAGTTTGATGTTCTTCGGTATCAAAATCACTCCCATCCGAATGAAATTATTGTTGTCCTACAGCGCGGCCTATTTGCTTTCATTGACCTTTCTTCACCTACTTCCTGAAGCCATGGAGGATGGTGGAAGAAGTGTTGGAGTGATGATTCTAGTGGGATTTTTATTGCAAATTGTTTTGGATTATTTCTCCCAAGGAGTGGAGCATGGACACGCGCATGCCCACACCCACACCCACGGATTGGACAAGAAATTCATTTGGATGGTGAGCATCTCTTTGTGGATTCACGCCCTCATTGAAGGGATGCCTTTTGGTGCAGGCGAAGAGGCACATATTGGGCATGATCATCACCATCATGAGCATTCGCTTTTGTGGGGCATTGCTCTTCATAAGTTCACAGAGTCGTTTGTTTTTGCAGCACTTTTGGTTCAGGTTGTTAAAGAGAAATGGAAATCAATGGTGTGGTTGACATTATTTGCCTTGGTCGCTCCGATCGGTGCTTTATTGTACCATTTTTCTGGTGGTTTGTCCTTTTTAAATCAAGAAAACACCTTGTCAATGGTCACAGCATTGTTGATAGGAATCATACTTCATGTATCCACAACGATATTATTTGAGTCGGAGGAAGGGCACCGATTCAATAGAATGAAGTTTTTATTCATTATTTTAGGGTTATTGTCGGCCAGTATCATCTGATTCATATCAGTCTTGTTCACATTCTTTTTTGATAAAAATTTCCTCTGTCCCTGTTATTCATGCTTATTTTCGTTCCCATAAAGTACAAACAAAAATGGAAAAGAAAGATTGGCCAGTTTGGGAAATTTTCATCAGATCTAAAGCGGGATTAGCGCATAAGCACGTAGGTAGTTTGCATGCTGCCGATGCGGAAATGGCCATTGAGAATGCTCGAGATGTTTATACCAGAAGAATGGAAGGAGTGAGCATTTGGGTAGTGCCCAGCGTTTCCATCACCGCCTCCTCACCTGGGGATAAGGAAGTATTATTTGACCCTTCCAATGACAAAGTGTATCGCCATCCAACTTTTTACGAAATTCCGCCTGAGATCGGCCATATGTGATGTCTATGAAAAATAAAGATCTGTATTTGATATTGGCGGATACTTCGTTGATTTTGGGTCAACGCTTATCTGAGTGGTGCGGGCATGGACCTGCGATCGAAGAAGATATTGCATTGAGCAATGTTGCTTTGGATTACATTGGCCAGGCCACGTCCTTATATAAAGAAATTTGTGCCCAAGAAAAGGATGGGAAAACGGAAGATGATTGGGCGTTTTTAAGAGACGCTAGCCAATATAAAAATTTGCTGTTGTCAGAGCTTCCCAATGGTGATTATGCCTTTACCATAGCCCGTCAATTTTTATTTTCTGCATGGTACTATTTGTATTTAGAGAAATTGGCGGAATCCCAAGATGAGTTTTTAGCTGGGTTTGCTACAAAATCGTTGAAAGAGGTAAAATATCATTTTCAACACAGCAGAGATTGGGTGATCAGAATGGGAGATGGCACG
>Ga0169931_10001075_pt1 | contig 44882 bp, 33 predicted proteins | sample Kivu_15m_20L_FD_129675 | JGI IMG/M metagenome (GOLD analysis project Ga0169931, IMG submission 129675) | Freshwater microbial communities from Lake Kivu, Western Province, Rwanda to study Microbial Dark Matter (Phase II) - Kivu_15m_20L... | ecosystem: Environmental > Aquatic > Freshwater > Lake... | reverse complement strand
TTTGAATGTCATCCCTGGGTTTCGAGCCCTCCAATTGTATCGGGGGTTCTATGAAAGCCGTGGAGCTATTGGTAAAGCTCAAGCAAGCTGGGGTTATTCTCTCGATTCGGTCCGATGGGAAGTTGGCTTATCGCGGGCCGGCGGAATCCATCGGGCCGGATGTGATCGAGGAGATAAAAGCGGTTCGTGATGAGTTGCTTGCTGTGGTGGAGTTGTTTGAGGAGCGGGCCGCTATTCTTGAGTTTGATGGCGGTCTTGATCGAGGTGAGGCTGAGGCGAGAGCGTTGATGGAATTGCGATCCCCTCGGGTGCTCAATAAACGTGGCGGCGGGATTCCCGTTGATGCGGTTTATGTTGGCCGGCCGAGCAAGTGGGGAAACCCGTTCAAGATTGAGAACTTCACTTCAAGAGCGGATTGCGTTGCGGCTTATCGCGAATGGATACTCTCCAAGCCTGAGTTGATCGAGCAAGCTCGGCGCGAGTTGCGGGGAAAAGATTTGGTGTGTTGGTGTGCTCCTCTTGCGTGCCACGGAGATGTTCTACTGGCAATCGCGAATGGCAATGGTGATCCCAAAGGTACTCCCGGCGAGAGGTAGTCTGAGAACTCCACATGGCGAACCGCCCATTTTTTTGAGAAACTTTGCCCCCCGGTGTTTTGAGTATTTTGAGTATGAAAACCGAGCATAGGGAATCTTAAATCGGGGTTTGCTGTGGGGTTTTGAGTATTTTGAGGATGTTTTTTGTAGTAAAGCAAATTGCGTTGGCAATCGGGATCGATGTATGTTGGTGGAGTCATGGCTAGGAGTCGCGATCCGAAAGCCGGTGTTCACCTACTGGTTGCCATGATGTTTTTTCTTAGGTGATTTTGTTTGAGGTGAGAACAATGGCGAGCATATCGAAAGAGTCGGGGCGTGATTCGTGGAAGTTGAGTTGGCGCGAATCCGATGGAAGAAAGAAAGCGATTCGGTTGGGATCGATGCCCAAGAAATCGGCTGAACAATTCAGGGTGAACTTTGAGCGATTGCTTGAAGTAAGGCGAGCCGGTGATTCAATCCCCCAAGGGCTCGGGGAGTGGTTGCGATCCATCGATGCGGAATTGCGAGAGCGATTGGTTGGAGCCGGCCTAGTTGAGCCTGAGAAACGATTGAGCCTCGGGCGATTCTGTGAGGAGTTTCTTGCTTCTCGAAAAGAGGTTGCGCCCCTCACGGCGGTTCGTGATCGGCAAGTGATCAAGCTACTGATCGAGCGTTTTGGAAGCGATCGGAGATTGGATTCAATTTCGGTTCGCGATGCTGAGGAGTGGCGTAGTTGGCTCAAGAGCGAGGGAAACAAGAGAGATTCAAGCAAGGATGAACTTGCTGAGAATACGGTTCGGCGTAGAACGGGCGTGGCTCGGCAGATATTCGCCACGGCGATTCGATGGGAGATGATTCAAAAGAATCCATTCGATGGCTTAGTGGTTTCGGTGAAAGAGAACTTGGAGAGGCGAGTATTTGTTTCCTGGGGGGATTGTCTCAAGGTGATCGAACAAGCCCCAGGCGTTGAATGGCGAGCCTTGATTGCGTTTATTCGCTTGACGGGTTGCCGAGTGCCGAGCGAGTTGAACGGGCTAACATGGGCCGATGTGGATTTTGTAAGCCGGCGGATTCTGATTCGATCCCCCAAGACAAAGCACCACGGGGGCGAGCATGTGATGCGATCGGTTCCGCTATTTCCTGAGCTATTACCGTATCTGGAAGCGTTGGCCGAGTCGGTTGGCGTTGGGATGGATGTTCCTCTCTCGGCCCCAGTATTTCCGATGGCGATCGATCCCAGGGTGAATTTGAGAACTGGACTCTCTCGAATGATTGTGAGAGCCGGCCTGAGCGTTTGGGATAAGTTGTTTGTGAACTTGCGATCAAGCCGGGAAACCGAGTTGTTGGCGGTTTATCCTGCCACGGATGTTTGCCGGTGGATGGGGCATTCTCCAGCGGTTGCGGCGAAATTCTATGCTCAAGCTCGGCCGGAAATTGCTGATCGAGCGGCCCAAGAAACCACGGTTCAAACGGCGGTTTTACCGGGGGGCGAAATGGGGGGCATGAATGACAAAACGGGGTCCGAAATGGGGTCCATCGGCGGCCCTCACGGAAATTGCCCAAACCCTCAAACCCCAGTTTCTTCAGGGAAAAATGGGGTAAATTCGATGGTGGCTGAGGGCTCCAGTGGGGTCCCTAAACCGGGGGATAGTGGGCGAAGAGGGACTCGAACCCCCGACATCTACTTTGTAAGAGTAGCGCTCTAACCAACTGAGCTATTCGCCCGTATCTTATTAACTGTACTTTTTGACTGTGCTATTCGACTGCGATGCTGGTAGCCGGACAACCCTCGGAGTGATCAATCACTCTGCAATCATTAATCACTCTGCAAGCTAGACCGATCGATCTCAATCAGGGTTCAATCTTCATTCGCTATTTCAACGGCACAGTCGCACTCGAGTGTAACTCAAAAGCACTGTTCTCAGTCGTCGTGTCATTGTTTATCGCCGTATCATTGTTTATGAGCACGATCGTCTCGTCAACAACTCATCGGCCGATATCGTCCTGAAACAACTCATTCAGTCCAGTGAACTGAATATTCTGCACCAACTAAAACTTCGTTATCAACTAAAATTTCGTTACCAACTAAAATTTCGTTGCCAACTGAAACTTCATTTCCAACTAAATCTTCACCGCAAGCCGCGCGTTCTCAAGTGTCGGTTTTGGGTTGGATGTAACGTGCAACCCTGAGCGTGCTAGCCTGATCAATTCAGGCTAGCCGTTTCTTGACTCGATTGCACGAGCCAGGAAACCGATTCACCGTTATGCCTGCGCTGCAGCTAAGTTCAATTCGCATTTCTGTACGAGCTGCGTTTCTGTACGAGCTGCATTTCTGTACGAGTTGCATTTTTTTTCGAACTGTGCGTTTGCTCGGTGCTAACTCAAGCCGATTAAGCAGGCCGATTTCGGTTGCTTGAAGCACGGCGTTCAGCGCGGAGGCGCGATCGGCGACGGGCTTCACTTGGCTTTTCGTAATATTCTCGACGGCGCATTTCCTTCTTCAAACCACTGCGTTCCACCAACTTGCGGAAACGACGAACCGCTTCCTGAATGGTTTCCCGGTCACGGACCAACAGCTTGACCATGCATCCCTCCTATAAAGGCTCGAAATTAGAGACCCAAATTTCATCGACCCAAAAAAGTAACGACCTACCGCAGCATCAATCTAGCTCGACAAAAACGACCCATGTCCGAAGCGATCTAGCATCGCTAAATTGTGGCTCTGTCGCAACTTAGACTTCCAAAATTACCAACGGTCGACGAGCGAGCCGTCTGGCAACCATTACCTGGCTGATTGCAATTCCAGGCAACCCGAAAAAGCGAGAAAAGCTTTCGCACTCAGCGGCCCCGAAAACCAAGGCCTAAACTATTTTCGGCTTAGTCCCGCAGTTTATCGCAAGCTCTCCTGACCGTCCAGTCAACTTTTCCGGTTGTCGATATCAATTCTCCTCGATCGACCCACCTTGGAGACTTACTGCAACCCGAAACAGAAGCATCCGGCGGATGCAAATCCTACTTTACCCCACTATGGAGGTGGTTGTTGTTGGGCCGAAGAGTCGAGCACCGCCCCTCCCCTTCCCTTGCCCCAGTTTGCCTGACCGTACTTTGAGACGCAACGGTGACGCTGGCCCAGCGGATGCGCCGATGGACTAATCGGCGGACTTGAGCCCAAGAACACCAGCACGATGCACAGACATGGAGTATTCATGGTCACCTTTCAACGTTCTCCTGAGGAAGCGCGGCAACGGGTCGAGAATCTCGACAGCCGTCAAGAGGAAGTTTTGGCTGAACTGGAGCGTCTCAACGCGCGTATCGAGTCGATCTTGCAGTCGCATGGTCGAAGTTCGGCGGGTGAAAGCGAATCAAGTATCGGAGTCGGCGCGGTCCAAGTGACCTGATTTGTTGATCGCCCGCACCAAACGCAAGCCCACCAAAATACTGCTGACAAACCCGAGCAAGCCAAATAGTGAAAGGCGTTCTAAACCCAACGGTCCTTCTTGCAGAAATAAAACGGGTGGCACTTTATTGGCCAGCAGCAGCGACGAGCCCAGGAAAAGCGAACTGGTCAGCATCCCGAGCACCAAACGATTGACCGAAGGGTTCAAGCCGCGATGGGCTAAGTGCACATCCAGTTTTCCTTCCTGCAGCAATTGCATCAGACTGCCCAGTTGACCAGGAAGTGTTTCTAGCAGTTCGGCCATCTCAATATAAATGCGTTGTGCCCGCATTAAGGCGCGTTTGGGCGACAAGCGTCGAAGTCGCATCTTGCGGAAAAACGGTTGCATCACTTCCAGAAGCGCAAAATTCGGAGATAGTGAATGCAGGGTTCCTTCGAGCGTGATCAGCATCTTGATCAATAAAGCGGTTTGCGGCGGCAACGAAATATGATGTTGATGCAGGATGTCGGTCAAATCATTTAAGGCTCCGCCCAAATCGAATTGATTGAGCGGTTGGGAGCCATAAAAAGAAATAAACTCGGTGACATCAATCGATAAGCTGCTCTCATCCAATTGAATCGGCGCATGGCCGACTCGCTTGATAATGGAGGTAAGCAGAACTGCATCATGGGTCGCGATGGCCATGAGCATATCTTCGATGTGAATGCGCAGTCTTTCGTCGATGCGTCCAATCATGCCGAAATCGATCAGGCCTAAACGGGTTTCCGAAAGGACCAGCACATTGCCTGGATGAGGATCAGCATGATATACACCCAGCACGAAGATCATGTCCATATACAGTTCGGCGATACGCACCGCGAGAGCCTGCTGGGCTTCGCCGGGTATTGATACTTTTTCATCTTTCAGCTCGATGACCGAACAACCATCGAGCCTCTCCATAGTAATAACTCGAGGCGTGCACCACTGGGTGAAGGGCCTCGGCATACGGAACGTCGGATGGGATCGCAAGGCATGTTCAAAGTACTGGAGATTGCGTACCTCTCGGGTAAAATCGAGCTCGCGTTTTAAGCTCTTGGATAACTGCTCGACCAGCGTTCGCGGTTTCCAAGGTGCAACCTCTGGAATTCGCTCGACTAGAGTGGCGAGACCTGCCATCACTTCGAGGTCTTCGCGAACCTTATCGCGGATATCGGCATGTTGAACCTTGACAACGACGGCTGTGCCATCGAGCAGTCGCGCGCCGTGCACTTGCCCGATCGAGGCCGAGGCGATGGGATCGTCATCGAATTGCGAGAAGACCTGATCGATCGGCCTACCGAACTCACTCTCGACGATTTGCCGAATCGCAGCGGGTGGATCGCTCTTCACGTTGGCTTGTAACTGTTGCAATTCGGTTGCCAGCGCCGAGCCGATCAAATCGGGTCGCATACTCAAGACTTGCCCAAGCTTGATGAAGGTGGGGCCAAGGTCCATCAAGGCCATGCGGATGCGGGTTTCTCGCGTGTAATTGGAGAGCGGAACTCCATCTTCATCTTTAAACCACTCGCGGACAAAATCGATTTTGAGATGGCTAAACCAATCGGCTAAACCGTATCGCCGCAAGATGAACATGATCTCCTGCCATCGGCGCAGATTGCGATAGAGCTGCGGGATGGAGGTGATTTTCATGGAGCACAGTTCATAAAATAACGGTAGTAGCGATTGCGCGGGAGGGACGGGCAATTCGGGAGTCGGGGCCCTCTGCCACCGCGGCGACTTTAGGCCTCTAGCAGGTCGGTACACAGCGTAAGGTCGATAAACTTGTCCTTACGCTCCCATTTATATCCTAACAGGATCTTACGTCCCAAGTAGCGCCTTCGCAAATCGAGTCTGCTACAATGGGCCCAGCACCGAGCAGCTCAGCGAGAAGTAGCTCAGCACAGAGTGGCTCAACACAGAGTGGCTCACCTAGGAGTGACAGGCAATGGCTAAGTCGACACGCGAGAAATCGAGCGCAGATCGCCCGGAAGAGGAAACCTTCGAAGTGATGTTGGTGCAGTTGGAGGAGACGGTTCGGAAATTGGAGCAAGGGAATCTAGGCTTGCAGGACTCGTTGGAAGCGTATCAACTGGGCATCGATCGCCTCAAGCGTTGCCATAAGATTTTGGCGGACGCGGAGTTAAAGATCGAAATGCTCAGTGGCCTGGACGAGTCTGGGGAGCCGGTCACTCGTCCGCTGGACGCTGCGGAAATGTCGTTGGAAGAGAAGCAGGCGGCTCGAAGTCGCCGCCGGTCTGCCGCGGACGACTGAGATCTCGGTCCGGTCGATGTGCTTGGCCAAGTTGTGCGTTACCGGGGGGGTTTAAGCAGGGTGTGCTTAGGCAGGTTTTGACCAAAAGAGCACTTCCTTACTTTTTAAATATTCCTAGCGTACTTATTTCTAGTGTACTTCTTATGGACATGCCCTTCGTAGGGTTTTTTTGAGACGTATGGGCTCGGGAAGGTGGGAATCGACCTCGTGAGTATCGAAGCAGAGAAACTTGTCCCGGCCGAGTCGGATGGAGGCCAAGCCGATGCCTCGCAGCGAAATGCTGGGGAGTTGGGATCTGGGGAGCGCTCGCTGGGCGACTTGATGAGCGAGTTGCGTCGGGAGGTTGAGGGGGCTTTGGAGTTGGCACTGGCCAAGCGGGTTGGGGTGCCGGAGCGGTTGGCAGAGGCGATGCGTTATTCGCTGTTGGCGCCTGGTAAGCGATTGCGACCGCTGTTGGCTCTGTTGGGTGCACAGGCGGTCGGAGGTGACATCCGTCAAGCGATGCCTGCGGCGGTCGCGGTGGAGATGATTCACACGTATTCGTTGATTCATGATGATTTGCCGGCGATGGACGATGACGATTTGCGGCGTGGGCGGCCTACCTGTCATGTTCAGTTTGATGAAGCGACAGCGATTCTTGCGGGTGATGCTTTATTGGCTTTGGCATTTGAAGTTTTGGCGGAGGGTTTGGTTCAGCGTTCTGGCGAAAATCCTTATTTTACGCCGGCGGTGTTAGGGGATGCACTGCGGCGACTGGCCCAGGCGGCAGGTCCCGAGGCGCTGGTGGGTGGGCAAGCGATGGACCTGTTGGCTGAAAAAGAAGGGGGAGACCTGGAGAGACTTCAAGCGATCCACCGGGGGAAGACTGGAGCGATGATTCGAGTTTCTTTGGAGTTAGGCGGGATTAGTGGTGGCGGGACTTCTTTCCAGCTTGAATCGTTGCAACAATATGGAGATAGTCTGGGATTAGCGTTTCAGGTGGTGGACGATCTGTTGGATGTCGAATCCAACGCTGCGGCGATGGGGAAACGGACGGGCAAGGATCATTCACGCGGGAAGCTGACCTATCCCGGATTACTGGGCGTGGAGCCGAGTTGGGAGAAGGCCCGTGGATTGGTGCGGCAGGCGGAGCAGGCTTTGGAAGGCCTAGGGAATTCTGCTTGGCCGTTAATCGAGCTAGCGCGATACGTGCTGAGCCGAAAGAATTAAAGGAACCCGAAAGAATTAAAGGAACCAGGTACTCACCTATGCATGAATTGTTGTCGCGACTCGAATCGGCGCATCAGCTTCACAACATGTCGCTTGAGCAATTGCAAAAGCTTGCCGATGAGATTCGCAATGTGTTGTGCAATCTTATGGCAACTCGCACAGCGCATTTCGCATCGAATCTCGGAGTCGTTGAATTATGTTTGGCCTTGCACAGTGTGTACGATTTTCGGACCGATCGTTTGATATGGGACACGGGCCATCAGATTTATCCGCACAAACTGATCACGGGTCGTTATCACGAGTTTTCGACCATACGCACCCGCGGTGGTTTGATGGGGTATCCGAATCCCGCGGAGAGCGATTACGACTTGTTCATGACGGGGCATGCGGGTTGTAGTGTGTCGACCGCTTTGGGACTCAAGAGCGGTGATGATTTAATGGCTCGCAAATCGAGCAAGAGTGTGGCGGTGATCGGAGATGGTGCGTTTCCATCTGGGATTGTGTTTGAAGCTCTCAACAATGCGGGAGAACTCAACGCCGACATTCTGGTAGTGCTCAATGACAACAAGATGTCGATTTGTCCGCGGGTCGGGAGTGTGGCCCGTTATTTAGATCGTTTGCGGACCAATCCGTTTTATACCGGGTTGAAGACCGAAGTGGTTAAGATACTCAATCGAGTTCCGTTGTTTGGTGATCCGGCCGAACGGATGCTTGCGCAATTGAAGGAAGGTGTGAAGGCTGGTTTGTGCGGTGGGATGCTCTTTGAGGAGTTAGGTTTTCGGTACATCGGTCCGATTGATGGGCATGACCTCGGAATTCTTCGCAAGTATTTGCAATTGGTGAAGGATCTCAAGGGACCTATATTATTGCATGTGGTGACCGAGAAGGGACATGGCTATCAACCTGCGGCGGCGGATCCTGTTTTCTTTCATACACCACCGGCGTTTGAAGATGACAACGGTCGAGCGAAGGTTGTCAGTGGAGGTGGAAGTCCAGCGTATACCAATTATGCTCGCGATGCGATTCGTGATTGTATGCGGAGCAACGAGCGGGTCACGGTGATGACGGCGGCGATGTGTCAAGGCAACAAGCTGGAACCGGTACGCGATGAGTTTCCTGAGCGATTTTTCGACGTGGGTATTTGCGAGTCGCACGCGGTGGCTTTTGCGGCGGGGCATGCCAAGACCGGTCTGCGACCGATTGTGGCGATCTATAGCACGTTCTTGCAGCGATCGTATGATCAGATCTTCCAGGAGGTTTGTCTGCAGAACCTACCTGTTGTCTTTATGATGGACCGTGCCGGTTTGACTGGTCCGGATGGACCGACGCATCATGGAAGTTACGACATTGCCTACATGCGGGTTTTCCCGAACATGGTTGTGATGGCACCTGGCGATGCGAAGGAAGTGAAATCGATGCTCGATTTCGCTTTGCAGCATGCCGGTCCGGTGGGCATCCGCTATCCGAAGAGCAATGCACCGACGCTGGACAAGCCCAACGACCCGATCCAATTGGGTAAGGCCGAGGTGGTTCGCTGGGGGACCGATGGTAGCTTGATCGCTTTCGGAGGCATGCTGGAAAGTTGTCTGCAAGCAGCGGACCGCTTAGCCAGTGAGGGCCTGGATGTCACGGTGGTCAACGCGCGGTTTGCGAAGCCTTTGGATGTGGATGTGATCGGCAAGTGTTTTCAGCAAGGTCGTTTCGTGATCACGGTCGAAGAAGGTTGCCGGCTTGGTGGATTCGGAAGCGCCGTTTTGGAGGCTGCCTGCGAACATGGATGGGATACGCGTCTGATGCGTTCACTTGGGTTGCCGGATCGTTTTGTTGAGCATGGAGAGCGTGATGAGTTAATGGCCGATCTCGGTCTGGACGCCAGCGGCATCATTCGCGCATGCCGAGAATTGGAGCAGCGGCTCAATGCTGTGTCGCTTGGCTGAAGGCTGTGTCGCTCAGCTCAATGCTGTGTCGCTTGGCTGAAGGCTGTGTCGCTTAGCTGAAGGCTGTGTCGCTTAGCTCAAGGCTGTGTCGCTGCAGGGATCCTGTTGGCACGCGAAGGCGACCATGTTGACAATGAGATGATCCTTAAGGTTGTCTAGCAAGAGGTAACTGGATGCGCGGACGCGGCGTTGTGAAAGCGGCATGGGTTGAACAAAAACGCACTCCGCGGGTTGTGGTGGTTGCTGCGCCCGATAAGCCTCATGTCCATGAGTGGTTGCCGCGTCTGTTACCGGTGATTGAAAAGCATGCGAGCTTAGCGCATGTCGATTTGACGTTTTCGTATCCATTCGAGGATCAAAGCGATGATTTGGTGGTGGTGTTAGGTGGTGACGGTTCGATTTTGCAAGCCGCTCGGCAGATGCGGTACAACCAGATTCCCGTTGTGGGAGTCAATTTGGGCCGGCTCGGTTTTTTAGCTGATATAGGTCCGGAGCAATTCGAGCGAATTTGGCCGCAAGTGGTTCAGGGGCCATGCGAGTATACGGAACATGTCATGCTGGAGTGTTCGGTATGGCGAGGAGCGGAGCGACAGTGCTGTCAAATCGGGCTCAATGAAGTCGCCTTAAGGACTGGTAGCCCTTATACGATGCTGCAGGTTGACATGTTCGTCGATGCGAGTTGGGCGACGACCTATAGCTGTGATGGTTTAATTCTCAGCACGCCGATCGGTTCGACGGCCCACAATCTATCTGCGGGTGGTCCGATATTGCATCGAAATTTGCAAGCCGTTGTGATCAGCCCCATCAGTCCGCATACATTGACGATGCGACCGGTAGTCGATACGGCGGAGCGCGTTTTTGAGTTGCGATTGCGGCGGGCCGCTTCGACTACGGCTGTCGTCGTAGATGGTCGCGAATTGGCGGAGTTGACCATGGAGGATCGGGTGAGAGTCGAAAAGGCGCCGGCGGCATTCAAGTTGATCAATTTGATGGGCTACAACGAGTATCGGACGTTGCGTGAGAAGTTGGGTTGGAGCGGTGCACCGCGACCGGAGCTTGCCCCAAGTCCACCTGCGGAATCTTGATTCAAACGGACCTGTTGCATCTGGTCCGTTGTTCCAAAATCATGCGCTCGATGCGAGAAAAAAACGCCTGGTTCGATGCTGTCAATTTCAATTTTTTACAGCGAATATCCCTGCTGGAATTGCTGTTTTTCTCGGACAGCTTAATTGCTACACTCACCCGTTGAATGGGCCAGTTGAATGGATTCGTCGAATGGGCCCGTCGAATGGATCGTCAAGATAGTTGCTGGCAAATGCGAGCAGCCGATGTTGGTTTGATGTAAGGAGGCTCGACCATGATTGTCTCTTCGATGTTTTGGGGCAAGACGACCTTTGCGGGGCTGCTTGCGTGTGCGCTGTTGCTTGTCTGGGGATGGAGTCATGCAGCGGTAGTTCGCGGAGAGGAATCGGAGCCAAAGACCGAGAAATATTTGCTGCGGCATAAGCTTCGTCTGGGAGAAGAAGTCCATTCGATGGTGCTTCATCAAGCCAAAACGATCGCGCGCATCAAGGGTGTCGACCAAGCTTCTGAAGCGCGGACATTGAGCGAAAAAGTTTGGAAGGTTACCGCGGTGAATCCGCAGGGTGATATGACGTTTGAGTATCGTATTGCCCATGTTGAGATGTCACAAACCAATGGCGATGAGAAAGAAATTCGCTATGACAGCCGCAAGGACAAAACGCCTCCGCCGATCTATAAGAAGGTTGCTGAGAACCTGGGCAAAACCATGTCGACTGTGGTGATCAATTCGCAGGGCAAAGTGTTATCCAGATCGGACAGCAAAGATGCGCCCGATTTGGGGATGGGAGATTTGGTGTTGCCATTGCCAGAGGAAGAGATTGCGATTGGTGGCACATGGAGTGTGCCGAGGGATACTCGGGTCAAGTTGCCGGATGGTACACATAAAACCATCAAGATACGTGAACAATACGAACTCAAGAAAGTGCAAGCTGGTGTAGCGACGATCGCGATTGGCAGTCAGCCGATCACGCCGCTGGATGGTCCGGAGGTAGAGTCTCAAGTGATGCAGCAATTGAGCAACGGCGAGTTGAAATTCGACTTGGATGCGGGCAAATTGATTTCGAAGGAACTGAACTGGGACGATGCGGTGGTGGGTTTCAGCGGGGCTGAAAGTCAATTGAAATATAACGCGCGATATCGGGAAGATATCAGTGTGCAGAAAGTGGCGAGGAGAAGGTAGGGTAGTTTTCCGCAATCAATACTTGATCCACTCTATGTATTCCAAAATCTGAAAGATCCAAGGTTGTGTCCAGGGATTGTTCCAGGGGAACGTGGCGGAGAATATTGAGATGGCGAGTGCGGTGAGGCCGAGTTTGCGGCGGGTCGACGAGGGAGCGAGTTGTTCGATGCCGTGAGGCAGGAAGAGCATCCAGAGCGGAGTAAGCCAGAAGACCCAGCGTAAGCCGCTGCAGACGCCCCCGTAGTTGCGATCTTCTAAGGGTCTAGCCAGGAAGAAGGCGATACAGACAACGCTGACGACGATGGCGGCCAGGTGAATGTAGCGCCAATCGGGCTGTTTTTTCAGCGCGATCAGAGCCCCGGAGAGGGCGAAGAGCCAGATGGGTGTCAGGGAGAATATGCCGCGATGGCCGATCAGGCAGTGGAAAGCGTATACGGCATAAGAGGGTTCTCCTTTATCAACGCCGCTTTTGCGTTCAGGGACCCAGTACGTTTTCGGATAGTCATACCAATCATCCCATTGCCGCACTTCCCAAGTTCCTTCGTTCGCCTTGACGGCCCAGCAGATTTGATTTTCGGTATCTAAAAGTTCGAACGTTTTTTCTTGCCGCGCGGGGCGGAATTCCAGTTTTTCGGAGGGTTGTTCCTTGGCTTTAAGCAAGGCATCGCGCACGGCGCTCAGCGAATTTTCGGGTGATTCCGATGCGCCATCACGTGGGATGGTGGCGATGATTTCGCCATGATCCCGATGCATGTAAGGGGGCTTCAAGTCACCATGGGCGAGTTGAGTGGTGATCAATATGGCGGCGAAGATCGGGATGCTGGTGAGAGTATAGATCGCAATCGGTTTTAATTGTCGAAGCGATAGAAATATCACTGCTGGGAGGATGGTCCACCAGGCGAGGGCTGGCAATTCGCAAGCGACGGAGAAGGCGGCCGTTGTGCCGCATAATGCGGGCCAGACCCAGTGCGGGGATCGATCGATTACAATGCGTATCAGAGCGGAGAGTGAAATCATCACTGCGATGATGCCAGGTAAGTGATTATTGATGGTGGAAGCGAAGGTGCTGGAGTACATCGCCCAGACCGCTGCGACGACCAAGAATAAGCGGGCCCACGGATCGAGTGTGGTGCGATCGATCAACCAGATCAGCAGCAACCAATAGCCGATCAGTGGTATGAGGTTATAAAAGATCAGCAGGATTCGAGCGACAAAAAAGGGCTCTTCGCTGAGTGTCTTGCCGGTCGTTTTGTGGAAGATCCAGTAGGCACCGGCATAGATCGTTGTGAGCAACGGGGGTTTGCTGCTGTAGTAATGTTGTTTACCATCAGCGCCGCGATGTCGCACAATATCGATGCTGTACCAAATGCGACGTTTGTTTTTTGGATCTTCGCGAAACACGACTTCATCGATTTCATAAGTGCCGTATTCGACCAGTGAAACGATGGTGCACCAGCGACTGCGATCGTTCGCGCTGTAAAAGGGGAGTTCGCCAGTGGCGCTGCGTGTGCTAGCGATGCGACCTGCTTGCGCGGCAGCGGCCGAAATGAGGATCAAGGCGTAAATGGACCAACGCGGAATGGAGATATCGGAGGCTGACATCGCAGGTCTCGTATGCTTGTTGGCTGAAGTGTGAAAAGGGGTTCTCGAACCGAGGCGCTGTAGGGCTTTATTGGGGCTGTTGAGGTGGGGATGGGGGTGTAAGATTCGAAGTGCGTTGGCGAACTGAAAAAGGTGGTTGGTCGGGACGAGAAATGGCGGTGATCAGCTCGGCCAAAATACCGACGGCAACCATTTGAAAGCCGAGCAGTATCGAGCCGATGGATAAATAAAATGTGGCGTGTTTGTGAAGATGAAAGTCATCGATTTGAGCGCTTAACCGACTGATGCACCAGACGGACATTAGGGCTAGTAGACCGATGAAGCCGATCGACAAGCAAATCAAACCGAAGGAGCCGAGCAGGTGCTGTGGTCGTTGTCGGAAGCCTGTGAGAAAATAGACGGTGATTAGATCGAGCAGACCTTTGATGAAGCGTTTGGCGCCGTATTTGGAGTATCCAAATTTTCTTGGATGATGCTGGACGATAATCTCTCCCACCTTCCAGCCTCGGGAGGCAGCCAGGACGGGGACGAAGCGATGCATTTCGCCGTAGAGTTGAACTTCGTCGAAAATTTCGCGGCGATAGGCTTTGAGACCACAGTTGTGATCATGCAGTGGCACGCCGGTGGTCCAGCCGACGAGAAAATTAAAGACGCGCGATGGTAAGGTTTTATGCCAGGGATCGTGTCGAATTTTTTTCCAGCCGGAGACGACGTCGAAGCCGTCGTTCATTTTTGCGATGAGGTTGGGAATTTCTTGTGGGTCATCTTGTAGATCGGCATCCATGGTGATCACGATTTCGCCTATGGCCTGATCGAAGCCTGCAGCCAGAGCGGCCGCTTTGCCAAAATTGCGGCGGAAGCGGATACCGTGTACGGCAGGATCTACGTTATGGAGAGCTTCGATTTTTGGCCACGAGTCATCGGAAGATCCGTCATCGACCAGCAAGATTTCATAGGTGAGTTGATGCGAGCGGATCACTTCGACGATCCGCGCATGAAGCAGATCGAGGCTTTCTGCTTCGTTGTAAACGGGAACGACAATAGAAATCTTGGGTGATTTTGGGTCAATAAAATCCATGCGAGCCGGGTGGTGAGCGAATAAAGGGAGTGGAGTGTTGGCGATTGAGTTCCTAGTTTAATCAACTTTCGAGTGGTTAGGGACGGTACCGGGGGTGGATGGGTTTTTTTGAGGGGGGCGAGGTGGAAAAAGGGCGGCAATGGCTGCCAAAATGAGTTCGGCACTGAGGGTAACCAGTCGGTACCAGATGGCGACTGCCAGGGCCATGGGGCCGCCGATCAGCGGTTCGAGGGAGAGCATGAGAACGAGTTCTCGGACCCCTGCTCCACCTGGCATAAAAGAAATGAAGCCAAGAACTGCGGCCAAGCATGAAATTCCAATGCAACCGATGATCAGCAGTGGGCTCCAGTTGTCTGCCAAGTTGGTTGCTGGCAGCGCTTTCAGGGTGAACAGGAGAGCCAAGCCGGTCAAGCAAAGGGCTGGGCCGAGGGTGTACCAGCCAAAGAAAAAATGAGACCAGGAAAGTGGCCGGACATGATTTTGTTCGAACGACGATAATTTTTTACGCAGCAAAAATCGCAGTGCCCGATTGAATACTGGTGGGAGTGTCGGGGTGATGGCGATCAAGAATGCGGCTAAGGCTAACCAGACCATGTGAGGTTCCGGTTTGTAGATGAGGAAGAAGGTCCCCGACAGAGCAGCGGCGATCCCGATGGTTCCTAGAGTTTCCATAAAGACCGAGACGGTGCAGGGAATAATTTCTCCGTGGAAGGGACGCAGCATACCGACGCGTACAATCAATACGAGAGCTTTACCTGGTACGTACTTGGCTAACTGGCCAAACATGAAGATTCGATGGGTGGCCCAGTAGGGAACGGGTTGTTGAAAGAAATGGAGCGTGCGATACCAATAAAAACCGATGATGGTCATCGTGATCGCATAGCAACCGATGGCGATCGAGAGTGGGATAGGGTTGATCCGCCAATAGTTTTGTCGCTTCAGTCGCAATTGATGGATTTGTTGTTGGAGTTCATTTTTCTCTTGGAGTGCCGGGGCGGATGGATGGGGTGAGTTGGCAAGCTTGTCTTCTAGATCGGAAATTTGGCGATCCAGGGCGGTTTGCTGCACGTGGAGTTCGGAAACCGCACGTCGAACGACCTGCGCCAAGCCCAACAGGATGGCGAGCGTAATTCCCCACTGGATAAATTTCCACCACAAGGGTTTGGATTGGTTTGGTTGATTGGGATGCATGCCAATGTCCTACAGCAAGGGAAATTCGAGTACAATCCCTGGTAGAAATGTTGGGACAGGAAGCTGCCAAAATCTTCCACAAAAATGGCCTGATTATTGAGGCAAATGTGATTAAGTCGAATTACCGAAAGATTGAGTGTGATTTATGACAAGGATGGTTTCCTTTGGAGCGCTGCTTGCCATCATCGTGGTGATTGGGCTGTTATTTTACAAAGTGATGATTGGCTTTTTTGTTCCCATATTTTTGGCTGCGGTGCTCTGTGTTGTATTTCGACCATTGCATCGAGCGGTGTTGGAACGATTGGGTCAGCGCGAGCGGACGGCGGCGGCGATCACCACTGCTCTTATCTTGCTGAGCGTTCTGTTTCCTGCGGGCTTGATTATCGCGGCGGCCGCCGTGCAGGGTGCGAGCCTGATTTCCGATGTGAATTCGGCCTCGATCAATCTTGCCTTTCAGCGCGTGCGTACAACGTTGGGGCTCAACATCGATCATTTGTATGAGATTCGCAAGTGTCAGAAAGAATTTGATCAACTGCTGACAGTGACCAATGACAACATGTTGCCCGCTCAGCGGACCGAGAGAACTGCGATTGCGGTGGGGCACTTGGAAACGGATTTGAACGCTTTGGCGGAAGCGATGAAGAGTTTGAATCGTGATGGCATAGCAGAGCGTTTGAAGGGGATAGAGGAGTTGAAGGAGCAACTCGCCAAGATTCGGGAAATGAATCCAGAGGATGTCGATTTTGCGGCGACCGTGCTGGCGGCGGTAGCCAAGTTCAAGTCGATCAAGGTCGATATGCTGGGCGGAACCTATGTTGCTTGGCTGAAGGAATCGGCGAATCCGACGGCCGCCGATATTGAAAGTTTGACAAAACAGGGAATCGACTACATTCGTCCCAAGCTGGTTTCGATCACGGGAGCGACGGGCGTTGCGATCGTGAAATTAGCGATCGGGACGGGCATCATGATCGTGGCTATCTTTTTCTTTCTCTATGATGGACCGGGAATGGTTAGCACCATCATGAAGCTCAGTCCGTTGGATGATCGGTATGAGCAGGAATTATTGCTTGAGTTTGATCGTATCAGTCGAGCTGTTGTGTTGGCGACGATTTTTTCAGCCTTAGCGCAGGGGACTGTAGCGGGGATTGGATATTATTTCGCCGGCTTGCCCTCTTTGGTACTGCTTACGTTATTGACGACGGTTTTTGCTTTGGTTCCGATCTTTGGACCAGCCACGGTATGGGTACCGGTCTGTTTGTATTTGGCCATTTATGAGCAGAACTTTTGGGCTGCCGGCTTGCTGGCAGGTTGGGGCGTGTTGGTTGTTGGGACGATTGACAACTTGGTGAAGGCGGTTGTGTTGCATGGACAATCTCAATTGCATCCACTGCTTGCATTGATGAGCATTATCGGTGGTGTGCAGGCATTGGGTCCTATTGGTATCGTTGTTGGTCCGATGGTGGTTGCCATGTTGCAGACATTGTTGGGAATCCTGCGACGAGAGTTATCCAACTTGGAAACGGCAGCGGCGGAGCCCACCGAGGGTGGTGGTGAGGTTGGAATGATGAGTGTGCTTGTCGGGAAAATACGCAAGCGCGGTGTTGTAACCAATGATGTACCAGCTGCTGCCGAGAAAGAGCCCACAGTGTCAGCGGCGGATGCCAAACAGAGCGACGTTGGGAGCGGCGATGAGCCTTCGTCTCAGTGATGTATTTAGTTAGCTTTCCACCGCTGCGTTTCCCGGAGGCTGGGCTTGTGACCGTTTCATTGAGCACAAGCAAGATGAGGGAGTTGTGTTGCGATGCCTGAGTTGCCTGAAGTTGAAACGATGTGCCGCGGGCTGCATTCACTGGTGGGGCGGCAGATTGAATCGGCCGCTTGTCCTGCGATCGATGTGAAACCGTGTGGCATGTATCCCAAAAAGGCAACATTGCTGCGAAGGCTCAAAGGGAGTGAGGTTTTAGCCATTGAGCGACGGGGCAAAAGAGTGGTGTTGCGATTGGATTGTGGTTATCTGGTGTTTCAACCGAAAATGACGGGCTTGGTCTGTTTGACCGACCCACCAGATCCGGGCCATGTGAGATTGATTTTGAAGATGCGTTTCGCGGCGGGAGCAAATCAAGCAGCGGGGCATGCGGCTGAGCGGGTTTATTTTTGGGACCGGCGCGGATTAGGGACAATCGCATTATGGTCGAGCGAAGAGTTGGAAACCCACCTTGGGAGCGATGTTTTGGGAATCGATGCGTTGGAGATTAACGCAGACGAGTTGCAAGAGCGGGCTGGGCGATCCAAGCGAGCGATCAAGGTGGTGCTACTGGATCAGAAGATCGTGGCGGGGGTAGGAAATCTGTATGCTTCAGAGATTCTGCATCGAATTGGTTTAGACCCGCGGCAAGGAGCGGATTCGCTTACAAACTCGCAGTGGCAGTTGTTGCATGCGGCGATGCGAGATATTCTGCAAACAGCGATTCGCTACGAGGGTTCCACTTTGGGCGATGGAACGTATCGCAATGCGCTCAATCAAGATGGATCTTATCAGAACCACCATCAAGTTTATGATCGCGAAGGAGAGAAGTGTTTGACTTGTGGTCGAGGCGATATTTTGCGTATTGTGCAAACGCAGCGGGCAACGTTCTTTTGTGCCGAATGTCAACGTTGATTGACCTGTTTCAAGTGGCCAGTGGGATCATGCCTCGACTTCTTGTTCTTCAGCCTTGGTGCGATTGGCGGCTGCGCGGCGGGCAAGTTCTCGGCACGCTTCTCCGGGGTTGGAGCAGAGTGAGCAACTGGAGTTACCATGTTCGTCCGTTTTGTTGGCCAGACCTCCACAGCTTCCGCTGATCGATTTGCGGCCAAACATAACGCCGACGGCCATAGCGGCAATAACAACCGTAAAGATAGCGAAGGTGCCGCCGAAAATAAGCAGATAGGAAAGCATGAAAAATTTCCTTGATGTTTACTTCTTCTCGAGATCGGGGCGAACCAATTTTTGTTCAGCCATTTTTAATGTATCGGGATGCAATTGCCGAAAGGTATCGCTTGGAATCAGCTCGAACCGTTCGGGTTGGCGGACAATCAGCAATACATCGAGCTTATTGTCGTTGGCGATCTTGAGGGCTCGTTCCGGACCGCTGGCCATCATGACCGTGGCCCAACCGTCAGCCTCAGTGCAATTGTTGGCGACGACGGAGGCGGAGGCAAGATTATGTTGGACGGGTTGCCCCGTTTTAGGATCAATTGTGTGAGAGTACCGGACACCACCGTCGACAAACGCATTGCGATAATCGCCAGAGGTTGCCAGCGAAGCGTTTAAAAGCGGCAGAATGGTTTGAATATCGCGTTGTTGTTCGATGGGCGTTTCGATGCCGGCTTTCCAGGGTTCTCCATCCGATCGTTTTCCGCCGGTGCGAATTTCTCCGCCGATTTCAACAAAATAGTCATTGAAGCCCGCCTCCACTAAGACGCCAGCCACTCGATCGACTCCATGCCCTTTGGCTATCGAGGAGAGATCGATTTGTAAGCGGGCGTCCGACTTTTTGAGTGCTGGGGGATCGAGTCGTACTTCAAGCTTGCTGTAGCCCACGTATTCCAGAAGCTGTTTCAATTCTTCGGGATCAACGGCTTTGCCTTCTCGCTTGGCCGGTCCAAATCCCCAGGCGTTTACGAGTGGCATCACGGTGATGTCGTAAAATCCATCCGATTTCTTGGATAGTTCCAGAGCGGAAGCGACGACACTAGCGGTCGGGCGTGACACGGCGAACCAATCGGTTGAACTGGATGCATTAAAGCGTGAGACTTCCGAGTCAGGAATATAGGTCGACATTTCCTGATTGACTTGCTTGAGTTCTTGCTCAATTTTTTGATGGAGCGCAGGGCTATCAGCGAAGGAGACTTTGGATACCACGCGAACTTGATAGGAAGTTCCCATGGTTCGGCCGCTGAAGATTTCCACCCCTGCGTTTTTCACCGAGGGTGCGTTGCCAATTCGGCCAAGCAGATAGGCCGTTGCAAGTATGACAACGATCCATAGTAGAGGTCGAAACGCAGCACTCCAGGGAGAGTTCCCTGGAGTGCGTTGAGTTGAGACAGACGATCGATCGCCCACGGAGACTATCCTCCGAAGTCGTCGAAGGCGATATTTTCTTTTTCCACGCCCAAGTTTTCAAGCATTTTGAAAACAGCGGAAATCATCATCGGAGGACCGCACAGATAATATTCGATATCTTCGGGGGCGGGATGATTCTTCAGATAATTTTCCAGAATGACTTGGTGGATAAAGCCTGTGTAGCCTGTCCAGTTATCTTCGGGTTTGGGTTCCGAGAGAGCGATATTGAATTTGAAGTTTGGAAAGTCTTTCTCGATCGCTCGGAAATCTTCAACATAAAAGAGTTCTCGCATACTGCGGCCGCCGTACCAGTAGGATACTTTGCGGTTGCTCTTGCGATTGCGGAACAGTTCAAAGATATGGCTGCGCAGAGGAGCCATACCAGCACCCCCACCGATATAAAGCATCTCGCTTTGCGTGTCCTTAATAAAGAATTCGCCGTAGGGACCGGAGATGGTAACTTTGTCCCCAGCTTTCAGATCAAAGATATAGGATGATACTTTGCCTGGAGGTGTTGTTTCAGGGGCTCGCGGTGGTGGCGATGCGATGCGCACATTGAGCATGATGATGCCTTTCTCGCCGGGGTAGTTGGCCATTGAGTAAGCACGGATCACGGTCTCATCGACCTTCGAAACATAACGCCAGATATTGAATTTATCCCAATCTTCGTGGAAGCGTTTATCGACCAAGAAGTTTTTGTATTCGACGGTGTGTGGGGGTACTTCGATTTGGATGTATCCACCCGCTTTAAAGTCGACATGTTCACCGACAGGGAGTTCGAGCACCAATTCTTTGATGAATGTTGCTACGTTGTCGTTGGAGCGAACGGTGCAGGTCCACTTTTTGGTTTCGAACACTTCTTCGGGAACTTCGATATCCATATCTTGCTTGACAGCGACTTGGCAAGAAAGACGCGTGCCTTCCTTTGCCATTTTGTTGTTGATATGGGTTTTTTCCGTGGGAAGAATGTCACCACCGCCCGCACGGACTTTGACTTTGCACTGGGCACAAGTACCACCGCCACCGCAAGCGCTGGAAACGAAGATGCCGGCATCTGCCAAGCAGCCGAGAAGTTTTCCTCCGGCGGGGACAGAGAGCGTCTTCTGGCCGTTAACGGTTATTTTCACATTCCCTGATGCGACCAAAAACTTTTTGGCGACGAGAATCAGGACAACCAAGGCGACCACGATAACCGTGAACATGAAAACGCCAAGGATAATTGTGCCGATATCCATCGATTGAGCGCCTATCACACAATAAAGGAATGAAACGTGAAGCGTATAAAAACAAAATACGATGAACTAGAGTTTGATACCGCCGAACAACATAAACGCCATAGCCATGAGACCGACGGTCATGAAGGTGATTCCCAGACCGCGGAGCGGTGGTGGGATGTCTGCATATTTAAGTTTTTCGCGAATACCTGCTAGTGCGACGATGGCTAGGGCCCAGCCTAGTCCGGAGCCGATCCCATACACAACGCTTTCGGGCACGTTGTAATCTCGTTCCACCATAAACAGAGAGCCGGCCATGATGGCGCAGTTCACCGTAATCAGCGGAAGAAAGATACCTAAAGCGTTATAGAGGGGTGGGAAGAAGCGATCTAAAGTCATTTCGAGGATCTGTACAATCGCCGCAATCACGCCGATGTAACTGATGAATCCAAGGAAAGAGAGATCGAAACCAGCATAACTTTCTCCGAGCCAAGACATCGCCCCATCGCGAAGTAGGTAGCGGTAGAGAATGCAGTTGGCCGGTACGGTGATGGCTTGCACGATCACTACCGCGATGCCCAGACCGATCGAGGTTTTAATGTTTTTGGAGATCGCCAAAAAGGTGCACATCCCAAGGAAGAATGAGAGTGCCATGTTCTCGATGAAAACCGACTTTAGGAATAAAGCCAAGTAATGTTGCAGGTCCATATGTTATGCCTCCTCGATCTGTTCGGGGCGGAAGGTACGAATGATCCAAATAAGAGCGCCGATCAAAAAGAAAGCGCTCGGTGCCAGCAGCATCAAACCGTTGGGGTTGTACCAACCATTTTCGCGATCCAACTGAAGAACGGTGATGCCGAAGAGTTTGCCGGAGCCCGTCAATTCTCGGACGAAAGCAACTGCGATGAGCACGAAGGAGTAGCCGAGGCCATTCCCGATCCCATCGATGAAGCTCGCTTTGGGATCATTTTTCATTGCGAAACCTTCGGCTCGTCCCATCACGATGCAGTTGGTGATGATCAAACCGACGAACACCGAGAGACGTTTGGCGACATCAAAAAAGAAGGCCTTTAAAATTTGATCGACAACAATAACCAGCGAAGCGATCACAACCATCTGGACGATGATGCGGATGCTGCCTGGGATGCGATGTCGGATCAGACTGACCGCAGCGCTCGAACAGGCCGTAACCAAAATCACGGCGATCGACATTACCAAGGCAGTGTTCATCTGCGTGGTAACAGCCAAAGCGGAGCAGATCCCAAGCACCTGCAGTCCGATCGGGTTATTTTTAAAGACCGGATCGAGTAACAGTTGTTTTGTTTTAGGCGCCGACATTGCTGCCCCCCTGTGATGCTGATAGCTTTTTCAGGAATTTTCCGAAGCCGGAATCGCTGACCCAATACTTCAGAAGTTGATCGACACCGCGTGAGGTGATGGTGGCTCCCGAGAGTCCATCGACGAGGTATTGTTTTTCGTCACCTTCAGGCGAACCTTTTTTGACACCGAAGGCGATATTGGTGTCGTTAACATCGCCGTCGTAGACTTTTTTACCGGACCAAGAAGATTTCCAACGTGGGTTTTCAATTTCTCCACCGAGTCCAGGTGTTTCACCATGTTCGTAAAAGGTGATTCCCTTGACGGTTTTCAAATCTTTTTCCAATGCTAAAAAACCGTACATGGTGGACCACAGACCTTTGCCGTAGATCGGTAGCACGACCTGGGCGAGTTCGCCTTTGTCGTCTTTAACGAGATAGGCAAAAGCATATTTCTCGCGTGCTCCGATTCCGATGTCAAACGCAGAGCCTTTCGTCGGAGCGTTCAAATTCGGATCCTTGGCCGCTTTGCGAGGATCGTAAGTCTTAACGCTCACCTTGGCTTTACCTTCCTCTACGTAATCGCCCGTTTCAAGATCGATCAATTTTTGATCGATGCTTTTGAAGAGTTCTTCCACTCTCTTGGCTGTAAGAGGTTGATCTCCAGCGATACCTGCGGCGGCGATTATATTTTTCTGGACATCTAGGGCCTTATTCTTGTCTTGGTAGGGTTTTAACCCCACTGCGGCAGCGCTAACAAAAAGAGAGCAGATCCCGCACAAGACAAAGGCCACAACAAACGTATTGGCCATCGAATCACGCTGCATAACGAACTCCTCTCCGGCGAATGTTTGCCTGAGCGACGAAGTAATCAATAATCGGGGCGAAACAGTTGGCAAACAAGATCGCCAGCATAATACCCTCGGGGTAAGCGGGGTTCACGACCCGAATCAATATAGTGAGCGATCCGATCAAGAGGCCATAGCACCATTTACCGGTTTCGGTGAGTGAAGCGGAAACAGGATCGGTGGCCATGAAGACCGTACCGAATGCGAAACCGCCTACGACCAAGTGCCACCAAGGAGGCATTTGGAACATAGCGTTGTTGGAACTTCCTGCGAAAGCGTTGAACACAAAGGCCATGACAACGCCGCCGATCACTGTGCCGGTCATGATTCGCCATGAACCGATGCCGGTGGCGATCAGAATCGCGGCACCGATTAGACATGCCAGTGTGCTGGTTTCGCCCATCGAGCCCTGAATGGTTCCAAGAAAGGCTGACATCCAAGTGATAGGTTCTGGACCCCAAGGATATTGAATTGTCTCAACCGCTTTCATGCCAACCTCGGGTGTGGCGTTTGCGACCGCACCTAAAGCGGTTGCTCCGCTGAAACCATCGACGGCTGTCCAAACCTTATCACCGCTGATTTGTCCAGCGTAAGCAAAGTATAAGAACGCTCGGGCCGTTAAAGCGGGATTCAAGAAGTTTCGGCCAGTGCCGCCAAAAATCTCTTTGCCGATGACAACCCCAAAGGCGATACCGACACCGACTTGCCATAGCGGGATATTGGGGGGAAGCGTGAGCGGAAATAGCAGACCTGTGACCAAAAAGCCTTCGTTGACTTCGTGGCCTCGGAGCATGCTGAAAATGAGTTCGCAAGTTCCACCGACCGTCATGCACACGATGTAGACAGGCAGAAAATGAAGCAGGCCGTAGATGAAGCAATCCAAAAAGCTGCTGGGATCATGACCCAAACCTATGGCCGTCTGCACAGAATGATGCCAGTCGTATTGCACCGCAATCGACTTTTCGGTCATCTTGGCAATCGCGTGGTTGGCTTGGTAGCCCGTGTTCCAGCAGGCCATGAAAACGCACGGGATCAAAGCGACGACAACCATGCTCATCATGCGTTTGAGATCGAGCGCGTCTCGAACATGGGTGACGCCTTTGGTGGTGTGTCCCGGCGTGTAAAGGAACGTATCCAAAGCTTCGTATAAAGGATAAAGCCTTTGAAGCTTGCCACCTTTGTCAAAAAGTGGATGGAGTTTATCGAGTTGGTTGCGTAAAAACTTCATGGACGACTTAGCCCTCTTTTTCAATTTTTGCTAGGTTGTCTCGCAAAATTTCAGAATACTCATATTTGCCTGGGCAGACGTAGGTGCACAATGCCAGATCTTCGTCATCCAGTTCCAGGCAGCCCAATTCCTGGGCGCGTTCGGTGTCGCGTGTGATCAGCGCTCGCAGCAGCAGTGTGGGAATCAAATCCAATGGCATGACGCGTTCGTAGGTTCCGATGGGGACCATCGCACGTTCGCTACCTTCGGTCGACGTGGTCATCGCGAAGCGTTTCGCGGCATCCCAGCAGCCTGCGAAGGCGCGTGTCAGCGAGAACTTGTTGAAGCCGGGCTGTTGCCAACCGAGAAATTCGCGTTGATTGCCTTCCGCAAGCACGCTGAGTTGCAAAGCGTAACGATTGAGATAATCCAACGGTGCTTCGACTTTCACGCCGCACAACACGGAGCCAGCAACGATGCGATTGTTATCTCCGGTCACTTCACCGCTGAGAAGTTCACCGACTTTGGCTCCCAAGCGAGTTTGGAGCAAACGCGGTTTAGAGACTGCGGGACCTGCGAGCGAAATAACTCGTTCGGTCCAGAGCGAGCCTGTATCGAATAGTTTGCCGATGGCGATCACATCTTGATAACCGATATGCCAATTGACTTTCTTGGCGGTTACGGGATCGAGCAAGTGCATATGGGTGCCAGGCAAACCGGCTGGGTGCGGCCCAGCGAACTGAACAACTTTGATTTGTTCCATCCCATCGCCCGGGACGCTTGCGCCGGGTGCGGTGCAGACGAAGACCGAACCGGAGGTCAGTTTTCTTAGCACCAACAAACCGATTTCGAAGTGTTCTTTGTGGTTGGCGATGATCAGGTTTGGGTCGGCAGCCAAAGGATTGGTATCGATTGCCGTCACAAACAACGAATGCGGTTGGCTGGTTACAGCGGGGTTGCGACTGAAGGGGCGGGTGCGAAGAGCGGTCCACAAACCAGTCTTGGAAAGGTGTTCAACTACGCTTTCGCGGCTCAGACTTGCGATCGCCTGGGACGAGTGTTTGGGGAACGGGACGGGGTTCTCTTTGCCGGAGAGTTCGATTTCCAAACCGAGAAAGCGGCGTTTGTCACCGCGAAGAACACTTACGACTTTGCCGCTGCCAGGGGCAGTGAAGAAGATGCCTGGCGACTTTTTGTCCTCAAACACAATTTGACCAGTTTGAACCTGATCTCCTTCGGAAACCATCATGGTGGGTCGCATGCCGCGGTAGTCATCCGCGATCAGGCCGACACGAGAAACATCGCGAGCTTTATCGATTTCCTGTTTGGGCTGACCTGCGATGGGCAGATTCAATCCCTTTTTGATCAAAATAGTTTGAGCCATCTTCAGCTTGTTCCCGTTGTCGAATTAATCTGTTGGGCTTTTGTCAGACAAACGATCTGGGTTCAGCCCGCTCTGGGTTGAACCCCGTCTCCGCCCTATTTTTGAGTTTACCACCTTCGGGTGCTTTGTGAAAATTTTCACAAACTTATCTCAAAAAGAATCCCGCGTTATCGGTGTGATAGCGGGATTTCGCCCTCATTCGCCTTTTTGTCTCTATTCCAAATAAACCCTATTCTCAACAAACATTCGCCAGTCTAAGCAAACATTCGCCAGCAGATAGCCTGTGAGCCGAAAGGTTACCCGGCAGATGTCACCCGCTTCACGCTTCGCGGTCCCAAATCACGCTTCGCAGTCTCGAATTAAGCTTCGCAGTATAAAATTAAGCTTCGCAGTATAAAATTAAGCTTCGCAGTCTCGAATTAAATCGTTCAGTCGCGTTTGGGTTGCTTCCTGATATCTAGCGTATGGAGTCTATCGTATAGCGTCTCCCCGATTCCTGCGTTTTTCCCACAGGAAAACCGCAAAACCTATGGCTAAGCAACATTAGGCTTGTGCAGTTAGGTCGAGAATCGTTAGGGAGGAGCCAGTCGATCTGCTAAAATATGACGATTCCAACCGACTTTGACAACCGCGTTTTCTAACTTCCCAGGTACTTCTATGCGCAACTTTCTAAATATTCATATTGATTTGGAGCGTGGAGGATTGCAATTTCAAAGAAAGAGTGTTTTTTTCGGAGGGGTTGTGAAGGATTGGGTTGGTCATGTCGGTCACTTTTCGTCGGAAAAGTTCTCTGCAACAGGTTGGGTGTTATGGGGTACGATCTTTGCTTGTTGGTGTTGGGGCCTGCCGCTGTGCGGTGGTGAGGCATCCTCGCCGGCGCGGCCACCTAATTTCGTTGTCGTGTTTGCGGATGATTTGGGCTATGGAGACGTTGGCAGTTTTGGGAGCAAGTTGGGGGTGACGCCTCAGTTGGACCGAATGGCGAGCGAAGGAATTCGCTTTACCGATTTTTATGTTTCTCAGGCTGTATGTTCTTCTTCGCGGGCGGCTTTGCTGACGGGTTGTTACGCGAATCGAGTCGGGATACAGGGAGCGTTGGGTCCGAACTCGAGAACCGGTTTAGCGCGGGACGAAGACACGATTGCCGATGTCTTGAAGCGAGTTGGCTATGCGACGGCAATTTTTGGCAAATGGCATTTAGGGGACGATGAAACCACCTTACCTGCAGCGCAAGGGTTTGATGAATATCTTGGACTGCCGTACTCCAACGACATGTGGCCCTTTCATCCCACATCGAAAGCGTTTCCGGATCTCCCATTGGTCGAGGGGATTTCGATCAAGAAGAAGCCGGTGACGGCGGCGGATCAGAAGAACTTAACGCGTTGGTATACTGAGCGAGCTGTCGACTTTATCGATCGCAATGTCGATAGACCGTTCTTTCTCTACGTGCCGCATTCGATGCCGCATGTGCCGCTGTATGCTTCGGAAAATTTTGAAGGGAAGACGGGCCAAGGACTCTATGCCGATGTTATCGCTGAAATCGATTGGAGCGTTGGAACGATTTTGGAGCGATTGAAGAAGCATGATTTAGACGATAACACCCTGGTGGTATTCACTTCCGATAACGGTCCTTGGCTTTCCTATGGTCCTCATGCGGGTTCGGCGGGGCCACTGCGAGAAGGGAAAGGGACAACGTGGGAAGGGGGAGTGCGAGTCCCCTGCATTATGCGTTGGCCGGGTAAAATACCAGCCGATCGCACTTGTTCGGCGATTACGGCCACCATCGATATTTTGCCCACAATTGCTCATCTAGCGAATTGCCCCCTCCCCGAAAAACCAATCGATGGTGACAATATCACACCGCTGATGATGGGGAATGCAAACGATTGGGAGAAACCTCGAACGTATCATTACTATTGGGGCGAGGAGTTACAGGCAGTTCGACAAGGGATGTGGAAGCTGCATTTTCCTCACAAGTATCGAACGTTGAACGGTGCGGTTTCGGAACCGGGCCAGCCGGCTCCCTACCGCGAAGAAACAACGGATTTGGCCCTGTTCAACTTGATGGATGATATGGGTGAAACTCAGGATTTAGCCAGTGGTCATCCGGAGATTGTCAGCCGTCTGAAGAATGCTGCAGAGCTTATGAGAAAACAGCTCGGGGATTCGCTGACTGGCGATAAGGGGTCGGCCAATCGGCCGGCTGCGAAAGTTAGGCCGACAAACTGAAACAGAAGTGACTTGAGACGATCACCGAACGTACCAGGTGAGGCGGAAGTCACAAGTCCAACTATCGAATTGAGAAAATTAACGAGAACTTTATGCGTCGAGATGACATTCGAAACATTGTGATTATCGCTCACGTTGACCATGGAAAAACGACCTTGGTCGATTGTTTGCTTCGTCAGAGCGGACAATTTCGCGATTCACAGTTGCAGGGGGAACGTATTCTCGACAGCAACGATTTGGAGAAAGAACGCGGCATTACCATTTTGGCCAAGAACATTGCCCTGCCTTACAAAGGTGTGAAGATCAACTTGATCGATACGCCAGGGCACGCCGACTTTGGTGGCGAGGTGGAGCGAGTGGTGCGTATGGCGGACGGTGCTTTGGTCTTGATGGATGCTGCCGAAGGACCGATGCCGCAAACTCGCTTTGTGCTATCCAAGGCTTTAGAAGTCGGGGTGCGTCCGATTGTGGTCATCAACAAGATCGATCGCCCTGACGCTCGCGCGATGGAAGTGCTCGATGAAGCATTGACGTTGCTGGTCGACTTGGGAGGAGAGCGATTCCTTGAGGATTTTTCTTATGTTTTTGCTTCTGCCAAAGAGGGCTTTGCGACTTTAGATCCCAAGGTTCGTGGAGGCTCGATGCAGCCTTTGCTCGACATGGTTCTGGAAAAGATACCTGGGCCCGAAGTCGAAATGGATAAGCCGCTGCGCATGCTGGTGACCAACCTCGACTGGTCGGAATATGTAGGAAGAATTGCGGTGGGACGATTGCAGGCAGGTGGTATCAAGAAGAACCAACCGATCGATCTGGTAAAAGAGAATTCGGTTGTTCCGGCGAACGTCGTCAATCTTTATACCTTCGATAACTTGGGTCGTGTCGAAGTCGAGGAGGCGTCTGCGGGCGACGTTGTGGCGGTGGTCGGTATGGACAGTGTGGAAATCGGCGACACGATTTGTCAGCGAGGTTGTCCTGATCCATTGCCCCGTTTGCGCGTCGATGAGCCAACGCTGGAAATGATTTTCAGTATTAATAGTTCTCCGTTCGCCGGACGCGAAGGGAAGTATGTCACCACGCGTCAACTGCGAGGCCGTTTGGAAAAAGAACTTGAACGCAACGTGGCTCTGCGGATGCGTCCGCTGGAAGGCGCTGATGCGTATGCAGTGAGTGGTCGTGGGGTTCTGCATTTGGCCGTATTGATCGAGACAATGCGGCGCGAAGGATTTGAACTCTCCGTTGGTAAGCCGCGCGTGGTTCTCAAAGAAATCAATGGTGTGACCTGCGAACCGTTCGAAGCATTAACGGTCGAAGTACCGACTGAGAAAATTGGGCCCGTGATGGAGATGGTTGGCAATCGCCGCGGTATGCTCGATGAAATGACGCCTCGCGGTGATTACACGATGCTGCGCTTTAGTGTCCCAGCCCGCGGGCTCATCGGATTGCGAACTCGTATGCTCAATGCAACGCAAGGTACTGCAATCATCAATCATCGGTTCTCCGAATATCGTCCGATGGAAGCGGAGGTTCCCAAACGCACCAATGGTGTGTTGGTATCCATGGTGACGGGTAAAGCGGTTCCCTTTGCTCTGTTTGGTTTGCAGGAACGCAGCGAGCTTTTTGTTTCACCTGGTCAAGAAGTTTATGAAGGGATGATCGTGGGCGAGAATGCACGCGATAATGACCTGACCGTCAATCCTTGTCGGGAAAAGAAATTGACCAATATGAGGGCTTCGGGGAGTGATGAGAATGTGATTCTGAAACCAGCCCGAATCTTGTATCTCGAAGCTGCCTTGGAATATATCGAGGATGACGAATTAGTGGAGATAACGCCCCAAACGATTCGCTTGCGCAAGATTTCACTCAAAGAGAGCGATCGGCGTCGACAAGGTCGATCGGCTTCGTTGGTCTAGTATTTGCTAGTCTAGCATCTATTGATCGTTGCCAAGTTTGGCCCGCGCCATGCGGGCCAAATTTGCGCCAGCTCAGCTTTACCAGTTTGCTTGAAGGCTGGTCGCAAAAGAGCGAATCAGCTTTCATTCGTTTGGGAGACAGGTAAAAAGAGTCCCCGGCGACGCACTTTCTCGGGAATGTAGGGCTGATACTTCTGCAGCAAATTCTCCAGGCGGATCTGGTCGCCGGCGGTGATCAACCACTCTGTACGCGCTGCCAGTGCAAGCAATAGGGCCAGCGCGAGGGAAGAGTACACGGCACCTGCGAGCATTGAGAGTGGTGCGAATAGCGCGATCCACAATGTGCGATCGAGGCGACATCCAGCATTTTTAATTCCGATCAAGATCATCAACAGCAAGATACCGTTGGCTAACCAGGTGGCCGTCACAGCGCCTTTGAGTTCAAATCCAGGAACGAGTAGCGCATTCAGGATACCGTTGAGAATCAATCCCGTCGCACAAATGACAACGACCACCCGTCCCCGTTCCGCACAAAGCAGATAGTTCTGCGCGATCAAGAACAGCGAGCTCCAGATCGTTATCAGAAAACAGGCAGGTTGTAATTCGAGTCCGAGTTGGTATCTGTATTGCAGGCCAATATCATAGATCCACGGGGCGATCGCCATTAAGCCAAGCGAAACACTCCACAAGACCAAAGAACTCAGCTTAAGGCTATCGGTGACATGCGATCCTACTTTATTTTTTTCACCTGCTTCCCAAGCCGCTGACATATAAGGCAGCAGTAAATTGGAAAGCATCGTCCCGAGGCTTAGCAAAAGCAAGGGAAAGATGCGAGCTGCATGGTATTGACCGAGCAAGGCTTGATTGTAGTCGATGCTCGAATCGAGCCAATAAAGCAGCATGTAGCGATCTACGACATCAAAAAGGTTGATGAGCAAATTCATCAACCAGATGGAAAATGCATAGCGAAGCAATCGATTCCATATGGTCCAGCCGTTATGGTGCGTCGCGGCCTGTCCTGTGGGTGTGGCAAGAGGCTGAACTGAGTCGACGGGACTGGTAAGCGAATTACGGCAGAGCCAAAGATTAAGAATTGGAATCGCGCCAACGCAGTGCGATAAACCAAAGGCAACTACCAAGGCTTGCCAGGATTCAGACAGAGATAAGGCAAGAAGGCCTGTGCCAGTAAATGCAAAGCTATTGATGAAGTGCATCTTAGAGACTAAACGAATCTGCCTAAGTCCTCCTGCGATTTCGACTGACGTATTGAACAGGATCATCGATAGCAGGCAAAAGCAGATCGCCAACATGCTGGTTGAAGATTCTGCATGACCGAGAATCCATCTCGAAAAATAGTGAGGAGCGGTCAGCAGAGCGATAACAAATGCGATTGAGCCGAAGGTGCTAAGCAGCAGCGATTGCTGCAAGAACTTTGCCAGTTGCCCCTGCTGGCGATAACGTTCAATATACCGCGCATAGGATCCTGGCAATCCGAGTACCGCAAGCGGCGCCGCAAGAAACAAGAAGCTTTGAGCTAAAGACCAGATTCCGAGTTGGGTTTCAAGCAGCAGCCAACAAAAGAGAAGATTGCGGACTAACCCTAAGCCGCGTTGCAAAAGGGTCGAGATCAAGAGAGCTAATAGACCATGTCCAAAGTTGTCTCCCCGCCATGCTTGATCTTGCGATCTAAACGAGTCGGCAGCATGTTGGGCATTAGACATGATGCAACTTTGCGCCTGGGGGGAAAGTGAAGTGAACTTTCCAAACGTAGGCTACGCTAGACGGCTTACGATTCGACCCTAAGTTGCAATAAGAGAACAATAAGATTGCCAGAAAGGATTGTACCGGTCGTGACGATTAGGAAAGCCTGAAAAATGGCACGGCTACGTCGCGTCACTCCGTTGAAAGAAAAACGCTCGAAGAAAAGCGCTCAATGAAAAACATAGCGGAAGAAATTCCGTACCGGCTCGTTGGTCACATACACCGTTGGTCCACCAAATAGTCCGCGTCCAATGGCCACATTGCTGCTCTCGGTTCCCCAATTGAACCAAGGTGTGTAGCCATTATTGTTTTGGGCGAAGGATTGCGGAGCCATATTCTGAGTTACGGTCGGCGGAACGATATATCCGGGAACGCCCGGGTAAGTATTGCCCGTCGGTTGACTACTAACACCTTGATTGGTGGTTGCTTGATTGGGAGGTGCCGTTTGATTGGGATAGTTGTTGGCAGGATAGACGCCACTGGTTGCATTGTTGGTAAACGTAGTTGGCGTGTTGAGCGAGGTTGAACTTGAGCGTTGAAACCAGCCAGGGAGACAGGAATTGCTGGCGGCAATCGCGTGAGTGTAGGGCATTTCATACTGTGGAGGTGGGCCGGTAACGAAGGGTTCGCCGGTTGCATATCGCGGCTTTGCCGAAGCTGGTGGCGATGTCGGTGTGCTTCCATAGAGATTACCACTCCCGGAAGTCGTCCCGTTCGCATAAGTCATCCCGTTGGTGTAAGGCGTTGCACCAGGTATCCCCTGCCCCGCAATTCCCGGCATCGGATAGGCGGCAGCTGGTGGTGTTGCGGCGCGAATACCCGAACTCGGCGGAGCACTGGGAAGAATGTTGGAACCGGTGCCTCCGTACGTTGTTCCACTTGGAATGAGCGGTTGCGGTGAACCAGGCTGGGTACCAGGCATGGTTGCGCCAGGCATGGTTGCGGGGGGCGTGGTGGGTGTTGAGGCGCCGCCCGGATACGTGCCTCCCGGATACGTGCCGCCTGGATAACTGGGCATCGAGGGTGGTTGCGGTCCATAGAAAGCGGCGCGCACAACGGCAGATTCCTCGGGCGTTGCAGATTCCTCGGGCGTTGCAGGCTTGCGGCGTTGATTGTTGGCAATTCGCGTATCATATCTCGGCAAGGAGGGCTGAATCGTAACAGCCGGCGCGGAATGACTGGGTAACGGTGGCAGCCAGTTGGTTTTAGCCTTGGCTAAACTTAGATCGGAGCGGTCGGTGGACTGAGCAATCGCATACGAGGTTTTTCGCCTGGAGCCGGACGATGGTCGAACTCCGGAGGCGAGCACCGAAGCTGAAGAATTGGCAATGCGACGCCGACCCGTCAGCGAGGACTCTGGTTCCAAAATGGATTGCGGTGGCGGTTGAGTCGTCGGTTCCGAGCTGGATTGGTATCTTTCGCTGCTGTTCGGTTGGCGGGAACGAAACTCCACGTCGTCTTGCCCGTGGGCAGGCTGTGCGGTGAGAATTCCAGCCAGCCCAGTCAACCACAGCCCAGTCAAACACAGTCTCGTCAAACACAGTCTCGTCAAACACAGTCTCGTCAAACACAGTCTCGTCAAACCACGTAGCGCACGACTTTGCATGGTAATCCTTCTCGATTGCTAAGGGCTTCAATGAAATCGGAATTTCATGACCTTGGGAAGGATAGGGAGCCTGCGTGATTGCGCCAAGAGCAGAAAGAAAGACTCGAAATGCCAATGTTCAGGGGCTATTGTTCTGCTTTCCTGCCTAACAAAAATAAAGCGGCGAGCATGCCGATGGTACCCAGGATCAGCAGCAGCCAAGCGGGAGCTCCGAAGCCAATCGGAATCGTGCCGAAGACGATCGAGATGAAAGCGACCAGAATCGCATAGGGCATTTGCGTTCGTGTGTGCGCGATCAAGTCGCAATCCGATGCGCGCGCGGACAGCACAGTGGTGTCGGAAATGGGAGAGCAATGGTCACCAAAAATGGCGCCGGCCAAAACACTTCCGATACAAGCGACCATGATGGGATCGTGAATTTTTGTAGCCGCTTCACCTTGTCCGAGCATTTCCCATAGCGTTTGAATGGTCAGAGGAATGACCAGGCTCATGGTGCCCCAACTGGTACCGGTCGAAAATGCGATTCCGCACGCGAGCACAAATGTAATGGTGGGCATCCAAGCCAAAGGAACGCTGCCGCTGATCAAATTGGCTAGGTAACTTCCGGTTCCCAAAAAATCTTTGCCCGCCAAACGGCTCAAAGTCCAAGCGAGCCATAGGATGACCAAGGCGGGTAGCACATGAAGAAATCCCGAGATCAATCCTTTTTGCATTTCGGCCACATTCAGCAAGCGTCCGAGCTGGGCCATGAGAACAATGGTCATTAGGCCTGCCAAGCTTCCATAGAGAAGAGCGACATAGGAATTGCCATTGCCAATCAAGGTGGCCCAGTACTTCCAACCCTCGAGCTTGTTCAATGTTTCCAGATCGCTCCCCGCAAGTCCCGTTTGGATCAGCAAGGTGAAGACCAAGGCGATGGTGATGCCGATAGGCAGAAAGGCGAACCATACATTTCCTTTTTTCACCTCGGCATGTTCATTGTCGCTGCGCGGTTTGCCGGGCGGGTCGATGAGCGCTTTGCGTTCGGCCGTTAGCATCGAGCCAAAATCGCGATTGAATACGGCGATCATAAAGACAAAGATCAGCATAAAAATCACATAGAAGCGACTCGGTATGGTTTCGACAAAAATGGAAAATGAATCGCCGCCGATATTCTGACCTACGTTTTGAAAGCCGACTTGAATTGCGGAGATTTCCGTAGCTACCCAAGTGCTAACCAGGGCCAAGCCGGAGACAGGGGCAGCCGTGCTGTCGACGATGAAGGAGAGTTTTTCACGGGATATCTTTAGCCTATCGGTGATTGGACGCATCGTCGAACCGAGCAAAAGCGTGTTGGCATAATCGTCGATAAAAATGATCAGGCCCAAGACATAGGTTAAGAGTTGTCCGCTGCGCCGACCGCGAGCCAGCGGAGCCAACCAGCCGACAATCGCTTCCATGCCGCCGCAGGCATGGATCAGCGAGATTTGCATTCCGAGCAAAATCGTGAAAGCGAGAACTCGGAGGTGGTCGCCATCGGCTATGTTGTGCCAAAGATGGTTTTCACATAGATCGTGTAACCATGCGAGAGTCTTGGCTATCGCAGTCTTAGGCGGGCTAACGCTCGGCTGAGTTGGCTCGGATTTCTCGGCGATCGTCGCGGCAGCGGTGGTTTCATTTTTTGCTGTTGTCTCTTGCGAGCGAGTGGGTGTTACGGTGGCGAAATTGAGAATCAACGTCCCTGCGATGATGCCCAAAAGAAGAGCGGGGATTACCCTGCGAGTAAAGATGGCCAGGACGATCGTCAGCAATGGGGGTACGATCGACCACCAACCGAATGGACTTCCTTCCACAATCTTCTCCCAGTCTATTGGCTAAATGGATTTACATTCGCTCCAGGCTGCCGATTTGAGCTTGCCTAACGGCATTCCTGCATTCATCGCAATCGCAATGGCATCAAACTACTCTGTCTCTCGCTTGAATTAAAGCTATCAAGGACAAAAAAGGGCCATATAAGGCATGCGGATGTGCATAAGTCTATCGGTCAGCCGAACCGATGCTGCATATTGCTAGAAATGACCGTATGGGGCTGGGGATAATGGGAGGCTAAGCGTTGCCAAGCAACCAGCGTTCAGCGGACCGGCGATCGATAGTTGTCCATCGAGTGCTTGGGCAAAATGGTTCGCTTTGCAAAGGCCCAGGCCGATTCCTCGACCAGCATCCCGGCCACTGTAAAACGGATCCATCGCATGTCGCCGCGCTTCAACGCTGAGTCCATGACCGGTATCTTGGATTTTGAATTCACAATGCGAACCATTGCTGAGCAAACTGACCGCGATGGTTCCACGGCCACCCAGCGCATCAAGACTGTTTTGGATCAGGATGTCTAAGATGGTGGCTACCAAGTCTCGATCACTGCAGAGCAGCGGTGGTTGTTCGGGTATCTCGATATGCCATTCGATCGTTTTCTGGGAAACATGCATCAACGATTCGATCGTTGATTTCAAAAGTATTGCAGGATCAAACCATTCCAGTTGCAGACGCGGTTGCTTGGCGCATTGCATTAGATCGCCGAGCATCTCGAATGCCCTCTGACTTTGAGCGATGATTTGTCCGAGAAATTGCTTTTCCTTTTCCGTTTTGGCCATTGAAATAAGCAACTGCGCGCGGGTCGAGATATTCGCTAGCGGATTATTGATCTCGTGGCTTAGGCCGTACGCAAGGTGATAGAGCATTTCGCGTTTGGCTTTAGCGACTTCGGAGGCAAACGCTTTTCGCAGCAGTCGATTTTGTATCGCCTGATGCATCGCTTGTGAAACTCCCGGAGCTAACCCATCGGGGAGGCTGAGCAATTGCTCGTTTAAACGCTTGCAGACCGGAGACAGCGACCCGAGAGTCGGGACCGAACAACCCGGTAAGACCAACCATTGCCGAAAGTGCACATCTCTTTCCAGCAACACGGCTAGCGACTTTTCGGCGATCAATAATGTCTCGGAATCGGCGGACAACTCCCACCTTCGAATGGCGTGGAGCAATTCAAGCTGAGTCGATTCGAGGAACATACCCTGAGGGGTCATGATATGCTCGTTCGAGAAAAGAAGAGGGCGACGATCACACCGGCTACCGAGACAACGGACAATTCACAAATTACAGCCGATTGGGGCGAAAACGGCAACGCGATATAGCAGTCGATGCTATATCGCCGATTGCGCAGTTAACTTATAAGAACGGGGTTGCACCAACGATTCCATCGCTCAGGTTGCGACCGGTCGATCGATTTCCAGCAGGTCGCAGGAGCGTTCGATGAGTCGATCGACCTGGAATGGCTTTTGAATGAAGTCATTCGCACCGGCTTCTTTCAAGTCATTCACTTTGTCTTGTTCGATCATCCCTGAGATGCAAATGATCTTGACCATGTCCAGCGAATCATCGCTGCGAACGCGTTGGCATACTTCTTTGCCATTAATATCGGGGAGCATCACATCGAGAATCACCAAGTCCGGGCGGAACTCTTTGACTTTCATCCCGGCATCGAAGCCGTTATTGGCGGTGCGGATGTCGAAGCGGCCATCGCGATCGAAGGCTTCCGACATCAGTTCAATCAGTTCTGCATCGTCGTCTACGATCAGCAACTTTTTCTTGCCGCTCTCCAATGCATCGGTCGGAATGCCGTTGTCCTTCATGAAGTTGAACAGCTGGTCCCGCGGAATACGACGAAAGCGACTACCGGGAACTCGAAATCCCTTGAGCGTTCCATTGTCAAAGCAGCGAATGATTGTTTGCTGACTGACCTTGCAGATTTTTGCTGCTTCGCCCGTGGTAAATACAGTCTTACTGGACACCGACATAGATCCCTCCGTGGTGAAGGCCGTGTTGTGATCAGCTCAAGGCTACCAAACGTTTTGGCCTGAACGGTAACAACCTTACCGAAACGACTTTACTGAAACAACTCTACCGAAACCCTGTTAACGATGTATTCTGTAGCATTCTCCGCACCTGCCGAGATTGCCAAGTTTCACTACTCTGAGGATTATATCGGCTCAAATCAGCGGGTCAAGATTGATGTTTCGGACGTAAGTGTTTGTCGCTATTGTCTTTGTGTCCAAAAACGAAAAATGGCGAGAAAAAAAACGGTTCAGAAACTCTAGGAAAGAGGCGTTGACTTTACGGTCCCCGGCAAAGTGCGGTCATTGCTAAGGGGCGTCAAGTTGGAGCAGGTACGCGACTTGTTGATGTTACTTCTTCAGGTCTTAAAGCTGCCAGCGTTTACGATCATGCTGCTTGCGTAATTCTAGGTCTCGGTCTTTTCGGGACTACCGCTTTTAGAATCGGTACGTCGACGATTCGGTTGTTCGAGATAAGCCAGCAAAACAGCGACATCTGATGGGGTGATTCCGCTGATCCGGCTTGCTTGATCTAAGCTGATCGGTTGAACTCGGCTTAGTTTTTGTTTGGCTTCGGTTCGAAGGCTGGGAATGGTTTCGTAAGGGAAGTCGACGGGCAAGCGTTTGGAGGAGAGGCGAATCTGGCGTTCAACTTGTTGTGTTTGGCGTACGACGTAGCCCTCGTATTTGATGTCATATTCAACTTGTTCGGCCACACTTCGAGAGAATTGGTGTAGTTCGGGGATACGCTGTTTCATTTCATCCCAAGTGACTTCGGGTCGGCGGAGGTACTTCGAAGCGGGTTGTTGTTCAACGCGGTTGGAGTCGAGGAGTTGTTTGGCGTGGGCGATGTGCTGTTCTTTCGTTTGGTAGATTTGCCAGCGATCGTGGGAGACTAGTCCAAGTTGGTATCCAAGTGGAGTGAGGCGTCGATCGGCGTTATCTTGACGCAGCATGAGGCGGAATTCCGCGCGGCTGGTGAAGAGTCGATAAGGTTCATCGACACCGCGAGTGACGAGGTCATCCACCAAAACACCCAGGTAGGCTTCATCGCGCCGAGGAGCCAAGGGTGATCGGCCAAGCAATTTCAAAGCGGCGTTCGCGCCGGCGATCAATCCCTGGCCGGCGGCTTCCTCGTAACCGGTGGTGCCATTGATTTGTCCGGCGAAATAGAGTCCTTGGATGGCTTTGGTTTCCAAGGTCGGAAGCAATTGATCGGGGGGGCAAAAATCATATTCGACTGCGTAGCCGTAACGCATGATCTGGGCATGTTGCAAACCGGGAATCAAACGCAAAATGGCATCTTGAACATCGCGCGGTAGGCTGGTGGAGATTCCATTCACGTAAACTTCTTGCGTGAACCGACCTTCGGGTTCAAGAAAAAGTTGATGTTGCGTTTTGTCGGCGAAGCGGACGATCTTATCTTCGATCGATGGGCAGTACCGTGGGCCGCAGGTGCGAATCTGTCCGCTGTACATTGGAGCTCGATGCAAGTTTTCGCGAATCAGATCGTGCACTGCTTGATTGGTGTATGTGATCCAACAGGGGAGTTGTTCTTGCGTGAGCGATTCGGTGAGGAACGAGAATGGCTGCGGGTCTTCGTCACCGGGTTGTCGTTCGGTTTGCGAATAATCGATGGAGCGGCTTAAGAGTCTTGGTGGAGTCCCCGTTTTGAAACGTTCGACGCGAAAGCCGAGTCGCAACAAGGCCTGGCTGATGCCGGAGGTTGTTCCCTCCCCTGCTCTTCCGCCGGCCGTTTTGGCTTCGCCGGTATGCATAATGGCTTGTAGAAAAGTGCCGGTGGTCAAAACAACGGCCGGGGCGAGGAACTCCGCTCCGCCACGCACTCGAACACCGCGAATATAGTGGCTTGCTTGACGTTCTTCGGTGACGAGATCTTCGACGAGTTCTTGGCACAACGAGAGATGCTCGGTCTCTTCGACTCGGCGTTTGATATCGAATTGATACGCTTTCTTGTCAGCCTGGGCCCGCGGCGAATGCATCGCGGGGCCTTTGCGTTGGTTGAGCATTCGAAACTGGATTCCGGTGGCGTCGATGGCTTGTCCCATCAATCCACCGAGGGCATCGATTTCGCGCACGACATGCCCTTTGGCCACTCCTCCGATTGCCGGATTGCAGCTCATTTGTCCCACGGTATCGAGATTGCCGGTCAATAGAGCCACCCGTGCGCCCAAGCGTGCAGCAGCGGCGGCCGCTTCCGTGCCGGCATGGCCCGCACCCACAACGATCACATCGAATTCATAACGGCAAGGAGATGGAAGACTCACGACAACACTTCAGTTTGCTTGGAAAGAGATCGAATCATTTTCACGAGCACATCTTGATCAGCACAATAGTATAGTACCCCAATGGATTCTGAGTAGTCTTATCCCCGCAGGCGTTAATCTTTCGCTGATCCGAAATCCGTGAACGCATCGGATCGAAAATAGCTCAAGTGAGTGTTTTGGGCTCAATAGAGTGCCCATGGCCGGACCGAAAACGACTTGAAGCCTCTCGATTCAAGGCAGTCTTGTCATGATGTCTGTACGCATGGTGACATGCGGGTGGAACTCGCTAAAGATTTTTGCAGCGATCGAAGTGGGTGGTTGGATTTGGGGGATTGCCCCATGTTTGGACGGATTCGCTTTGGAAACACAAAGGTTAACTTAGGCGTTCAGGCATGATTTGCATTTGGGATCGTCGAATCATTTCGACTTTGCTTCTCTCATGGGCTAGTCTTACTCCCGACTGGCTGATGGCTCAATCCTCCGACGCTCCGCCGGCCACGACCCCTGGAGCTCAAGTCCAGGATACGGCGACCTCCGGTGCTGTAACCCCAAATACTGTAGCCTCATCCAAAGATTATTATCCGGCCATCGATGGAGCTAGCCAAACGACGGGCAAAATCAAGAAAGAAGCTTTGCCGGTATTTTACGCCGCACGTCGTTTCTCGATTCCGTTCTCGGTAGCCCCAACGGGGCGACAACCGGTCGAAGTGCAACTGCTTCTCAGTCGCGATGGTGGAGAGAAGTGGGAGACCTACGAGCGAGCCCGTCCGGAGGCCCGCGGATTTTCATTTGCCGCCGAGGATGATGGTGGCTTTTGGTTTAGTCTGCGGACAATCGACGAACGCGGCATGGCGTACCCCAATCAAAACGAAATGTTGTACGTTGTGATTGATACAACCAAGCCCGATATCGGTTTAACGGTTGATATGAATCACAATGGTGAAATCATTGTCCAGTGCACGATTGCCGAATTGTGGATCGATCCCAACTCGGTCGTACTTGAATATCAGACGGATAGCGAATTGAAATGGACCGCCATTCCAGTCGAGTTTAAGCCGGGTTCCATTCCCGGTTTATTCGCCGGTGAGAAAACATGGCAGCCCGATGTGGCTGTTCGAAACATGATGGTTCGTCTTTCCGCAGCGGACCGCGCGGGTAACAAATCGGAAATCACGCGGATGTACAGCGTACCTCGAACGGCCGCTCTGGGTGGCTTGCAATTGGCTAGTCAAAAGCAAGGTCGCGGCGAAGGTGCTGTGGCTTGGCCCCAAGAACTCACGGAAGAACAGCGGAGAGAGCCGCTGGCGCACACGCCGGGAGCATCTCCTTGGTCACCCGAAAGAACAGCCAAGACATTGCAGGAAGAGCAGCGGACCAAAGCGGCAGGCGATCGACGCATTTTGGCCAACGCTCCTGTGACTCCCAACGCAAATGCTCGATCCACAAAAAATGCGATCTCCAAAGTAGAGTCTGCGGCCAGCCCACGCAGCGGCAATTCCGATCGATCGATGGCTCAGTGGGAATCGACTCAATCCAATCGACCCGCTGTGGGAGAGAATCCGGCAGTTCGCAACCAGCTCGATCGAATGGCGGCTCAGCAATCCTCGCCCAAAGCCCAAGGTTTGGGGCGACTGACGGCCGCTCAAGAAGATTCGGGCGAGTTGCGATTGAGCGACAGTGTGGAGAGCGATGCCACGAGCCTAGAAGCCGTCACCGATAACCGCGATGTCGCAGAAATGCCAAACCGTTCGGTCGGTGCCGAGGAATTACCTGCTCCGCAGCCAATTTCAGACAGCCTGACTGAATCGCAGCTGGATAGTCCGGCTCTTGCGCCAGCACCTTTAGCTCCGCGTGCTCCGCAGATGTTAGTGGACAAGGAAGATGCTCCGCAGGACGCGCCACCGCTCAGTTCCCAAGCGCCCCGATCCCAGACAGCGCAGCAGTCCGAAACGCAAGAGAGTGACCAAGAAGATCCTCACGCTGTTCCGATGGGACCGACCGAACAGAACACGTACTACTCCAGAGCGAAATCATTTAGCCTCGATTACGACATCGATATCACTCGAGGGAGCGCGGTTTCGAATATCGAACTGTGGGGCACGATGGATGATGGCAAGACGTGGAGCAAGTGGGGCGAGGATGAAGATCGCGAGAGTCCCTTTGACATACGCGTCGATGAAGAGGGTATGTTTGGTTTCCGAGTGGTGATTGTAGGATCCAATTTGGTTGCCAGCAATCAACCGCGCTCGGGCGATCCGGCGGATGCATGGATCTATGTGGATACCAAAGCTCCAGATGTGAAAATCATCAGTGCTGTTTACGGTGCTGGCACTGAGGCTGGGCACTTGGTGATCGATTACGCGTGTGCCGATGAGCAATTGATCGACCGACCTATCAGTATTTCTTTCAGTGATCGTCGGGATGGTCCTTGGACGACGGTCGCTTCCGGATTGAAAAATACGGGCCGTTATCTGTGGCCAGCGGAGCCCAACCTTCCCAAGAGGATCTATTTGCGGATGGAAGCGGTAGATCGAGCGGCAAACATCGGCGTATATCGGCTCGATTTACCCATCGACGTCGAGGGTTTGACACCCCGAGGCCGGATCAAAGGTTTTAGGCCGATCACGGATTAGGCGCGAAATCGGACTCATATTTTGCCGATTTTCAGCAGTATTTCGAGGAAGCGGTCCAAAATTTCGAGGACCGCTTTTTTTCTGTTTTGGGATTTCAGCGACTTCGCTAGCCAGCATGCTCCAGCAGAGCAAAAAACCGAATTTCTGGCCGAGAAATTGGCCTAAATCCAGACCAATGGGGACCGCAACAGGGCTGCAGGCGTTGGACCATTCTTCCCAAATGGCTACGATGATAATGTGAATGGTTTCCTGGTACCTGCGGCGAGTAAAGTTTCCAAATTGAGGAACGATCGCTGGGGCCCTTTTATTTCGAGCTTATTTCAGAGCCGCTTGACCCGAGCCGCTTACTTCAGAGAGCAGCTTATTTCAGAGAACGGCTTATTTCAGAGAACGGTGCAAAAATGTCGATTTCCAAGATATCGGATCGCTGGACGCTTCCTTCACTTGGCCATAATCCCTCTTTCGAGCGCGCTGGGACCACCCCAGGTAGTTTCGCCAAGCAGCCTCAAATTTTGCCGGGCCGAGCTGGAGCCTATACCTATGCTTCGCCCGACACGCCGGGGATGCCTCCGGCTTCTGACAAAACCGCTTGGGATTTTTTGCCGGACGGTTGGCAGACGGAAGAGTTCAAAACGAGTCCCAACGGCGGAACGTTAAAGAACAATGGCGAAGTGGTGTTCGAGCAAGCCGATGGAACTTGGCGCCGAGTTCGCTTTCCGATTTCCTTCCAGCCGAGCACGCAATTAGAGTTTGCTCGATTGGGCGTCGTAACGCAGCAGATGGTGCGTGTGGCAGAGCGTGAATCGCATTTGTCAACTCTTCAGGTACGCGATGAAGTTGCCGCAGGTCGCATGGTGATTCCAGCTAACAAAGTGCACCTGGGATATCAGCTCGACCCGATGTGTATTGGCCGTGCGTCGAAGACAAAGATCAATGCCAACATGGGTGCTTCACCGGTTTCGTCCAGCACGGATGAAGAAGTGGAAAAGTTGCAGTGGGCCGAACGCTGGGGCGCCGATACGGTGATGGATTTGAGCACCGGTGGGGATCTAGATGCATGCCGCGCGGCAATCGTGCAAAACAGCCGTGTTCCCATCGGTACGGTCCCCATTTACTCGATGATCATCGGTCGAAAGATCGAGCAATTAGATATTCCATTGATTCTCCAGTCGCTCGAGCATCAAGCCAGCCAAGGGGTCGACTATTTTACGATTCATGCCGGTGTCCTGCGGGAGCATCTTCCGTATGTGAAGCGACGTTTGATTGGAATCGTCAGTCGCGGTGGTTCGCTATTGGCTAAATGGATGCTCCATCATCAACAGCAAAATCCAATGTACACTCATTGGGAAGATATCTGCCAAATCATGCGAAAGTATGATGTTACCTTTTCGATCGGTGATGGCTTGCGACCGGGTGGATTGGCGGACGCCACCGACATGGCACAACTTTCTGAATTGGCCACATTGGGCGAGTTGACCGAACGAGCGTGGCGGTGCGGAGTCCAAGTGATGGTAGAAGGACCTGGGCATGTGCCGTTTGATCAAATTGAATACAACATGAAACTGCAACGCCAGTTATGCCATGGCGCGCCATTCTATGTTCTGGGCCCATTGGTGACCGATATGTTCCCCGGCTACGACCATATCACCAGTTGTATCGGAGCCACGGCAGCCGGCTATCACGGCGCTAGCATGCTCTGTTATGTAACGCCGAAAGAACACTTGGGACTTCCAAAACGCGATGATGTCAAGCAAGGTTGCGTAGCGTATAAAATCGCCGCCCATGCAGCCGACGTTGCCTTGGGTATTCCGGGTGCCCGCGATCGAGACGATGAGTTGACCAAAGCTCGAGCCGCCCTCAATTGGGAGAAACATTTCGAACTCAGTTTCGATCCTGATTTGGCTCGTGCGTATCATGACGAGGATCTCGACGTCGACACCGACTTCTGCGCCATGTGCGGCCATGATTGGTGCAGCGTTCGCATCTCGAAAGAAATTGTCGAGTTCCATTCGGGCAAAGAAGAGCAGTATCAATGGGATCGCGCGAAAGTGACTGCGGCGCTCAGTGCAGAGCAGCAGGAAATACTGGAGAAACGTGGAGTTCTTTCCCCCGAAGAGATACATCGACTTGCGACGAAGACCAAGAAAGTTGTCGCCGGCAATGGTCAAAAAGCGAGTTGCCATAGCGACGTCGCTTCCGCAGATCAAGCGAAAGCGATCCAGGAAACGCTCGTGGAGAGTGTTGCCAAATAAGGCCCACTGGATCGCAATCGATTGGTAACCCGTCACCTTTTTTTTTAACGCTTGTCCCATGCCGCAGCCAATTTGTATCGTCGACGAAATCCTGAAGCCGACCGCCGGTAGCGCTGCTATCGGCAAGATGGCCGTCGTCTTCGGTGATGATGTTTTTTTGAGGCGGACGGCCTTGCACTGGTTGATCGAGCGAACCGGAGTGCATGCCGAGTGGGTGCATTATTTCGACGGTGATGAATGCGATTGGGTTGATGTCAATGATGAAGTCTCAACCATCTCTTTGTTCGACCAGGATGAACAAAAAATCGTGGTGGTTCGCAATGCGGCTAAGTTCATTACCGCAAATCGCCCTCAACTCGAAAGATGGATGGAAAACTCGCAATCCAATTCGATCATGATTCTTGAAACTGCCACATGGATGTCGACAACCATACTGGCCAAGATGGTCGCTGCAACTGGCCTGGCCGTTCGAGGTTCAATACCCAAACTGAAACAATGGGGCGAGCCGCCCGATTTGTCCAAGATCGAAAAATGGTTGCTTTTGCATGCCCAAAAAAATCACCATTTGCGTCTGAACAAAATGCAGGGTGAAAAAATCATCGAACTGGTGGGGACCGAATTTTCACTGCTGGACAATGAATTGGCCAAGTTGGCCTTATTTGCGTCCAAGGATGGAACCGTAAGCGACCAAATCCTGAAGGAGACGATCGGAGGCTGGCGGTT
>Ga0169931_10001074_pt1 | contig 44894 bp, 44 predicted proteins | sample Kivu_15m_20L_FD_129675 | JGI IMG/M metagenome (GOLD analysis project Ga0169931, IMG submission 129675) | Freshwater microbial communities from Lake Kivu, Western Province, Rwanda to study Microbial Dark Matter (Phase II) - Kivu_15m_20L... | ecosystem: Environmental > Aquatic > Freshwater > Lake... | reverse complement strand
TTTCACACGCTTGGCACATAAAAGTTTGTTGTCTTCTACGGCGCAACTTGGCTACGCCAAGATTGCGCTCGCCCAGCAATTCTCATTCATTTTTTTCAAAAATGAATGAGGCTGGGTTTATAACTCGAACGCGCTCATATAACCTCTCCATCAATGCAGGGCAGGCAGACGAATCCCCGAGATCTTCTCGTAACTTATCGAGCGCAAACACAAGGCTCGGTAGCACGGAAGGGTCCGGTATCAATGACGTGCTCGCACACCACTGGGTAACGCTCGAAGAGTGAATTCACCGCAGGTGTCTTCCAGTCGAGCACACAGGGAAGGTTCGACAGGGGGATATACATCAGATAATTCTCCTCCTGGCTCGCTCGCTCCTGACCGAACTTCCCCTCGACGAACGCCGCAAAGTCCAAAACTGCCTCGTGATAGCGCTGCAATTCCGATTGAATTGACGGCTCAAGCCCTGGACGGTTATCGAATAACAAGCGCCAGGTATACCGGTGCATAGAAGCCGTAATTACTTCATAGTTAATGAGGAGCTTGTTTTGTATCACGTGGGGGACCGTGTATATGTCGTTACCCCACTGCTGGAACTCCGGTGTCTGAGCATCTCTGTCGTAGAGAAGCCAGGAATGCCCCCAGTCGTGCGTGGAAACCATCAATAGCCTCGCCATGGCTACCAGCAAGGGGTTCTGATTGAGGGGCTGCTCGGGGAAGCAGCACCTGTGCCATTCAGTGAGGGACTCTACCACCTTAGTATCGAGCATATAAAGGGGGTGGTCCTCTTCGAATCCAGACAATTCACACTTCCCCATGCAGAAGCGAAATACGTAGCCCGATTCCGGTGCGCCCTTCTCTTGAAACAGCCGCGGCGATGCTATCGCGCTGAATGCCACGTCCCCGATTCGAGTCTTACCTTGAAAGATCTGTGTCGTAGTCCCATCGCCAAAACCGTAGCTGCCAACGCGAGCACGAGAAAATAGGTCAGCTATGACTACTGGCGTCGAGTTCATGACCGTCCTCATCATCAACATGCGCTGGCGCGCAGTTGGCTTCGGATCGATGTACTGTGCTTCACTGATCGTTTTAGCAACCAGATCGGGAGCTAAGCCAGCGTGCTCGGCCCGACCCAAGAGATCTTCAAAAAGAAGAACGGAGTTCATCTTTGCAGCGGCGAGTGCATCGCGATATTGATCTTTCGTAAGACCTACCTTATCCGCCAGAAGGACCGACCGGTGTTCGAAGTGCACCCACAACCCTATCGCCTCATAGTAAGAGGAGATCCGTTCAAGTTCGCGATTGATACGTTCAGCGAATGAAAGGTGACTCGGTGTAATCGCTTTGATGCCCGCGAGCCTCTCTTCGATAGCAGGTTGAAAGAAAACGTGAATACCCGATGGTTCGACTAGCGGGAGCTCGCGCTTAGCTGGCAGGAATCTACTCTTCATGGAGCTCAAACTACCAGATTCATCCCGATCTGACTGGTGTGATTTAGAGAGCACTTCGGATGTCTGGTGCTTATTCATCGAAAAAAACCACGTTGGTTGAAATTGAGGGTTCAGGATGAGCCCTGATCAAGCGCTCATTCAGAGGGTGACAGGAGATCGGCTTTCTGTTACCTACTCAAACATCGACCTTCGAATGAGGGTATGTATTGGCGTCATATGCCCTCAAAGTAATGATCACTATGAGATTGTTCGGATTGGTCCTTACTGTGTGGCTTTGCGCTGTTTGGTGTAGCGAAGCTTTTTCCGAAACCGATCTTGATAAAATTAAGGTCGGAGAGTCTTCGACGCTGCATTTGCAACTACCTCTTAGGGAAGCGAGGCAGGTAGAAAGATGAGGACCATTCTGTGCTACGGTGACTCTAACACCTGGGGCGACCCACCTGGTGGAGAGGGCCGCTTTGACTTTACCACTCGCTGGCCGGGAGTGCTCCAACGACTCCTGGGAAGCGAGTACCGGATTATTGAAGAGGGTCTGTGTGGACGAACAACTTGTTTTGACGACCCTATCTGGCCACACAGGAACGGCCTCACATATCTGCCAGTTGCCCTCGAGAGTCATTACCCACTCGACCTAGTTATCATTATGTTGGGCACTAACGACGTGAAGGCGCGCTTCAATCATTCGGCGTTCACAATTGCTCAGGGGGTTGCTGAGCTGTTAGCTTTGACCAAGAGATTCGAGCCTGCTATCCACCATACACTTCTCGTCGCTCCGCCTCAGCTCGTTGCAACGAACAACTTCGAAATCAGTCTTGCCTTCGACGGGTCGCTCGCGAAATCGCACGAGTTACCGAAGTACTACAAGCACTATGCACTTCACCACAGTTGTCATTTCTTCGATGCTGGCTCAGTCGCTCAAACAAGCACCGATGATGGAGTGCACCTCGATGCAGAGAACCACAGACGCCTCGGCGAAGGCATCGCTGCAGAGGTCAAGCGTATCTTCGGGGAGTAGAGTAGCGCATGTATCATACTACCGATGGTAGTAGCTGTATCTCGTTTCCCTACTTGAAACTCTCTACCAACGAGGCTAGGCCGCTGTTTTCGATATCGAACGACTGCCATTCGTCAAGGCTTGAGATCACTGTGACCTCGTTAACCGACCCCGCTAGTCCGAGAAAGTTTCCGTCGAGATCAACGATCTGATCGCCCATCAAGATCTGCTCTCCAAAATCACCGGTGCCGCGGAAACCCTCAACCGCTAAGCGAAGACGTTGACCCCGATCCTCTATCAAGCGATCGCGTGGAAAGAGAAAATGACTCGCTGATAAATCTCGAATCCTGTCTCCTACCTTTGCACCTACTCCAGAGCGGACCGCCATGAGGGTAGGCATCAGGGAGCGCACAGAACTGTCTCTGAGCGGTAGCACTGCAGCCTTTTGCAGCGGCGCGACTATAGCCAGAAGGCCTGGAAACTGCCTTGAGTGATACACGCGCGTCGCGCGCTGGCCTCCTATGCGAATATCGACCGCTTTCACCTCCAACACGTCATCCACATCAGCAAGACCAAGATGTGCAAGCGGCACAAACAGAACTGACTCCTCCCCGAACTGAACCGGCAAGAGGTGTAAGGTAGCGCGCCTTACAGACTCGCCTAAAACAGCGCGTCGATGTACAGCGGTCTCTACCGGCACTATCTTGGGTTTTATATTCCGTTCAAAAGCTGTCGCTGCGCTCTGGGTAATCCGCTTTACTCTATCACGCGCCTCGAGGCGCTCCTGCTCTGCCTCTCGCGCCCTCCGAAGAGCCACATCTGCAAGCTCGTTACCGCTCTCTGCTCGCGAAATCGCCTGAGACGCATAAGAAAGAGCCTGCTCCCGCGCCTTACGAGCCTGATCCGCCTCTGCAAGCGCTTGTTGGCGGTCCTCTAATGCTTTTACCTTATCAGCAAGCGCTTCATCCGCTGTCTTTTTTGCCGCATCGACGAGCGCCTGTTGCTGCTCGATATGGGAGCGCAACTGCACAGACCGCTGCTCCTCAAGCGCTAGCTGTTTGGTGCGCTCCTCAGCCTTTAGTCGCTCGTGCTCAAGGGTTGCCTGTCGTTCCGAAATCTGTGCTGTAAGCTTCGCTTCGCGCTCCTCAGATTCCTTGCGAACCTGCTCCTGCAGGCGCTCAAGGCGCGCGATCTCCTCAGTGGATTCCGCTCGTGTTCTCTCAACCTGCTCAATGGTACTTTTTTGCAATAAGGCGAGTTCTCTTTCAGCCTTATGCTTCTCGGATTCAACGCGCTGTCTTTCGTTCATCAGAGCAGCCAGCTCCTTGCGAAGTTGGGACGCCTCTCGCTCTTGGCCTTCGAGCGCGGCTTTGTTACTTTGCTCCTGTTGTTCGAGAAGCTCCTTTGAAGCTTTGAGTTGGAGAAAGTCCTGCACCGTTATCGAGCTCACAGGTCGCGCCTCAACCTCGGCTAACGCCGTCAGATACAGCAGCAAAAAGATATCGCACATGCCTACGAGAAACATCCGCATCGGATCGACTTACTCCTCCGAAAGACCGCTATGCTCAGGTAGAGGTAAAAGGATGGTGAGCTTTCCAAGGACGTGCAATACGATGCCAGACATCGTTGTCATATATGCTAAAGGCGCAACGAGTGACCCGGCGATAAATTGGGTCAGACAGACTCCGAGCAACGTACCGAAAAGCCCGAGATACATGGGAATCTCCACCAGAAACTGAATTACCTTGATGTCTTCCCTAGTTCGAGCCGGTCGACTTGCTCTGCGAACTGCGAACAAAAGCGCCACAATTTGCAGCGCAGCGATAGCACCCACATGCACAAACAACCAACCAGGCACAGAACTCAACGAGAACTGTCTTGCCGGAGATGCCGTGGTATCCGTGAGAAGTTGTGGCGCAGGAGGGCTTGATGTGGCAACCTCCGCGCCCCCTCGCATAGCCAGGATCCCAGTCGCTGACGCGACACCTACCAACAGTAGAAGCAGAAGGACTATTACTGGCGCCTGAGTCCGACTTTTAGCAGCATAGTTCGTCATGGTACCCTCTGGTAAATCGTGAGACGAGATGCTCTCGATACCCAAGTTGTAACCCGAACCACCGGTGAAGAACCAGCAAACCCACGCTGGGGTCCTTAGGCCACGGCCGTACTGTACTAAGGAATCCTATTTTTCGCCTGATTCGGCTTGCTCTGCATGAGCAGCACACTCTTGCGCCTGTCCGAGCGCAGGGTCATAGGGCACGTCCGACTGTAGTGTAGGCTCTGCCGTGTCAAGTAGAACCATCACAAGCGGCAAACAGCTCATCTCGACAAGGGCAACCTGCCCTCGGTTTTCGCGATATGAATTCAAGAGCCATTGGAAATCTGGGTCTGAGAGCTCGTGTGGGAAAATAGGTCTAGCCATCGCTTACTCCTCCGTGAGTAAAGAACAAGAACGCGAGCCAGCAACCCGGCGTTCTTTGGTGAAAATTTCGATTTGCAGCCTCATCGAGCTCTCCGGAATACATCACCGGATGCTGATACCTACCCCTACTTGAAGAAAACCTTGTTTCGACTTGGGTCGGTGTACAGCGCATTACCGGGGCTCCGAGATGCCCCCCGTCCGTGGCGGCTCTCTCGACAATTCCCTCATACAGGTCAATTCGGTGGTCTTGACTAGTAACTTTAGCATCAATATCCGCTCTGCCCGACGCTACCAGACCGGCTAAATATCTGGATTTTCTTGTAAAAACGAAGGATGTTTCCTCATATCAAGGACCTACACGGCTCTCGTTTAAGCAATCGCGAGAATAAATCTGTAAACCAGCGTTTAATAAGCTGACTTTTTTCAATCTCTCCTGCCCGCGCAGTTTCACCCGGCGAGCGCTTGAGAAATCAGCCTAACCCCCGTAAAATCCTACAGAGAAGGCGTATTTAACCCGTTGTCATGCCGGTACCAGAGCAACCTACGATAGACCATGTAATGATGTCGCCACCCCTCGTCGTGTATGGCCCTGACCAGCATCCCCTCAGGAAGGACCAAGTAGACGAAGATGCGAGAAAGGTGGTGTACCGCCTGCAGAGAGCTGGCTTCAAAGCGTATATCGTCGGTGGTGGAGTGCGCGACCTCTTGCTCGGAAAACGCCCAAAGGACTTTGATATCTCGACAGACGCCACCCCACGAGAGATCAAAGCGCTCTTCCGGAACTGTAGAATAATTGGCCGTCGCTTTAAGCTGGCGCACGTCTACTTTGCTCACGGGAAGGCGCTTGAGGTATCGACCTTTCGGGACATTGTAGACCCTCAGGAGTCAGTCGAAGGCGATGAAGCCGCTTCGAGCCCGCTCGCTCGAGATAATGTCTACGGGACCGAGGCAACCGATGCAGTACGTCGAGACATCACCATCAACGGGCTCTTCCTCGATGTTTCAACGATGGAGATCCTCGACTATGTGGGCGGCATGGAGGACCTCTCTCATGGTGTCGTGAAAGTTATCGGGGAACCCGATGTGCGATTCAGGGAAGACCCAGTTCGCATGATCCGAGTTGTCCGGCACTCTGCGCGTAACGGCTTTCGCATCAACCCGCAGTGTTGGGAATCCGTTGTACAGAACGCCGAGCTCATTACCCAAAGCTCACAGGTGCGAGTTTTCGATGAGCTCAAGAAAGATTTCTCCTCGGGGTGTTTCCTCACCATTCTCTCACTCCTCGGAGAGACGGGACTGCTAGAGTTTTTACTCCCTGAGCTTCTGGAGAACAACGCTCGACTCCTCTCGGCCGAAAGCGACTTCTCTCGTTGCCTAGAGCGCTTGGACGACCTTGCAGCACAGGGAGAAGAGATCTCCCCTACAGTTGGACTCACTGTCATAGCTATTTTTACTGCAGGAGATTCTATCTGGCTCAAGGATTTAGCCGAATCCCTCCCGGAATCGTCAGACCTAGCAGAACGTCTCAACTCATCCTTCACCAGGCTAACCGTACCGCGCAAGGAAAGGGAAAAAATTCAACTGTTACTCTCTCTCTGGGCTCGCGTGCGAGCAACTCCAGTTCGCAATCTTAAACCTGGCAGCTACAAACGTTCCTCGCTCCTACGGGAACTTATAACACTCCTAGAAGTTACCCCCCTAACTCGCGAGGACGGACAGCGCCTCAATATGCTGCGACCTCTATTGCAAGACACGGAGGAATATACTTCGGAGCCACACCCACCAACTCTCCGAAGGCCTGCCCGGTCGCGTCGTAGACGGTAAGCTCATGGCAGTTCTCGAAACACACAACGTGACGAAGAGATACGGCGGTAGGAAGGTCGTTGATGGCGTCTCAATAACGGTACACGCCGGTGAGATAGTTGGGCTACTCGGACCGAACGGCGCAGGAAAGACCACCACGTTTTACATGTGTGTTGGGCTAGCAGCGCCCGATACGGGGCGAGTATCACTCAACGATGTCGATATCACCCAGGAGCCGATGTATGCTCGTGCACGCCTCGGGATCGGCTACTTGCCTCAGGAGGCCTCCGTTTTTCGCAAACTCTCAGTTCGAGAGAATGTCATGGCGATTCTCGAGACCATGGACTTCCCCAGCGCAAAAGCGCGCGAGGACCGTCTTCTAGAGCTCTTGGATGAGCTCGGTATCACAGGCTTAAGCAACAGTATGGCCAGCTCACTATCGGGAGGAGAGCGTCGCCGAGTCGAGATTACTCGCTGTCTGGCGAGAAACCCCCGCTTTATCCTGCTCGATGAGCCGTTTGCCGGAATTGACCCTTTAGCCATCAAGGACATCCAGGGGATTATATCGAAGCTCCAGGAGAAGGGCATCGGGGTACTCATCACCGACCATAACGTAAGAGAAACACTGGGGATTTGCTCTACTGCCTACATCTTGGTCGACGGCAAGGTGCTCGAAAAGGGCTCTCCTGATCAAATAGCTTCATCCGAGAAAGCACGACGATATTATCTCGGAGGCGACTTTCAGTTGTAACCTTTAGACCCACTTTGATCATCTATAAAACGATGGAGTGCTTTACAATGGCATTCCGAAACGACGTTGCGGTGTGGGTGTATGGGGTTAGAAACCAAGCTTGTACAAAAAATGGGGCAGTCTCTCCTAATGACTCCCCAACTGCAGCAGGCTATCAAACTTCTGCAGCTCGGCCGACTTGAGTACAAGGACGCGATTGAACGAGAGCTACTCGAGAACCCGGTTCTCGAAGAGGTCCGCGACGAGCTGTTGGGAAGTGGCCTCCCCTCAGCCGAACCGTCACCTCACGAACCGTCGATACTGTCACCCGCGGGATCGCACGAGGCAGATGAAGCGGGCGCTTCCGTAAACGGCACAGAACCGAAGGCCGACTGGGATGATTACGTCGATGCCTTCACAGACTACCGCGGCTCTGCGTCTAATAAGGGGTCCGGTGATTTTGAGGATCGGCAACCGCCTGAGGTCGTATCGGTCGTCAACGAGAGTCTCGAGCAGCACCTCCTTGAACAAGTTCGCCTCCATGATTTTTCTGAGCAGGATCGCTACATCGCTCAATACTTGATCGGGAGCCTCAATGATGATGGTTACCTCGTGTGTTCACACGAGGAAGTAGCTACCGCCTGTGGCGTAGATCTCGAAGATGTCGCCCTTATGGCAGATACGATTCGATTTTTCGACCCCCCCGGCGTGTGCACTCGCAGTCTTCAGGAATGCCTATTGACGCAACTAGAGGCAAAAGGTTTTGCGGATCGACTCGAGGCACGAATCATCTCATCTCACCTCGACAAACTCGAGAAGAAGCGGCTCGATGCGATCGCCAAGGCCGAGAACGTCTCGATCGATGACGTTGTTAAAGCAGTCATATCGATCCGAACCCTTGAGCCTAAACCAGGACGGCCCTTCGCTGGAGAGACGACTCGCTACATCGTTCCAGATGTGTATGTACAAAAAGTTGGTAACGACTACATCGTTACAATGAACGACGAGGGCATACCTCGCTTGAGAATGAACCCGCTCTATACCACGATGATCAAGGAAGTTGACTCCTCAGAGGCCTTTAATAAGGCGTACCTCACGGAACGAGTCAGGGCGGCAAGTTGGCTCATTAAGAGCATTCAGCAACGCCAACACACAATATTTCGTGTGACCGAGAGCATTATGAAATTTCAGCGTGATTTTCTCGACCACGGAATCAGTCGATTGAAGCCTCTAGTGCTCAAGGAAGTCGCTGATGATATCGGAATGCACGAATCAACTGTCAGTCGAGTTACGAGTGAAAAATATGTGCACACACCACGTGGGGTGTTCGAACTCAAGTTCTTTTTCACATCCGGGATCAAGACCGCAACGGGCGATATCTCTTCATCCTCTGTCAAGGAGCGGATCAAAGCTCTAATCGCGGCGGAGTCGACAAAAAATCCGATTAGCGACCAACAGATTGTGGAAGTACTGAAAGCTGAGAAGATCGACATCGCCCGTCGTACAGTGGCGAAATACCGCGAGACACTCGGGATACCCTCATCGTCCCAGCGAAAAGCAGCCTTCTAGTCAAGCGCAGCAAAGACGCGTTCTGGGCTCATGAATCTGATCCGCGCTGACACCTGTCCAACGCCTCATACGAGGGGCGATATGTGGTGTCTGCGCCTTCCGCCACCACGATCTTTTGGCCACTGAATCCTACAAGCTCTGGGCAGAGCAAAAAGGCGCAGGTCTTTGCTATCGTTCGTGAGGGTATCATCCCCTGTCTGCGCTGTGTCGCATACATCATGCGAGCTGCTTCCAGTGAAATACCCGCCCTCTCTACTGCCGCCGGAGTACCTGTACGACCTGGCAGAATCACGTTTACATTGATGCCATAGCGGGCGACTTCATTAGCCAGATTGAGGTGAAAGATCTGACCCGCAGCCTTGCTTACGCAGTACGGGTCACGGTCAGGAATCGCCAACTCAGCTGCCACACTGCTGATATACACGTAGCTTGCATTAACCACATCTCCCGTCCCGTCATTCGCTGAGAGCCTTGTGCAGCATTGCTCGACAAACGCTCGCGCAAGTCGCATCGCACCGTAGCAATTGAGCTCTATCTGGCGCTGATATTCCGATATGTCACACCGTAGTGCGGTACCCGCTCCGACGATTCCAACAGCGTTTACCAAACCATAGATCTCCCCGTAGGCTGCGCGGCTCTCTTGAAAAAAGGTATGTATCGATACCTCCGAGCAGAGATCCAACTGGTAGGCGGCCGATTGAGCGCCCTCGCTGATGATACTACTTTGAAGACTCTGCGCTGCCGCCAGGTCTGCATCTGCTATGACAACGGTAGCTCCATCCTTCGCCAACTCTCGCACGACCTCAGAGCCGATTCCACCAGCTCCTCCCGCTACTACGACGACACGCCCTTGAATCCCTAAAAACGACATAGCTGCTGCCACGAAAACACCACCTCAAGTAGAAAAATCATGTCGACTCTGCCACAAGGGGGGATAAATCTGTAGACGGTCGAAATTAGGTGCTATACTCATGGGCACGTTCGGTCGATTTACCACTTATGTCCACATGTCCAAAAGGAGGAGTATACATGGCTGATACATCTAGAGTTATCAATGTAAGCATCGCGTTTCTCAATATCGAAGCCACCGATGCCATCAAACAGTATACGACCGATAAGATACGACACTGCGTCCAGAAATTCGCTCATCAGGACACAGATGCACACGTTGTTCTAAAAGTAGAGAAGACGCGCCAACTCGCCGAAGTCTCAATGCATCTGTCAGGTGCTGATTTCTTTGTCAAGGAAGAGAGCGAGGACCTCTACGCCTCAATCGATAGGTTAGTCGACTCCCTGACTCAACAGCTACGGAAGCACAAAGAGAAGACTACGAGTCACCATTGAGCCCGACCCTTTCACTTGAGCACATCGCTTCGTTGATTATCGTTACCGGTTTATCCGGTGCCGGTAAATCAACGGCGATGGACCTCTTATCCGACAGCGGGTACTACGTAGTAGACAATCTACCAGTGCCCTTGTTGCAAAACTTTCTCGCTTTCTCGAGACACTCAGGAGCACGCTTTAAATACACCGCGCTGCTCCTTGATATCGATTCGCAGGAGAGCAGAGGCCAACTTCTCCCGTTGCTCAAGGGTGAGGGAACGAGCTATCCGAATCTCAAGGTGGTATTCCTTGACGCTGACACCCCCGCAATCGTTCGAAGATATAGCGAAACGCGTCGACCTCACCCTGGATTTGACCCCTCGAAGGATAAGACCTTAGAGGATACCATTCAGAGAGAGCGGCTCCGTCTTCAGCCCATTAAGGAGATAGCTGACTTCGTCATCGATACCTCTGCCTTCAATGTACACTCGCTTAAGCGGGAGCTTCGAGGTTTTCTATCCTCCCTAGACGCCCAGGGCGGCAGGTCCATGAGGGTGAATTTCCTCTCCTTCGGATTCAAAAAAGGGGCTCCAATTGATTGCGATCTCATCGTGGATGTGCGTTTTTTACGCAACCCGCACTTCATCGAAAGCCTGCGCGATAAAGACGGTAGGGACCCTGAGGTTCGGCAATACGTATTTGAATCCTCCGATGCCACGGAATTCGTAACACGGTACGCCGACTTACTCAGATTCCTCCTTCCTCGATATCAGTTCGAAGGCAAAGCTTATATCAACGTAGGGGTTGGCTGCACTGGCGGTAAGCATCGCTCCGTCGCGATCGCAGAGGCTCTCAGCCAGACGGTCGACACCTCTGAGTTTCTCGTAAGCGTCAAACATCGCGATATTTAAACCTCCACCTCGGAGTATTAATTTCTTATTGTTATGCCCTCCCATTAAGGCTTATCCTTGACTGCAAGGATCATGATCGGACGGGATGCATCCCAGTAAGGTACCAGAGAGGTACCTTACCCCACGTGATACGTCACCACTTCGCAAGGAGAGCGGCCTGTGAGCACAAAAAACCACCTCTTTACATCCGAATCGGTTGCAGAAGGACATCCAGACAAAGTTGCCGATCAGGTTAGCGATGCGGTCTTAGACGCATTCCTCAGGAATGACCCGAGAGCCCGGGTTGCATGTGAGACCTTGGTCAAGAACGACGTGGTGATCCTAGCTGGAGAGATCACATCCTCAGAGATCGTAAACTATGAAAAACTAGTCCGTGATGTCGTAAAAGAGATCGGCTACAACGACCCGCGCTTGGGATTTGACGCCAGCGGTTGCTCGGTCATGACCTTTATCAGCCAGCAGTCTCCTGACATAAGCATGGGAGTCAATGAAGACGAGGGGCTCCACAAGGAGCAAGGTGCGGGAGACCAAGGCCTCATGTTCGGATTTGCGTGCGACGAGACTGCTGAGTTAATGCCCTTGCCGATCTCCCTCTCGCACCAGATTATGCGATCTCTGGCTAAGGCGCGCCGCAGCGACCCAAACTCCTTTTTGAAGCCTGACGCAAAGAGTCAAGTAACCGTGGAGTATCGAGATGGGAGACCCTTTGCTGTTGACACAGTAGTAGTCTCTACTCAACACAGCGAAGATGCTTCGCTAAAATCAGTCGAGGAATACGTTATTGAAAATGTCGTTAAGAAGGTTATCCCCGCCAATTATCTGACGGACAAGACCAAGTATCTGATAAATCCGACCGGCCGCTTCGTTATCGGTGGACCTGTCGGTGACTGTGGTCTGACAGGACGAAAGATCATCGTTGACACGTACGGCGGATATAGTCGGCACGGTGGAGGTGCATTTTCCGGTAAGGATCCCTCAAAGGTAGATCGCTCAGCTGCTTATGCAGCCCGCTACATAGCTAAAAACGTCGTTGCCGCTGGCCTCGCCCGAAAGTGCGAAGTGCAGGTTGCATACGCTATCGGAGTGGCAAAACCGGTATCCGTGTACGTAAACACCTTCGATACCAGTACTGTAGCAGAAGAGAAGATATCAGCAGCTGTGCAGGAGGTATTCGATCTGACACCGAGAGGTATCATAAAGAGCCTTGATCTCTTGAAGCCGATCTATCGCTCAACAGCGACATACGGCCACTTCGGTCGAGATCCAGGAAGCGATGGAAGCTTCTCATGGGAGCGCGTAGACAAGGCGGCAGCCCTCAAGGCAAGCGTCTGAGCTTCAAAGGCTTAGCAAAAGGCTCGATCGGGGTTCATTGGCGCTTGTTTTACCACGCTTTAGACAATCGCCTTGCGCGTTTGGCGTAGCACCTGGTTGAAAGCTCAATATTCAGGTGTGTTTACCGAGACACGGGAAGGCCTTTGTACGAACACTGAAGGACCGGCCATCGCAGATTACCGGTAGTAGTTACCGTAGGAGTGGCCGTTGTACTGGTAATCTCGAAGCTCCTCTGCAGGATTACCACGAGGGCCGTCATCACGAACCTTCTCTCTGAGTGCGTCGATCTCTCGCTGCCGCGCATAGAGCTCCTCTTGATTCTCCATAATCAGGGCCTGGTTGCGCTCTCGCACGCTCAGATCGCTGTTGTAATCATAAATCGCTGCTATCGCCAAACCGACCGGTAGTCCGATAGCACCACCCAACAAAGCACTTGCTGCAACATCACCGTTGGCAATCACAGCACCGACGATTGCTCCGGTTCCGGCACCAGCTAGACCGCCCCCGACGGCACCGATCGCCAACGGTTTTGCATGAAACCCACAACCTCCAACACATAGTGAGGCCGAAAAGATAAGGGCAAGGAAAGCTCTCGACATAGCTAAAGATTCCTAAAACGAACGTCTACTGTGGTATGGCAATCCTTGAGCTCTGTGTGCCTTTACAAAGAACCTTTCTTGCGAACTCGTGAGACACCCTTTACAGTTGGAAAAACAGATACTTACAACCCTCTCTTAGGAGCTTGCGAGAGGATGCCGAAAGATAGAAGAGGCGCCCCACGACTATTCGGTCTAGAGATTGTAAGGTCGCCTCGCTTCCCACGTACATTTATGAGGCCCACCCTTTGAAGCATCGTTCGACACCTTCATTGCCAGCTACGAAGCTACCAACCGCTCGCAACGCGGAGCGCCTGCGCCTCGCTGAAGACGACAACCGAATTAAGAATTGGAAGCGATGGGGCCCCTACCTCTCTGAGCGGCAATGGGGGACGGTCCGCGAAGATTATTCGGCAGACGGTTGGGTATGGTCCTACTTTACTCATGACCAGGCACGAAGTCGTACGTATCGCTGGGGCGAAGATGGGCTACTCGGCATCACTGACCGTCAATGCCGTATCTGTTTTGCCCCCGCGCTATGGAATAAACGGGACTCTATTCTCAAGGAGAGACTCTTCGGACTGGGGGGCTCCGAGGGTAATCACGGCGAGGACGTCAAGGAGTGCTACTACTACCTAGACTCGACACCGACTCACTCGTACATGCGCGCCCTGTACAAATATCCGCAGGCCGCATTTCCCTACGCTCAACTAGTAGACGAGAATCGCCGTCGAAGCAGAGATGATCGGGAGTTCGAGTTAATCGACACCGGAATATTCGATAACAACGAGTATTTTGACGTATTCATCGAATACGCTAAAGCCGATCAAAACGACCTCTTGATAAAGATAGAGGTGGTAAATCGTGCCAACAAACCCGCCCCTCTTTTCTTGATTCCTACCATCTGGTTTAGAAATACCTGGGCCTGGGGTCGCACGGGTGAGGGCTACACCATTAAACCGCGAATATCCCTCCTGAACGAAGATAGGCTTCTTCTAGTTCATCCCCAACTCGATCCTTTCGTTCTATTGATTGATCCCTCATGTGCAGCCAGTGGCAGAGTGAGCCTGTTCACCGATAACGAGACCAACAAAAAGCGTCTCTTTGGCGGAGATAACGCAGCCCCCTTCGTAAAGGATGCTTTCCACGAATACTTGGTGAACGGGAACACTTCCGCGGTTGATCCGACTCGCACAGGAACCAAAGCGTGCTTTGCGCTCGAGCAGCTAGTTCCTGCCGGTGAGTCCTTTGAGGTAAAGCTCAGGCTCAAGACATCAACCGCACCGCTACTGGAGAACTTCGGTGACGACTTCGACCAGATTATGCATTTACGGCGTCGGGAGTGTACCGACTTTTACGACGATATCGTTCCAGCAACAGCAACCACAGAAGAACGCTCCGTCATGATTCAGTCCTATGCGGGACTTTTGTGGACCAAGCAGTTCTATCATTACTCAGTGAAGGAGTGGCTCGAGGGAGATCCAACGCAGCCTACACCGTCAGCCTCTCGTCGCTACCAGAGGAACTCCGAATGGGAGCACCTGTATAATAGAGATATCATCTCGGTACCAGATAAGTGGGAGTATCCATGGTACGCCGCTTGGGATCTCGCATTTCACATGGTTGCGTTTGCACGCATAGATCCCTCATTCGCCAAGGGTCAACTCCTGCTGATGCTGCGCGAGTGGTACATGCATCCAAACGGCCAGATACCAGCGTATGAATTTGAGTTTTCAAATGTAAACCCACCCGTGCACGCCTGGGCATGTTGGAGGGTGTACAAGATGACATCGACAAACGGGCAGTTGGACCATCTGTTTCTTAAGCGCTGCTTCGCAAAGTTACTCCTCAATTTTACCTGGTGGGTCAACCGCAAAGATACGCACGGAAAGAACCTCTTCTCCGGCGGCTTTCTAGGGTTAGACAACATCGGGGTCTTTGATCGCAGCGCGCCCTTACCGAAGGGAGGGACTCTTCAACAAGCTGATGCTACCGCATGGATGGCGTTCTATTGCGGAACGATGCTCGCGATCGCTCTCGAACTAGCCGAACACGATGAAACATACGAAGACCTGGCCTCTAAATTTTTTGAGCATTTCATCTCTATCTCTTCGGCCATCAACCACTTCGCTGGAACTGGACTTTGGGACCAGTTGGATGGCTTCTACTACGATCAGCTGCAAATCGATGGGACAGCTATCCCACTACGAGTTCGCTCCTTGGTGGGAATCATACCGATTCTAGCGGTAGAGGTGTTGGAAGACCGAACACTCGACAAGTTACCCGGCTTTAGAAAACGTTTCGAATGGTTCCTTGCCAACCAGAGTGATCTTGCGAAGCATATCGCTCATCGAGCTGGCCACACTGCTCGACGCGCGAAGGGAAAAGCAGGACCGCTCGGCGACGGCGCTCGTCTGTTAGCTATCCCATCAAAGGAACGTCTGACGCGCATGCTGCGCTACGTCCTTGACGAAGATGAGTTCCTCTCGCCTCACGGTATCCGCTCCCTCTCTAAGATTCATGCCACCTATCCTTATCGCCTTACCCTCGAGAACCGTGACTACGGAATCGACTACTGCCCGGGGGATTCGAATACCGACTTCTTCGGAGGCAATTCGAACTGGAGGGGCCCCGTCTGGTTCCCGATTAATGTGCTACTGATCGAAGCACTTGATCGGTACCATGCTTTCTACGGCAACGGATTTCGCATCGAATACCCGCGAGGCTCTCGTAAACAGCTCAACCTCAAGCAGATAGCCGATGAACTGTCACGTCGCCTAAGCTCTCTCTTTCTCCCCAACGAGCAAGGTGTGAGACCCTGCCACGGACCAGACAGTAGGTATGCATCAGATCCGCACTGGCGAAATCTGGTGCTCTTCTACGAACACTTCCATGGAGACACCGGGGCAGGAATAGGAGCAAGCCATCAAACGGGGTGGACCTCTCTGGTTTCCCTGTGTCTAGAGCGCATCATTCTCGATCGAGGTTCCCGAGAGGCAAAACGGGTGCGAAAGACCAGCCTCTCAACCTAGCGCGGGTGAGGGGCATAAGCACAATCAGTATGATACCCCCTCGTTGATCGCCGAGTAGGCCAGGGGAATTTCACCCCCCAGTCCCTCACAGAACCGTAGGTGATAGTCTCCTATCATACGGCTCGTCCAGGGAGGCGAAAGAGCCGGTGAGCAAACCGTTGGGGGGTTGCTCCGGGCCAGTCGATTCAGGAGCTGCTGTGCCCGTGCCCAGGTGACTGCGTGGTTGGAAGGTATACCCAAGAAAGGTAAACTTCTTGGTTGGATACCATCCCTTTCGGGATTCGTCCTTGCAGTACACAACCTTGGTTTTCTCCGGATGCAGCAAAAGTTCACATTCCTGTAACCTCGCTGCCAATCCTCGCTCTATCTGTTCTGACTGCTCTCGTGTCTCACAATGGATGACCATATCGTCCGCATATCGTTCGAACTTTACTTCTGGGAATGTTCTCTCCATCCATTTGTCGAACGCATAGTGCAGATATAAGTTCGCCAAAAGCGGGCTTATGACACCACCTGGTGGCGTGCCCCTCTGCGGCGCTTCTCGCTTGCCATCCTTATGCTGCACCGGAGCCTTCAGCCAGCGTTGTATGTAGAGAGTCATCCAGCCTTCTGGACTATGACGCTCTACGGCTTTCATCATCAGCTCGCGGTCGATGGTGTCGAAGAACTTTTGGATGTCTACATCGAGCACCCAGTCATATTTCCAGCACCTCTCCCGACATGCGGTTTCAGAGTTTATACAGGTTCCTGCTCAGGTTCCTTTCGAAACTCTTGATGCCTTCCCCAGCTACTCCTCCTACCCCGCCTTTCGCTCGTACTCTGTGCCAGGCGAGTTCCACCTCCTCCAGGCTAATAGAGTACGCTTTCTGCTGTTCGGTAGTGCTCTTGCTTACCAAGCCTTGTGACAGATCTTCATCGCTCAGGCTCACCCAAGCACGCACGTACAATTATCTCGACAATTCGATTTTGTTTGTCCGAGAAATCGGGATCTCGGTGATCGTCCTCGGTCATGGAAATGACACACTGCCCCTCAATTAAGAGGACTCTACCATTCGCGTCGAACCAGAGGTTCTGCGGCTCAGGATCCCACAACCAAAATCCACGATCATTTATCGATTTGACAAGCTCAATAACTTTTTTCTTAGCATCTTTTGGGGCTAAGAGCTTATCCTTGACTGCATCAATCAAAGACATTCCCTCGATAAATTGCCGCAGAACGCCAACCGTGTCTGCTCCAACAACGATCTCGCCGACCAATCGAGGAACAAGCCCATCCAAACCTTTTAGTCCTTCGACCTCTTGCTGGATAGCTATGTAACGAACGAGTGTCTCTCCGTAATCTGGGTGGTCCTCAGTGAGTTGCTGACCCGCGATCTTCACTACACAGTCACATCCGTCCACTTGATATCTTCCAAGTAAACCAAACAGCCGTTCACCACTGTGCGGCATCCGTAACAGGTCCACGTGGTGTCCCATGTCCCGCATTCTGTCTACTAGCTCCTCAAAAGACGACGGAGAATGCGTTACCTCTATCCTTAGTTGACGCGAACCAAGAGTGCCACTTTTGAGCTCGTCATCGTTCGGCTGGATATTATTACTTAGCATGAGAGCCTCCGGCTTATGCCCCTGCCTAGTCTACCCCTTTACCTCCAGCTACTGAAGCGAATTCGATTCTTGACGAAGTTGGACAGCGTTTCCACTTGTAAATCGATTGCAAAAATCGAAGAGTCTCCCACTATCTACTTTGGTAGCGGGAGGGGCGTTGCTTCGCTTCCCAAGCTTCTTGACTAACGTCCGAGGCCTACCATCTCTTCATAGACCTCTATGGTCTTCGCGGCTGCGGCATCCCAATGAAGGTGTTTTACCTCATCTCTGGCTGTATTGACGAGCTGCTGCCGGAGCTCTGAATTCGACAGCACCTCTACGATCATATTCGCCATCCGCTCAAGGTCCCAGAAATCAACTTTAAGGGCGCTTCCCAGCACTTCTGATACCCCGGACTGCTTCGAGAGTATGACCGGCGTATCGAAACTTATCGCCTCCAGCGCGGTTATCCCAAACGGCTCAGAGACTGACGGCATCACGTACACATCGGCGATCGAGAACATCTCCTCGAGCTCCTCTCCACTCAGGAATCCCGGAAATAAGAAGTGCTCTTTCAATCCTAGCTCATCGACCCGTTGCTTTACTCGAGGAAGCATATCGCCAGTACCGCCCAGCACGAACAGGACATCAGGTAGGCGCGGGATCACTCGCGTTGCCACCTCTACGAAGTAGTCTGGCCCTTTTTGAAAGGTCACCCTCCCAACGAACAGTACGACACGCTTGGGCCAGGTGCGTCGAATGCGATAATCCTGTACCGCTTGACGTGGATAAGCACCGTTGTGAACCACTCGAATTTTTTTGGAAGGTATCTTATGGAAGCGCTCGATTGCTCGCCGGGTGTAATGACTCACTGCTATGATACGTGAGGCCGTGTCGAGTCCCAGCTTTTCAATCGCCTCGATATTCCTGTCCACAAACAATCCTCGACGATCCTGCTCAAGACTATGGACATGAACAACGAGTGGCTTACCCGTAAGCTGGGCCAATGCCACCCCTGCTGGGAAGGTCATCCAATCGTGGGCGTGGATGATGTCGTATTCGGCCCCTGAGAGATTTGATAGCACCTGCGATGTGAAACGCTCAACTTCACCGAAGATGCCATCTCCCGACGTATACAGTTTCTGTTCACCATCACCCGCCTCTGACGAGACTGCGTGTAGAGCGTCGGATTCAATCGCAACACCATACACCTCACCATCAAGTAGTGCCTGCTGTACTGATAGGGGGAAACTAGTACCACGAGGTTGGATACCAACCCTACCAGCGAATTGTACTACTTCTTCCCGAAACCGTCGGGAGCTCCAATAAGGGCCGAGAAAAGCCGGTATTCTGGTCATCGTTGTTGTACCGCTGCCTCGGTCCTCATCCTCAGCAAACGAGCCGGCACTATCTACCATCTGACCAGAGGTAAACCCTAACTTGAAATCCCCTATCGGAGAGCCCGTGCATCCTGGTTCCGTGAGAACCATGTGGGTTACTTGCTCATCCCCAAACAGCTGAGGAACAACGAAGTGTATAGGCACCCCGCGTTGAGAGAGCGCCCCGGTCAACCCTTGACAAGCGGTCCCGAGCCCCCCCGCAATGTGAGGTGGATACTCCCATCCGAGCATCAGGATCTTCATATGTGATGGTACGTCCGGCGCAGACCTCACGGTGGTGGAAGTATACGGAGCACTCACGCTAAAGTCCATGATTGGGGAGATTCGACTTGCCGTACGTGGCTCGGTGTCACGAGTAGCTTCACGCAGAGCGCACCAACAGACCGGCTCTTTGTAACAGGACTACATCGCGGCCCTATGAGCTTCATCAGAGTTCCCTTGGCGTATCTACTATTTAGGACCAGCCAAGGCGTCCGTCGAGACTCTCAAGACAAGTCAGCCATACCTTCAGTCCTGCGCGAAGTGGGGTTCTTTTATCGGGCGCGAGAGTGAAGTATGGTTGTCCGAACAAACGGCTCGAGGTGAAGGGCAATGAGCCCCTTTAGGAGGGTATAGGAATGATCATAGCTGGGGATATCGGTGGAACGAAGGCCCGTATTGGCCTATTCGAACGTCGTGCTGAAAAGGTCGAGCTTCTCGTGTCGGAACAGTACTCGAGCAGTGAGTTCTCAAATCTTGAAGCGATCATCAGCCAATTCCTAGCCCAGCACCAAGCAGCGGTAGTGTCGCGGCTCGAAGCTGCGTGCTTCGGACTTCCTGGCCCCGTGGTGAACGGCCGTGTGAAGGTCACCAACCTGCCATGGGAGGTTGTGCAAAGTGAGGTTGCCAGCGCCCTCGGTGTAAATAAGATCAAGCTCGTTAATGACCTCGTAAGTACTGCGGCCGCTATCCCAACCTTTAGCCCCAGCAGCCTCCAGACGATCTACGAAGGAATGGGGCACGTCGATAGAGCAGGCTCATGCGTAGTTGTCGCACCGGGTACGGGATTAGGTCACTCGCTCATCCACCGCGAAGCTGGTTGGAGCGTTCTTCTCGCGTCTGAAGGTGGTCACGCCAACTTCGCTCCTACCAACGACATCGAGATTGCATTGTTACAATACCTTCGACAGAAACTATCGCACGTAAGTGTAGAGTCAGTTTTATGTGGTCCAGGCCTCGTAAACATCTACTCCTTCCTTATCGATACGGGAAGGGGAGCCGAGCCTCTTGAGTTACAGGCAGCACAGAGCGCCGCCGATAAGGCTGCGATCATCGCCACACTCGCTCTGCAAGGTAGCTCTGACGTCTGCGTAACAACACTCAACATGTTCTGCTCGATGCTTGGAGCACATTGCAGTAACATCGTCCTGACGTACCTAGCAACCGGAGGAGTTTTCCTCGGGGGCGGTATTCCGCCAAAAATTATAGACATCCTCGTCAAAGGCGCTTTCGTTGAAGGATACCTCAGAAAAGGCAAGCAGCGTGATCGTGTCGAAGCTACCCCGGTATTCGTAGTCAAGGACGACTATGCAGCGCTGTATGGTGCCGCTGCGATAGCTGCTACTTTGTGACCTCAAGGACCCCTTGACAGGGGGTCAAAGACCAACCCGGAATGGCCACGATCTACTCTTATACGTAGAGGAGATTTCCTACGCATGAACTAGCGCGGGAATATCATCCTACAGCTCATGATTAAGGAGTGAGCAGATCTGTGTCGCAACTCGAGCCGCTTCGACTCGGATCTCCCGCACCGCTGTAATCTCCCAAAGCTCTTCGCGCTGTAGAGGACCCAAGACTCGCCATCGGTCTTTATACTCCCGGGGAATCACACTTTCTCCTACACTGATTCCAAGCTTCAATTCTCCCACCCGTACCATTCCTCGGGCGAGGAGGTTGCGAACAAGCGGCTGGTCTACCTTCGAGAGATCTCCTTCTGATCCGGCACAGATGAAGGCACGATCGAAATGATCCTGAAGAGAAACTCCATGTTGAAGATACTGTAGCTCCATAGAATCGTTTTGCTGCTGTGCTGAGACTAAGCGACCTGCTACCAACCTGAGACGCCCTACCTTCCTGAGAGAATCCAAGAGAGCTGCATGCACTCCCGGTATGCGGTGTCTATGAATCTCCCAGATAGCCCGTAGGTGTCTCAAAAAGCGCCGTTTACTGGCCAAACTCATACCAGCCCACAGATTCTGCAGATGAGGCCGCATGACCTGTAGGATCGGTTGCGATGAGCCCAACCGGGTAGCCTCTTCCCTAAACCGTCGCACAAGTTCGGTAAGGCTAAGAGCCAGTAACGTATCGACTGAGGAAAAGAGAGGGTCCACCTGGGTTACCAGATCAGCCTGCGGCAGGTCGTGCGGCTGAGGTAGTCGAGCATGGCGCGACAACATCGTGTATCCCCCCCTAAAACCGCGCCCTTCGCATTCGAGGATACAATCGACAGCAGTGAGTCCCGTACCGAGAACTAATACTCGTCTAAGATGTTCGATCCCGTCGTAGCTCCTCGGGTCGTACGGAGCACTGAATGTGCCCGCGACAGGGATACCTGAGATATGAGCTCTTGGGATGTTACCCAAGGCAAGGATACATACATCCGCTTTGAGCCAACCATGCCTGGATAGCTCGACCTCAAAGCGCTTCAAGTGCTCATTAAATACGACGTCCACCGCCGTATCCTGGTATGTGAGGATGCGTGTACGTGAGTCCTTTTCCAGCGCACTATCAAGAAGACTGTGTAAGTAGTCACCATATATCCGTCGAGACACAAATTCGTCTGGCGAAAAATTCATGTTTCCCTCACGTGCCCATCGGAGAAATCCCTCAGGATCATCGGGGAAGGCTCCCATCGTGTTAGCAGGCACATTCAGGGTACACCGATCACTGGGTGCGGTGTATGCCAACCCTCTACCCACCATCGATCGAGGCTCAACGATCACTATCTCTACAGGAGCATTCCAACGACATCGCTGCAGATTAAGTGCTGCGAGGAGTCCACTACACCCTCCCCCTATGATGACTATCGAGCGCTTCATAATTCGACATGATAGCATCCACTACTACTTGCAGCATCGATGATCTCTTCATACCGCGCGAAGAAGGTATCCTTTTCCTCAAAGACTCGCATAGAAGTAAGTGGTGGCGAGTAACAATGAAGAGTCACTAGATCCTGAGCAGGCCCTGCGAAGTTTCCTACCAGATGCGCGTCCGAATCAGCGCTAATCGTGATATCACCAACATGGAGTTGGATTGCAGCCTTAGGTATCAGAAGGCCCACCGGCGAGGGGGCAAAAGGTATCTCGCACGCCTCGCCCCGCATGACGTATACTCCGCACGTAGAACCAGCGTGATTATGAATAGGTGTACGCTGTGAAGACCTCCAACACAGAAGTAGTAGATCGACGAACTCGTTTTGATATATCCTGTTTCGACAATACGATTTCTCTTCAAAGCGCTCGTAGCCTCGCAGCTCCTCCTCATATTCAGAGAGCTCCTGCAAGAGCTCGCGAACCGCATCGTCAGAAAGCGGGGCTGAGAGGCCCTGTAGTGAGGAGCAGATTCGCTGTATGTGTTGATTCATATCGCGCCCCCGTCAACCCTCTGACCTGTATACTCTACCTAGTTTATCAATCTTGTAAACATTAAAATGAAACTCACAAACAGGTCTGAATATGCCCTCTTAGCACTGATCGCCTTAGCCCGTTCGTATCCAAAACAGCTTTTGTCCGGCGAAGAGCTCGCTACCAGTCAATCAATCCCGAAGCGCTTCTTGCAACAGATACTCATAGCGCTCAAACGCGGTGGATTTGTACGCACGGTCAAGGGTAAAGATGGCGGCTATGCGCTGGCAAAGGCTCCCGAGGAGATATCGGTTGCGGAGGTAGTACGGTTCCTCGAAGGACCTCTGGCCGCTACACCATCGGTGAGCAAAAACTTTTATCATCCCAGTCCAATTGAACAGGAGCCAGGGCTCGTGATGCTTTTCCGAGAGATAAGGGATCGGGTCGCACAGATCCTAGAAGAGACTACACTTCGCGACCTCATACAGCCACGCTCGGGCACCAGGACTCGCACGCAGCCCAGGAATGCGGGGAGAACCCACTCGTAGTGAGAAAGTGGGGGTTGGATTGATAAATCCAACCTCATTCATGTCAGCGTTTGCTTACAGGAATTGCAGCCATGCTTTCCAAGCTATACCTTCAGCCCGCATGACATCTGTTTCAGGTGCGTGCACGTCGAGATAACACCGAGTCCTACCCACTCGGTTTCACAGAGAGCCTATAGTAAATTGGGCGGTGGCAGCACGCTCTTGTTCCTTTCGGAGCAAGAGCGCACCCTTTCCGCTGAGCAATTGCTCCGCGTGATGTAGATCATGAAAGCATCCGACCGAGCAGACTTGGTTATCTCTCTCAGTCGCCTTTTTACACCACAAGCACCTCACCTTTTTGACATCCATTTCTCGATCCTCATAATCGAACGAACCTACGCTACGAGCGTACCGACCCGGCGCTAGAGATCATCAAGTAAGGGCATTAGCTTCGGTAGGAGTAGTGAGAAACGCTCCTCAAGAAATTCCGTGACAGTATCCACCACAACCTGCGTGCCTCTCTCAACCTCTAGATTTATTAGGTCTCCCTCCTGCTTTTCACCAAAGGTCGTAATCTTGAGAGTTTCGGGGATAAACCATACCTGAAAGGTTCCAGACTTTTTGTCGACGCCACTCACCGTGAGGCTTGTACCGTTTAGACCGATATAGCCCTTTGAGAAAACATATCGGATAAACGGGGAAGGAACGTCGAAAGTCATCACGACGCTGTTTTCCGGGCGCTCAATACGCGCCACCCTGCATGTGCAGTCGATGTGCCCTGAAAGTGGATGCCCACCGATCTCCGCCCCATCTCGTGCGGCACGCTCTATGTTTACCCAATCGCTTTGCTTTAAAGCTCCGATCGTCGTTCGCTCCAAGGTCTCCGCCATTACATCAAACGACACACGATGACCGTTGATATCGGAAACGGTCAGGCATACCCCGTCTACCGCGACGCTGGCCCCGTGCTCCAACCCGATCTCCGACCCTGCTGGGAGGGTCACAGACAATGAACGCAGGTTTGGCTTGTCAATAATACCTTCAACACACCCCTTACCCTTGATTATCCCTGTAAACATAGGAAACAAGCCCTTTTTTCTTGATGCCGGAGTATACCCAGAATAAAGCCAGAAGCAAAACTGCCACTTAAAATGCGAGGCAAAGCTACCCGTAGCTAGAAAGTAGAGCTTGGGTTGATGTTCGATTTTCGTAACAGGGAATAACCGCCATTGAAGAGCAACCCACGATCTACTTTCGCAGTAGGGAGGGGTTTTGCCTCGCTTCCTTAAGGAATTAAGCTGTCATATCGTCTAAGCATGAGGTGGCAGGAGAACTACGATGAGCATGCTCGTAAGAGGGACCAGGACCGCGCTGAGGATCTGGGCCTGAGCGGGTTTGATTTTATAGGTCGCCAAGAGGACACTATCGTACGTCAGGCGCTAAGCATCATATTAAGTCGGAAAATGTACGACGCCTTTGTTTCCCCCGAACAGATCCAGAATCTTCACCCCAGCATCACTCCTGATACAAGCGAATCCTACGCCAGACAGCTCTCTCTTCAGCTTATTCAGATTACGATCGGCGAACGCTCTGACTGTCCCGTGAAAGACCTCCGCGCTGATATGAATCAGATACTTAGTGGAGCTGCTGTTGGAACCTTCGAAGGACTCGTTATGTTGTGCCTAGCGGTGGGAGAGACATCCGAATCGATTCTCTTGAGAGCTCAGGCGCTCTCTCCCTACGAAGTCGAATCAATACTGGGAACTAATATAAGTGAGGACTCACCCCCCCTACTTTCTAAAAACCCGGTGGGGTTTCATCCGCGATCTAAATTGCTGGCCGATGAGGAGCGCATGCCGACCCTTCAAGCGCTTGGGCGATTATTGACCGAAAAATTGTACGAGGAATTCGTCACCCCATCAGCGATCCAGCAGCTTCATGACAAAATACCCCACCAGATGAGCCGCGGAACAGCTCACGAACTCTCGATGACCCTACTCAGTGAGAGATTGCGCACTATCGTTAATGGGCCGAGAATCGATCACTCCGCTCTGACTCAAGTTCTTGGGGGCACGCTAATGGCTCAATCCCATGCGTTTAAAGCGATATGCCAAGCACTCGGGGTAAATGAGCAGGATATACTTTGTGATGCTCGCAAGGATTCCGGCGAGCCCAAGTTTGGATCAGGAAACAAGCCCCACCGTTAATCCAAATCTTGGAGGAGCGAAGCGAGTCCAAGTTTGGATCGGGGAAAAAAGCTTGGACGCGGGGGTGGGATTTGAACCCACGACCTCCAGGTTATGAGCCTGACGAGCTAACCGGGCTGCTCTACCCCGCATCGAGATTAATGACCCACACCGCTCTAGCACTGCGTGGCCAAGACAAGGAGCATACACAGGCGAGAAATTAAAAGCAAGCTACCGACGGGGCGTACGATCGATCTATGGGTGATGCGCTTATCCCCGTAAAGACTAACTACACGAGGATAAAGTAATTACATCTTGAGGTACTAGCCACATATGCCCGGGGAAAACCCTGATTGCGCCGGCTTGCTATTCGCGTCGGCGAGTCGGCTTCGATCGGGCTGGGCGCCCGATGGCTCCTCCCCGTCGAGCACGCCTTACCCCACCCTGCCCGGAGGTCTGTCTAGACACATCACCCCTTACCTTCTTGAACTCGCCAGCCTGCTCAACTTTCTGGCGTGGCTCTGCAGCATCGTCTACGGAATGAGTCATCACTTTCCGCCGAAACTGCTCGTACTCCTTCTGGGTGAGCGCCCTAACCTGTCCGACCTGCAGCCGCCCAAGTTTGAAAGGACCGTAGACCGTGCGCTTCAGTTTAATGACCGGATGGCCGAGTTTGTCGAAGATCCTCCGCACGATACGATTACGGCCCTCGCGAATCCGAACCTCTATCCACGTTGAATCACCCTCACTGCTCATGATAGCCGCCGCGGCACGGACCAAACCATCACTTACCTTTATCCCTCTCGCCAGCTTATCAAGAAGCGCCTGACTTACGGCACCTTCAACCCGCGCCTCATAGACCCGTTCGAAACCGAATCGAGGGTGCATTAACCGTTCTGCCACCTCTCCGTCATTGGTGAGAACCATAAGACCTGTTGAGTCCCAATCAAGCCGCCCCACCGGAAAATATGATGTCTGCTTCTTGGTTAGAAAATCTGCAATCGAGCGTCGGCCCTCTGGATCACTCAAGGTCGAAACAACGCCGCGCGGCTTATTCAAGAGCATGATACCTTTAGGAGCTGCATGGATCGGCCTACGATTTACCTCTACACGATCCCTCTCGGGATCGATCTTACGACCAAGCTCCGTAACTACCTGGCCGTTCACGCGAACCCGCCCCCGTAGGATGAACTCCTCCATCTTACGTCGCGATCCCACACCGCACTCCGCCAAAAACTTCTGGAGACGAACTTCATTCATACTAAAACTCTACTAGTGATTACGCGGCTGTTGAAGCAGCGTCTTCGTTCGCTACACTTGTAGCATCAGTTACACTGTCTGCGTGGGCGCCCGTTTTATCTGGATTCGACGGACCGGAATCATCTGCTTCACCCGGCTCCTTGGCGAGCGATTTGATATCCCTCAATGCAGGCAAATCGGACAAGCCTGCCAAGCCGAAAACCTGCAGGAACTCGTCAGTAGTGCCGTATAGCGCAGGCTGACCAACCGAAGCTTGGTAGCCGATAATCTTGATGAGCTTCCTGTCGATCAAGGTCTTAATTGTAGGCGCCACATCGACCCCTCGAATCTTGTCGATTTCACTTTTAACTACCGGTTGGCGGTATGCGATAACAGAGAGGGTCTCCAAAGCAGCCTGGGAGAGCCTTCGCGGCTTCACGGCCATGAGAGCGCGCACAAACTCTGCATAGGCAGCCTTGGTACGTAGCTGCAGTCTTTCCGCGACAACTACAACCTCGATTCCTCGCATCTTGTCAGAGTAGTCCTTCTCTAAGCGCTCAACGATGGTGAGAAGCTCAGCCTTTGTGCAGTGAAAGACATCTTGAAGCTTTGACAGTCCGATAGGTTCCCCGTGCGCGAGCAAGAGCGCCTCGAGTAGCGCCACCTGCTCATCTTCGGAGAGCTGCTTCGCCGCATCTGAGCTCATCCCCTGCGGGGCCTCAGTATCATCTCCCACATCGTCTGCAGTTACACCCTCAGCCACCAAGACCTCCTGCTCTGACGCTGTTTCGAAGCTTTTCTCCTCTGTCATACTACCTCTTTGGCGAATCTTTATCGCGTTCCTCATTCCTCGGGCATTGCTATCTAGGGGCGGAAGGCAGCCAATCCTTAAGCTGCAACCTCAACAAGAGCCTCTCCCTCGACCGGAACCTGCTCATCCCCCGTTTCATCGGCAAGGCTGATCGATATCTCTGTCTTGGGCCCCTCTTGGAATACCCCGATCACCCTTCGCCGACACAGCTCCAACAAAGCACAAAAAACCCCTATCGCGCTGATACGATCCGGACAGCCTTGAAGGAGCTCCGAAAACCTCGATCGGCCACCTGAGGCTCTCAGTGTGTTGATCACGCTTCTCATCCTTTCAACAACCGATACTGGATCGATGGTGATCGCGAACACTCCCGACCTCTCCTCCAAACGAGCAAGAACGAGGTGGAATGCCTGAACGAGAAGCTCGCACTGATGATCGGCTAGCGGTATAAGTTTTGGATCTATTTTCAGCCCCTTGGCAGGAGGTGCAAACACATCATGTCCCAGGTGCGGCCGCGAACCGAGATCCTGCGCTGCTGCACGGAACGCCTCCAACTCCTTAAGACGCAGAAGAAGCTCCTCGTGCGGATCGACCAGCTCCCCATTGTCGTCGACCACGAACTCAACAGGCTCATTCAAGATCACACTTGCTTTCACAGACAATAGGGTCGCAGCAATTACGAGGTACTCTGCTGCTACCTCAACATCGTAGTACCGAAGGCCCTTCAAGCACTCCAGGTATTGCGTACACACCTCCGACAGAGAGACCTTCTCAATCGGCAACTCACGCTTTTTTACAAGGTGCAACAAGAGATCCAACGGCCCATCGAAGAGCTCAAGCTTGACCTCGAAGAAACGGTTGTAATTGTCTGCTTCCGCCATACCTATGCACCACCCCTGCGGTACTTTAAGCTACTTTAACGACCCCTTTTTGTCCATCCGTCTGTGTTGCTTCGACAACTCGCCTAGGACAACTGCAGTCGCTTGCGAGACGTTAAGTGACGATATCGCTCCATCCATGGGAATCATCACGTGAAAATCCAGAGACCTTTCAATCAGTTGTTGAATACCCTCACCCTCAGAACCCATTACGACCGCGCATTTATCGGGAAACTCAAATGAATCGAGCCCCACCGCATCGGGCCTGAGAAGAGTTCCAACCAACCAAACTCCCTGCTTTTTCAGGAGCTCGAGGACTCTATGCAGATTAGAAACCGGACAGAGGGGCAGCAGTTCACTTGCGCCAACACTGACCTTGGAAACCACCGGCCCCAGCGGAGCGGATCTATTTTTTGACCACACTACCGCATCAACACCGAAACACTCTGCCGCCCGCAGCACCGCACCGAAATTATGTGGGTCGAGAACCCCGTCCAGAGCGAGTATCCGCAGAGACTGTCTGGAATGCGCAATGTGTACTAGGTCGTCCTCCGTTAAGAAAATACGGGGCGCTACCCGCCCCACTACCCCCTGATGTGAATCCGAGCCGACCATCTCATCGAGATCCCTGCGGGTCCTCGGCTGCAACGGAACGCCGCACTCACGCAACTGCTCAACCAAAGCGCGAAGTCGCGCACCGCTCGAGCCAGCTTCGTCGGGCCCATTGACTACAAAAACCTCACGGAGGCGATCAGGAGCATGCCGAAGGAGCTCCTCGAGACAATTGCGTCCCATAACCAGATCGCCACGCGGCTTGAGAGACCCCTTTAACGAGGGCTCGGGCGCTCGGTGTCCACGCTTATGGCCTTCCGGACTAAAACCCGGGCGATCAGCTTTACCTAAGGCTCGCCGTGAGTGCGGCGAATGGGAGGAACGTTTAGACATACCCCTGGACGCTACAAGGGTGGCGAAACAAAGTACAGTTTTGCTCTAACCACACGAAATTAATAGCTACCGTGGCAACCTTTCAAGCCGTATACTGCCGGTAGTTAAAAACGTGTGGGACCGATGCGGTGCCGTACTGTTTGTGAATTTCGCTTGGATAGCCCACCCGGTGTGGGCATCCTAACTGGTATTGGGAAGGTGTCCAGTCAAGGCTAAGGGAGCCTGCAGTTGAGCAACCCGAGCCGCTCGACCGTGCTCTGTACCGCCTCGTCTGGGTTTTAGGTATCTGTACAGGAATCATGCTGCCCAAGGTTGCGTATATGGATTCTTTCAGCGGCAGGAACGACAGCGATATCGAGGATGAAAGCTCTCCATCCCCTCAGATAACGATCTCTTGCCCCTCATGCTCGACGCGTTTTTCAGTAGACAGCGCGGAGGTGTCGGCTATGGAGCACCCACGCTTCCACTGCTCCCGCTGCGACGCGATCTTCGGGCTACCTCAGGCTACGATGCACGAACAGCGCAACACCCACAGCATGCACGTCTCACCCACCCCTGCAGCCGAACACAGGAGCAGACCAAGCTACAACCATTCCCGCTCAAGCGCGGTAACCCCAACTATCAAAGCCTCGGACTTTTCGCTCAGCAACCACGAAACAGCTTCCCAGCAAGTAGAAGCAGGAATGACCCCTGCGAATTCGCCAGGGAAGAAGGAAAACTCCACGATAAGATCAACAGGGGGTTGGGAGCTCTTCCCATCCGACCAGACTTCACCTCAATCCGCAGAAGCGACCGCTGACGATATTGATTTTACTGCTCCTCTCAAATCAAACACGGAGGCACTAGCAGACACGGCTCAGACGGTAGCAGCAATAACAACGGCGCCCCCAACCCTTCCCGAAACTGCAGATGCAATCGGTCACGCGTCTCTGTTTGAAAGATTCTTCGGCTCACGGACTCTACGATTTCAGGGGCTCATGTTCATGACAACCCCGCTCGTTGCAGTCTCTACCCTCCTCGTGGTGCTCTCATATTCCTCCCGCGTGAGCCCAGAGACGATCGGGAAGGCAGTTCGAATTTTGGCACCGACATTTCTCAGCAAGTCGGTACCAAAACTCCCCCCGCTGGGACTAAGCGTTCAGGGCTTGAAATTGAGCTACATCAAGACCCAAACCAAAGAGATTATCCCGGTCATTTCAGGGGTCGTCGTAAATAGCGGTGCCGAGTCAGTAGATGGCGTTACGCTGGAAGGGCTAGCGTTTAACGATCGAGGAGAACCGATCCTCAGCTCGCAAGCGCCGCTCAAGTCTGCGCTGTCGAGGGAAAAAGCGTCAGATCTCTCGTTGGAGACCATACGGAAGTTTCAACTCTCCCTGAGTGCTCGCAAGGCAGCCATAGGCCCCTCGGAGGAGGTTCCCTTCACTATTGCCCTGCTCGACACAAAACGGAGCGACGGCGCCGTCGTAGAGGATGAACTGAACAACCTAAAATACTTCTCTGCTCGGGTCTTCTCAGTAAAGTAACGGGCTTATGCTTTGGAAATAAGCGGACAAACTAGGGCCACGAAACCACGTCTCGATCAACGAGAATCTTTCCTACTACGCACTAGTTTTTCTCCCCTTTAGACGGCTCAGCAGCGTCACTTACCTTCGAAGAAGGGGTTACATCTATCTCGCTCGTCTCTCGATATGACCGTTTGAAATTACTAATTGCCTTCCCAAGCCCAGACCCAAGCTCAGGAAGCCTCTTGGTGCCGAACAGAAGCACCACTAACAAACCAACGATGGTCAACTCTAAAGGGCTCAGCATGATCCAAACTCTCGTTTAGGGTAAGGGCAAAATACTTGATACGACGTGCGACTAATCAGCCCTGAACCATATCACCCACTCTCCCACTTTCTTGCCATGGGCAGGTACTCCTCCGCTTAGCTGGGCTGTCACTCACCCCCCGCCTTTGCTAACTTACGCCATTGGATGATTAGCAGCAAGTCTAGCACAGACAGTCGAGATGAAGGGTTTGGGGTCTACCTCACGCTATCCCTTTTTGCGCACATCATAATCGCAATAGTGCTGCTCTCGAGCAAGCCACCCCCCCTCGAAGTGCCGAGCGTCATCTCCGTTTCGATAGAACCGAACTCGAGCCTCGCGCCTAAAGAGCAGATCGTATCTCCACCATCTCAGCGAGCTGAAGAACCTCCGCCGGAAACCTCAAAGATTTCAGACATCGACTCAAAGGCCGTAATCGAACAGGTCAAGCGCGGAGAACCTGGAGCTCAACAACCAAGCACCCAGCTTCAACGAACGATGGAGAAGGTTCAGCGATCCACTGAAGATCGTCCGACAAATCAGGAGGAGAAACGAGGCGTCAAACCGGCAAACCAGAAAGCTCCGGAGCAACAAGAACGAACGGAGGCGTCGAAAGCTGGCGAACAAAAACGCACCTCGAAAGCTGACCGCACCGCGACCCTCTCTACCTCCTCCACCTCTGAGAGCAGGGATCACTTACTAAAAAACCTCACCTTGGATGACTCCACACTCACTCAGAAATTCGCAAAGAATCGCGCAGAAGAGTCTGCTCGATCGAGCTCTAACCAGGGCTCCACAGCGGACCTCAACCAGTATCGAGCCTTTTCTCGACCCGAGGGCTCTGGGGCTAGTTTTATCGGTAGCGCTGGCGTCAGCGACCACCTCCCCACTCTGCCAGATGGTGACATCACCCTCCTCAACGCTAAAGCCAACACCTATGCCGGGTTTGTGAGACGCGTTGCCGTGCAAGTCTTCGGACAACTCAAATCCAAAGGATGGGAGCGCCTGAGCGCCTCCGAACTTAAAGCCCTATCTGATTTCGCCACAGTTGAAGCGGTGATGTCACCTCAAGGGGAGCTCATTAGAACCGTGATCATCAGTGGCTCTGGGAGCACATCATTCGATACAGTCGTAAATCAATCAGCAGCGGCCGGTACTCGAGACCCAAACCCTCCGCCAGGGGCTCGCGCAAGCGACGGATTGATCCACTTTGTATTCAAGGCTCGCAGCTGGTCCCAGGTGGGGGTCAATGCTCGTAACGGCTTGCCTTCTGAGAGGCGCTGGCTACTGCTAGCAACAGGCCTTGAATAAGTGGTAATTATCACTAGTTATTTCAGATACCTACATCCCAGGCACAGCGCCTGATGCGCACTCTTTGAGGCGTCTGTTGAGCTCTAAGACTGCCGTTTTAAGCAATTTTTTTAATGCCTTAGTTAACCTTTTACTGGAAAGAAGCCCATAAGCTAGTAAGATGCCGTGAAAATCCGTCTTTATGCCATGAGTGAGAGAACGCCTCGCATAACGCCAGAGTTGCAGACAGAGGAGCAGAAGTTAGACCTCTCTGTTCTGTCAGCACACTCTCGGCCTGCTCCGACCGTGTCTGAGCCTAAAGAGGGCTCCACGTGTGACACGGACCTCTCGAAGCTCTCTATTGCTACAGCCGACGTCCCCCGCATAGGCTCCGTGATTGAACGCAGACGCGACCTCGATCACGCTCTCAACAAGCAGGATCGCACGGCGCGACACATGACGTCGCGCCCTCGCATCGACCGGACACGGCACGGCATACTCCGCAACCCATACTTTAGGTACCGCGGCGGGCCACTCCTGCGCCTCATCACCCTGTTTGCGAACCTTCTCAAGTTCCTCGAGCAGCTCCTGGTCGGGAAGGTAGGAAGAGCAAGAATTCCACCGCAGCAACAGATCAAAGCTCGGCCCTCTGCTGAACCGCCACACCACGATCAGAAAATTGCGGTTGAAAAAGGTCGCAAGGACGAGCGACTACGTCTTAAGAGTAGAATTCGCAGAATACACCGCTCTTGACCCTCAACATCCTCGGATACATCGTAGCGTTGCCATCTCGCCAAATATCACCACCACCGAGCGTTTTAAGCGGTATGGCTGTCAAAGTCGTCGGTTGACAAGTACTCCTCTACGAGCTTTCGCTCCTCAGCCTTCATCGGACGCCTTCCGCCTGCACCAAAGTGGATAAAGTCACTCACCCCGTCGACACACACAGCCTTCCCTACTGTCGCAGCTTCGAACCAGTTTTTCTGACCTGTGTCCCAAAATTCTTTAAACCACCCATTATTGGCGTCTCCAACCTTTTGTACGTAGGCGCTCCATCCAATCGCACGCTCCGTTTCAGGATGAGCCATCTCCTGGCCACGACGCACATGGAGGAAAGACCCGCGCAGTATATCGATTCGCCACATACTGGGGCTGAGTCCGGGGTATCCATGCCACCTACGTTCTCCACTAACTGCCCAGGCTCCGCGCTGCACGTGCTCGCTCATCCTTTCATGCCATATGCGGCCTCGAATCAAACTGTCTGCATCGAGATGGGTCAATATCGAGTATCCATGATCTCTCGCCCAATCAGCACCAATATCGATACCACGCCCGTGCGCGGTAAGCTCCCAATCGAAGGTAGCACCACCACGATTCTCCAGATATGCTGCCACTGATTGAGATCTGAACCACTCCGTTTCCTTGGGATTGTGGGGACGAACATCACGGAATTCAGGCCTCGGGTTTTGATTTACTACTACGATCGGCACGTCCGGAAAGAATCTCCTAGCCGAGAGGAAGAGCGCCTTCGACCACGGCCAGGTACGATGGAGAGGGATGCAAAATATTTCACGCAGTGAGCTCATGTAAGGATTTACCCAGGGCCCCGTTGGGCGCTCTACTTTGACACTGGCTCCGTCCTTGCTTCAACTGCTCGTTTCAATTCGAAAAGACTTAAATCGTACACTGTTAAGACCCAGAATCCCAACATGATAAAGAGGAGGTATGAGAGCACGTGGATTACTAATGAGAATACCACCGCAGCCTCCTGCGGATAAGCAAAGAGCGCCCCGGCGGCGACACATCCAGCTTGAAAAACACCGACAAAACCGGGCGCTGAGGGCAACGCAACCGCCAAGGCTACGAATACACCTACCGTAACGGCCAAGAGCATCGACTGCTGGTAAGGGAAAAGATACAGCATCACGTAAAATTGCAGGAAGGTCGTAAGCCACACCCCTGCTGTGAGCCCCAAAATTAATCCTATCCGATTAAACGTGCGTATCACAGCGGCCCCTTCAATCAGATCAAATAGAAAGCGCTGCGCGTGCCCGGCAACCCCTACTGGCAAAAGCTTCAAGCTGTGAGCAATTATCTCGCGTAACGGTCCAGGCAGGACCGCTGCAACAACGAGAAAAACTAAAAGACAGGCCGCGATAGCACCCAAGGAATAAGCGCCCGCAGTCGCCCACACCGGAAAATCCGGGAGCCTCGGCGCTATCACTGCAAACGATATCAACACCGCCGAGAGATCAAAGAAACGCTCTATAACGACCGATACGAAGGAAGATGCAAAGCGATACTCCGACCACCGCGAGAGTACGAAAGGCCTAACGAACTCTCCCAAGCGAAACGGCAGCAAGAAAGATGCAAGGTTGCCGAGTATTAAAGCATCGAAGAGCTTCCTGATTGAGGGGGTCTCCCCTTCGAGGGGCGGCAACAGGTAGCGCCAGCGCAGGGAGCGGATGAGATAGTGCGCGATAAAGAGTACCGTAAAAGGCACAACAGGCCACCACTGCATCAGCGCAACGTTGCGCTTCAAGGCCTCCAGATCAAGATCCTTACACACGAGGTACAGCATCCAACCACTGATCAGACACCCCACTCCAAGTTGAAGGAGCTGCTTTATTCTCGGTCGCTGTAAACTGCTGGATACCATGCTGCTATGCTGCCTTGGCCGCGGTGTCAAGCACGAGCCCTCTCTTGATCGGGCACATAATCTCGCAGTCTGAGACCTCTCGTGCCTCACCGGAGATCCACCCTCCGAGCTCCTGTGTGATAATCTCCGTCATCGCATCGAGCCATATCGAATGATCATTAAGGCATGGCACGACCGCGTACTTCTCGCCCCCTGCCTCCTCAAACTGCTCCAATCCTTCGTTACCAAGCTCATCCAAAGTCTCAAGGCAATCGGCCGTAAAGCCCGGCGCCACCACGGCGATCTGCTTAATACCGGCATGCCCCAGCGCCTCGAATGTTTCGTCTGTGTAGGGAGTGAGCCACGGATCGCGTCCAAATCTGGATTGGAAGGTGTGAATAACCCTGTCCTGAGCGATCGACAACTTCGGGAGCAATGCCTCGGTCGTCTCAGTGCACTGACAGCAATAGGGGTCGCCCTTGGCAACATACTTCTGCGGAATGCCGTGATACGAAAGCACTACCCTCTCAGGTTCAAAAGGCAACGAAGAGAGGTGCTCGTTAATAGTCTTAGCGAGCGCATCGATGTAGCGTGGGTGCGCAAAATACGGCTCAGCGACTCGTAGCGTTGGGACGTTTCTTCGCTTCAGGAGGTGTGAGAAGACAGCATCGTAAGTCGATCCTGTGGTGGCAGCTGAATACTGTGGATACATCGGAAAGAGAAGGATCTTGGAACAGCCCTGCTCTATGAGACGATCAAGTGCACTCTCTAGGCTAGGCTTGCCATAGCGCATACCAAATTCAACGACAACTCGCTTGCCCTGAGCCTCGAGGCGCTTGGCTACACCCTCGGCCTGTGACCTCGTAATAGTCAGTAATGGCGAACCGTCTTTACCCCAGATACGCTTGTACAACCGAGCTGAGCGTTTGGGGCGTGTAACCAAGATCACCGCATTCAAAAGCACCCACCACAGAACCCGATTGACCTCTATTACCCGCGGGTCCGAGAGGAATTGCCGCAGGTACGGTCGCAGCGCGCGTGGGGTAGGCGCATCTGGGGTCCCCAATTGCGCGATCAGGACCCCGACCCTATCCTTATTACCACGGCATCCAAACTCACACCGTTCCTTGTTCATGAGCGCAACTCCTCACCTTCATACCGCCGTCCAGCTTGCTTTGTATCGCTCACAGAAGCAAGCCTCTCTGCACTCCGTTTAACCGCTTCGCAGGCGAGCCGAATCCGGTCGGAAACACCAATACCTCCCCGATCCACACCTGCAAAGACAAGCCCGGGGGCATTATGCTCCAGAGCATCGAGGGCTTCTAGGAGACGGAAATGCCCCACTACGAGTTGCGGTATCGCCCGGCGCCATTGCGTCATGCGCAGGATCTTTGCATCTCGAATATCGAGCATCTCTGATAAAAGTCGGGGCACTGCCTCTCGAATGGCTTGCTCATTCGGCGCGCTATCTCCAGCTTGCGCGCCACCGAGAATCACGGTGAGCAGATGTTTATCCGGGGGAGCCATACCGGGGAATATCTGCGAATTGAACATAACACCGAGAAAATTCTCCGGCATACCGGCTGGACACAACATTCCAAACGCATCTCGAATCAGACGCTGATCACGGGGTGTCGACAGATGAACCACAGTGAGGGATGCATACCGCATCCGATCGATCATCTGGGCAGCATCAGGGCCTATCGAGCGAACAAGCGGGGCGAGGTTCGCCCCCGCGGTCGTGATGATGCAACGATCCGTTTCGAATAAACCGCCAGACTGCGTCATGATGCCATACCGCGCGGCACCAACCCGAGTCACTGCACACGCCGCGTCAGCAACGAAATCGAGATCTCCCTCTATTCGTCGCCAGAGCGTATCCACGAGAGTCTGAATGCCGCCCTCGATCACGAATATCGATGGCTTGCCACCCTTGGGACGCTCTCTCATATACTGAACAACGGAGCACCCGCGACGACCAGCATCCCACAACCCAGAGAAGAGAGATCGTGCACTTAACTCCTCGACGTTGCCCCCGTAAATTCCCTTCAAGACGGGATCGAGCATTGCACGTGAAGCCGTACGCCCGATCAGGCGGGAAAAGAAGGTCTCAACGCTCTCATCTTCGGCGCGCGGTTCAAGGACACCGGATCGTACAACTCTGAGAGGCAACGCCAGCTTTGCACCGAACGATATAAGTGGTGTTGCAATCGCCTCTAAGACGCCAGCCGGCACTTTCTGAGCCCGACCGTTAAACCATACATATTGGCCATACAGCTTCACTGCCGGATACCGCAGCGAGCTCGACAGATCGAGCTCTCGTACCAATGACATCACAGCAGGTCTTTCGACCAGCACATTCGGCCCACACTCAAGGGTGAACCCATCCGATTGCTCTGAGGCTATCATCCCGCCGATTGAGGCAGGCTCGATTAAGATCGGACGGTGACCTGCTCTGATCAATTCGTAGGCAGCAGTGAGCCCTGCTATTCCTCCCCCGATTACCACCGTTTGCATACAGACGGCACCCCTCTTGCGACCTTACACGCTTGGACTAAAAGAGTAGTCTCGTTCGAATACTCGTCTCCAGCGCATCGATCTGATCCCTTACTGCCGCCGACATCTCTCTGTCGATATCAATAATCAAATAACCTACATCGCCCAGTGTGCTTAAATATTGCGCCTGAATGTTAGCACCCATCTCAGCGATGATGCGATTGATCGCACTCAAGACACCTGGAACATTCCGATGGATGTTCAGCACACGGTGCCTATCGCGCACAACGGGCAGCTCTACTTGGGGAAAGTTCACCGAGCCGGTTGTGCTTCCCGTCTCAGTGAATTTGATGAGCGTATTGCCGACCTCAAGACCGATATTGCGTTGCGCCTCTGCGGTACTACCGCCGATGTGCGGGGTGAGGATCACGTTGTCGAGCCCCAGAAGCTCACACGAGAAGGGCTCATCGTTTGATTTCGGCTCCTCGGGAAACACATCCACCGCCGCCCCTCCGAGCTTGCCGCTCAGGAGCGCCCCACGAACTGCATCCAAATCAACAACTCGACCACGGCTCAGATTGAGCAAAAATGAACCCGTGCGCATCTTCTCTACCTGAGCCCTACCGATCATGTGCCGTGTCTCAGCTGTATCGGGAACGTGCAGTGTTACGAAATCCGAGAACGCTAGCAAGTCGTCTAAACTCGCTACCGGTGAAGCATTCCCGAGCGGAAGCTTGCTGATTACGTCATAAAAGTATACCCGCATACCGAATGCTTCTGCGAGCAACCCGACCTGAGGACCGATATGGCCGTACCCTACGATACCAACGGTTTTGTTTCTAACCTCAACACATCCCTCCGCAGATTTCTCCCAGATACCACGGTGCATGAGCTGGCTCTTGTGGGCTGCGCGACGCGCCAGCATGACTATCTCAGCTACAGTCAGCTCCGCCACACTGCGGGTATTACTGAACGGAGCGTTAAATACAGGCACGCCCACAGTGGCCGCTTGGGCCAGATCAACCTGGTCCGTTCCGATACAAAAACAGCCTATACTCAATAGGTTACGCGCATGCTCCAGAACCCTCTTGGTTACCTCAGTCTTAGAGCGTATCCCAAGCAGGTGAACCGAAGCGATCTTCTCGCACAACTCATCTTCACTTAAGGCTGATTTGTAAAGCTCGGCCTGATACCCAGATTGCGCAAACCGTTCTGCACATGCTGGGTGGATCCCCTCGAGGAGCAAGATCTTCATCTTCTGTGGTGGGTACGAATACTGCTTTTGCATGCAGTTATGCTATCGAGAGATGCAGAGAAACGAAAGTAACTGCTCTATGAAAACTACAAAGTTTCCAGGCCTAGTGGCATATACATGGGCTGTCGTGATTACCGCAACGGCCCTCCTGGAGGAGCCTCAGGCGTGCCTCGCACAGCGCCAACATCGCTGCTCAGGCCGCATACAGTACTATCCCTGTGGAATGGAATTCCCAGATGGAAGGACCAGCAGGCGGGAGGTCACGGAGCGAAGAAACACCGTTCCGGCGAGGGTTGTGGATACCTCGCAACCACAGCCCTATGTCGAGATCCTGAATACCTCTTTTTCCAAGACGAGCGCACGGCGGGGGATCTGGCGCGGTCGGATGCGCGGAACAGGCCTCATACAGCCTGAACTGCGGATTTATCGCGGCTCGGCGCTCATCTCAAGCCGCCCGATGGGGGCAGTCGTGCTGTTGGAACAGGAAACTCCCTTCACCTTCAATAGCGCCCTACCGAGCGGTAAGGACTGGAGCTGGCGGATAGTTGCCCGAGCTCGACTCAATAAATAAGTCACAACTATTGCGAGCAAAGTCGAACTAAAAATAGCTCGTGGCGTGGTGAATAGTGCTGCGCTGTGTGATATCATCATGCGGATGATCGGCGCACAAACCTCGACCAAATCCAAGATCCTTAGCTATCTGCGGAAGCTTGCCCCCTTCTCGGTCGTTGAGAAAGGGATAGGATTTGCGTCAAATGACCATGTCAACGAGTGCAGTGGGAGCGGACACGTTATAACTGGAGCGGTTCGAGACGAAGACTCCTCTATTCAGTCCGTGCGCCTCTGTGTCCTATCCTCCCACGAAATCGAAGCGCAGTGTTCGTGCTGCGCTGTTTCTGACATGCATGAACAGTGGTGCCCTCACGCAGTAGCACTTCTATGGCGAGCTGCCGAGCTCGATTTCTTCGAACTTCGCGGTGGCTTCGGTGAGCGTGAGTCAACCTTTCGCATGAACTCCAGCTCCCCTCTCGAGATCGCCAGTGCGCTCCGAGGCATGGGAGCCCTCGATCCCGAGCCAACATCACGGGAACTCGCGCTTGGACTTCCATCGACCGTGCAGTACAAACCGAAGGTCTCAATCCTGCTCGATCTTTCGAGTGACCGTCTAGGGGTGAAGGTCTTGTTTGACGATCAGGAGCAGGAGCCCACGATATTCGAAGGGTTCAGACGTGTATCGAGCCGTGCCCTAGACAACATCTTGCTCCAACTCCTTGAGGATGAAGGCTCATGGGACGAGAGCGGCAGGCTGTGGTTCATCAACTCAAGTCGTGGGATCGAGATGGTTCTCGGTTTGATAGAGGAGTACGGAAACGTGCTGTCACTGAGCGATTTGAAGCCGATCGCTCTCAAGCATGAAGCGGTAGGTGCAAAGCTCGAGCTCACATGGCACACCAACTCACTCGATCTCACAATGCACTGGATCGTCTCTACTGGAGCTGGCGTAGCGAGCAAAGAACGAAAACAGGATGTGTTCGGCACAGGGCCGTTCTGGACCATGATTGATGGAGCAATATTCAAACTGGCGCCCCGTGCAGCTCGGATAGCCTCGATCTTCGGCCACAACCACTCCATAAGTCTTCCGCGCTCCCAGGTTGGCCCGATCCTCGAGGTTCTCGAGGACGAATCGCTGCGGGACGGGATCGGTATCGAGGTAGTCAATCCGGACCGGCAGCCCGCTGTCGAGGTACGTCGCGCACTCCCCATCCTTAATCTCGAACGGCGCGATACCTCGTCGGACCATTTCACATCGAACCGCTCAATAGAGCTGAACGCTGTCCTTGATTTTGAGTATCCAACTCCCCCTCAGACTTCAAACGTCGTATTCCTACCGGACAGAGTATTCGAAAACGAGTGTGTCCAACTCCTTCTCGGGCTCGGATTCAGCGCATCCAACGAAAAGCGTCGCTACTCATTAGCAGGTGACGACGCCCTCGATTTCATTAGGGAGGGATGCGAGGAAATCAGCAAGGAATGGAAAATTCTCGGACTCGATTCAATCAAAAAAGGCATTCGATTTTCAGATCTCAACATCTCAGTGGCACTATCAGGAGCCGGTCAAACAGAACGTAGCTCGGAAAAGCGCAGCAAGCGGGGGTTCGGGATCGAGTGGTTTGATTGCCATGTATCAGTGCTTTCAAACAACGCGAACCTTCCACTTTCTGCGCTGTTTAAGAATGCGCGCGGCGACAACGACCGCTGGGCTCGTCTAGACAGCGGAGCATATGCGCGCGTTCCTGGGGGCACGATCGGACAACTTCGCACCATTCTCGGTATGGTTGACCCGAATTGCCGAGTGAGCAACACGATTAGAGCGGAGCTCTCGCTTGCACAAGCTATCAGCCTCGCTCGCGTGCAAGACACCTCCTTCAGCGTATCGCTCGACAAGAGACTTGCTGCCTTGAATGAGAGGCTCTCTTCTTTTTCGGAAGTTAAACCCATTAAAACCTCCAAGGGCTTCAGCGGCAAGCTGCGTCACTATCAGGAGGAGGGTATCAGCTGGCTAAACTTTCTTAACGAGTTTGAGCTCGGGGGTATCTTGGCGGACGAGATGGGACTCGGAAAGACCGTCCAAACGCTCGCTTTCTTTCAACACCTCAAAGACAAGCGCGGCAAGAAAAGTGACAAGTGCCCTGTCTTGATAGTTGCTCCTACATCGGTCATCACGAACTGGAGCTATGAGATCAAACGCTTCACCCCGACGATGAAGTTCCTCATGCTCCACGGGCCAGGTCGCAAAGCTCTTTTTGGCTCGATACCGGATGTGGACATAGTTCTCACATCGTATGCCTTGTTACGACTAGATCGATACGACCTCGAGCGCTATGAATTTTCGTATGTTGTGCTTGATGAAGCGCAAAACATCAAGAATCCCCAGGCCACCACGACGAAGGCAGCCAAAGCTCTACGATCCCACCACCGCCTCGCCCTGACAGGAACCCCAACAGAGAACCGCCCGATGGAGCTCTGGTCGATCATGGACTTTTTGATGCCCGGATATCTCGGTTCATACGAGTTCTTTCGCGCCAATATTGAGCGGCCTATCCTTGAAGGGGGAACATCAATCGACGTCGCCCAGATGCTCAATTCGAAAACGAGGCCCTTTATTCTTCGTAGACTCAAAGCCGACGTGGAGCGTGAACTTCCTCCAAAGATCGAATCAGTGCTGCACGTCGAGATGACAGCAAGCCAGCGGCAGGTATACTCACAGATCCTCAACGAGGTCCGACCAAAGGTGTTCGAAGCCGTCAAGAAGAAGGGTATCCAAGGGGCAAGCATCTCCATCCTGGCCGCGCTGCTACGGCTAAGGCAGGTATGTAACCATCCCAACTCGATAGACGGCCTGAGCGAGGAAGCCGGCTTTGATTCGGGCAAGTTCAATTTACTCAAAGACCTCGTCACCGAGGCACTCGAGTCCGGTCGCAAGATACTCCTGTTCAGTCAGTTCCGAGGGATGTTGTCTATCATCCGAACATGGCTCGAGGAGATGAATGTGTGTCACCTCTACCTCGATGGAGCCACACGTAATCGCCAGGACCTAATCGACCGATTTTCGCAAGATGAGTCTGTACGCTTGTTCCTGATCAGCCTCAAAGCTGGAGGAGCGGGCCTCAACCTCATGGCAGCCGATACCGTCATCATTTATGATCCGTGGTGGAATCCAGCCGTAGAGAGCCAGGCTGTAGACCGAGCACACCGAATAGGACAGAGCAAAACCGTTTCGGTGTATCGTCTCGTCACAGAGGACTCAGTAGAGCAGAAAATAATGGCGCTCAAGGAGAAGAAATCCAAGCTCGTTGATGCACTTATAAATGAAAATGGACTCTCAACTGTAAAACTCTCCAAAGGGGACCTTGAGAGCCTTTTTAGCCCCATGCCGGAGGGCGATGCTGGGCGTTTGGATAGTCAATAAAGGATCCGTAATACGGATCGCGAGCGCACACGATATGTCTACAGGTGAATCGGAGCAAAAATCCTCACTGCCACGACGGTGGTTTCTGATGCCAGCCTTAGCGGCTCTGATAGCCAATATTTTGAGCGGTTGCGCTGGAAGATCGCTGGCCACTGCTTCTGATAGTGAGCCACATCGAGTGGCCATAGTACTTACAAATCATGGGCAACTCGGCGCTACGGGTCGACCCACAGGATTCTATCTGTCCGAAGCCTCGCACCCATACAAGGTGTTCCATGAGGCGGGTTATCATATCGACTTTGTCTCCCCAAGGGGCGGCTTAGCCCCGATGGATGGCTTGGAGGAACTCGATCCGATTAACGCGGCCTTCTTGGCAGACGAAAACCTGATTGCTCGCACACGTGCCACGCTGCCAATAGCTTTGCTTGATCCGTCTCGTTTTGATGCGATCTTCTTCGCGGGTGGTCACGGGACTATGTGGGATCTTCCAAACGACCCACAAGTACAGAAGATTACTCGTATCGTATACGAGCAGGGCGGAATCGTCGCAGCTGTATGCCACGGGCCGGCAGGATTGATAAACGTGAGACTTTCCAACGGGGAGTATCTAGTTTCCGGGAAAGAGGTCTCGGCATTCACCGATGAGGAAGAATCCGCAGTTAAGCTCGAGAGAGTCGTGCCATTTGCTCTTGAGTCGACACTTCGGGAGCGGGGCGCTCGATTCGTTGAGGCCCCTAACTTTAAGCCCATGGTTGCTATTTCCGAGCGCCTTGTGACAGGCCAGAACCCGGCGTCTGCAATCGGCGTAGCTGAAGCCGTCGTACGGCTCCTTAGCCAAGACCTGCGATAAAACGCATCGCTGCACCGAGAGCGCCCTCAGATTGAAAGAACGCGCCGCATGAATGCTTTTCAATGTGCTGACGCGGACGCGAGTTGCCAAAGATTGCGAAATTTGAGGGCCGCGTACAAGCCATCATTCAGGGTGCAAACGGTAGCTATGGACCGGGCACCTTGTTCGCTCATTTTTTAAGGGTTACGAGCATACCTCTGAACTTTCAGAGGAAAGAACCTACCATATCTCCGCCTGATTGCAGCAGCACTCTTCTCCTTGTGCTCAGCACTAACCTTACAAGACCAGCGGCGGCTCATCAGCAGCCTGCGTAAGCGCACGCTTCCCTCCGCTACCGTTGCGCTTTCGTGGAGGAGCACCTTGAGCTTACTGGCGAGTTCACGAGGAATCTCGGCTTTGATGATGTATGGCCCAATCACCGTGATATAGAGGTGCTGCTCCCCTCGGAAGCTTTGGTCCGCTCGTGCATAGCGAATTAACGGCGAGATTCGGGTCTTGACCCACTCGGATTCGATCACTGAGCTACCCCCTAGAATGACATACAGCTCCTTCATCGATGCATGCATGGCTGATTTAAATTGCTTCTCGATCTCTTCCTGAACCAAGGTGAACCACGCGAGTGGGCACCACTCGTACGTGGGATAATCCGAGACCTGACGTCGCAGAGCCAACGTCAGCTGGATATACATGGCATCCATCCGCAGGAGGTCGTTAAATCGCCAGATCTTCCTTTGACCTGGTTCGGGTAGCTCAAGGAGTGCCTCAAGATTCTGGACATATCTCTTCTGAACGTTGAAGGCGATCTCGGCAAGATCCTCGATCCACAAGAAGCTCAAGGAGAAGCATTCGCCAACCTTAATAACACTGCCGAAACGCTGAAGCTTTCGTAATTCATGGTACACGCCTTGGATAGAGCACGTACGACCACTTCGAAGCAGCTGTTGGTGGAGAGACTTCGCTGATTGACGCGGCTTGCGAGCGAGCATGCGTAGCAAAAGTTGATCGAGATGCCTTGAGCCGTGAAGAATCATACCGGATACCTTAATTAAAGTAACACTTTAAGATGCTACTACTCTTCATACAAGCCATGTTTATCAGGGAGATATGCCGTACTGTTTTATACACATCAGGAGTATGAGACTGCCGGGAAACCTCCTTGATCAAGGCTTCTCCCTGTTTTGGTGTGAATTTTACGGAAATGCGTGCGGCGATGGCGGCTTTTGAGCGGTTTAGTTCAGGATTTGTGGACGAATCCTG